>Ga0302314_10007883_pt1 | contig 19080 bp, 17 predicted proteins | sample III_Palsa_N2_3_FD_200533 | JGI IMG/M metagenome (GOLD analysis project Ga0302314, IMG submission 200533) | Peat permafrost microbial communities from Stordalen Mire near Abisko, Sweden - III_Palsa_N2_3 | ecosystem: Environmental > Terrestrial > Soil > Palsa > Peat permafrost | place: Sweden...
GAAACCGGCAACGACTCGTACCGCTTCAAGCACAGGAACCAAGCATCAAAAACCCCCAAATCCTAATCAAACTGGTGGGTCACTTTTAGATGCAAACCCGGGTCAGTTTTCCGTGCACGCGCCCATTCCAGGTGTCGCTGGGCGCGGTCCATGGCGGCCGCCATGCCTGCCTCGAAGCTCGCTTCGCCGAAGTTCTCCCTCAGGCGGTCTAGTTCCCGCCAGATGACGGCTGTTCCGAAAGGCCCAAGCTGGTCCACCGCTGGCAATTCGTCGATGTCCGGCCCAGCGAGAGCTTTCAGCTTCCAGTCGCCGACTTGGTTCAGGTAGTCGAGGTCCCATTCCCGTCCTGCTATGACGTCTTCACTTCGGCTCACAACTGTGAGTCTGCGGCACTGGGAAAGGGAGGCGGTTTTCAAGCCTAATCCGAATCGGCCAAGGTCGGTGCTAGAGCGTGTTTCCCTGGGACTCTGACTTCCTGGGCGCATCGCCTGGGTGAGTTCCGAGGCACTCATTCCCCGCCCATCATCCAGGACGGCAACATACGGAGGGTCGAGTGCCGAAAACCGGATATCGACGTGCCGAGCGCCTGCCGATACACAATTGTCTATCAGATCGGCGATTGCCGATTCAAACGAGTACCCTACGTCCCTCATGGATTCCATGAGGGAGTCGGCCTTAGGCGGCAAGTCGATCGTTTCCAATATGCCCCTCCCCAGAGGGCGATCCCGTGATTCCCACGATAACCGCAAATTCTGTCCGCACCTTACCAAATTGTGAGAAGTGCCCTGAGCGGCGACAGAAATTAGGCCACGGCTACCGCTTGCGGCGGACGGATCGCCCCATCGAGTCAAATCGGAGTCCGCCGGAGCTATTCGGACTGTCTCGGACGTGTCCGGACTGCAGAGTCGGTCGCCGTTTCAGCCCAGATGGCCTCTGAATTGCGAACGAGGCGCTACCGTTTCGCTGGTTCGACAGCGCGGTCGCCGGGGAGCGAGCTTTAGATGTCTCCAAAAGTTAGACTTGGGTGCAGTCCGAACAGGTCGATCCGCAGGTCCAGAGTAATCCGCGCGGAAGTGGGGTATCTACCGTGGTATCTTTGTCAAAGCTAAAGATATAATAGTAATATTTACAATTAGTTAGTTAATTTATGAGCGTCTTCACCAAAGTCAGCCACGCCGAGTTGCAGGATTTCCTGCAGCGCTTCCCCCTGGGCGAGCTGATCGGCTATCAGGGCATCGGCGAGGGGGTGGAGAACACCAACTATTTCGTCGATACCAGCGAAGGCCGCTGGGTGCTGACCCTGTTCGAGCGGCTCGACTACAACGACCTGCCGTTCTTCCTCGGCCTGATGGAGCATCTGGCACACCGCGGCTTTCCCAGCGCCATGCCGGTGCCGGACAGCGGCGGACGCAATCTGAGCCTGCTGCACGGCAAGCCGGCGGCACTGGTGATGCGGTTGGCCGGCCAGAGCGTGCTGTTCCCCAACCTGGCGCAGTGCGCCGCGGTGGGCCGCGTGCTCGGCGATCTGCATGTGCTCGGCCAGACTTACGCCGGCCGCTGCAAAAACGACCGCGGCGCGGAATGGCGGCGCGGCACCGCCGAAACCCTGCTGCCGAAGGTCGATGCGGATGCGCATGCGCTGATCGAGACCGAGCTTGCCACGCAGGCCACGCTCGATCTGGCCGCGCTGCCGCAGGGCGTGATTCACGCCGACCTGTTCAAGGACAATGTGCTGTTCGTCGAAGACCGCCTCAGCGGCGTGATCGATTTCTACTACGCCTGCAACGACGCCCTGCTCTACGACCTCGCCATCACTCTCAACGACTGGTGCACCGAGCCCGACGGCCACGTCAACCAGGCCCGCGCCCACGCCCTGCTCGAAGCCTATTTGTCGCGCCGCGAACCGAACGCCGCCGAGCGCGCCGCCTGGCCGCTGGTGTTGCGCGCGGCCGCATTCCGTTTTTACCTGTCACGGCTCTACGACTGGACCTTCCCGCGCGAAGGCGACCTGGTGCACATCAAGGACCCGACGCAGTACCGGCGGATACTGGAGCATCATCGGGAGCACGTGGCACCGCTGTAAAGCTTTGATTGCTTTCTGCGGAAGTAGGATGTGCTGAGCGTAGCGAAGCGCATCAATCGAGAAAAAGCTTCGCGGTAAACGATGCGCTTCGCTACGCTCAGCACATCCTGCCCGGCTCCGTCCGGCTCAAAAAATTACCGATCAACAGCACCGCGAACTTCCTTTCCTGTATCGCGAATCCAGCCTCTCCCGAAAAAACTCCTCATACGTCATCACCGGCTCGTGCGGATGATGCGCCCGCCGATGCGCGACATAGCCTTCGTAATCGGGAATGCCGACTGCGAGATGCGCGGTCTGCTCCAGCTTGCGCGCGAACAGGCGCAGCCAGTCGATTGCCAACGAGAAACTAGCGGACAGGCGCGGCGACATAAGGCGCCTCCAATGCGGTCGGCTGCTCCGAGCGCCGCGCCTTCCATGCGGCGCGAGCGCCGAACAAAAGTGTCAGCACCACCACCGTCATGAACAGCAGCGCCAGCGCCGCGTCGACGTAGTCGTTTTGCACGATGCGCTGCATCTCGGCGATGGACTTGGCCGGCGCCAGCACCTGGTTCTGTCCCAGCGCTTCGCCGAACTTGTGGGCATGGGCGAGGAACCCGAGCTTCACGTTGTCGGAGAACACTTTCTGCCAGCCGGCGGTGAGCGTGCAGACCAGCAGCCAGATCATCGGCACGGCGGTCACCCACAGGTAACGCTCGCGCTTCATCTTGATCAGGACCACGCTGGCGAAGATCAGGGCGAGGGCGGCGAGCATCTGGTTGGCAATGCCGAACAGCGGCCACAGGGTGTTGACGCCGCCCAGGGGATCGATTGCGCCCTGGTAAAGGAAATAGCCCCAGCCGGCAACGCACAGGGCGGTGGCCACCAGGTTGGCCGTCCAGGATTCGGTGCGGCGGAACGGCGCGTAAGCCGCGCCGACCAGATCCTGGATCATGAAGCGGCCGATGCGGGTGCCGGCGTCGATGGTGGTGAGGATGAACAGGGCCTCGAACAGGATGGCGTAGTGGTACCAGAAAGCCATCATGCCGGCGCCGGGAATCAGGCCGCGCAGGATCTGCGCCATGCCCACCGCCAGCGTCGGCGCGCCGCCGGCGCGCGACAGGATGGAGCTTTCGCCGATGTCCTTGGCGGTCTGCGTCAGCATCTCCGGGGTCAGGCTGAAGCCCCAGCCGGAGATCACCTGCGCCGCCGATTCAACCGTGGGGCCAATGGCCGCGGCCGGGCTGTTCATGGAGAAGTAAACGCCGGGCTCCAGCACGCTCGCCGCGACCAGCGCCATGATGGCGACGAAGCTCTCCATCAGCATGCCGCCGTAGCCGATGAAGCGCGCATTGGCCTCGTTATCGAGCATCTTCGGCGTGGTGCCGGAAGACACCAGGGCATGGAAGCCGGAGACCGAGCCGCAGGCGATGGTGATGAACAGGAACGGGAACAAGCTGCCGGCGAAGACCGGGCCGCTGCCGTCGATGAAGCGCGTCAGCGGCGGCAGCTTCAATTCCGGCCGCACCAGGAAAATCGCCAGCGCCAGCAGGCTGACGGTGCCAATCTTGAGAAATGTCGACAGATAGTCGCGCGGCGCCAGCAGCAGCCACACCGGCAGCACCGAGGCGACGAAGCCGTAGCCGATCAGCATCCAGGCCAGTTGCACGCCGCTGAAGGTGAAAACTTTGGACCAGTCCGCATCGGCCGCGATCACGCCGCCCAGCCAGATCGACAGCAGCAGCAGCACCAGGCCGATGGCGGAGACTTCCAGCACACGGCCGGGCCGCAGCAGGCGCAGGTAGATGCCCATGAACACGGCGATGGGCAGGGTAGCCATGACGGTGAAAGTGCCCCAGGGGCTGATTGCCAGGGCCTTGACCACGATCAGGGCCAGCACCGCCAGCAGGATCAGCATGATGGTGAGCGTGCCGACCATCGCCACCCAGCCGGCGGCGCTGCCGATCTCGCTGCGGATCATGTCGCCGAGCGAGCGCGCATCGCGCCGCACCGACAGGAACAGGATGACGAAGTCCTGCACCGCGCCGGCGAAGATCACCCCGACCAGGATCCACAGGGTGCCGGGCAGATAGCCCATCTGCGCCGCCAGCACCGGCCCCACCAGCGGCCCGGCTCCGGCAATGGCGGCGAAGTGGTGGCCGAACAGGACGTACCTGTCGGTCGGCACGTAGTCGAGGCCGTCGTTGCGTCTTTGCGCCGGCGTGGCGCGAGTGGGGTCCAGGCGCAGCGCCGCAGCGCCGATGAAGCGGCCGTAGAAACGGTAACCGATGAAGAAGACGGAAAGCGATGCGGCCACCAGCCACATGGCGTTGATGCTTTCGCCGCGATGCAGGGCGACCACCGCGAGGCAGGCCGCGCCGAATGCCGCAAACGCCGCCCAGCCCAGTTTGGCCGCCACTGATTTCATGCACTCCTCCCGGTTTTGTGACACGGATCAGGAGGGGAGATTCGGGCTAAAGCGCGGACGCGGTCAAGTTTCGACGGGCACCGATCACCGCGGCGCCGGTTCGCGCAGCGCAATCTGGCCGCCGCGAACCGTCCGCTGGACACGGCCCGCGGCGTACCCATGGGGACGCCGCGCCGCGGTGGACGCCTGTCAGCTTCCCGGCAGACCCGGCAGAATGGTGGTGACAATGACCGGCGGCGCCACTATCGCGGAGTCCACTGTCACGGTTGCCGAGCCGACCTGGATGCCGAGCAGATTCAACAAGGGATCAATCAGGCTGTTTACCAGACCGTTGACCAGGGCTAGCAATAAATTGAGCAGGGTCTTGACGGCGCCCAACACCAGGTCCAGCACTCCGCCAACGACGCAGAGCAAACCCTGGCAACTTTTGTTTTGAATGGTCGTATTCAGATTCAGCGCGAGGTCGAGCGTGGATCCGACAGTCTGGGGATTTTCCGTCGTAGGTGTTGCCGCGGGATATGAGGGCGCACCGTAGGCGGTGTAGGTCAGCGGATTGCCGCGCGGGGGAAGAATGAACTGATTGACGTCGGCCAGGGTGTAGGAAGTTGATCCGACGCTCGCGGAAGTAAGCCCCAGATTCAAAGCCGTATCGGCCGAACCCAGCAGACCCGCATTGAGCACGATGTGGGCGAGTTGCCAACTGTATGTATTGCTGGGGGAAAGAGGCGTAGGTATGGCGGTGACGGCGCCGGTGAACGGGCCCACGTTGACTGTCGTCACGGCCGTGGTGCCGCCGATACGGGCGATGGGGTTGCCTGAACCTGTCGACGGGCATATCAACTGGTTGAGATTCGCCACAGCAGGAGCAACGTTGACGTCAATCCCGATGTTGAGCGGCGGGGGCAGCAGGGTGATCTGCGCAAGCGGTGCAAGTATGCCCAGAACACCATTGATCGTGCTCAGCAGGCTGTTCAGCACGGCACCGGCACCGATTCTCACCATCAAGGTGATCTCGGCTGTTTGAGCACTGGTCATTCCCGCCGGACCGACCGCGAATTTGGCCGGCGAGCCAATGCTTATGTATACGCTGACATCCGCCACTCCCGGAATGTCCAGAGTGACGGGCAGGGCAATCGGCCTGACTTGAGGCACGCCACCCGGACCTATAGGACCCGCCTGAGCCGCTTCGCCGAGCGCCGCCAGCAAATCCAGCCCATCGACGAAGGGCACGGCGCCGACTATGTTGGAAACCGCCGGATTGAGATCCAGGCCCGCGGTGTTGAGGATCGTGCCCAGGCTGAAGGTGGTTCCGCTCGTATCGGCCACACCGGCAAGTCCGGTGACGAGGCCGGCCACGCCATTGCTGACCTGGCCGGTGGTGCCGTCCACAGTGTTGCTGAGGGTTGTTCCCAGGATGCCCAGCCACTGCGGCAAGGTCAGGTCGGTCGACAGCAGGCTGGAGAGATCCGTGATGCCGACGTTAGCCGATGTGGCGGCGCCGAGGAGATCGCCCAGGGAAATATTGGCGCCGGCGAGTCCGCTATAGCTTCCGACGATCAGCCCGATTTTGCCCGAGCATGCCGAACTGGGAGTGCTGCCGCACAGCAGACCTTGCAACAACGGATTCAATACAGGCGAAGTGGTGCTATCCAGGCTCAATATCGTCGTGCCAAGGTAAAAGCTGCCGAGTGCCTGTTGTCTGGCCGTTGCCGATGCCTTGAGATTCACCGGCGCAACCGGAAAGAGTCCGTTGTTGAACGGCGAAGTCATCACCTCCGCAAGATTCACCCGCACGGCGTTCATGTGCGAATCGCCTTCCGACTTGGTCAGCGTCAGGAAGTGGGTCAAGCCATCGGCGGGCACGCTCTTCACGTTGCCCGAATCGTCGGTTACGCTTTGCCCGCTGAAGTTGTTTACCCATCCGAGCTGGACGGCCGGCGCGCCGTTGACTCCGGTCAGCAGGATGGTCCTGCCGTTGCTGCCGCCCGCGTTGTTCGCAAGGCTGGTGGTGACTTGTGTGGTCACTGCGGTGAGGCCGCCCGGAACCCCGCCGTTACGGCAGCCGCTGCTGATTTCCGCTCCGGCGATTGCCGCCATCACGGCCTGTCTCTGCAGATCGCGCTGCGCGTAATAGAGCGTGCCGATGTTGATGGCCAGAAACATCGAAATGACCAGAGCCGCTATGGCAGCGCCTGCGAAAACCGCAGCGGCGCCGCGCTGGCGTTGTGGCGTGGACAGGGCCGACGCCTGCCGCGCCCTTTGCACCTGCCGCGATGGTTTGTTCTTCATTACCCGAGCTCCCTTCCAGTCCTGCAGCCGCGATCCAGCTTGAACGGCCCCCGCGGGGCCGCTTTGAATTTCTTGCCAGGCGTTGCCGAGCGCAACGTCCCCGAATGCAAAACCCGCCTGGCCGGACATTCAGGTTAAGGCTTATCCCACACCAGGGAAAGCCAAACTTGACCGGACGTCAGATGAACGGCTTGTCAGATGCGCCAAGCGGTGCGGCGACCATAATCCGCCACTCGAAATCCGGCTGGATAGCCATGCCGCCAACACGGATTCACCCATGAGGCGTTCGTCAGGTCGGTGTTTTTTGCACCCGGCGCTGCGTCATACTGCCGCAATCAATCCGCAAGGAGGCCGCATGTATACGCTCTACGGCAGCGCGATCTCCGGCAATTGCTGGAAGCCGGCCTTCCTGCTGCGTCAGCGCGGCCTGCCGTTCCGCTGGGCGGAGATCGATATTCTCCAGGGCGGCAGCCGCACGCCCGCCTTCCTGGCGATGAATCCGAACGGCCGCGTGCCCCTGCTGCAACTGCCGGACGGCCGCCAGCTGGCCGAATCGAACGCCATGCTGCTGCACCTGGGCGAAGGCACCCGCTGGCTGCCGCAGGATGCCTATGCCCGCGCCAAGGTCTATGAGTGGCTGTTCTTCGAGCAGTACAGCCATGAACCCGCAATCGCCACCGTGCGTTTCTGGGTTGCCTATCTGCACAAGGGCGAGGAGTGGCGCGACCGAATCGCCGCGACCATGATCAAGGGCTACGCCGCGCTGGGCGTGATGGAACAGCAATTGGCGCAAGCCGCCTTTCTGGTGGGCGAGACACCGACCTTGGCCGACGTCGCGCTCTATGCCTATACCCATGTCGCGCATGAGGGCGGCTACAGCCTGGACGATTATCCGGCGGTGCGCAGCTGGCTTGGCCGCTTCGCCGCGCTGCCGGGCTTCGTCGCGATGCCGTGCACCGCGCCCGCGGCTTCGAACTGAGTGTTTGCGTTCATACTGATACGGACAAGCTCTTATATAACAGCATGAGGAGGGGGAGATCATGAAAGCAGCCGCCCGCAGTCACACTTTCACCTGGCAGGATCCGTTTACCGCCGCTGCCGCCGGACTCGGCCTGAGCGGAATCGAATACCTGCGCAAGATGGCCAAGGGCGACTTGCCGATGCCGCCGATCTCGGTGTTGATGAACGTCACCGGCGCAGAGGTCGAGGAAGGTCACATGGTATTCATCGCGCAGCCGCTGGAATGCCACTACAACCCGATCGGCCTGGTGCACGGCGGCTTTGCCGCCACCCTGCTCGATTCGGTGATGGCCTGCGCCATCCACAGCCGCCTGCCGCAGGGACAGGCCTACACCACGCTGGACCTGCACACCCACTACGTCCGCGCCATCACCCTGGAAACCGGCCCGGTACGGGCCGAAGGCAAGGTGCTGCACCTGGGCGCACGCATGGCCACGGCGGAAGGCCGGGTTGTTGACGCGCAAGGACGTTTGTATGCGCATGGCACGACTACGTGCATGGTGTTTCCTGGCGGACAGAGTCACGGGTGAGAGATCGCGCTTTGGCGATGACTAAATGTCATCGCCTGCGATCTCGAACGCCCGGCCATGGGTTCAGCGAAGCGCTTGCAAAGCGCAGCTTTGCGCTTTGCTGAACGGGCGCGTCAAGATGACGCGCCCCGGCTTGCCGGCGGAGCAGGAAGCGCAGCCGAGCAAGGCCGGGCCGGGGGTAGTAAATGTTGCCCAGGTCGCGCCAGGGATGGCAGGGAAAACTTCCGAATCAAAAACCGATTTTTAACGCCCCCTCAGCGCACCACGCTGGCCCCCAGCAACAGACGCGCAATGTACTGCCACAATTCCGGCCCCGTCTCCGCGACAACCGTCGTAGGGGCAACTTCCTCCGAACGCCGCGAGCAGTCAGCCAGGGCGATGAGGAAATCCGGCACGGAGCGGTTCTCCCACACCTCGCGATTGGTTTCGTAATCCTCGGCCAGCCGGTCGAGGAAGCGCTCAAGATCGCGCCTGGAGCGGACCTTCAGCGCCAGCCGGTACATGGCGTCGGTATTTTCGGGTGCGATAGCGGTCATCGTATTCAATGCCGGCGCGGGCGGAAGTATCCGCACGGCTAGGCATTGCCTTGGGCTGCGACCACGGTAATCGTCCCTATCCACCCTTGGCAGTGGGTAAAATTCCCTAGGCGCGCCGCATCGAAGGAAATTCCTTCTATTACAGCGGGTTCAGGATGAAGGCGCGGTCTCAGCCTGCGGCAGGTCTTGCTCGGCCTGGTTGCCGATATCCAGCGCAAGCTTCCAGGCGCCATCCGCGCCGCGTTTCCAGATGTTGAGGTATTTGCCGCTGGCGATCACTTCTTTCGATGCTGCGGACCGGTACAAACGCCATTCGCCCCAGGTCCAGCCCAGATCGAGGGAACGGGATACTTCAGCTTGCCGCGGGGTCCAGTCCAGCACCTGCGCGCCGAGATCGCCAAGGCGGTCGCGAATCTTGTTGCGCCCCTGCACCGGGGCCGCGTTGGCCGGCAGCTGCAGGGCGTCCTCGCTCATGTTGGCGTAGAAAGCCGCCGCGGTGCCCTGCTCCAGCGAACTGGCGGCGAAGGCGCGATCGGTTTGCAGCAGGCGCTGGGTTTCCGCCGCCTGCTGTGCCGCCGGATCGGAACAGGCCGCGAGCGTGAAAACCAGCATGAAGCCGGGCAAGGTCAGGCGCATAGTTACTCCGTCGAGCTTTAATGCAACAGCGTCTCGCGCGAGGACGCAAAGATAAAGAATCAATATCTTTGGTTTTTCTTTGCGTCTTTGCGTCTTTGCGCGAACCGGTTTTGCCAACTCTAAACCAGCGCCCGCCCCATCAGCTTTTCCAGCACGCGCAAGGGGGCGCTTTGCGGATCGTACAGCCCCGCCACCGGCAGATGCAGGGTCTGCTCGAACAGGTACTGCCCGCCCATGGCGGCATGCGAGGTCTGGTCGGAGAAGCAGATCCAGACGCTGTCCGGCGGGAACGGCATGGTCTGCTGCGGTGCGTTCTGCTGATAGTCCGGATCGGCCTTCATGCGGTCGTGCAGTTGCAGCATGGTGTGGTCGTATTCGCTGCGCGGCGACTTGGTGATGCGCAGGGCGTTGAGCACCGCGGCGGCGCCGGGCAATTGCCGCGGGATTTTCGGCAGGAAGCGCTGCGCCATCTCGGCGAACGGCTCGCCCACCCGCCACAACCGCGGCTCGCCGCGCGGATTGACGTTGGCGAACACGCGCAGGATGCGCTCGCCGCGATTGGGACGCGAGGGAAAGGCGTCGACATGCAGGCGGCTGTCGTCCTTGCGCCAGGAACTGGCGCGGCCCGCCACCGGCATCGGCCGGAAACTGGCGCGGGCCAGGCGCAGCTGCGCGGTGTAGTGCGGCAACAGGTGCTGGATCAATCCCAGCGCCCGCTGATGGAAGCGCTGCAACAGGCGGCGCAGATCCTCCAGGTCGGAGGTATTGCCCTGCGCGCCCTTGATCGTCGTATCGGCCGGATCGTAGCTGATGTTCTTGGCTTTGCGGTCGGACCAGCGCGGATCGAGGAAGCGCTTCTCCAGCGGCTGCAATTCAAAACGCAGCCGCGGCAGGAACAGCACCTTGCCCGCCTCCAGGGCGGCCGCCAGTTGACGCGATTCGGCCTCGCCGGGATGCGGCACCCAGTCGGCGACGGCGAGGGTTTCGATCTGGCTCATGGAGAGACGCCGGGAATCGGCGACAGCCGACGCCTGCAAGCTTCTACGATTCCCGATTCTGCAATCCCGATTCCCGCCTTCACGCCTGCTTCTGTTTCAACAGGTCGCGAATTTCCCGCAGCAGCACTTCCTGCGCGGGCGGCCCGGCCGGAGCGGCATCGAGCTTGGACTTGAAGCGGTTGATGGCCTTGATGAAGAGGAAGATGACGAAGGCGAGAATGATGAAATCGAAGCTGGACTGGATGAACTTGCCGTAGGCCAGCATAACCGCGGGCGTCTTGCCGTCCAGCGAAGCGGCTCGCAGCGTCACCCCCATGTCGGAGAAGTTGACGCCGCCGGTGACCAGGCCGAGCACCGGCATGAAGATGTCGCCGACCAGCGAGGACACGATCTTGCCGAAAGCGCCGCCGATGATCACGCCCACGGCGAGATCGACGACGTTGCCCTTCATTGCGAAATCCCTGAATTCCTTCAATACGCTCATTGCCATTACCTCCGTGTGTGGGTATGTGCGATTTGCAGCCCCCGATGCCGCGACCGAGAGCTTAGCCGAGGTCGCGCTCGAAGTCAGCGGCTGATGTCAACGAGCGCCGGCGGCCAGTTCCAGGCCCTGGCGATAGAACTTGCTGGCTTCCTCAGGCTGCTGCGTGTCCCGGCACAGCCGCGCCAGATCGAGATAGCCCTGCGGGGTCGGCGCCGCTTGCACGCCCGCTTCCAGATAACTGCGCGCCTTGCCCCACAGCTTGTTGCGCAAACAGACGCGGCCCGCCAGCAGCAGCAGCTCCGGCTTGGCGCCGTGCTCCACCAGCCACTGTTCGACGGTGGCCAGCTGGGCAATCGGATCGTTGGCGTGCAGGCAGCCGTAAAGCAGGGCCAGATCGGGGTCCCATTCGCGCTGCAGGATCGGCCCGATCAGCGCCAGCGCTTCGGCATCGGCGTTGAGCCGCGCCAGCCCGTGCAGATAAACGCGGCGCAGCTCGGAGTGATCCTGGTAGGCGCTCGCACCGTCCCACAGGGCCTTGAGCTGGTCCAGATGCGCCGCGGCCACCGCCGCCTGCATCAGTTCGCGCAGGCTGCGGATCGACAGCGCATCATAACGCGGCGGATCGAGCGCGCTGCGCGCCGCCGGCTCCGCCAGCAGAGTGCGCAGCGGCTCCCATTCGCCCAGCGCCTGGTAGCTGTCGGCCAGCAGCTCGATGGCGAACGGATGGTTGGGATCGCGCTCGCGCAGGCGCAGCGCGGTAGCCTTGGTCGCCGCGTACTCGCCATGCTTGCGCTGCAGGTCGCCAGCCGAGCGCAGGATGGCGAACTCGTGCTCCGGCTTGTTCAGCGTGGCCAGGCGCAGGTACTGGTCGCGGCGGTCGATGGCGCCCTGGCGCTGGGCCGCGCGCGCCGCCGCCAGGTAGTTGAGATGAGTGGCGTGATGGTCGCTGGCGCGCCGCACCAGCTCCGCTTCGGCGCGCTGCCAATTGCCCTCGAACAGATTGAGCAGGCCGGCCTCGAACGACTCGCTGGCGCGATCCTGGCGGCGCCGGTCGATGGCCTCGCGCACATTGCCCGGCAGGCGGATGGCCACGCCGAACAGCTTCAGCACCAGGTAGACCAGCAGGAACCAGATGGCGACGCCGAGCACCAGCACGGCCAGCGTGGTCTCGGCCACCCAGGGACCGTAATTGATCAGCACGTAACCGGCGTCCGGGTGCAGCAGCAGGATGCCGACGACGCCGGCGATCAGGGCCAGCAGGATCAACAGGACGAGGATCATGTCTTGGTCTGCGTCCGGCTAGCGCGGCATGGCATCGAGATAGGCGCGCAGCAGACCGACGCTGCGGCTCAGGTCCGGCAGCGGCGGATCCAGCTCCAATCCGCGCAGGCGCTCCAGTTCGGCGCGGGCGGCGCTGACCGTGGGATCTTCCGCGCGGTAGTAGTCGCCCAGCCATTGCACGGTGGAATCCAGCGCGCCGCGGAAGCTGGCGGTGTCGCCCAGCAGCAGCGCCGCGCGCGCCGATTCCAGCTTCAGCGCCAGCAGCTGCTTGACCAGCGCTTCCTGTTCCGGCGGCAGCAGGCGATCCACCGGCTTGTCGGTGCGATGCACGATGAACACCACGCTGAACAGTTCACGCAGCGAGGCCCAGCCATGCGCGGCCCAGCCCTGGTTGAAGCTGTGCGGCGCCTCGGGCAATTCGGCCGCGGCCGGCGTGACCGCCGGATGGTCGCGCAGCGGCAAGGTATCGGCGCGGGCAATCAGGCCGGACAGGTTCAGCGCGGCGCTGCCGCGATCGGCCAGCGGCACCGCCAGCAGCGCGGCGCGTTCGTCGGCCACCGCCTTGCGCACCTCGAACAGCTTCGGCTCGGCCAGCGCCGACAGCCGCTCCTCCGCCATTTGCAGCGCGGCGGTGGCGCCGCGCGCATCGTGCGCCAACTGGACGCGGTCGTTGGCCATCAGCAGCAACTGCTCCACCGCGATCAGCTGGGCGCGGGTGCGGCCGCCCTTGAGGTCGGCCGACAGATGCTCCAGGCTCTGCTCCACATCTTCGTTGTGGCTCTGCAGCTTGGCCACGTCGTCGGCGTTCTGGTGCAGGGCGTCGGTGAGGTCCGACTGGCGTTCGCGCTGCTGCTCGATGCTGCTCTGCGCATCGCTCAACTGATGGCTGATGCGGATCAGCAGGGCTTCCTGCGCCGCCACGGTGTCCTCGGTTTCATGGTTGGCGTGCCACACGCGCCAGCCGCCGTAGCCGGCTACGGCCAGCGCCACCAGCAGCAGCAACATGAGCGCCACGCCCCAGTAGGAGCGCCGGGGGGGCGGGATCAGCACTTCGTTGTCCGTCATTAGCTTTAACAGGCCTTGTGCCAGCGTTCCAGTAATTCCACGTAAGCCGCGTCGGAGACCCGCGCCGGCAGCAGGGGTGTCTGCGTGAACCCCGCTTCGCGTGCTTTTTCTATCATACGCGGCGACGGCAGGGCCAGTTGCAGGGACAGCAGCCTGGCCTGCGCGGCGGCGGGCGTCAGGTGCAGCAGATGCGCCAGCGCTTCGCCGCTGGAAACGATCGCCACCTGGCTGGCTGCGATGGCCTCGGCCACCGCCTGCGGCGCATGCGCCACCGGCACGCGCCGGTAAGCCGCCAGCACTTCCACCTCAGCGCCGCGGGCGCGCAAGCCCTCGGCCAGCAGCGGCAGGGTGTTGTCGCCGGTGACGATGAGGATGCGCTGCCCCGCCAGCGAGGCGAAACGGGCCTCGGCCAGCAACCCGGCGGCGCCATCCAGGCCAGCCGGCACCAGCGCCCCGGCATGGCCGGCCTCGGCCAGCGCAACGGCGCTGGCGGCGCCGGCCGCGGCCAGGGTGGGCCAGGGGCCGGCATCGAGCTGCGCGGCCTGGCGCGCCGCATTGGCGCTGGTGAAGATCCAGTGGTCCCAGCCGGCTGCCTGGCGCAGCCGCGCCGCCAGGGCGGCTGCGTCGGCGGCCGGCTCGATCGCCAGCAGGGGCAGGCGCCGGACGCTGGCGCCGGCCTGCCGCAGCAGCTCGCACAGAGCCTGCGCCTGATGCGCGGGCCGCGTCACCAGCACGCCGAGGCCGGCGAGCCGGCTCATCCGCGCCGTTCCAGATCGACGCCGAGAGCGGAGAGGATTTCACCCGCGCCGGCGGCGAGCAGATGTTCGGCCAGGCGGGAGCCGATCTGCGCCGCATCGGCCCGCTTGCCTTCCAGCGCGGCGCGCACCACGCGGCTGCCGTCCGGCGCCGCCACCAGGGCGTCGAGCCGCAGGCGCGAGCCCTGCAACAGCGCATGACCCGCCACCGGCACGGTGCAGGCGCCGCCCAGGCGCGCGTTGAGGGCGCGCTCGGCGGCGAGCCGGGTGGCCGCGGCCGTGTTGTGCAGCGGCGCCAGCTGTTGCCGGGTGGCGGCATCGTCCTCGCGGCATTCGATGCCGATCACACCCTGGGCGATGGCCGGAATGAATACGTCGACGGCGAAACTTTCGCTGATGCGCGCCTTCAGACCCAGCCGCGACAGGCCGGCATGGGCCAGCAGGATGGCGTCGTACTGGCCTTCGTCGAGTTTGCGCAGGCGCGTGCCGACATTGCCGCGCAATTCGCGCAGCTGCAAGTCCGGCCGCAACAGACGCAACTGCGCCTGGCGGCGCAGGCTGGAACTGCCGACCACAGCGCCGGGGGGCAGCGCGGCCAGATTGTCGTAGCGGTTGGAAACCAGGGCGTCGCGCGGATCTTCGCCGCGCAGGAAAGCCGTCAGGCACAGGCCGGGCGGCAACTGCGCCGGCACGTCCTTCATCGAATGCACCGCGATATCGGCGCGGCCTTGCAGCATCGCCGTTTCCAGTTCCTTGACGAACAGGCCCTTGCCGCCGACGCCGGCCAGGCTGCGGTCGAGCAGCTGGTCCCCGGCGGTGGTCATCGGCACCAGTTCGACCGCAAGACCCGGGTGGGCCTGCTGCAACAAGTCCTTGACGTGCTGCGCCTGCCAAAGTGCCAGCGGACTTTCGCGGGTGGCGATGCGTAGGGCTTTCAAGGTTTGCCTGGCGTTATGCAATGGCGCGGCGGCGCGCAGGGCGCACAGATCGGGCGCCCAGTTTAGCGGAGCGCCGTTGCCGGCGGGATGCTGCGGCCGCTAATCCGCCAGATCTTCTTCGCTGCCGTCGTCGGTAAGGAAGCGGCGCACCTCGGCCAGGCGGCGGCGGCTCACCGGCAGCAGGGTTGGCGCGTGGCGCACGCGCAGCCAGTGCTGCGACTCGTCGGTCTTGCCGCGCTCCAGCCCGGCGATGAAACGGGTCGCCACCAGGGCCTTGCGGTGCACCCGCAGGAACCAGGGCGAGAAATCGTCCTCCAGGGTCTTCAGCGATTCCTCGATCAGCACCTCGCCGTGCAGATGGCAGACGGTGGTGTATTTCTGGTCGGCGAGGAAATAGACGATATCGTCCACCGGCACCCGCACCAGGCCCTCGCGGGTGGTGGCGAGCACGAATTCGCGCTTGGGCCGGGCGCCGGGCGCGGCGCCGCTTACCGGCTTCTGCGCGCGCGACAGCTTGCGCACGCGCTGCAGCGCCTCGCGCAGCTTTTCCTTGCGCACCGGCTTGAGCAGATAAGCATCGGCCTGCGCATCGAAGGCGGACAGGGCGTGCTCGGGGTAGGCGGTGATGAAGATGATGGCCGGCGGCATTTCCTCCTCGGTGATGGCGCGGGCCACCTGCAGGCCGTCGACCATGCCCATGCGCACGTCGAGCAGGACCACGTCCGGCTCCTCCTCGCGAATGATCTCCAGCGCGCTTTCGCCGTCGCCGGCCTCGCCCACCACCTCGTAACCGGGGAATTCGGCGATCAGGCGGCGCAGGCGCTCCCGCGCCAGGGGTTCATCATCGACGATCACCACTCTCATGCCGCCTCTCCTGGCTCTCCGCTGTGCTGTACGAACGGCAACCGCAGCCGTGCGCGAAAGAACGGGCCGAACTCGCCCTGATCCTGACCCAGGACCAGTTTGGCACGGTCGCCGTAGATCAGCTTAATACGCTGCGCGATATTGTTCACGGCGGTGCCCGTCCCCTCGGTATGCGGCTCCGCCTCCTGCGGCGGTATCGGGTTTTCCACGTCGACCACCAGGTAGCTGCCCTCGCGGCGGCCGGTGACGTGCAGCATACCGCGCGCGCGCAGCCGTGAAACCCCATGATGCACCGCGTTTTCCACCAGCGGCTGCAGGATCAGGCGCGGCAACTCGGCGTCCATGGCTTCGGGCGTGATCTCCCAATTGACCAGCAGCTTGCCGCCGAGGCGGATCTCCTCGATGCGCAGGTAGACCTTCACCACCTCGATCTCCTCGCGCACCGTCACCAGCCGCTGGCGCGAATCGAGGCTGACCCGGAACAGGTCGGCCAGGTCCACCACCATTTCCTCGGCCTTGGCCGGCTGGGTGCCGATCAGCTCGGCCAGGCTGTTGAGCGAATTGAACAGGAAGTGCGGGCGGATGCGCGCCTGCAAGGCCAGATAGCGCGCTTCGAACTCGGCGCGGGCCTGTTCCTGCCACTGGTGGCGCTCCCAGAAATAGCGCAGCAGCAGCAGCGAAACGATGCCGCTGATCAACAGGTTGCGGATGGCGAAGGGCCACGGCGTATCGCCCAGCGGCACCCCCAGGCTGAGCCACTGGTCCAGATACCAGGCGAGCAGGCTCAGCACCAGGGTCACCACCAGCAGCAAGCCCCAGCAGGTGAAGAACACGATGCCGACCTGGGCCAGCTTGAGCCAGCGACGCGCCGCGCACAGCACCGCGGCGCTGCACAGCACGATCCATTGCAGGAACAACGACAGCGAGACGAAGCGCAGTTGCGCCGCCTCGCTGCCGGCGGTGCTGGCCAGGGACAGCACCACCACGATCAGCTCGATCACCGCCGCCAGCTGCAACAGGGCGCGCCCGGTGCAGAAATTGGGAATCAGCGAGGCGCTGGGCTGTGCTCTGACTTCGTAGCGCTTCATGTCTGCCGCCTTTTCATGGGTGCAGACTAGCCGAAGTCTGGCCCAGCGCCTACCGCGGCCCACTGCTGCGCCGGCCGGGCGGACCATTACAGGGTTGGAAGCCTTACAATTCGCTACCCGAGCGAATCGCCGGCGCCAGCGACCCGTCATGAGCAAGCCAGATCACACCCCTCAGTCCGGGGACAAGTCCAACCAGAAGCTGTGGGGCGGCCGTTTTGCCGAGTCCACCGACCAGATGGTGGAAGCCTTTACCGAATCGGTCAGTTTCGACCGCCGCCTGTGGCGCCAGGACATCGCCGGCAGCCAGGCCCATGCGCGCATGCTGGGCAAGGTCGGCGTGCTGACGTCCACCGAGGCCGAGGCCATCGTCGCCGGACTCGATGCGATCCACGCCGAGATCGCCGCCGGCAGCTTCCAGTGGCAGCAGGCGCTGGAAGACGTGCACATGAACATCGAATCGGCGCTGACCGCGCGCATCGGCGAAGCCGGCAAGAAGCTGCACACCGGCCGCAGCCGCAACGACCAGGTCGCCACCGACCTGCGCCTCTATACCCGCGACGCCATCGACGAGCTGACGCTTCTGATCGAGGCCCTGGCCGGCGCCCTGCTCGACCTGGCCGAGCGCGAAGCCGACAGCGTCATGCCCGGCTTCACCCACTTGCAGATCGCGCAGCCCGTTTCCTTCGGCCACCATATGCTGGCCTGGCGCGAAATGATCCTGCGCGACCGCGCGCGCCTGCTCGACGCGCGCAAGCGCGTCAACCTGCTGCCCCTGGGCAGCGCCGCCCTGGCCGGCACGGTCTACCCGATCGACCGCGACTACGTCGCGCAGCAGCTCGGCTTCGACGGCCCCACCGAAAACTCGCTCGACTCGGTCAGCGACCGCGATTTCGCCATCGAATTCTGCGCCGCCGCTTCCTTGCTGATGGTGCACCTGTCGCGCTGGAGCGAGGAGCTGATCCTGTGGAGCAGCCCGATGTTCGGCTTCGTCAAACTGCCAGACCGCTTCTGCACCGGCAGCTCGATCATGCCGCAGAAGAAAAATCCCGACGTGCCGGAACTGGTGCGAGGCAAGACCGGCCGCGTCATCGGCGACCTGCAGGCCCTGCTGGTGCTGATGAAGGGCCAGCCGCTGGCCTACAACCGCGACAATCAGGAAGACAAGCAACCGCTGTTCGATGCGCATGACACCGTAGCCGCGTGCCTGCGGGTGTTCGGGGCGATGTTGCCGAATCTCACGGTTGAGCGTGAGGCCTGCCGGGCTGCCGCTTCGAAGGGCTTCTCCACCGCGACCGATCTGGCCGATTACCTGGTGAAGAAAGGTTTACCGTTCCGCGACGCGCATCATGCCGTCGGCTCGGCGGTGGCTTATGCCGTGACCAAGGCTTGCGATCTGGCCGATCTTTCGCTGGATGAGCTGCGCAAGTTCTCGGCGCTGGTGGAGCAGGATGTGTATGAACGGCTGACGCTGGATGGATCGCTGCGGGCGCGCAATCATTATGGGGCGACTGCGCCGGAGCAGGTCAGAGCGGCGATTGCGCGGGCACGCGGGCAGAGCAAATAACCTGCACGACCCCGTGGTCATTCCTGAGAAAGCGGGAATCGCGATACAGGCAGCCCGTAGGATGCAATGAGCGCTTTTTGCGAATTGCATCGCCGGTGCCTGGACCATTGATGCAATTCACTACGTTCATTGCATCCTACGTGCTGCGCCTAGCTTCTCGCTTCCAATCACAAACGCTGCTGATTCGCCCAAATCCGATGGACATTGCATGGAACCATCCATGTGCGCCATGTGCGCCAAGGTTTGGTGATGGCGTGCATGACGAGGTCGACGAACGGTAGCTGTGGTGTTTAATTGGCGCAGGAACGCCGGAGACGTCCGCAGACGCTCGCCAAGGTCCGGATTTTGACGTTTTGCTTTGGCTTTTGATGTGCCGTTGACGTACCTCCCCGTCTGGCTGCGCCGAGCATCACAGCCCGCGGCGAACAGGCCCGCGCGTAGACGCGGGGCGAGGCAGGATGCCGAAGATTTCACCCACAGGCCATGGATGGCCTGTGGGTGAAACCCGCCGCGGGCGAGAAGCGCAGGGGACCGTCCAATCGCTT
>Ga0302314_10007884_pt1 | contig 19078 bp, 16 predicted proteins | sample III_Palsa_N2_3_FD_200533 | JGI IMG/M metagenome (GOLD analysis project Ga0302314, IMG submission 200533) | Peat permafrost microbial communities from Stordalen Mire near Abisko, Sweden - III_Palsa_N2_3 | ecosystem: Environmental > Terrestrial > Soil > Palsa > Peat permafrost | place: Sweden...
CTGGGACGTCGCCCCGCTCCCGGACGCGACCGATCGCGAAGGGCCGGGCAGTTTCCGCGAGCACGACATCCGTCCCTTCAGCGGCGGGATGACACCGCCATCGTGGCCACTCGTGCCAGCTCAGGTGCAGCACTGGGTCGAGAGCGCCTGCATCGCTGGCGACAAGATTCACTCGGGAGCAGACCTTGGCCGCCCGCTCGTCGAGGAACTGGCCCGGCTGCATAACGAGTTCGAGCGCCTGCACCCATTCATCGACGGGAACGGCCGCGCCGGGCGGCTCCTCCTGAACCTCATCCTGGTCCGCCTCGGCTACCCGCCGGTCGTCGTCTTCAAGCGGCAGCGCAATAACTACCTAGCGGCGATGCAGCGGGCCGACCGGGACGACTTCGGGGCGCTGGGCGAGCTGATCGCCCGGGCAATGTATGACAACCTCAACCGGTTCATCGTGCCGAACGTCGCTGGACCGGCTCGCCTGGTACCTCTGGCCGCGCTCGTGGACGAGCAGTTCACCCTTCCGGCGCTCCGTCAGGCGGCACAACGTGGACGCCTTGATGCAGTCCAGGGCGCTGACGGCGTCTGGCGGAGTTCCCGCAAGGCCGTGGACGCCTACCGCGTCGCCAGGCACCAGCGGCGGAGGAATACCGCACCCTCCGAGTAAGCATTCTGCGCCAGTAAAGTGAGCGATCTCGAAACGGCGGGACATACCCTGTCACGACACCCAGAAATATGAACTGGTTTTCGAGCAGCGGCGCGGCCCCGCGCGGGTCGGAGTGGCTCAGATGATGAAGTCGAGGGTGGCTCAGATGATGAAGAGGTGCAGATAACGGCTGATCGCCGTCAGCATTTCGCTGCTGACACTGCCCAGCTGGCGCCCGGCTCGCTGCTGGGACATGGCACGGACTTGCTCCGTCATGGCATACGAAACCTGCTTCAGCCCGGTGTCGTGGTCCGCAGGAACCTCTATGTGATGGTCGAGATCGCGATTACGGGTGGTAAGCGGCACCGCGAGGAACAGCCCTGGTATCACTGAGTAGCGATGGTGCGACACCACGATGACTGGTCGGATGCCGCCCTGCTCCCGGCCGGCTACCGGATTGAGGTCACAGAGCAGCACGTCCCCGCTGGTCAAGAGTTGTACTCCGGATACTCCTGCGCGGCAGCGGCAGCCAGGTCACCGAGGCCAGCAGATGTCCATTCGGCGGCCTCAGCCTGATATGCCGCCAGCTCCTCCCGATGCATCGCGAGCCTCCGGTAACCGGCCTCGATGCCCTGCCACATGATCTCGTCGAGCATTGCCCGTAGTTCCGCGCCAAGGCTCCGGCCGTGGAGTTCGGCCCGGGCAGCAATCTGGTCCCGCACCTCGGCGTCCACCCGTATCGTTGTCATGGCCATAGATAAAGTATACGTCAATGACGCATACGGGTTCCGGGTATCCGGCTGGGACCAGCTAGAAAGCCAGGCACACCACTCACCCTGGTGGCTTGGCGCGGGCGAGCCGGGCGGGCGTGGTTCCCTCGGCGATGGTGACCTGGTCGAGCCAGCCGCAGGGCGGATCGCCGGGCGGCCGGTCGAACCGGGTGACGTAGGGCTTGAGGTCGATGACGGGCGTCCCGTCGATGAGGTCGACGCCAGCGAACAGCACGGCCTGCCCGGTCACCTGGAGAACCTGGATCAGGCTCAGGCCGATCGGGTTGACCCGCTGCGGCCCCCGGGTGGCGAAGATGCCCATCGCGCGCTACTGGCTTCGCAGCAGGAAGGGAACCTGCCGGAGGGGCGGAACGCCGCCCGGCCCGCCCGGCCTGTGCAGCCAGCTGAGCAGCCAGGCATAGCCGAAGCCGTCGAGGCCCTCCAGCCCCGCCCGGTAGGGCTCGGCGATCTCGACTGTCCCGCGCTCGGCGCGGTTGACGGCCGCCTGGATCGGCGTGTTTTCGGGTTCCGCGCGGCTGGTGCGGACAACCCCGATCACCGGCAGCGGAACGCTCAGGTCCATGCGCGCCATGCTGTCACGGGCAGCGATCGCCGCGCACTGCGCCCTTCCGGGCCGTCCCGCGACGGCAGCCGCTGTGTTTCAGTCAGCCCTTGTGTTCCGTTCAGCCCTTGTGCTGCAACGTGTAGCGAACCGTCTGCACCCGGATCAGCCCGTCGCTGAACACGAAGGTGTCGATGCCATCGTCGACCCGGGTCGAGGCGGCGTCCGCGGTCCATTCCAGCAGCAGGACGTCGCCCTCGTAGATCTGGGTCGGCAGCGCCCAGGCCGCGTCAGGAACGTCGGCGAGCAGCTGGGTGAACGCCTTCCGGATGCCGTCCTTGCCGTGCTTGGTGCCAGCGGGCGTGATGAAGACGGCATCGTCGGAATAGTCGGCAACGATCTCGTCCAGGTCGCCGGCGCCGAGCGCCTGGGCGTGGTGCTGGAAGACTTCCTCGGGCGCGCGTGTCATCGTCTGTCCCTCTCGTGCGAGCGTCCCGGGTACACCGTATGGTCACCGGAGGACCGGCGGACAGGCCCAGCGGCTTAATCCCGGGCAAGAACATCCTTGACCTGGCGGCCCGCCGTCCAGACGCCGGTCACGTGACCGGGATCGGCTAGCACGGCGATGTCGGCGAGCGGATCGGCGTCCAGCGTGATGACGTCGGCGTCGTAGCCCGCTTCGAGCCGGCCGCTGCGCGGCGCCTGCGGCCCGAGGGTCAGCGGCGCGGTCGCGGTCGCGGCCTCGATCGCCTCCAGCGGCGTCATGCCGAGCGCGACAAGACGGGGCAGCTCGCCGCCGTTCTGCCCCCAGGAGTTGGGCAGGTCGCTGCCGGTCAGCCCGATGTCGGTGCCCGCGGCGATCGTGACCCCCCGCTCGTGCGCCAGCGTCACCGCCTGGGCATGCGTGTCCGCGAGCGCGACGAGCTTGGCGGCCGCGTACACCGGGACCGCCGCGAGGTTCGCCAGGATGTCCTCGACGATGGTCCGGGTCGGCACCAGGATGGCTCCGGTCTCCTTCATCGCGTCGCAGCACTCGTCGTCGAGATAGGTGCCATGCTCGATCGTCCGGACCCCGGCCTCCAGCGCCGCGATGATTCCGGGCTTGCCATGGCAGTGCGCGGCGACCACGCGCTCGGCCATTCCGGCGACCTCCACGATGGCGCGCAGCTCCGCATTCGTGAACTGCTGGTGGATGGGGTGGTCGATCTCCGAGAGCACCCCGCCGGAGGCGCAGACCTTGATGACCCGCGCGTTGCCGCGCAATTGCTCCCTGACGGCGCGCGTGCACTCGTCCGGCCCGTCGGCCAGCCGCAGCACTCCTTCCCGGAGCGAGAAGTCCCGCATCCAGGGCAGCGGGTAGGCGTGCAGGTCGCCGTGGCCGCCGGTGGTGCTCAGGATCGCGCCGGCGGCGTAGATCGCGGGGCCGTCGAGCACCCCCTCCGCCACGACGCGGGCCAGATGGAGGCCGAGGCCGCCAACCTCGCGCACTGACGTGATGCCCGCGTCCAGCGCGGCTCGCAGGTCCCGCGCGCTGCGCACGGCACGGAGTGCCAGCGGCTCAAGCGGCATCTTTCCCAGGTCAAAGACACGGCTGCCGAGGAAATGGCCGTGACAGTCCCACAGGCCGGGCAGCACGGTCGTGACCTGGCGCGTGACGGCGCCCGGGGTAGCAGGCGCGGCTGAGGCGGGTCCCGCGTAACTGATCACGGGTCCGTCGAGTACGACCACGCCGTCGCGGATCGGCTCGCCGCTGCCCGGCACGAGCAGGCTCGCCTGAATCCTGTCCATAGTCCCTCCACCGGTGCGTGGCCTATCCTGGCCGACCGGCGACTTCCCGGGTCCGCTGGGGGCCATTTCCGGCGCCCGAACTGGCGGTCAGGTCTGCTGGCGAGCCAATTTTCTCAGCAGCATCTGATTGTGTGCCTTCGTATACGAGTAGTGATGCGCTATACAGGTTTCAGTGCGAGGGAGCGAGATGCGGCCATCAGAGGGGTCTCCGTTCCTGCCCGGCTGGCGGACGGCGCAGGACGGACTTACTCGCATTCGCCGGAAACTTGCCGCCGCGCCGCTGATCGTCAAGATCGCGGTCGCCGCCGTTCTGCTATTTCTCTTCCCGGTCGTCGTTCCCGTCGCCTTCTCGATCCTGCTGATTGGCGCGCTGATCTACGCGCCCATAGCGGTCACCTCCGGCCACCGCAGCGTCGCCGCGTCGCTGTCGGTCGCGGCGTGGGGCCTGGCCTTAGTATCGGCGTGGTCCGCGCACCGCCAGTCCTTCATGATCGGACTGCTCGTGCTGCCGTTCGCCGCAGTTGCCGCGGCGCACGCCGGGTCGCTGGGCCGCTGGTTCGTGCCGTGCCGCACCGTCGCCTGGACGCTGCTGTGGGCGCTCCCGGTGGGCTTGCTCGCCAGCCTGCTGCCGGCGTATCAGCCTTTCATCGGTCCTGGCCTTGCCTGGCTGATGGCGTGCATGGTCCTGGGCTGGCGGGTGGTCAAATCGTGGCAGGATGCCCGGGAGTACGGCCGCCAGCAGGCCCGCGGCGGGGCGCTCGCGGCCCCGCATGCCGGGACGGCCACCAGGCTGCCGCGCGATGGCCGGTCAGCGGGCGGCCCCAGCGCTGCGGCCGGGCCCGACAGCCGCGGCGCGCTCGCCGGTGACCTGGTACGGGCCGGCCATCCGGCCGATGGCGCGCGGGGAACCGCCGCCAGGGACCGGACCGCAGCCGACCGCCGGCCGGAGATCACGGTCGACGAGGCCATGGCCGAGCTTGACGCCATGATCGGCCTGACGGCGGTCAAGGACCAGATCCGCTCGATCGCCGCGTCGATCGAGGCGGCCCGCAGGCGCGCGCTCGCCGGGTTCGGGGCCGACAAGCCCATGCAGCATTTCGTCTTCCTGGGCCCGCCGGGTACCGGGAAGACCGCGGTGGCCAGGATCATCGCCAAGATCTTCTACGCCTTCGGGCTGCTCGACACACCGTCCGTCGTGGAGGCGCACCGGGCCGACCTGGTGGGGGAGTACCTGGGCGCCACCGCGATCAAGACGAATGACCTTGTCGACTCGGCGCTCGGCGGCGTGCTGTTCATCGACGAGGCGTACAGCCTGGTCAACGAGGGCGACGGGCAGGGCGACCGGTTCGGCAACGAGGCCGTCCAGGCGCTGCTCAAGCGGGCCGAGGACGACCGGGATGACCTGATCATCATCCTGGCCGGATACGAGAAGCAGATGGAGACGTTCCTGGCCAGCAACCCGGGCCTTACCTCGCGGTTCGCGGTCCGGGTCAAGTTCCCCGGCTATGTCCCGTCCGAGCTGCTCGCGCTGGCCGACGCTGCGCTTGAGCGCCGCGGCGAGCTGCTGGATCCCGATGCCAGGCCGGTGCTCTGGCGGCTGTTCGAAGACGTAGGCAGGCGCAGGCTGGCGGACGAGCTCGGCAACGGGCGGTTCGTGCGCAGCCTGCTGGAGAAGGCGGGCCAGGCCAGGGACGTGCGCGTGATGGGCGCGCAGGCGGAGCCCTCCTCCGCCGATCTCGTCACGATCGAGGGAACTGACCTGCAGCGCGCGTTCACGGAACTGACGAGCAGATTCCGCGGCTACAGCGAGACGCCGACGCTGGAGAGCGCGCTGGCCGAGCTCGACGCGCTGATCGGCATGGAGCCGGTGAAGCGGCAGGTCTACGAGATCACTGCGCAGCTGCGGGTGGCGCGGCTGCGTGACCGGCAGGGGCTGGCCAGCCAGCCGCCAGCCCGGCACTTTGTCTTCGCCGGCCCCCCTGGCACGGGAAAGACGACCGTCGCCCGCATTCTCGGCCGGATCTTCGCCGCGCTTGGCCTGCTCGTCCGCCCCGGCGTCGTCGAGGCGCACCGCGCGGACCTGGTCGGCGAGCACCTGGGCTCGACCGCGATCAAGACGAACAAGCTGGTGGACTCCGCGCTCGGCGCCGTGCTCTTCATCGATGAGGCGTACTCGCTGTACAACGAGGGCTACACCGGCGGGGACGCGTTCGGCTCCGAGGCCGTGCAGACGCTGCTCAAGCGGGCGGAGGACGACCGGGACCGGCTGGTGATCGTGCTGGCGGGATATACCCCGGACATGGACCGGTTCCTGCGCAGCAACCCTGGCCTGGCTTCCAGGTTCAGCGTGCGGATCGGGTTCCCCAGCTATACGCCGGAGGAGCTCACCAGGATCGCCGAGACGATAGCGCTGCAGGCCGGGGACAGCTTCGCCGCGGACGCGCTGCCGGTGCTAGACGACATCTTCGGCCGGGCCTGCGCCGACGGGCGCATCGATGAGCTGGGCAACGGGCGGTTCGCCCGGTCGCTCTTCGAGCGCGCCTGCGCGTCCAGGGACCTGCGGGTCGCGCACCTGGGCGAGGACGCGAGCAGCGCGGATCTGACCACCGTGGCCGCCGCCGACCTGATCGCCGCCTATCAGGAGATCAGCCGCTGAGCCTGAACCGGACTGGCTGGCCGGGCCGCAGCTGGGCGGCCAGCCCGATGTCCGCGGACACCACGACGGCGATCACCGGATAGCCGCCGGTCACCGGGTGGTCGGCGAGCAGCAGGATCGGCCGGCCGTCGGGCGGGACCTGCAGCGCGCCGGTGACCATCCCCTCACTTGCCAGCTCCCCTTCCCTGCCGCGCGGCAGCGCCGGTCCGCCCAGCCGCAGGCCGGTCCGGTCGCTGGCGGGCGTGACCACGTAGTCCGCGCCGCACAGCAGGCCGATGGCCCCGGCGGTGAACCAGTCATCTCGCGGCCCTGGCAGCACCCGCAGTTCCGCCGGGCCGCTCGCGGCCCGTGCCCGCTGCCCCGAAGTGAGCTCGACGCCGGTGTCGCCGGCCGGGCGCATGGCGGCGCCGACCGGCAGCAGATCTCCGGTCTGCAGCGGAGCCGGCCCGAGACCGGAAAGCAGATCGGCCGACCTGCTGCCCAGCACGGCCGGCACCTCGATGCCGCCCCGGACGGCCAGATACGTGCGCAACCCGGCCGCAGGGGTGCCGATCCGCAGCAGCCCGCCCGCCGGAACGCCGAACGCCGCCCCGAGCTCCATCTCCATCGCGGCCTGATCAGCCCCGGTAGTCAGGGTGACCGGAGCCGCCGCGCCGGTCACCGCCACCACCGCCTCGCCGCTGAATCGCAGCATCGCCTTGCCCAGCGTGAGCTCCAGGCCGGCGGCATCCGGCGGATTCCCGGTGAGCTGATTCGCCCGCAGCAGGCTGGCGGCGTCGGCGGCGCCGCTGCGCGGCACGCCCAGATGCCCGAGCCCGGGCCGGCCCAGGTCCTGGACCGTGGCCAGCGGCCCCGGCCTGATTACCTCGATCACGATGCTCGCCTTCCATGATCCCGGGGATTTCTCAGTCGAAATGACTGAGAAATCCCCGGGATCACGGACGCCCGCGGCAGCCTCGGTGACCGGGCCGGCGGCCGGCAGCTCGCTGACCGGGCTGGGGGGCGGCAGCTCGCTGACCGGGCGGAAACGCACTCGCATCCCCGGGGCCAGCAGCGCCGGCGGCTCCCGGCCGGGGTCCCAGAGCGGTGCCGAGGTCCGCCCGAGCAGCCGCCACCCGCCCGGCGATTCCGACGGATACACGGCGCTCAGCCCGCCCGCGATCGCGACCGACCCGGCCCGGACCCGCAGCCGGGGGGCGTCCAGCCGGGAAACGTCCAGAGCCGGATCGAGGCCGGTCAGATAGGCGAAGCCGGGGGAGAAGCCCAGCCAGCCCACCGTGTACTCGCGGGCGGCATGCCGGGCGATCACCTCGCCGACCGGCAGCCCGGTCAGCCGCGCCAGCTCGGCGAGATCGGGCCCGTCGTACACCACGGAGATCTCGGCGAGCGGCTGGCCCGCCGCGCCGCCGGCGGTGGCCGGAATCGCCGCGACCCGCCCGGCCAGGGCGTCGAGATCCCAGCTACCGGGCTCGGTGATCACCAGCACGGTACGGGCGCCCGGGACCACGTCGAGTACGCCAGGCAGCCGCCGCGCCCGCAGCGCGGTGGCCAGCGGGCCCGCCAGCGTCTCCGCCTCCACCAGCAGCGCCGCGTCGCCGGCCGCCCGGGTCGCGGTCACGCGAACGGCGCCACCCGCACGCCGGCCTCCCGCAGTGCCCGGCGGATCGCGCGAGCGAGCGTGACGGCCCCGGCGGTGTCCCCGTGAATACATACGGAACGGGGCCTGACGACTATCTCGGCGCCGGCTGCGGACTCGACCACCTGGCGGGTCGCCATGGCCACTACCCGGGCGGCGACAATTGCCGGGTCGGTCAGCGTCGCCCCTGGCTGCCCGCGCGGGACCAGCGTCCCGTCCGGCTGGTAGGCCCGGTCGGCGAACGCCTCGGCCACGACCGGCAGCCCGGCGGCGGCTGCCGCTCGCGCGGCCTCCCCGGCGGGCAGGGTCAGCAGCGGCAGCGCGGCGTCGTAGCTGCGCGCCGCGGCGGCGATGGCAGCTGCCTGGACCGGATCGGTGATGGCGCGGTTGTAGAGGGCGCCGTGCGGCCTGACGTAGGCGACCCGGCCGCCCTCGGCTCGGGCGATCCCGTCCAGCGCCGCGATCTGGTACAGGATCTCCGCGGTCAGCTCGTCGGCTGGCACGGCCATCTCCCTGCGGCCGAACCCGGCGAGGTCGCGATAGGACACCTGGGCGCCGATGGTGACCCCCCTGGCCACCGCGCCAGCGCACGCCCGCCGGATGGTCAGCGGGTCGCCCGCATGGAATCCGCAGGCGATGTTCGCGCTGCTCACCAGCGAAAGCAGCGCCTCGTCATCGCCGAGCCGCCAGGCGCCGAAGCTTTCTCCGATGTCAGCGTTCAGGTCGATAACGGCGGGCCGGGCGGTCACCCGGCCCGCTCCGGCGGCCTGCCGGCCGGGCCCCGCTCCGGCGGCCTGGTCAACCGGCCTCCTCCGGCGGCAGCCCGGCGAGCGCGGTGGCGATGTCGTTCTCCCGGCTCCCGGCCGCCGCGATGACGTCCATCAGCGTGTGCAGCACGGAGTGCCTGTCCTCGCCCAGGTCAAGCAGCCGCTGCGCGGCTTCCCACAGCTCGGGCGGATCGCCGCGCCAGAGCCGGTCGGCGACCGCCAGATGCTGGTCGATGTGCTCGGCGTCGGCCCGCCCGCCGCCCGGGTCGTCATGGTCGGCGGCCAGCAGCGTCCGGCGGTCGGACGGCTTGGCCGGATCGAGCGCGCCGAGATCGGTGCCGCGGTAGCTGCCCACGAGCACCGGGAAGGCGAAGGCCCGCCGAGGCAGCGCCTCGAGGTCGGAGTCGGGCAGCAGCCTGGCCACCAGGGCTGCCTCGAGACCGAAGGAGGCGGGGTCATGGTAGACGCGCGTGAACGTGCCCATCGAGTCGAACACCGCGTCGAGAGCCTGGCCAATCGCCTTCTCGGCCAGCCCGGTGCGGTGCCCCGCCCAGCGGACCCAGGCGGCGAGCACGTGCGGCATGGCGTGCTGCTCGGCCGGCGAGAGCACTACCCTGCGGGGCAGCCAGTCGAGCAGGAACGTCTCGGACTTCGCCGGGCTCACCCGGAGCGGCCGGCCGAAATCCTGGTCGCATCCGTAGTTGACGATGTGATCGGCGCAGCGGCTGGCGGCCGTCCGGTCGGAGAGGTCCTCGGCATCGTCGGAGGCGAGGAACTGGGCGGCCAGCATGGCCCGGCGATCCTTGCGCCACGCCTGCCGCCGCGTGGCGCCGCCGCCTGCCCCGCCGCCCGGCGGCAACGGGGCAGATCCCCTGGCGGGCGGTAGCGTCCTGACGCGCGCCCTGATGAATGCGTGGTAGGACGCGAACGAGTCGCTGACCGCCGGGTCCGCCGCGGCGTCGGTGACGGCGAGCGCGGACTCGAGCAGGCTTCGCGCGGCGGGCGGATCCAGCGCGGCGAAGCTGGGCTGGCCGGCCCGGTCGGCCGGCTGCGCGCTCGCCTCGCCGTCGGCGGGCTGGCCGCCCGTCTCGCGACAGTAATCAAGCAGCTTGCCGACCTGGGACGTGACCCAGCCGTCCCTTGCCATGCCGCCGGCGTTGTAGTCGACGATCACCACCAGGGCGTGCGGCTCTTCCCCGGCATAGCTGAAGACGCAGACGACCTCGTCGCGGTCGCCGAATGCGTCGGAGTTGACATAGCAGTCGGCGGCCGCCACCGCGCCGACATGCTCCGCCCAGCCCGGGCGGGCGACCCCTCGCTCCATCAGCGCGAGCGCGGCCTGCTCGGCCCTGGCCGCCTGGCGCGGCGTGCCCAGGCACGCGATGCCGGAGAGCAGCGCCAGCGCCGCCGGGCTGCCCTGCTGGGCAGCGTATGCGACCAGGCCCTCGCCGACGAGTTCCTCGATCTCCGCCTGCCGGCGCCGGGCCTGCTTCGGCCCGGCCCGGCCCGGCTGCTGACCCCACCAGGTGCCCAGCAGCTCGCTCACCATCAGCTCGGCATCGAGCGGGCTGCGCACCGCGAGCAGTTCCCTCGCCGCCCGCAGCATCTCGGCGAAGAGCGCGTTCGGCGGGGGTCCGGGAGGTCCCGATGATCCTGACCGCGGGCCCGGCGGGCCGGAGCGGCCCGAGTTGCCCGCGCCGTCGGAAGGTGGTCTACGTCGGCTCTGCGGGCTCACCCGGACAGCTTTTCAGATCCACCACGCGCGATGCCACGGATGGCTTCGGCGCGCCGCCTGTTTCTGCGCGGGAGCTGGCCGTGGCAGTCCCGCCAGGCGCGCGCGCGCTCTGTTCTTCCCTGCGCTTGTGCAGTTCCTAGCATCCGTGAAGTGCCTATCGCCGATCGGATGGATTTGGCGTGACTCCGCCCATGGTGCCATAGATGCCAGGCCTGGTAACCGTCCTGACAAGGTGCGATGCGATGCGCTGGGCAGTTCAGCGGCCGGCTGCGGTTGGGAGATCTTCTGGGCTGCCGGGTGGCGCGCCGCGGCCGCCGTCCGGGCGCCGGCGTTACCGAGTTGTCGCCGCTAGCCTTCTTGTGCTCGTTGTTGCCGCTAGCCTTCTTGTGTCCGCGGTGAGCAGGAAGGAACCGTTCATGGCAGGTGCACGTTCGGCGCCGAGGTGCTCGCGATGAGCACCGGTACCTCGGTGCCGAGGCCGCGCGCGCCCGGAATGGACGTCTCCGACTCCGCGCTACTAGCCACGCTGCTGCGCGAGGCACCGATCGGCTTTGCCTTCTTCGGTGCCGACAGCCGTTTCCGCAGGGTGAATCAGACCCTGGCCCGGTGGCGCGGGATCGACCAGGCCGAGCACATCGGTTACCTGCCATCGCAGATCTGGCCCGAGCAGCTGGCCGCCCGGGCCGAGTCCGCGGTCCGGCAGGTGCTCGCGGAAGATCAGCCGCTGTTTGAGTCTGACCAGCCGATTACATTCCCGGTGGTCCCGCCCGGGACACCGGCGGGCGCCGCGCCCCGGACACCGGCGGCCGCCGCGCCCGGGACACCGGCGGCCGCCGCGGCCGGGGCGCCGACGGCGCAGCTGGCACCCGCGCCGCGCCGGCCGGGGCCGGACAGCGCCTCCGCCGGGCAGCAGGTGCGGCACTGGGCGTTCTCCTGGTTCCCCTCGCATGATCCGGACGGGGACATCACCGGAGTCGCCCTGATCGCCGTCGACATCACCGACCGGCAGAATTCCGAGGAGGCCGTCCGCCGGAGCGAGGAGCGGTATCGCTCGCTGGTCCAGGCGGGCGCGCAGGTCGTCTGGGTGACGACGCCGAACGGCGAGATTGCCGAGGACTCGCCTGAGTGGCGCTGGATCACCGGCCAGACGGCGGAGGAGTACCAGGGCAACGGCTGGCTGGACGCGATCCATCCCGAAGACCGCGAGCGGGTCGAGCGTGACTGGCGCGGCTGCGTGCAGAGCGGCAAGGTCTTCGACAGCCGCTACCGGGTACGCACGAAGACCGGCTCCTACCGGCACTACGACGTCCGCGCGGTCCCGATCGAGCGGGACGGCAGGATCGTGGAGTGGGTCGGCGCCAGCACCGACGTCACCGGCCAGCGAGAGGCCGAGGAAATGCGCGGCCGGCTGACCGAGCAGCTGTCGGCCGCCGCGCTGCGTACCGCCCGGCTGCAGCAGGCCACGTCGATGCTGGCCGAGGCACTGACGGTCGAGCAGGTCGTGGAGGTGATCACGGAGGTCGGCCGGTCCGCGATCGGGGCGGATCGCTCCGTCGTGGCGCTGCTGGACCCCGACCGGCTCCGGCTCCGGACGGTGACGCATGGCGACATGCCGGACAACCCTGGTGGTCCCCCGAGCGGCGACATCCCGCTGGATACCCCCAGCGTGATGACGGCGGCCATCCTGGCCCGCCGCCCGCTGCTGATCGAGAGCCCGGACAGCCTGCGCAGGCAGTTCGAGGGGACCGCGGACGTGGAGCTGTTCCTGCGGCACACCGACGAGCGGGCCTGGGTTGGCCTGCCGCTGATCGCCGCCGGGGCCCCGCTCGGCGCGCTGCGGTTCTCGTTCACCAGGCCGCGGCAGATCACCGAGGAGGAGCGCGTCTTCCTTGAGGCCCTGGCGGGCCAGTGCGCGCTCGCGATGGAGCGCGCCTCGCTCTTCGAGCGTGAGCACACCACGGCGGAAACGCTCCAGCGGAGCCTGCTGCCCGACCGGCTGCCGACCGTGCCCGGCATCATCCTGGAAGCCAGCTACCTGCCGGTCACCAGGAACATGGAGATCGGCGGGGACTGGTACGACGCCTTCCGGCTGCCCGACGGCAAGCTGGCGGTGGCGGCCGGCGACGTGATGGGCAAGGGCCTGACTGCCGCGGCCGGCATGGGCCGGGTGCGGAACGCGCTGCGTGCGCTCGCGCTGACCGACCCGAGGCCAGCTGCCGTGCTGGCCGGGCTCGACCGGCTCTTCGTCGCCACCGAGCTCGAGGAGCAGGTGACAACGGTCGCGTACCTGGTGGTCGATCCGGAAACCGGGGAAGGGATGGCCGGCAACGCGGGTCACCTGCCGCCGCTGCTGCTGTCCCGGGATGCTCCGCCACGGCTGGATCCGACCGAGGCCGGGACGCCGCTAGGCTGGGCGAGCCCGCGGCAGCAGTACGCTTTCAGGCTGCCGCCCGGCAGCACCGCGGTGCTCTATTCGGATGGACTGGTGGAGAACCGCAAGCGCGGCCTCGACACCGGCCTGGACGAACTGGTCGCGGTGGCAGCGCAGGCGCCGGCCGAGTTGGTGGAAGACCCTGCCAGATTGCTTGCTTACCTGGTTGAGCGGATGCTCACGGGTTATGAGCAGGACGACGACGTGACCGTGCTCGTGCTGCACATGCCACTGCGCGACGGGGTGCCGCCGGCCAGGAAGTCGGCCGGCCCGGTGGCCGCGAGGAGGGGTAAGGCGTGAGAATTGCGGGAATCATGGTCCGGCACGGGACCGCTGCGCGGCGGGCCCTGGCCTGCCCCGGGCTCGCGGTGGTACGACCTACTTCCGGACTCCGCCTAAGGTGGAGTGCGGGAGATCAGCCGGCCGGGGCCGCAATGCCGCGTGACATGTGCCCGGTGCGCGGGCTGGTCCTAGCAGCGAGACCCGCGCGGTAGGGTCCGTTTCCCCGGCCATACGTACGCAGGAGAGGGTGTCCGTGTCGTTTGCCAGTCCGGTCAGCCATATGTCGAGCGCGCCACGGTCGGCCGCCATCCAGCGGAGAAAGGGGTGACTGCGGTGGCAGGCGCTGCAGGCTCCGCGGCGCGGAGGCAGGCAGGCGCTTCCAGCCGGAACGGGCGATCGCCCGCGCAGCGGCCTCAGGGACGCGGGACGGCTGACATGGCCGGCCCGCGCACCGACGCCGCGGTGGCGCTGGTAGCGGATGACGTGCCGGATGAGACGGAGCGGTCCTCCGGCCCGGCAGTGTCCGCGAATCAGCCGGGTGCCGGCCGTTCGTCCGGTCACTCCGCGGTGGCCGTCGGCGCTAATGGCCGGGCGGCGGACTCCGATGACGCGCTGGCGGACGGCCAGCAGGGCGCGGACGCTGACCAGGCGAGCCCGGATGGCGGGGTCGCTGGCGGGGGCGGATCTGGCTTTGGCGGCGCCATGGATGACATCGAGCTGGACGGCGAGATAGAAGTCGATGTCGAGGTCGACTTTGACGTCGCCGATCTCGCCGACGTCGCCGATCTCGCAGCGGTCGCCGAGCTCGATGTCGACCTGGAAGATCTGTCCGATCTTGAGGATGACGAGGATCCGGTCGCGGCCCTGGAGGCCGACACCGAGCTGGCCGAGCCAGGTCCCGCCGACGTCGCGGAGGACGGGCCGGACGAGGACGCGCCGGAGGCCGCGCCGGGCGTGGACGCTGCGGCCGCGGGGCAGCAGGCCGCGGCGCCAGCGGCGGCCGCCGCGGCTACCGCCGGGGCGAAGGCAGGCGATGAGGCTGAGGACGAGGCGTTCGTCTACGGTGACGACGACGAGGACCTGCCCGCGGCCCAGGTCGCGGCGGCGGGCGCGACAGCCGACCCGGTCAAGGACTACCTGAAGCAGATCGGCAAGGTCCCGCTGCTCAACGCCGAGCAGGAGGTCGAGCTGGCGAAGCGGATCGAGGCCGGCCTGTTCGCCGAGGAGAAGCTCGCCGAGGGCCGGGGCACGCTGCGGCCAGACGCGCGCGGTGACCTTGAGTGGATCGCCGACGACGGCCGGCGGGCCAAGAATCACCTGCTGGAGGCCAACCTGCGGCTGGTGGTGTCCCTGGCCAAGCGGTACACCGGCCGCGGGATGCTCTTCCTTGACCTGATCCAGGAGGGGAATCTCGGCCTGATCCGCGCGGTGGAGAAGTTCGACTACACCAAGGGATACAAGTTCTCGACCTACGCCACCTGGTGGATCCGGCAGGCGATCACCCGGGCGATGGCGGATCAGGCGCGGACCATCCGGATCCCGGTGCACATGGTCGAGGTCATCAACAAGCTGGCCAGGGTGCAGCGGCAGATGCTGCAGGACCTGGGCAGGGAGCCGACTCCCGAGGAGCTTGCCGCCGAGCTTGACATGACCCCGGAGAAGGTCATCGAAGTGCAGAAGTACGGCCGCGAGCCGATCTCCCTGCACACGCCGCTCGGCGAAGATGGCGACAGCGAATTCGGTGACCTGATCGAGGACTCCGAGGCGATCCAGCCGGGCGAGGCCGTCAGCTTCACGCTGCTGCAGGAGCAGCTGCACTCGGTGCTGGACACGCTGTCGGAGCGCGAGGCCGGGGTTGTCTCGATGCGGTTCGGCCTTACCGACGGGCAGCCGAAGACACTGGATGAGATCGGCAAGGTCTACGGCGTGACCCGGGAGCGGATCCGCCAGATCGAGTCGAAGACCATGTCAAAGCTCCGGCACCCGTCCCGGTCCCAGGTCCTGCGCGACTACCTCGACTGACCCCGGGCCCGGCGCGCGGCTCAGCCCGGGCTGTCCGGCTCGTCCCGCTCGCTGACGAAGGTGCCGCGGCCGTGGACGGTGACGATCAGCCTTCGTTCCCGCAGGACGGCCGTGGCACGCCGGATCGTGTCATAGCTCACGCCGTACTCCGCGGCCATGTCACGCTCGGCGGGCAGCCGGGCCCCAGGCGCTAGGTCACCGCTGGCGATCCTTGCCGCGACGTGATCCGCAACCTGGACGTATACAAGCGCGGCTCCGCGCGTATCGATGTCCGGCCGCTCTCTCATAACAGCCAGGCTAACCACCGCTGACCTGCGTCTTCGTATGACTAGCTAGGCATAGCACCGCCAAGCTTGTAGAATCAGGGACATGACAGACAGCACACCGGAGCTAGCCGATGTTCTTCATCAGCATGGCGAGGGCTGGCAGATCCAGCACGATCCCGGCGTCGGCTGCTGGACCGCCATCAGGCGGCCGACCGCCAGCGCCCTGCACATCATCTGCGCCCATGACCTGGCCACGCTGGCTATCAAGCTCGACGCGGCAAGTGATCGCGGCAGCGGCTAGGAGCTGGTACGGCAGCGGCTAGGACACGGCTCCGCGGCGGCTAGGAGCCGGTACGGCAGCGGGCTGGACGTGTCTGGGGCGGGGCGGTGCCAGGGCGCGATTACGCAGTAGCCAGGGGCGGACGTGGCTAAGTGGCGGCAGGACGGCCGCCCGTACTCAGGCGCCTTGCCTGCTCGCGGTTCCTCGCGCCGGGGTCAGCCGGTCCGTCTCATCCTGGATCTCGATAGCGATCTTGGCGAGCGCGGTAGCGTGCTGACGGTTGTGATGCGCGCAGAAGAGCAGCTCCGCCGGTCCGGCGAGCACGACGCGTACGTAAGCCTGCGCGCCGCACCGGTCGCATACATCGGTGGCGTTGAGCGGCTTTGTTGGGGCCATAGCTCCGGTCATGTCGCCTCCCTCGCCGTGACCCTCCGGCCTGTCGCCGGCGGGTCGTACAACCTTGTGCCTCTACCGCATCACAACGCACTGCCGACGACGGAACTTCCCGGGCCGGCGGGCAATACGCCAGGAGCGAACACCCTTTCTGCCATACCAGGCAATCCCTGTCCGCTCACCCTAGCGCGCCCGCGTTGTCCCAGCTAGCCGGGTATGTCTGCGGCGTGGCCCCACCGCGCTGACGGCATCCGGCGCTAGTCTGCCCTCAGTCCTATCCGGCGCCGCCCGGCATGCCACGTCAGGAGACCGTTCGTGACCGTCCCGAGTTCCGCGCCCGGGCGCGTTGCCGCCTCCGATGGCTACACCGCGCGCCATCTGACGGTGCTGGAGGGTCTCGACGCCGTTCGCAAGCGGCCGGGCATGTACATCGGCTCCACCGATAGCCGCGGGCTCCTGCAGTGCCTCGGGGAGATCTTCGACAACGCAGTGGACGAGGCGCTGGGCGGGCACTGCACGGACATCGAGGTCGTGCTGCACGCTGATCACTCCGCTGAGGTGCGAGACAACGGCCGCGGCATCCCGGTCGACCTCGAGCCTAAGACCGGACTCACCGGCGTCGAGCTCGTGATGACCAGGCTGCACGCCGGCGGCAAATTCGGCGGCGGTTCCTACACCGCGTCGGGCGGCCTGCATGGCGTCGGTGCCTCGGTAGTGAACGCCCTGTCCGGCCGGCTGGACGTCCAGGTGGCCAGGGACGGCAGCGAGTGGGCGGCGAGCTTCCGGCATGGGGTGGCCGGCGAGTTCAGCGGGCCGGGCCCGGACGCCCCGTTCGCGCCCGGCCACGGCCTGCGGAAGGTCCGCCGGGTGGCGAAGACGCTGACCGGCACCACGATCAGGTTCTGGCCGGACCCGCAGGTATTCGTCCGCGACGCCCGGTGGAGCTTCGAGGCCCTTGCCCAGCGAGCCCGCCAGACCGCGTATCTGGTGCCCGGGCTCACCATCCGGGTCCGGGACGAGCGCGCGGCCGTCCGGCTTACCGTGGTGCCCGGCGAGGTCGGCCACGGTCATCCGGACCCTGGCCCGCGCGCTCTGCCCGGCGCCGATTCCACCGCTGAACCGGGCGGGCCCGCGGCTGAACCGGGCGGGCCCGCGGCGGGCAGCGCGGATCGCGCGACGGCGGGGCCGCAGGAGGCCGAGTTCCGGTTCGCGGGCGGAATCAGCGAGTTCTGTGCGCACTTGTCCGCTGGCGATCCGGTCACCGAGGTGATCCGGCTGACCGGCTCTGGCCATTTCACCGAGACGGTGCCGGTGCTCGATGACCAGGGTCACCTCACCCCCGCCGAGGTAGAGCGCGAGCTCGAGGTCGACGTGGCGCTGCGCTGGGGAGCCGGTTACGACAGCGTGACCAGGTCATTCGTCAACGTGATCGGCACGCCTAAGGGCGGCACCCATGTGGCGGGGTTCGAGCGCGCGCTGGTCCGGACGCTGAACGAGCAGCTGCGGGCGGCCAGGCTGCTGAAGAACGGCGATGAGCCGGTCATCAAGGAGGACGCGGCCGAGGGCATGACGGCCGTGATCGCGGTGCGGCTGCCTGAGCCGCAGTTCGAGGGCCAGACGAAGGACATCCTCGGCACCCCCGCGGCCTCCCGGATCGTGGCACAGGTCGTGGCCGGCGAGCTGCGAACGTTCTTCGAGGCGCGTGGCCGCGGCGGCAAGCAGCAGGCCAGGGCGCTGCTCGACAAGGTCGCCGCGGCCGCGAGGACCCGCATCGCGGCGCGCGAGCACCGGGAGAATCAGCGCCGCAAGTCCGCGCTCGCGAGTTCCGCCCTGCCGGCCAAGCTGGTGGACTGCCGCTCGGCCGATGATCGCAGCGAGCTGTTCATCGTCGAGGGTGACTCGGCGCTCGGCACGGCCAAGCTGGCCAGGGACTCGGAGTTCCAGGCGCTGCTGCCGATCCGCGGCAAGATCCTCAACGTGCAGAAGGCCTCGCTGGCCGACATGCTCAAGAATGCCGAATGCGCCGCGATCATCCAGGTGATCGGGGCCGGCTCGGGTGCCGCGTTCGACCTCGACGCGGCCAGGTACCAGCGGGTGATCTTCATGGCGGATGCGGACGTCGACGGCGCCCATATCCGGACGCTGCTGCTGACCCTGTTCCATCGCTACATGCGGCCGATGGTCGAGGCTGGCCGGGTCTTCGCCGCCGTGCCGCCCCTGCACCGCATCGAGCTTGTCAGCCCGCGGAAGGGCCAGCGAAAGTACACGTACACCTACTCCGACGCCGAGCTGCACCGCAGCCTGCTGGAGCTGCAGCGCCGGGGGCAGCGATGGAAGGAGCCGCCGCAGCGGTACAAGGGCCTCGGCGAGATGGACGCCAGCCAGCTGGCCGAGACCACCATGGATCCGCGCCACCGCACGCTGCGGCGGATCAGGGTGCAGGACGCGACCGCCGCCGCCGGGGTGTTCGACCTGCTGATGGGCAGCGAGGTCGCGCCGCGCCGCGACTTCATCGTCGGCGGAGCGGCTGAGCTCGACCCGGCGCGCATCGACGCCTGATCGCCTGGGTCAGCCGATGAGCGCGGCGTCAGCCGATGAGCGCGGCGCCGCCGACGGCGGCGAGCGGCTGCCGCACCCGCTCTCCTGAGCCGTCCCTCCGGCCGTTTGCCGCCGGCAGCTCCACCGGCGTTCCCGCGTCCGTGGCGCCGTGCGCCGGCCCCGGCCCGACCCACGCCAGCACCAGGACGTCCTCGCCCTTGAGGAGCCGGTGGCAGCGCACGCCGCCGGTGCCGCGGCCCTTCGGCGGGTACTCCTCGTACGGGGATACCTTGACCGTCGCGGCCATCGTGCCCG
>Ga0302314_10007885_pt1 | contig 19073 bp, 16 predicted proteins | sample III_Palsa_N2_3_FD_200533 | JGI IMG/M metagenome (GOLD analysis project Ga0302314, IMG submission 200533) | Peat permafrost microbial communities from Stordalen Mire near Abisko, Sweden - III_Palsa_N2_3 | ecosystem: Environmental > Terrestrial > Soil > Palsa > Peat permafrost | place: Sweden...
GCTCCACCGTTTCGCCAAACAGGGCGTAGACCTCGGCGTGCTTGCCCGCGACCTCGATGGCTTCATCGGACGCACCACCGAAGAAGATCGGCAGGTGGGGTTTCTGGGCGGGTTTGACCGAGGCCAGGGCGCCCTTGACCCGATAGTAGGGGCCGTCGTGATCGAACGGCGCGCTGCTGGTCCAGGTCTTCTTCAGGACATCGAGATAGTCGCTGGTGCGGGCATAGCGCTCGGCCTTGGACAGGAAGTCGCCGTCGCGCTGTTGCTCCTCGTCGGAGCCGCCAGAGATGATGTGCACGGCAAGGCGACCATCGCTGAACTGATCAAGGCTGGCCAGCTGCCGCGCGGCGAGCGTCGGGGCCACGAAACCCGGCCGGTGGGCCAGCAGGAACTTCAACCTGGTGGTCTGCTGCGCGGCATAGGCGGCGACCTGAAAGCCGTCTGGCGCGCTGGAGTGGTAGCCGATCAGCACACGATCGAAGCCGGCATATTCGTGGGCGCGCGCAAAGGCGCCCACATAGGTTTTGTCGATGTCCGGCCCCGCCGCGGCATGGGTTTCGGAGGCGTATTGGGTCGAGATGAGACCCAGGACTTCGATCGCAGCGGGCTCTTGTGACATGGTTTGACGCTTCCGTTCAGATCAGGATTTGCCGGCATGAAGACCGTCAATTCCTACTTATTCAATAGACTTATCCTGATGAGACAGTTCAAGCCTGCTCATACGCGCGCGGCTTCAGGTAACGCCTGCCTGCGCCGCTGGCCGAAGGCCGTTGCCCCATCGCGCCTACAGCTCCACAACGGCGGAACGGATGAGCTCCGAAAGCCTCACAAGGGTCGGGTGCGGATCGGCGCGAATATGGCGGGTGTAGGCCACGCTAGGCAGGGCCGGCAGGCTGGGGGCGAGCTCGGCGTCGATGGCGCGCTTCAGGACGATGTCGGTCCGACAGGTGATGCACAGATCCGACTGCACCGCAGCCCGCAGCGCCGAAAGGCTGGGCGTCTCCAGGACGATCCGATAGCGGCGGCCAGCGGCGTCCAGCGCCGCGAGCGCTGCGTCGCGAAAGCGGCATGGCACCTCCAACACAGCCAGCGGCAACACCTCGAGCTCGGCCAGCGCCGGATCGCCCAGCCAGACCATCGGCGCTGTCTTCAGCGCCGCCGGATCGTCCGCCGAACCCATGCAAAGCACCACGTCGAGCCGGTCCGCCGCGAGCAAGTCCAGCAGTTCCGCGGAGCCGCCGACGCGCACTTGAAGCTGAGTTTCCCCATTCAGACGCGCGAAATTAGACAGGACGCCCGTGAGCAAGGTCTCCGCGAAGTCCTGCACAAGACCCACGCGCGCCGGGCCCGGCAGGACATCGCCAGTAAGTGCGGCTACCGCCCGGTCATTGGTGCTGAGCATCTCTCGTGTGTAGCCCAACAGGGTCTCGCCGGCCGGGGTGAGGCTCAGGCGGCGACCATCGCGGCGAAACAGGGACGCCTGCAGTGTCTCCTCAAGCCGTTTCATCTGCAGGCTCAGAGCCGACTGAGTGACAAATACCCGCTCGGTCGCGCGCAGCATCGAACCGGAATCGACGATCGCCGCGAAGCTGCGCAGCAGGTCCGTCGGCAGGTTCACGGCCATCCAAGGCTCCGCATATCAGATTTTCCGAAGGGGTGATCTTGCAATAAGTCTATTTAACCGATCGGATTTAAAGGTGCTTTCATTTGAGGCACAAAAGCAAGGGGCCAGAGGGCCTGGAGCTCACAGTGTCTCTGGCCGACGCGACAATTTTCCTAATCGCCGCCCTCGCTGAAGGTCCCTCACCGCCTTCGCTCAGCGTCAGCCGGGGGACCAGATGCGCGGCGGCTATCCTGCCCGGTTTGCAGGCGACTGGAGACAAGTTGCAATTAGATTGGCCGCACTCGCCCAGCCTTACAGCGCGCGCTCAAACCGGCGCGGGGTTCCGTTCAACGAACTGGCGCTGGTGCCAATAGGGGTAGGCGAGTTTGCGGTCGCTGGCCGCGTCCAGCTTAGCGACCTGTTCGGTGGTCAGGGTCCAGCCGATGGCGCCCAAGTTCTGCTTCAGCTGTTCCTCGTTGCGGGCGCCGACGATGATGGTCGAGACGGTGGGCCGCTGCAGAAGCCAGTTCAGCGCGATCTGCGGCACGGTCTTGCCTGTTTCGGCGGCGACCTCGTCCAGGGCGTCGACCACCTTGAACAGATATTCGTCGTCGACCGGAGGGCCGAACGAGGCCGTGGTCGGCAGGCGGCTGACTTCCGGCAGGGGCTGGCCGCGGCGGATCTTTCCGGTCAGGCGGCCCCAGCCCAGCGGGCTCCAGACCGCCGCGCCGACGCCCTGATCCAGGCCCAGCGGCATCAATTCCCACTCATAGTCGCGCCCGACCAGGGAGTAGTAGGTCTGGTTCACGACGTAGCGCGGGTAGCCATATTGTTTAGCGGCGGCGAGCGACTTCATCAGGTGCCAGCCGGAGAAGTTGGAGACGCCGACGTAGCGGATCTTCCCGGCCCGGACGAGGTCGTCGAGCGTCGACAGCGTCTCCTCGACCGGCGTCTTCGCATCGAAGCCGTGCAGTTGGTAGACGTCGATGTAGTCGGTGCCGAGCCGCTTCAGCTGGCGCTCGACCGTGTCGATCAGATGAAAGCGCGACGAGCCAACCGCGTTCGGATCGCGCCCGCTGCGGAACGTGCCCTTGGTGGAGATGATCACCTTGTCGCGCCGCCCCTTGATCGCCTCGCCCAGAATCGCTTCGGAGCTGCCGCGCGAATAAATGTCGGCGCTGTCGAACATATTGAGGCCAGCGTCCAGGCAGATATCGACCATCCGACGGGCTTCCTCGCCTCGCACGGCCGCGAAGCCCAGAGAATCCTCGCTGGCGAAGGTCGCCGTGCCAAAACTCAACACCGGCACCATCAGGCCCGACGCGCCCAGCTGACGATATTCCATGACGCTCATCTCCCAGAGGGTTTCCCGATCCCGACTGTCTAGATGAGGTCGGGCGCGGCAGTAAGCTAGACCGTTCTGCGCTTCGACTGGCTCGGTCCTGAAGCACAACGACCTTAGCCCGCATCATTCTGCACGGTGCATATGAGATTCTCTGAAGAGCGCCCTCAAGATAAATCTATTGATCCTATGGGAATTAATGGCTCTTCTGTCCCGAGATAAAAGCAAGGGGCCGATAGGCCTGGGAGCTCGCAGTGTCTCTGGCGCCGGCCGTTACTCATTCCGCTCGTTTCTCGCCACTGAGACTCCCTGGGCAGTTCCAGCGGTGGATCTCGCCACTGGTGTTATTGGCCCTCTGGGAGCTGGGATCGCGAACGGGGATCATTCCAACGCATGTCTTGGCCGCGCCGACGGCGGTGCTTCAGACGATCTGGCAGATGCTCAGCAGCGGCGAACTTCCCATCAACATGCTGGTCTCTCTGGGCCGCGCCATGGCCGGCCTCGCGATCGGGGTCACCGTCGGTTCGAGCCTCGCCGTGGCGGCGGGGCTGAGCAAGGCGGGCGAGAATTCGGTCGATCCACCGGTCCAGATGCTGCGCACCCTGCCCTCGCTGGCCCTGACGCCGCTGTTCATCGTCTGGTTCGGGATCGGCGAGACGCCGAAGATCGCCTTGATCGCTCTGGCGACGACCTTCCCGATCTACCTCAACCTCTACAACGGCATTCGCGGCGTTGATCCGAAGCTGATCGAGGCGGCCAGGAGCTTCGGCCTGCGAGGCTGGAGCCTGATCGCCGACGTTGTCCTGCCGGGCGCCCTGCCCTCCTTTCTGCTTGGCCTGCGATATGCCCTGGCGGGATCCTGGCTGACCCTGGTGGTGGCGGAACAGATCAACGCCTCCGCGGGTCTCGGCTATCTGATCAACAACGCCCGGGACTTCTCTCGCACCGACGAGATCGTCGTCTGTCTGATCGTCTACGCCCTCCTGGGGCTCACCGCGGACGCCATCGTCAGGGCGCTTGAGCGCAAAGCGCTCGCCTGGCGGCCCAGCTTCATCAAATCATGAGTTCGACACCCGCCATGGTCCAGGCCAGCATCCATCCGTTCAATCCCGCCCCGGCCATCGAGCCCGAGGCTCAGCCGGCGCGGCAGCCGGCGGTTCAGGTTCGCAACTTCAGCCGCGTCTTCGGCGAGACCACGGTGTTGCGCGATCTGGACATCGAGATCGGCGCGGGCGAGTTCGTCGCGCTTCTGGGCCGCAGCGGCTCGGGCAAGACCACCCTGCTGCGCACCTTGGCGGGCCTCGATCAGGCCGACACGGAGCACGTCCGCACCCCCTCAAGCCGGGCGGTGGTGTTCCAGGACGCCAGGCTTCTGCCCTGGAAGCGGGTCTGGCGGAATGTCGCCCTGGGCCTATCCGGCGCCGACGCACGTGGGCGGGCCGAGGCGGCGCTCAAGGAAGTCGGCCTGGGCCACAGACTGGACGTATGGCCCTCGACCCTGTCAGGCGGCGAGGCTCAACGGGCGGCCCTGGCGCGCGCCTTAGTGCGCGAACCGCGCCTGCTGCTGCTGGACGAACCCTTCGCGGCAGTCGACGCGCTGACGCGCTTACGGATGCACGACCTCGTGCTGTCGCTTTGGCGCACGCACGCCCCGGCGGTGCTGCTGGTCACCCACGACGTCGACGAGGCGATCACCCTGGCCGACCGCGTACTGGTGCTGGACAGCGGCCGCATCTCCGCCGAGGAGGTGATCGATCTGCCCAGGCCCCGCGATGGCGGACCGGCCTTCCAGGCCATCCGGCGGCGGCTGCTGCGGCGACTGGGGCTGGACATCCCGGCCCCTGCCGGCGCTGAAGCCGAACTGGTCGCCTATCCCACCGGCGAAGTGTTGTAATGAACGCCGTTGCGGCCGTTAGGCCAACCGAGGTCGCCGACATTGGCGATCTGAACCTCGACGCCATCCTGCCCGGACTGACGGAGCGTTTCGCCGCCACCGCCGCACTGCATGACCGCGACTCCAGCTTCCCCTTCGAGAATTTCGCGGCCCTGCACGAAGCGGGCCTGCTGACCTTGACGACGCCGAAGGCGCTGGGCGGCCACGGCGCCGATCTGCCGACCACCTTGAAGGTGATCCAGGCGGTGGCGCGGGGCGAGCCGGCGACAGCGCTGATCCTGTCCATGCAGTACCTGTTCCATGCTTCGCTTGAGACGCGCGGCGGTTGGCCGGAACATTTGAAACGCTTGGTCGCTGACGACGCCCATCGCAACGGCGGCCTTATCAACGCGCTTCGTGTCGAGCCGGAGTTAGGCACCCCCGCCCGCGGCGGCCTGCCGGCGACTGTGGCCCGGCGCACGGCGGACGGCTGGCGCATCAGCGGCCGGAAAATCTATTCCACCGGCTCTCCCGGCCTGACCTGGATGGTGGTGTGGGCCAGGACCGACGAAGCCGAGCCGCGCGTCGGAAGCTGGCTCGTACATCGCGACACCCCCGGTTGGCGCATCGAGGAGACCTGGGACCACACCGGCCTGCGCGCCAGCGGCAGCCATGACGTGGTGTTCGAGGACGCCTTCGTTCCCGAGGACCGCTCACTCTCCCCGCAGCCGGTCGGCACGCCGCAAGCGCCCGATCCGGTGATGGCGCTCTGGGCGCCCGTGCTGACGGCGGCGATCTACGATTGCGTGGCGCGGTCTGGGCGGGACTGGTTCGTCGACTGGCTGATCGAGCGCAAGCCGGCCAATCTGGGCGCCTCGCTTTCGACCCTGCCCCGGTTCCAGGAGATCGTCGGCGCGATCGACGGCCTGCTGTTGCAGAACCGCGTGCTGCTCGAGGCTGCCGCGAATGGGCGACTGAGCCCGCTTGAAGGCGCCCAGGCCAAGCATCTGGTCACCGAAAACGCGATCGCCGCGACGGAGAAGGCCATCGCCGCCTCCGGCAATCCCGGCCTCTCCCGCCAAAATCCTCTGCAGCGCCACTACCGCGACGTCCTCTGCGGCCGGATACACACGCCGCAGGGCGATGTCGTTCTGACCGCCGCGGGCAAGGCGGCGTTCGCCGCCTCAAGCCGACCTTCCCATAAGCCAGACTAAAGACCGCCCTTAAGAATACTCGCTAATCCCCACTTTCGGAGTGGGTATTATCCGCCACTCATCTTTCGGAGGAGATCATCTCCATGACCGTCGAATTCATTGGCTTCATCGGCTTCCAACACGGATCCGAGATTCATCCGAGCTCGGGCCCGGCGCTCGACAGAGACTATGTCGAAACCATCGCCAAGGCCCACGACGACGGCGGGTTTGATCGAGCCCTGATCGCCTTTGGCTCCTCCTCGCCGGAAAGCATCCTGGCGGCCTCGCATGCGGCGGCGGTGACCAAGAACCTGGGCTTCATGATCGCCCACCGTCCCGGCTTCACGGCGCCCACCGTGGCGGCGCGGCAGCTGGCGACGCTGGACCAGTTCACGCGCGGACGCATCGCGGTGCACATCATCACCGGCGGCTCCGACGATGAGCTGGCGAAGGACGGCGACCATCTGACCAAGGACGAGCGCTACGCCCGGACGGACGAATATCTCGACATCGTCCGCCAGGAATGGACCAGCGAAAAGCCCTTCGATTACGACGGCAAATACTACCAGGTGAAGGGCGCCTTTGGATCGGTGAAGCCGTTCCAGAAGCCCTATCTGCCGATCTATTTCGGCGGGTCTTCGGACGCGGCCATTCCGGTCGCGGGCAAGCACGCCGACATCTATGCCCTCTGGGGCGAAACCCAGGCCCAGGTGCGCGAGACCATTGCGCGCGTACGCGGCGCGGCGGCCAAGTGGGGCCGCGATCCGCGCTTCAGCCTCTCCCTGCGCCCGGTCCTGGCCGACACCGAAGAAGCCGCCTGGAAGCGCGCCAAGGAGATCGAGGATCGCACCCGCGAGCTGCGGGAAAAATCCGGCCAGAAGACCACCGGCCACGCCCCGCCGAACGCCGGCGCCCAACGCCTCCTGGATGCGGCGGCGCTCGGTACGCGCGTCGACAAGCGGCTGTGGACTGGCGTCGCCGCCCTGACGGGCGCCAGCGGCAATTCCACCGGCCTGGTCGGCACGCCTGAACAGGTCGCCGACGCGCTGCTCGACTACTACGATCTGGGCGTCTCCACCTTCCTGATCCGCGGCTTCGATCCGCTCGAGGACGCCGTCGCCTACGGCCGCGACCTGCTGCCGAAGGTGCGTGAACTGGTGGCCGCCCGCGACGCCAACCCGGCGCGCGCGGCGAGCTGACGATCCGAGGCCAACGCCGCCATACCGGCGGCTCGGCGATCCAAGTTGGACCCACGGCGCGATCACATCGCTCGCCGTGGGTTCTCGTTTAACCTACATCTTGCGGGCCTAGGCCAGATTCACCGACCGTCTCCGCAAACGCCGAAAGTCCAGCATGAGCGACCACCACCACCATCACGACCACACCGGCGACTGGAAAACCGACGGCGTGCGGGTGATCCCAGGCGACCAGCTCGATCCCAACACAGCCAGCACCCCGGGGATGAACCGGGCCGCGGCGATCAATTTCGCCCGCGTCGGCGCGGAGAAGCTCTGGGCCGGGACAGTGACCATCCACGCCGGCGCCAAGACCGGCGCCCACCACCACGGCGAGCTCGAAAGCGTCATCTATGTGCTGAAGGGCAAGGCCCGGATGCGCTGGGGCGACGCCCTGCAATATGTCGCCGAGGCCGGCCCCGGCGACTTCATCTATGTCCCGCCCTTCGTCCCGCATCAGGAAATCAACGCCTCCGACAATGAAGTCCTGGAGTGCGTTCTTGTCCGTAGTGGTGGCGAGGCTGTCGTGGTGAACCTAGATATCGCGCCAGTGGAAAAGCCCGAAGCTGTCGCCTGGGTGGACTCCATCCACAAGGCTCCCTGAGAGCATCGAAGGACCCGACATCATGCGCCCGCTGCACCGCCGAACCCTTCTGGCCTCACTCGCCGCCGCGCCGACCTTTGGCGCCGTCTGGCCCGTGCTGGCCGGCGCGCCCATCGATCCCCTGCTGCAGAAGGCGATCGATGACCCTCGCCGACCGGCGGCTGATCGCGCGCGGGATGTCTACCGGCATCCCGGCGCGTCTCTGACCTTTTGGGGCCTGAAGCGCGGCGACACCGTCATTGATGTGAACCCCGGCACGGGCTGGTGGACCGACATCATCGCCCCTTATCTGGCGGCGAGCGGCGGCCACTACATCGCCGCCGGCGCCGATCTGAGCAATCCGGCGCTGTCAGACGGGGCCCGCAAGGACCGCGCGGCGTTTGAGGCCAAATATGCCGACAAGTCGGTCTATGGCGACGTGAGTGTCGCCGGTTTCGGCAAGGTGTCTGGTCCGTTGGCGCCGCCGAACACGGTCGACCTGGTGCTGATCTCCCGCGAGGTCCACAACTGGGCGCAGGTCGACGGCTTCGTGCAGAAGGCCTTCGGCGACTTCCACGCCGCCCTGAAGCCCAGCGGCGTCCTGGCCATCGAAGAGCACCGCGCCACCGAAGGCGCGGACCCGAAGAAAGGCGATGGCTATTTGCCGGAGTCCTTCGTCATCGCCGAGGCCAAAAAGGCTGGCTTCGTCCTGGCCGGGCGATCGGAGATTAACGCCAATCCGAAGGACACTAAGAACCATCCCTTTGGCGTCTGGACCCTGCCGCCCACCAACCGCTCGTCAGCCTCCGGCCAGCCGCCCAATCCGCAATTCGATCATGCCCCCTATCTCGCCATCGGCGAGAGCGACCGCATGACCTTGAAGTTCGTCAAACCTGTATGACGTCGGAGCCTGACCAGGGCGACGAGCCCTGGACCTACCCCGGCATCGGCGAACTGGTCGCCGCCCTGCGCGAACTACGTCTGAAATCTCACCGCACCCGCTATGGCGAGACAGCGCTCCCGACCTTCCGTCCAAGAAGGCGGTGGCCGAGATCATCGACGCCCTGGCCGCAGCGATGTTCCCGCGGCATTTCGGGCCTGCTGGCCTTGCCGGCGAAGGCATCGACACCTTCGTCGCCTCCGCCCTGGCCGGTGCGTTGCAGTCTCTGCGCCGGCAGGTCCGCCTGGAGCTGGAGCTGACGGCGCACACCAGCCAGCACGCTGGTGAAAGCCACGAGGCTCAGGCCGGCCAGATCGCCATCCAACTCGGCGACGAACTCCCGGCGATCCGAGCACTGCTGGAAACCGATATCAGGGCGGCTTTCGAGGGCGATCCTGCCGCCAAGAGCCTGGATGAGGTCATGAGTTGTTATCCCGGGGTGCTGGCGATGATTCACCACCGCCTTGCCCACGGCCTCTATCGGTTCGGCGCACCGATGCTGGCCCGGATCGTGTCGGAGACAGCGCACTCATCGACGGGCATCGACATCCATCCGGGCGCCGAGATCGGCGAAAGCTTCTTCATCGACCATGGCACGGGCGTTGTGATCGGCGAGACCACCGTGATTGGCCGGCGCGTACGCGTCTACCAGGCCGTCACCCTTGGCGCGAAGCGGTTCGAGACAGACCAGGAAGGCCTGCTACTGAAGAACTACCCCCGCCATCCGATCATCGAGGACGATGTGGTGATCTATGCCGGCGCCACCATCCTTGGCCGCATCATCGTTGGGGCGGGCACACAAATCGCTGGCAATGTCTGGCTGACGCACGACGTGGCGCCAGGCAGCCTTATCACCCAGGCCAAGGAACGCAGCGAGGTCGTGGACGACGGCGCCGGAATCTGAGGCCGCCCATACCGCCAACGGGAATTCTCTACCCAACCGAAGGAATTCTGCTGGCGCTTTATCCTACTAATTTGGTATGAATTGAAACGCGGCGGGTTCCTCCCCTTCACGCTGCGTGGGAAGCGTGGGCCGGGGGTGGATTGCCCGGCCCGCGCGACCGCCGCTACCGGTCGCCGTAGACATCAGCCTTGAGGCCGGGAAACACCTTGCCGACCTTGCCTTCGAGATAGTCGCCGTAGCGACCAGCGAACGCCTTGGGGTCGGCGCCGTCCCATCGTGGCCGCCGGCGATCGCTGATCGCGGCCTGGCTGACAGCCGGGGTCATCGTCGCATCGAAGTCAGGGTCGTAGAACAGCGGAAACGACAACCGCTCCCGGCCGCTACGATTGAGCACCCTGTGCGGTGCGGAGACGAAGCGGCCGCCGGTCAACCGCTCGAGCATGTCGCCGACATTACAGACCAGCGTGCCCTCGATGGGCGGCGCATCGATCCATCCCTGATCGCCTCGGACCTGGAGCCCGCCCCACTGGTCCTGAGCCAGTAGGGTGAGCAGACCATAGTCTGTGTGTTCGCCGACACCCCAGCCGCCAGGCTCGGTAGGCGGATAGCGAAAGATCCGGAAAAGCACCGTGGGTCTGGCCAGATAGGCCTTGGCGAAATGATCTGCCGGCAGGCCAAGAGCGAGCGACACGCCCTCCATGATCGCCGCCGCGGCCCGGGTGACTTCGGCGACATAGGTCTCGACCGCGGCGCGCAGGTCCGAGGGCTGCGCAGGCCAAAGGTTGGCGCCATGCATCAGCCAGCCCGCCCTCACCCTCGGATCGTCGGCGCCAAGCTCTTCACCGAAATAGACGCCCTCCTTCTGGTCCGCGAGCCCGGAGGTCAGTTCGCCGCCCAGTGGAAACCATCCGCGCCAGGCCTGCGCCGCGCGCGCCATGGCGATCTTCGCCTTCTCGGTCTCGGGCAGGGCGAAGAATCGCCGGGCCTCGGCGTCCAGGCGCGGGACGGTGTCCGGCGCCAGGCCGTGGCCGGTGACATAGAAGAAGCCGTCCTTGCCGGCCGCAGTTCCGATCTCCGCGGCGGCGGCGTTTCGCGCGGCGGGCTCCACGCCGAACAGCGGCGATATGTCGATGATCGGTAGCTGATCAGTCATGGCGAATTCAGACTACACCGGCGCGAGCCATTCAGTCAGCGGATGATCCACACATCGCGATAGTGCGGGCGCGCTAACTCTGCCAATCTGACGGTCCGCACGGGCAGATCGGCCGCCTGCTAGATCACCGCGGAATAACAGTGGGGGAACAAACATGAGCGGCGAGTTCGAGGCTGACTACATCGTCATCGGCGCCGGATCGGCTGGCTGCGTCCTGGCCAACCGGCTGACCGCGAGCGGTGAGCACAAGGTTCTGCTGCTGGAGGCCGGCGGCGACGATCGGCCCACGCGCGAGCCGTCTCAGTTCATGTCCAACCTGATGATCCATGTCCCGGTCGGCTATGCCCAAACCTTGAAGGATCCCAAGGTCAACTGGCTTTTTCCCACCGAGCCCGATCCAGGCACCGGCGGGCGGGTACATGTCTGGCCACGCGGCAAGGTGCTTGGCGGCTCTTCCTCGATCAACGGCCTGCTCTACATCCGCGGCCAACACGCCGACTATGACGGCTGGCGCCAACTGGGGTGCGAAGGCTGGTCATGGGATGACGTCGAACCCTATTTCAAGCGCTCGCAGCATCAGGAGCGCGGCGCCAGCGAACACCATGCGGTGGGCGGCCCGCTGAACGTCTCCGACGTGACCCAGAACCATGAGGTCTCCGACGCGGTGGTCGAGGCCTGCATCGAGGCCGGTATTCCCCGCAATGCCGACGTCAATGGTGAGAACCAGGAAGGCGTCAGCTACTACCAGCTCACAGTGAAGAACGGCCAACGTTGCTCGGCCGCCGTCGCCTACCTGCACCCGGCCATGAGCCGCGCCAACCTGACTGTCGAGACCCGCGCCCTGACCACACGCATCCTGTTCGAAGGCAAGCGCGCCGTCGGCGTCGAATACCTGCAGAACGGCCAGCGGAAGGTGGCGAAGGCCCGTAAGGAAGTGATCCTATCGGGCGGCGCGATCAATTCGCCGCAACTGCTGCAGCTATCGGGGATCGGTCCGGGCGCGCTGCTGCGTGAGCATGGCGTCGATGTGGTGGCCGACGTTCCCGGCGTGGGCGAGAACCTGCAGGACCACTATGTGATGGCCGTGACCTATCGGCTGAAAGCCGGCACCATCTCGGTCAACGAATTGACCAAGGGGCCTCGCTTCCTCGGTGAAATGGTGAAGTACGCCTTCCAGCGGAAGGGATTGCTGACCCTGTCAGCCGCCCATGTGGCCGCCTTCTGCAAATCGCGGCCAGACCTGTCCGGGCCTGACATCCAGTTCCATATTTTGCCAGCCTCGCAGAACCTGGAAAAGTTCGTCCTGCAGGGCAAGATGGAGCTGGACGACCAGCCCGGCCTGACTATCGCCCCCTGCCAGGTGCGGCCCGAGAGCCGGGGGACCATCCGCATCAAGTCGGCGGACGCCACCGCCTATCCGTCGATCGCGCCCAACTATCTGTCCGACCCGCTGGATCAGGAAGTCGCCGTGGCAGGCCTGAAGTGGGGCCGCAAGATCGCCAGCCAGCCAGCCTTGAAGCCGTGGATCGAGCACGAAATGATGCCGGGCGTCGAGCTCGCCACCGATGATGATCTGCTGGGTTATGCCCGCATGGCCGGCTCGACCATCTACCATCCCGTGGGCACCTGCCAGATGGGTCATGGCCCGATGGCGGTGGTCGACCCGCAACTGCGGGTGCGAGGCGTTGAAGGTCTGCGCGTGGTCGACGCCTCGGTGATGCCGCGCCTCGTGTCGGGCAACACCAACGCCCCGACGATCATGATCGCCGAGAAGGCCGCGGACATGATTTTAGGCGCCGCTCCGGTAAAGCTGGGGGCTTAGCCTTCGAGGCCAGACCTGATCGCGTGGCCGAGCGCGCGGCGCCTCATGTCGGTCGCTCGGTAAGGCGTCGCCATAATCAGCGATCACAGATGGCCTCATCGCACATTTTACCATCAGGCTTATCGCCGTTTAATCGACCGCATCGCCTATGCCGGGCTGAACGAGAGCTGTATGACGAGTCCGGCTTGACAGCGCGACCCAATGGACTCGAAAGTGATCACAGAGGCGCGAGCGGCTTGCTTTCGGACTACGGTTCGTCTGTGTGAACTTTAACGATCTCGCGCGAGGTGATCCGTTGACACTTTCTCTTCATCCCGTGGCCGATCCCGAGGAAGCACGCCGCTTTCTGGACGCGCATCCGGAGATCCAGTTCTTCGAGGTGATCTTCACGGCGCTATCCGGCGTGCCGCGCGGAAAGCGGCTACGCCGCCACGAGATCATGGCCGTGTTCGAGTACGGCCGCTTCCTGCCCGGTTCGGTGTTGGTCTGCGACATCACCGGGCAAGACTGCGAGGACACTGGCTTGGTCTGGGCCGACGGAGACGCCGACCGGTTGGCCAAGCCCGCGCCGGGCACCCTGGTTCCCGCGCCGTGGCTGGGTGACGACGTCGCCCAGGTGTTGACCTCCATGTACGAGCTGGATGGCAAGGCGAACGATCTTGATCCGCGCCATGTCCTGCGCAGCGTGATCGATCGGTTCGCCGCAGACGGCCTGACGCCGGTCGTGGCCTGCGAGCTGGAATATTATCTGGTCGACGGCCAGCGCACCGCCGAGGGCGGCATTGAGCTGGCGGCGTCGGAGACCACCGGAGAACGACCCAGCCAACACGGCGTCTATGGTCTGCGCGAAATCGAGGACTCCGCTGGCTTCCTGCGCGCCCTTTGGGCCGCCGCCGACGCCCAGGGCGTGCCATTGGAAGGCGCCATTTCCGAATATGCGCCGGGCCAGCTCGAACTGACCCTGAAGCACGGACCGGACGCCCTGCGCGCCGCCGACGAGGCGGTGATGTACAAGCGTATCGCCAAGGGCGTGGCGGTGGACTTCGGCAGCGAGGCGACCTTCATGGCCAAGCCCTTCGCCGATCGCGCCGGTAGCGGCCTGCACCTGCACGTCAGCGTGAACGACGCCGAGGGCCGCAACATCTTCGCTAGCGAAGACCCGGCCGGAACGCCCGCCCTCCGCCACGCCATCGGCGGCATGAAGGCGACCCTGGCCGACGGCATGGCCATCTTCGCCCCCAACGCCAACTCCTATCGTCGTTTCCGCGCCAACTCCTATGCGCCTGTCGCACCGACCTGGGGCGTCAACAACCGGACGGTCTCGCTGCGGGTGCCGGCGGGACCGGCGGGCGGGCGCCATATCGAGCACCGCGTCGCCGGCGCCGACGCCAATCCTTACCTGGCCCTGGCGGCTCTGCTGGCAGGCGTCCACCACGGCCTGACGAACAAGATCGATCCTGGGCCGCCGGTGGTGGGCGACGGCTATGCGGAGGCGGCTCGCACCGACCAACGCCTGCCGGCGAATTGGTTCGCGGCGGTAGACGCTTTCGAGGCCTCGCCGGTGATGCGCGAGTATCTGGGCGAGCGGTTCGTCGGCATGTTCACGACCGTCAAGCGCACCGAGCAGGACCGCTTCTTCGGCATGGTGCCGACCGTCGACTACGACTGGTATCTCAAGAATGCGTAGGGGCGCCTACGCATGAGACGGGGCCGGTCACGCCGCTCATTGCTGGCGGGCTTGGGCGCGGCGGCGGCCGGCCTGAGCTTTGCCAGTCTTGACGGTTGCACGCCGCATGCGCCGATCGGCCGGAACGGCGAGGAGGCCAAGCTCAACCTGTACAACTGGGACACCTACACCGGCAAAACCACCCTGGCCGACTTCAAGTCCGCCACCGGCATCCAGGTGAAGATGAGCCTGTTCGCCACCAACGACGAACTGTTCTCCAAGCTCAAGGCTGGCAACCCCGGCTTTGACGTCATCGTCCCATCCAACGAATACGTCACCCGCATGCGCATCTCCGACATGCTGATGCCGCTCGATCATTCCAAGATCCCCAATCGGGTGAACCTGCTGCCGCAATTCCAGAACCCGGGCTTCGATCCGGGGCGGAAATACTCCATGCCCTACACCTGGCTGCTGTTGGGCATCGGCTACCGCAAGTCCAAGATCGACGGCGTGCCGAACAGCTGGAAATGGGTGATGGATTCCGACCGCTACAAGGGCCGCATCGGCCTGTTCTCGGAGGCGGACGATCTGATTGAGCTGGGCGCCAAATATATGGGCCACTCGGTGCGTGACATCCCCTATCCGATGGTCGACCGCATCGCCGAGATGTACATCCGCCAAAAGCCGAACATCAAAATCTTCCACAACGATGAGGGCCAGGACCTGCTGTTGGCCGGCGATATCGACATCGTCATGGAATACAATGGCGACATCGCCCAGGTGATGTTGGAAGACCCGGACCTGGACTTCGTGGTGCCGAAGGAAGGCACCATTCTGAACTCGGATTGCCTGTGCATTCCCAAGGGCGCACCGCGGCCGGACAACGCCCACCAGTTCATCAACTTCATCCTCGACGGCAAGAACGGCGCGGAGATCTCCAACACCATCCTCTACCCGACGCCGAACGCGGCGGCCCTGGCGCTGATGCCGGACGCCTACCGCAACAACACGGTGATCTTTCCGCCACCCGACCAGATGGCCAAGTGCGAATACGCCGACTTCGAAGGCCTCAAACGCGCGCAGCTCTACGACGAGACCCTCACCCGGATCTTCGCCGCATGACACTCTTTGGTAAAACCAGGGGGGAGCCGCGCCATGGATGAGCTGTGGAGCAAGGCCAAGGGCGTCTTCGCCGCCGTGGCGATCCCGCCGGTGTTCTGGCTGTTGGTCTTCTTCCTCGCGCCCCTGGCGATCATCTGGGCCTACAGCTTCGGCGAGAACAAGAACCTCGTCGAGATCACCATCAACGGGACCTTCTCCAACTACGCCCATGCGATGACGCCGCTCTACCTGGGCATTATCCTCAAATCGTTCTGGTTCGCCCTGCTGACCACGATTGCGTGCCTAATCATCGGATTCCCGGTGGCCATAGCGATCACCTTCGCCTCCGAGAAGACCAAGCCCTGGCTGCTGCTGCTGATCATGCTGCCGTTCTGGACCAACCTGCTGATCCGCACCTATGCGCTGATGGCGGTCTTGCGGAACGAGGGATTCATCAACCAGGGCCTTGGTCTGCTCTGGCATGGGCTGAATGCCATTACCTCCGCCGCCGGTCATCCGCTGCCAACCTTCGAGCCGCTGCAGCTGTTGCACAACAATTTCGCGGTGGTGTTCGGCCTGGTCTATGTGCAGCTGCCCTTCATGGTGTTGCCGCTCTATGCGGCGCTGGACCGGCTAGACCGTTCGCTGCTTGAAGCCAGCCTGGATCTCGGCGCCGGCAACCTGACCACCTTCGCCCGCGTCGTGACGCCCCTGGCCATGCCGGGGATCATCTCCGGCGTGATTGTCACCCTGATCCCGTCTATCGGCGCCTATCTGACGCCCGACCTGCTGGGCGGCCCGCAAAGCATGATGATCGCCAACATCATAGAGCGGCAGTTCAAGACCGCTGACGACTGGCCCTTTGGCTCGGCCCTGTCGTTCCTGCTCATGTACATGACCTTCCTGGCCATCGCCGTTCAGGCCATCGTCGCGCGCAACCGCAAGGCGGCTCAAGGATGAGCGCGGCGATCAGGGAAAAGACCCCGCCGGGGCCGCTGGAGTATCTGCGCCGCTGGCCGATCCGCACATGGCTGGTGCTGGTGACGGTCTATCTCTACGCGCCGATGCTGACGCTGATGGTGTTCAGCTTCAACGACTCCAAGCGCAACATCGTCTGGCGCGGTTTCACGCTGAAATACTACCTCGCCGCGTTTCAGGACTCTGACCTGATCACCGCGTTCGGCAACTCCCTGACCATCGCCGCCGTCTCGACCCTGGCCAGCGTGATCCTGGGCGCCCTGACCGCCATCCTGCTCTGGCGTTTCCGCTTTCCCGGCAAGACCGCCTTCGAGGGCGCCTTGTCGTTGCCGATCGTGGTGCCAGAAATCTGCATGGGCGTGGCCATGCTGGTCTTCTTCACCCAGATCGTCCCGTGGCCGACCTCGCTGCCCTGGCCGCTGAACCTGGGCTCGATCATCATCTCCCACATCTCCTTCTCGTTCAGCTTTGTGGCTATCGTCATCCGCGCGCGGCTGGCGTCGTTCAATCGCGAGCTTGAGGAGGCGGCCAAGGACCTGGGCGCCAGCGAGTGGCGTATCTTCCGCGACATCCTCGTGCCGCACATGGCGCCGGGGCTGGTGGCCGGCGGCCTCCTGGCCTTCACCCTCAGCCTTGACGACTTCGTCATCACCTTCTTCACCTCGGGCCCCGACACCACCACCTTCCCGGTGAAGGTCTATTCCATGGTGCGGTTCTCGGTGACGCCAGAGGTCAACGCCGCCTCCACCATTCTGATCGTCATCACCGTCGCCCTCACCTTCCTCGCCCTGCGCCTGCAGGGCAGCGAAGTCCGCGACACCGTCGGGGGGCACTGAAGCCAGCATGACCGGGCCCGTCAAGACGATCATCCGCTTCGAAAACGTCACCAAACGCTTCGGCAAGATGGTGGCGGTCGACGATGTCAGCCTGTCCATCGAGGAAGGCGAGTTCTTCGCCCTGCTCGGCCCGTCGGGCTGCGGCAAGACCACCCTGCTGCGCATGCTGGCCGGGTTCGAGACCCCGACCGAAGGCCGCATCCTGATCGATGGCGAGGATGTCAGCCGCGTCCCGCCCAACCGGCGGCCTGTGAACATGGTGTTCCAGTCCTATGCCGTCTTCCCGCACATGAGCGTGGCCGACAACGTGGGCTATGGCCTGCTGGTCGACGGGGTGGCCAAGGCCGAACGCGACCGGCGGGTCGAGGAGGCCCTGAGCCTAGTCAAGCTGGAGGGCTTTGGCGGCCGCAAGCCGGACCAGATGTCCGGCGGCCAGCGCCAGCGCGTCGCCCTGGCCAGGGCCCTGGTCAAACGCCCGCGCGTGCTCCTGTTGGACGAGCCCCTATCGGCGCTAGACGCCAAGCTGCGCGAAGCGATGCGGTCGGAGCTTACCCAGCTTCAGGACAAGGTCGGCATCACCTTCCTGATCGTTACTCATGACCAGGACGAAGCCCTGGCCATGGCCAGCCGTTGCGCGGTGATGAACCGGGGCCTGCTGCAACAGGTCGCTACGCCCAGCGACCTCTATGAATATCCCAACAGCCGCTTCGTCGCCGACTTCATCGGCCAGGTGAACCTGTTCGAGGGCAAGCTCACGGTCGACGAGCACGATCACGCCGTAGTCGCCTCGCCGGATCTGGCCGCCCCCATCTTCCTCGATCACGGCGTCACCGGCGCGCACGGGACAGACCTGTGGGTGGCGATCCGGCCAGAGAAGATCGCGCTGCAAAAGCGCGGCGAGGGCCTGGCCGCCCCGCCCTCGGAAGGCGCACCAGCCGGCCACAACGTCGTCGCCGGCGTGATCCGGCACATCTCCTACCTGGGCAGCGAGTCCGTCTACGAAGTCGAGCTTGAGACTGGCCGCAAGGTCCGCGCCCTGCGTTCCAACCTGACCCGGCGCGACCAGGAAGACCTGACCTGGGACGAGCCCGTCTGGGTGTCCTGGCACGCCTGGTCACCGGCGGTGCTGCTGTCATGAGCACTCGTCCTGTTCCTCGTCCTGTTCTGGGCATCGCCTGCTGCACCCGCACTATCGGGACCGAGCCGGCGCAGGCGGTGATGAACCGTTATGTCGTGCACGCCTTGCGCTATGCCGACGCGGCGGGCCTGCTGGTGCCCGCCCTGCCCGACCTGATGAGCGCCCGTGAGGTGGCACCTCGGCTGGACGGCCTGATGCTGACCGGCAGCCCGTCCAACCTGGCGCCTGACCGCTATGGTCAAGCGGACGCCGCCGACGCCGAGGGTCCGTTCGATCTTGGCCGGGACGCCATGACCGCCGGCCTGATCGAGGCCATGCTGGAGCTGGGCAAGCCGGTGTTCGGCATCTGCCGCGGCTTGCAGGAACTGAACGTCGCCTTCGGCGGCACGCTACGCCGCGACGCCAGCCGCAACCCGGAGCTCCTGGCCCATCACGCCCCCGACGACGCCAGTTTCGACGGCATGTTCGACCACCAGCATTCGGTGTCCCTGACGCCTGGCGGTCTGCTTCAGCGCGGCCTGGAGCGCGACGAGCTGACCGTCAACTCTGTGCATTTCCAGGGGATCGGCGACCTGGCGCCCGGCCTGACCGTCGAAGCCGTCGCGCCCGATGGGGTGATCGAGGCGGTGTCCGCTGTCGTCAACGGGGCGCCCGTGCTGGCCGTGCAATGGCACCCCGAATGGCGCACGGACGCCAATCCTGACTC
>Ga0302314_10007886_pt1 | contig 19071 bp, 20 predicted proteins | sample III_Palsa_N2_3_FD_200533 | JGI IMG/M metagenome (GOLD analysis project Ga0302314, IMG submission 200533) | Peat permafrost microbial communities from Stordalen Mire near Abisko, Sweden - III_Palsa_N2_3 | ecosystem: Environmental > Terrestrial > Soil > Palsa > Peat permafrost | place: Sweden...
CCAAACAGGCCAAAGCCCACACCCTGCTGGCCATGCGCGCCTATGCCGAGAGCCGGGACTTCCTGCCCGGCACCGAGCTCGGGCCCAGGCTGTTGTTCGAGTTCACCCGAGACCTTCTGCCCTCCTATGGCTGGATCTTTCCGGCCGACGGCGGCCGCATCAACATCGGGGTAGGCGGGCCAATCCCGATCCTGCACAAACGCGGTATCGACCTCAAGACGCAGATCCACGTCTTCGCCGAGCAGATGCGTGAGAGGGGCATCGACATCGGCGAACTGCGCGATGTGCGCGCCCACCAGTTGCCACACGTCGCTGGCCTCGCCCGCCTGAGCCACCCGCGTGCCGTTCTACTCGGCGATGCCGCATCAATGATCAATCCGGTCAGCGGCGAGGGGATCGCCTACGCAGTCACCGCAGCCTGCCAACTCGCCCGAACACTGCCGGATGACCTTGAGGACGCATCCACGCTACAAGTCTCACTCGAGAATTTCGAGCGCGCCTTCCGTCGCCACCACCGGGCCCACTTTGCCTCCATTCGCATCAGTTCAGCCATGCTGCACAGCAAGACCTGGGCCGCGGTCCTGCTCAACGCCGCACAACGCGACCCGAAGGTGCTCGAAGACGGGGTGAACCTACTCTTCGGCTTCGGCCACATCCACGCAGGAACCCTGGCGCGGATCGCGCGCAGCGGCTGGCGAAAGGCGGACCCCCCCCCATCAATTAAGAACATTGACTCACCCATATCGATGACCCCAGAATTGACGGGTACTTACAGGGGGATCCTTGCGCGAGCCGGACCGAACAACCACTCCTGTCCCCTTAACCGGGCACAGCCTCCTCATACGCTTGCCCCGCAGAGTGCCCTGGGCTGCCGGGCACCGCGGACGCGAGCGCGCCTGCACGTTCGGGATCTTCGCCCTTGGCCCCACCATCGTGTTCTGGGCATGGTTCCTGGCGGCGGCCCGTCACAGCATGTCCCACGCCTACCGGGGCCTGGAACTGGCCATGCCCGTCTCTGCGCTATGGATCACATTCGGACCGCTGCTGATGCAGCAATGGGAGTTCAACCTTGAGCGCCTCTCACGTGTGCTGATCGCCTCCCGCACCGCGGACCTCTGGGATCTGACCGCGATGCGCCGCGCCGCCGAGCGAGCCGACCGCGGTTACCTGCCCTTCGTCCTGCCCATGACGATCGCCGCACCGATCGCGCTGTGGCTGGCATACCCCTCCTACCAGGCCGACCTGTCAATCCGCGGACCGATATCCAAAGCGGGCGGACTCGCAGTGATCCTTTTCGTCGGCTTCGTCAATGCCAACGGCATGTGGGGCGCTTATAAGTCGGTCCAGGTCGTCCGCGCCGTCACCTCGACAGCTCACCCGACCTGGTACCCGCACCGGGCAAGCCAGCCTCCCGGGATGCGGGAGCTCGCTCGCTTCTCATGGTCGACCGCCCTCATGTTCAGTGCTGGCGCCGTCTTCCTCCCCTCATTGATCATCGTGCAAGCTCGGCTCCCCATGGCCCCACGACTGATCGTGCTGTTGTTCGTCGCGGTGCTCTTCGCCGGCGGACTCGCGCTCTTCGCTGTCGTCTTCGTCCGGCTCGGGCAACTCGCCCAGGCCCAGCAGGGCAAAGCCATCGACCACGTCGCCGCGAGCATCGAACGGGTCGAAATCGCCCTACAACAGGCCCAACTACACCACAACGCGCTTGAGATACTCGCGCTCAGCGCTCAACTGCGCTCCTTACTCACACTGCGCGGCGCGATCCAAGCCACCGATCCGCTACCCCTCCACCAACTGCTCAGCCGGGCCGCAAGCACGCTGCTGCTGCCGCTCGTGCTAACCGCGCTCCAGTTTGCACTGACCAGCGCGCTGTAGAGGCGAGCCTGGGATGCCATGACGAGGGTGAGGCCGCCACCTTCCTCAATGCCCGCATCATCGAGCAGCCTCAGAGTGCTATGTCTCGCTCGTTGTCGTGACGCTGGGGCGGTCCTGGCTTGTGGTCGGGCTTCGACGCGCTGGGCTGGTACCTCGGGAGCCTCCGCTTCCCCGCGCACCCGCGCCCGACCCTGTCTTGGCGGAGGCAGTCGGACTCGCGGGTGCTCGCCCCGCCGGAGCAGCAACCGGCGCATCCGCTTTGATCGCAGTGGCGCGGTAGGTCACCCCGGAACGGCCGTCACGCTCCCAGGGAGCAGCCTCCAAACCTTCGACCACTACCGGCTGGCCCTCCACCAGGTCCGTCGGTTCGCCCGGAACTTGTACGTCCAGGACGTACGCCCGACGCTCGCCGTTGACCTTCACCAGGATACCCACCAGGTAGAGCGGCTGACCGGTCACCTGATCCATCCGCACCTCACCGGTATGAATATCCGCGCGCACCTCAGGTAGAGAGGTACAAAGCCAGCCAGACAACTGCTGGAGATCAATGGGAATGTTCCGCAGCGTCACAGCACACCGCCCCCGATCTGAGAACCGATCAGCGAAGGCGCCGCCTTCCCCGCCTCAATCACCAGGCGGATCAGTTTCCACCGTTCATCCGGAAAATCACTGGGATGCTGCACTTCATCATGCTTCATGAGTACAGCCCTTCCCGCCGAGCCGACCAGCAGTCCGAGATCGCCCCAGCGTCACAATAAAGAGCTAGGACAATCCACCAAAACCTCACATAGCGCTCCACAACAGGGCATCGACGATCGATCGGCTTGCGTTACCAGCTTCGGCTGCGCGCAGTTGAGCATCGCATGACGGAGTACCGATCACATGGCGTGCCGCTGGAAGAGTACGAGCTGACGAAGAAGGACCTGCGCGCCCAACGGGATCTTGAAGAGACACAAAAGTGGGTGAAGATCCAAGTAGCCAAGGCGCCGCCGATCAGCCCGGAACGCTGGGCAGAGACGGCACGATTGCTCGCGCGAGAGGGGCCGCCGCCGCCGGAGGCGCGCTGGCGCCTACGCCTGTTCTGCGGACACATCGTCGAAGCTACTCGTTATGCCGATTGTGAGGTACCGAACGGCGGATGCCAGTCGTACGAGCGGTGCAGCTTGTGCGACGACGGCATTGATCAGCTGATCGTCGCGTACGAGCCCGTGGCGCCGCTGAAGCCGGTAGGAACACGGCGAAAAGCCAAGCCGACCGAGTCCCAGCAACTCGCGCCGCCATCGAGCAGGACGAAGGCCGAACTTGAAGCGGAGAATGCCGAACTCCGCGCCGAGGTAGCGCTGCTTCGTGCACGCGACGTCAAGCCCTAGCCGCAGGGCGAGCCGCAAGCGGAGCAGGGGCCCGCGAAGCCGTCACCCGGACCGATTGCCGTCCCGACCTGGACAAACGGCCATCGAACCAACTAGTGTACTTAAAGCATCAGGTGGCACCAGTGGCACGCGGAGTATCCCACCGAGATCAGCAACGGCACATTCCGCCGCCTGGCCTCGGCGAACGCCGCCTCGCCCCACTCGTGCCAGTCCACGGGGTTATCAGCATGTTGAAGCAGATAAGGCGAGGTCGCGGCCGCCAGTCGGTTCACGGCCTCACTCTACCGAGTTTGCGCGCACATTCCAGATACCTTCCGTGTCGAAAATCGCACAGATCGTGCTGAGGGAGGGTCAGTTGCCGCCGTGCTGTCGAGCCCGGCCGCCCGACTGACCAAGAATCGCCGCTCCGCGACAGTGACAATCAAGCGCCGCACAGCACCCAGCGTGGTCAAGCGGCGTCGGCGACTTACGCACCGGCCACGCCGGTCGCCGATCTTGCGGAGCCGAGGTCCGACTACACCGAGACGATGCGAACCCGCTTCTCGCACAGTTTTTCCATGTCGTCAGCGTCTGAGGTCAAGATGACTACCGGCTTGACCGACCGCAGTGCGGTCGCAGCCACCACAGCGTCGATGGCGTATTTGTGGCCGTGCAGACCGGCCTCCCGCAGGAGATCGATGGCGTGGAACGAGATCTCATCCGTCACAGGTTCGATCTTCAAGCGAGACAGGTGCCAGCGGACCCGCTCGTTCTTCGAGCGCATGTCGAAAGCCTCGATCGGAGTGAGGGCGCTTACAACCACCCGGAAGTCGTTGTCCTGCGCCTCACGGACATACGCGGTCACACGCCGATCCGCCGCACACCACTTCGACAGGCCTTCACTGTCGAGCACCACCGTGCCAGCGCTCAGTCGGCTCTGCGCGCGCGCCATCCGCTCTCCTCCTCAAGTTCGGGAGCGGACTTCACGTCGCGGAACAGCGCCGCCGCCTCGTCTTTGAACCCCTGCGGGATGGGCCCGGCCTCGGCCTCGTTCGCGAGCAGGGCTTCTTCCAGCAGATCACGCTCGATCTGACGTTCAACAGCGGCATCCACATATGCGGAGAACCCACGCGAGCCGACACGTTCGCGGATCGCCCGGATATTGCCAGCCCTCAGTGACACGCTGACCTTAGCCGCCGGCCCGTGCCCCGGTGTGTACCCTGCCTCGACAGCACTCATGCCGACCAGTTTACTACTTCAAGTGGCAATCTGTCCGCCGGAAGAGCGCCTCACTAGGCAAGCACCATGGAAAGCGCTGCTCCGCGGGGAAAATTGTCAATACTTGTAGATGCGCCATTGCGCGCATCGAATTTGCGTGGTCGTCCCGCGCCGGCGGTCAGGCGACTACTCGCCCCCGGAGGATGATGCGGCTTGGGTGGGCGAGAACTGAGGTGTCGGTGGTCGGGTCGGTGTCGTAGGCGACCAGGTCTGCCGGGCCTCCGTCGACCAATCCGGACAGGCCGAGCCAGGAGCGGGCCGACCACGATGCCGCACCCAGTGCATCCTCGGCCGGCACGCCCGCGCGGATGAGCCAGCCGACCTCCGAGGCGACGGTGCCGCACGGGAAGCTGTCGGTGCCGGCCAGGACGGTGACGCCGGCCTCGTGCGCGGCCCTGACGTTGGGCGGCATCGCGTCCCACCCCGCCAGCCACCAGTCCCGGCGGGCGCTCGGCCCGGCTGCGCGCCACCTGTCCGCTCCGGCGCCGAAGACGCCGAGCGTCGGCACGAGCGCGGTGCCCTGAGCCGCCATCTGATCGATCAGACCGGGGTCGAGGTGCATGCCGTGCTCCAGGCTGTCGACACCGGCGAGCACGGCATTGCGGCTACCCTCGGCGGTCTGGCAGTGTGCCGCCACCCGGCCGCCGACCGCGTGCACGGCCTGCACGAGCGCGGTAAGGATCTCCAGCGGAACCGCCGGCTCATCGTGCTTCCAGTCGCCGACGACCTTGCACCAGCCCGAGGACGCTCGAGCCTCCTCGACGGCGGCTTGTACCAAGTCCGCCTCGCTCACATCGCGGCCGAAGCCGGGAAAGAACCGGCCAGGGGTGGCCAACCAGCGGCCTGCCGAGCGGACCCGCGGCATCTCCGGGTCCCGGTCGACCCAGCCGGGCATGCGGGCCGCGGTGCCGGGCGTGCGGACCAGAAGCACCCCGGCATCGCGGTGATCGCTCAGGTGCCCGCGCAGCGTGCCATCGCTGAACGGTTCCTTGAGGCCTTCAGTACCCGGGTGGGTGTGCACGTCGACCAGGCCGGGCAGGAGCCAGCCGCCATCCACGACGAACTGCGACCCCGGGACCGGATCAGTTCGCCAGCACTCTCCATCAATCCAGAGGGACCGCTCCTCCCGCTCCGGCAACACGATGCCTCGTACCTGCAGCGTCACCGGGCAGCCCCCTTCAACAGGATCGGGTGACCAAAGCTGCCACGACCGGCGGGTAGATAGCGGTGACCGTAGATTGGGACCAGTCGCGGCACGTCGAGTAGACACCGCCGAGCGATATCGAGCGCGTCGCCACTCTCTGCCGACCGCTCGCCCCAAGAGCCGTCCCAGAACGCGTTGTGCTCCACGTCGAAGAGCACGCCCTCAACCGGCCGGTTCAGACGCTCGCGCAGCACGGCGGGATCACCGTCGCGCCAGTCAGGCCATGGTGTGCGATCGGTGCGAATCACACCTGGCGGGTCGTCGTGGGGGATGCTGAGCGGCAGCCCTGCTGCCAGGAACGTCCGATGGTCTTCGGCGAACTCGAATCCGAACTCGTCCTCGACCCGGGTGAACTCCGCGGCAGTCAGCCCCGGCTCGATTCGGCACACGCGACCGTCGAATCGAGCCAACTGGGCCGCCGCAGCGGTTCCGAGTGCTTCACCAGCGCCAGTGGCCACGGCACGACCGTAGCGCGTCAACGAGTCGTCAGTCGGCACGCTGGCTGTGGTCGGGCACGCGGTCGAGCGTGACGCCGAAGTGCGTGCGGTAGGCGGCGAGCAGCCGCGCGTCGTCCTCCAGCGTTTCTTCGCTGCGCACGCCGCCTTGCGTGGTGGTGATCAGCCTGCGGCCCGCCAAGGTGATCATGCCGGTGTCGGTCAGGATGGTGCAGAACGGCGAGCGCGCGAAATGGGACGCGGGCGAGAACCGCTGGAATCCGTGCGCGATCGTGAAATCGGCGAGCTCACGCGGACGCTGCTCGATGCGGTACGCCGGGATTCCGTCGCGGTAGACGTCGAGGTCGCCGTCGGGCGTCTCCTCGACGCGGAAGACGCCGCCGGGGTCCTTCTGCTCGCCACGGTCGTCGAGGCGCAGCGGGAACTCGGTGTGCCGGCCGAAGCCGACGTCCACGAGCCACGGCTCGTCGAGGTCGACGCGCAGCGCGAGGTGGTCGAACGGCGGGCCGTAGCCGCGGTCGCCGCCGTGCACGCGCACGGCGAGCAGGCTCACCCGGTAGCCCAGGGCGCGCAGCAGCGAGGCGAGCAGCCCGTTCACCTCGTAGCAGTAGCCGCCGCGCCGCCGCGTGACGATCTTGTCGAAGAGCGCGTCCTCGTCCAGGGGCACGTCCTCGCCGAGGTGGATGCTCAGGTTCTCGAACGGCACCGTGTGCAGGTGCCGACCGTGCAGACGGCGCAGGTACTCCGCGTCGGGACGGTCGGGATGCAGCAGGCCGATCCGCTCGAGGTATGCGGTGACGGATGCTTCATTCATGTGATCAGTTATTCCAGGTCCGGGCCGGGCTGCCATCCGGCGACGGGCCTACGCCCGGCCGGGACCATAGGCCTAGGCCTAAGCCCAGACTAGGTCTAGGTCGGCGAAACCGCGGCTCCCGTACGCACCGCCCCCGTAGACTCTCGTCTATGACTTCGCTCGAAACCGGTCAGGAAACCGATCACGAGGTGACGGACGCGGCCGGGGTGCTGCGCCGCGTGTTCGGGTACGACTCGTTCCGGGGTGCGCAGCAGGAGATCGTCGAGCATGTCATCGACGGCGGCGACGCGCTCGTACTGATGTCGACCGGTAGCGGAAAGTCCCTGTGCTACCAGATTCCCGCGCTGGTCAGGGACGGTGTCGGCGTGGTGGTCTCGCCGCTGATCGCGCTGATGCAGGATCAGGTCGACGCGTTGACGGCGCTCGGGGTGCGGGCCGGGTTCCTGAACTCGACCCAGCAGTCCTACGAACGCCGCCTCGTCGAGTCCGCGTTTCTCGCCGGCGAACTGGACCTGCTCTATCTCGCCCCCGAGCGGCTGAGGCTGGAGGCGACGCTGCAACTGCTGGATCGCGGGAAGATTTCGCTGTTCGCGATCGACGAGGCGCACTGCGTCGCGCAGTGGGGGCACGACTTCCGGCCGGACTACCTCGCGCTTTCGATGCTGCACGAGCGTTGGCCGAAGGTGCCGAGGATGGCGCTGACCGCGACCGCCACCGAGGCGACGCACGCGGAGATCGCGGAGCGGCTGAACCTGACCGACGCCCGGCACTTCGTGGCGAGCTTCGACCGGCCGAACATCCAGTACCGAATCGCGCCGAAGAACGAGCCGATGCGGCAACTGCTGGATCTGCTTCGCACCGAGCATCCCGGCGACGCCGGCATCGTCTACTGCCTGTCGCGGGCGTCCACGGAGAAGACCGCGCAATTCCTGGTGGACAACGGAATCAATGCGCTGCCGTACCACGCGGGCCTCGACGCGAACGTGCGCGCCGCCAACCAGTCCCGCTTCCTGCGGGAGGACGGCCTGGTCATGGTCGCCACGATCGCGTTCGGCATGGGCATCGACAAGCCGGACGTGCGCTTCGTCGCCCACCTCGACCTGCCGAAATCCGTCGAGGGCTACTACCAGGAGACCGGCCGGGCGGGCCGGGACGGGCTGCCTTCGACCGCGTGGCTGGCCTACGGCCTGCAGGACGTCGTGCAGCAGCGCAAGATGATCGCCGGCTCCGAAGGGGACGACGCGTACCGCCGCCAACTCACCGCCCACCTCGACGCCATGCTGGCGCTGTGCGAGACGATCGAGTGTCGCAGGGTTCGACTGTTGGCCTACTTCGGCCAGCAGGGATCGGCCTGCGGCAACTGCGACACGTGCCTGACCCCGCCGGAGTCGTGGGACGGTACCGTGGCCGCGCAGAAGCTGCTGTCCACGGTGTTCCGGCTGAAGTCCGAGCGTCGGCAGCGCTTCGGCGCCGGCCAGTCGATCGACATCCTGCTCGGCAGGCAGACCGCCAAGGTCACGCAGTTCAACCACGACTCGCTGAGCGTGTTCGGCATCGGCACCGAACTGAGCGACGGCGAGTGGCGCGGCGTGGTGCGCCAACTGCTGGCCCAGGGGCTCCTCATGGTGGAGGGCGATTACAGCACGCTGGCTCTCACCGACGCCAGCGCCTCGGTGCTGCGCGGGGAGCACCCGATCATGCTGCGCCGCGAACCCAAGAAGAGCGAGAAGGCGGTCCGCACCGCGAAGCGCCGCGAGCAGGCCGTCCCGGAGGATTTCCCCGAGCACGCGGGTCCGGTGTTCGAGCGGCTGCGTGCATGGCGCGGCGCCACGGCCAAGGAGCAGGGCGTGCCCGCGTACGTCGTCTTCCACGACGCGACCCTCCGGCAGATCGCCGCGCAGGCCCCGACCACGCTTGCCGAACTCGGCGGGATCACCGGCATCGGCGAGAACAAGCTCGCGAAATACGGCCAGCAGATCCTCGACACGCTCGCGGACTGAAGGACTGACGACATGGAACCTGACGACGAACCGGGTCTCTACCAGCTCACCGTGCTCTCGGAGGGGCAGACGACGCTCGCCGAGGCGATCCGCCGGAACCACGTCTCGCGTCTCACGATCACGGGGACGGGCGAACCTTTCGCGTCCGGTCAGTTGCTCATGCTGGGCGGGCCTGGTTGGAGCACCTTTGAGATCGTCATGGTCGAGAAGGCGGAATCGGAGCCGGGTCACACGGTGTCGTACTCGGTCCGGCGAGGTGTGCTCCGCACCATCGGGCGCACGCATCCGGCAGGCACGCCGGTGACGCCGATCGCGGTTGAGCAGACAGGTAATGGCGAAGCTCCCGTACCGACAACCATGTGACTACGCACAGCCCGGCCGGGAGCTTCTGCACCCATCGTGCCGCACACGGATGGGGGCCGGGAGCGGTTTGGGGCGGCGCAGGGCTAGTTGCACCGGATCGAGTGAGGTTCGGCTAGCACAGGCGTTTGGTGGTCCGCGCCCCGGATCAGTCCTCCGCCTTCGCCCGGTGCCGGGCGTCGCCGCCGTCGAAGTCGGTGTACGTGTACGGATTCGGGATGCGCTCCGTGGACGGGATCTCCGGGGTGAGGCTCTCGCGCCAGGCCTGCCCGCCTGGAAGACGAGGCTGCCGTAGGGGTGGCAGCAGCGGGTACATCGCGGGGCTCTCGTCGTTCTTGAGCAGCACGATGTCAGCCTTCTTGCCCTGCGCAAGGCGGCCGGGAAGTTCGTGCCCGGACTCGGTCATCCCGTGCACAAGGTGCGGGACCCGCGTACCCCGCGGCTGATCGAGATCGCGCACGAGGAGCAGCTCTACGGTCCGCACCTGGCGCTCTTCGAGGCGATCGGCCGGGTGCACCCCGAGGTGCTCGGCAGGACGCTGCCGCTCAACGGCGCCGGGGTAAGCGGGGCGGCACTCGCGGACCTCGGCCTGCAGCGGGAGTTGCTGCGGGCGGCCGTCTTGCTGGCGCGGTGCGCCGGTCTGATCGGGCACATCGCGGAGGAGATCCACCGTCCCGTCGCGAACGATATCTATCTCGCGGTCGATCGCAACGCGCGGTACGTGCCGCCGGAGGAACCTTCATGACCTCGCCCTCATGCCGCTGACTTGATGGCGCTCAACACCGCGTCCGCCATCCCCTGCTCGCCGCGCGCGTTCGGGTGCAGCGGCGCGGCCGGAGACGCGGGGGCCAGCGGTTCGGTCCAGCGCACGTCCTCGTCGGCACACGCGTCATGGCCCTGCGACGGCGTGTACGTGTCCACATACACGGCCCCCGCGGCCTTCGCGTTCACCTCCAGCATGGAGTTGAGCCGCAGCTCCTCCTGGTTGAGGAATACGAGGTCCGCCGACGTGATGCCGAGCGTGCCCGCGCAGCCGCTGCCGCCCGCCGGAAACAGATCCGGGTATCCGACCACGTAGACGCCGGCGTGCGGGGAACGCTGCGTGATCTGGCTCAGAACGCCGGCAAGATTCGTCGCAACAGCCTGAATCTTCTGCTCGATCTGGTCCGTGCCGCCGGACGTGTAGTACGCCTTGCACGGAGACGACCCGGCCGCCGCGCTTCCGATGAGCGCCGGAACCAGGTCCACCTCGACGCAGCGGGTAAGGACGCCGGAGAAGTCGATGTCATTGCCGCCTATGCCGAGCGTAACGAGCGTGGTGGACGAGGAGAGCGCATCCAACTGGGCCGCGTTGACGCCGTCCGACATCGACTCCGTGCCGGTCAGATCGGCGATCGTCGCGCCGCTGCAGCTCACGTCGCGTACCTGGCTCGAGGCGAACCCGAGGCTCTGCGCGACCAGCGCTGGGTAGTTCTGGCTGGAGCGCTCGCAGCCGGCCGGAGTCGAGTCCTGCTCGGGAATGTCGGGGCCCGCGGTATACGAATCGCCGAGTGCTACATACGAACCCTGCGTGAGCGCCGCCGTACTGGGGGCCGCGGACGCGGACGGAATGGCCGCAGTAGCCGCGACCGGGCCGCCGCCGTCGCTCTTGCCGCTGCTTGAGCACGACGTCAGCAGCAGCGCGCCGACGACCGCCGCGCCGCACCCACCCATCACGGATTTCCAGCTACTCATCATGCCCCAAGTCCCTACGTCGAAGATCGTCGGAGACTAGCTTCCCCTACCATCCCCACCCCCGTCGTCGTGCGGGAACCGTAATCTGCAATGCTGCAAACGCAGTACGCGACTCACGCGAATGCCCCGTACGCACCAGTAGGCTCGCGGCCATGAGCGAGAGCGAGACACTGCGTACGGTATCCGTCGACCGGCTGAGCACCGGGCGATACACCGCGACGAACGCGCGCGGCGGGCGGATCGAGTTCGGGTCGGGGGACGACGCCGACTTCACGCCGGTCGAGTTGCTGTTGGCGGCGCTCGGCGGGTGCACGGCGATCGACGCGGACGTGGCTACGAGTCGGCACGCGGAGCCGGTGCGGTTCAGCGTGTCGGTGCGCGGCGACAAGATCAACGACGATGAGGGCAGCCGGATGGAGAACCTGGCCGTCACCTTCCACGTCGAGTTCCCCGAGGGCCCCGGGGGCGACCGGGCGCGGGCGATCCTGCCGCGTGCCGTGCGACTCTCGCACGACCGGCTGTGCACGGTCAGCCGGACGATCGAGCGTGGCACGCCGGTCACGTCCACCATCGCCGACGTCTGACCGGAAACGGCTCCGACGTGGGACGACACAAACGCGACGGCCGAATAGAAGGCCCGCGTCAGCGCGGTGTCAGTGCGGCGCCGGCCCCGGACAACGCATATCAGCAACCCGTCAGCCCCGTGTCAGCGCGAACTCGCACAGTAGTCCCCATGAATACTCACTACGGATCCGACGAGATCGCTGTGCACGTCGAGGGCCTGGTGAAGCGGTTCGGGGAGCAGACGGCCGTGGATCACGTGGACTTCTCGGTCCGCGCCGGTTCGGTCTTCGGCCTGCTGGGGCCGAACGGGGCGGGGAAGACCACGATCGTCCGCATGCTCGCCACGCTGACCAGGCCCGACGGGGGGACGGCGCGGGTGGCCGGGCTCGACGTGGCCAAGCACGCGCAGGCGGTGCGCCGCGTCATCGGGCTGACCGGGCAGTTCGCCGCCGTCGACGAATCGCTGAGCGGCTTCGAGAACGTCTACATGATCGGGCGGCTGCTCGACATGCCCGCCAAGAAGGCCAAGCGCCGCGCCGAGGAACTGCTGGCCACGTTCGGTCTGGACGAGGACGCGAAGAAGCCCGCCAAGCAGTACTCCGGCGGCATGCGGCGGCGCCTCGACCTGGCCGCGTCGCTGGTCGGCGAGCCCGCGGTGCTGTTCCTGGACGAACCGACCACCGGCCTCGACCCGGCCCGCCGCAACGACCTCTGGGAGATTGTGCGCGACCTGTCCTCTAACGGCACCACCGTCTTCCTCACCACGCAGTACATGGAGGAGGCCGAGGCGCTGGCCCAGGACATCGCCGTCATGAACCACGGCAAGTTCATCGCGCGCGGCACCGCCGAGGAGCTCAAGGTGCGCATCGCGGGCCGCAGCATCCGGTTGCGGCCGTTCTACCCCGCCGAACTGCCGGCGCTGCGCCAAGTGGTGCACGAGGTGCTGGGCACGGTCGAGGACGTGGCGCCGGGAACCGTCGGCGGCCCGGTCACCGAGGACTCGCAGGTGGCCTACCTGCTCCAGGCGATATCCGCCAAGGGCATGGCGATCGCCGACATCAGCACCGTGACGGCCACGCTGGACGAGGTCTTCCTCACCCTGACCGAGGAGAAGCCGGCGCCGGGCGGACAGCCCGCCGTGCCGGCCCCGGCGGACGCCAAGATCGAAATGGAGGCGGCCCGATGACCGCGATGACCAGTTCCCTCGCGCCGAGCAACCTCAGCTCGCGCACCGGCCTGCGGGACACGCTGCGGCACACCGGAGCGCTGATCCGGCGCAACCTGCTCTCCACCAAGGCCACCCCGGAAGAGCTGCTGGACGTCACGCTCTTCCCGATCATCATGACAGTGATGTTCACCTATGTCTTCGGCGGTGGACTCAAGTCGAGCACCGGCGGCAACTACATCGAATACCTGATCCCGGGCATCTTCGTGCAGATGCTCTCCTTCGGCGCCATCGGAGTCGGCATCAAGCTCAACTCCGACTTCGACAAGGGCCTGATGGACCGGTTCCGCTCGCTGCCGATCGCCCGGATCTCCGTGCTCACCGCGCACCTGGTCTCCAGCGTGCTGCGGCTGCTGCTGGCCAGCCTGATCACCTTCATCGTGGCCACCTGCCTCGGTTTCCGGGTGCACACCAACGCGCTCGAGTTCTTCGGCGCCATCGGGCTCATGCTCGCGCTCGGCTTCGGGGTGTCCTGGCTCAGCCTCTACGTCGGCACGATGGTGCGCAGCCCGCAGGCGGTGCAGGGCGTGCTGAACATCGCGTTGTTCCCGCTGATGTTCTGCTCGTCCATCTTCACCTCGGTCAGCACCATGCCGGGCTGGCTGCAGGCCTTCGCCAAAATCAACCCGCTGACGACGGCGGCCGACTCGGCACGAGCCATGATGGTCGGCGGAAAGTTCGAGCTCGGGAACTACGGCTGGATCACGCTGGCCTGGGCGGCCGGGTTCAGCCTCGTGTTCGCGCCGCTCGCCCTGCGCGCCTACAACCGTCACATCTGACCGCGGTGACTCCACCAACCAGGCACGATGTCAGGACCCGAGCCGAAGACCGTACGGCAGTCCTCGAGCACGGTGTCCTCGTCCACGGCGCGGCCTTGAGCGAAGGCCGCGCCATACGCCTCGTCGCCCAGGATCACCCGGGCCGTCCGAGCGGTCGCGGTAAGGTCCGGAGTGGCGGACGCAGGCACATCCCGGCCACGCGCGACCACGTAGAGGCCGTGCAGCCAGGCCGCGCGGGACGCGTCGCCGCGGGCCAGTTCCAGCGCCGCCTTCGCCTCGATGACCGCGCCCAGGTCGGGCCGGTCGAGGTGGTAGGCGAGGGAGTACTCGAAGGCGGTGCGCAGCAGCGCCTCGGCCTTCGCGAAATCGCCGCGCTCCAACGTGATCCAGGCCTGCTGCGTGGACAGCAGCGCCTGCACCGGGCCGATGAAGCTCTGCCCGGCGGCCCGGGTCACCTGGTCCAGCCAGACCTGGGCCTGGTCGAGCCGGCCGCTTCTGCGGGCCCTGACGCACTCGTAGGTCATCATGTAGATGTTGGCGTGGTTCTCGGCACGGGCCCGGGAGACCGCCTGGGCCTGCTCCAGCACCCGGCCCGCCTGTTCGGGCTCGCCCAGGCTGTCGTACTCGTTGGCCGCCATCACCAGCAGCATCATCTCGTCGGAGGACGAGCCGATCAGCCGGGTCGCGGGCAGCACCGCCTCGATCGCGGCGAGCGCCTCGCGGTGGGCGCCGCGCTGGCTCTCCAGCATGGCCATGGTCTGGCCGCAGTTGGCGATCCCCCACTGGTCGCCGATCCGCTGGAAGCTGGCCAACGCCCAGGCGGTGAGCCGCTCCGCCTCCGCCGGTTCGTCGATGCGGACCTTGGCGTGGAACATCCGCGCGGCGGCCAGGCCCCACTCGTCCCCGGCCTCGGTCAGCCGGACGTATTCGCGTTCGAAGGCCGGCTCGAGCCCCTCCGGCTCGGTGAAGACCACCGTGCCGATCTCGGCGAGCGAGTAGAGCGCGTCGCGCCAGCCGCCCTCGCGGGCCAGCGTGAGCGCCCGGTTCAGCTGCGCGGTGGCCACCCCGGGGGACACGCCTCGTTCGAAAGCGTGGAGGGCGTCGTATGTCATTACCCGCAGATACGCCGAATCGCGCGGCGCACCGAGCCGATCGGCCAGTGCCATCACCAGCGGCGTGCGGTTCAGGTCGAACTGCTTGCCGCGGATCATGCTGTACCAGCCGAGGCCGTTGCACAGCTGTAGCGCGCACCGCGCGTCCTCGGCGCACAGCGCCCAGTTCAGCGCGGCACGCAGGTTGTCCTCGGCCGCGTCGAGCCGGTAGATCCACTCCACCTGGCCCGGGCCGCGCAGTTGCGGATCGGCGCGCTCGGCCAGCTCGGCGAAGTAGCGCGCGTGCCGGGTACGCACCTGCTTCTCCCGGCCCTGCTCGGCCAGCCGCTCCAGCGCGTACTCGCGGATCGTCTCAAGCAGCCGGTAGCGCATGCCGTGGTCCTCGCCCGCCGGCGCCGGGGCCGGCTCGGCCAGCACCAGCGACTTGGCGACGAGCCGGTCAATCTGGTCCAGTACGTCCAGCGCGTCCAGACCAGAGACCCCCTCGAGGTCGTCCAGCCCCGCGCCACCCGCGAAGACCCCGCAGACCGCGAGGAGCTCGCGTTCGCCGGGTGAAAGCAGATCCCAGCTCCAGTCCACCACGGCGCGCAGCGTCTGCTGCCGGGGCAGAGCCGTGCGCGCGCCGGTGGTCAGCAGCCGGAAGCGGTCGTCGAGCCGGTCGGCGACCTGCCGCGGGGTCAGCACGTTGAACCGCGCGGCGGCCAGCTCGAGGGCGAGCGGGATGCCGTCGAGCCGGCGGCAGATCTCGGCCAGCGCCGCGCCGTCCTCACCCGCCGCGCCGAGCCCGGGGCGCACCGCCCGGCCGCGCTCGAGCAGCAGCTGCATCGCGGAGTACGAGGTGAGCCGCGCCTCGGCGGAACCCGGCGGCGGCACGGCCAGCGGGGAGACCGGCAAACGCTGCTCCCCCGGCACACCGAGCGGCTCGCGGCTGGTGGCCAGGATCGTCACCCGCGGGCAGGCGGCGAGCACCTTCGCGGCCAGGCCGGCGGCGGCGTCGATGACGTGCTCGCAGTTGTCCAGCACGAGCAGCGCGGTCCGGTCGCCGAGCGCGTCGAGCAGCCGGTCCGCATCGTCCCTGGCGCTCGCGAGGCGGGTGCGGGCCTCGGTGGTCAGCACGGTCTCCCGGCCGCCGACCGCCGCGTACACCTCGGCGTCCACGGCCTGCGCGGTGACCGGGGCGAGCTCGGCGACGTGCGCCACGAGATGCGCGGTGGCCACCGCCTTGGCCAGCGAGGTCTTGCCGGAGCCGCCGGCGCCGGTGAGGGTGAGCAGCCGGGTGCGGCCGAGCCGGTCCTGGATGTCGGAGAGCACCGCGTCCCGGCCGATCAGCCGGTGGGTGGCGAGCGGTGCGGGGGTGGGCGCGGGCGCCGCGTCGAACGGCGGGAGAGGCGGTGGCGGGAAGAGCGGCGGGGCCTGCTCGGCCAGCGCCACGAGCCGCCCGCACTCCGTCTCCAGCACCCGGGCCAGGCCCGCGAGGTCGGGTACGTCGGCGAACTCGGCCAGCGGCTCCGGCCCGGCCAGCGCCAGGGCCTCGCGCGCAGCCTGCGGGGTGCCGAGCTCGGCGAGGTGCTCGAAGCGGGCGAGGTCGACGTGCGCAGGATCCACGTCCAGCACGTAGCCGGTGGGACGGGAGGGCACCGACTCGGCGCCGACCACCCGGCGCAACCGGGAGATCAGGGCCTGCAGGGCGTTCGCACTCGGCGGCTCGCCGTTCCACAGCTGATCGGCCAGATACTCGGCGCGGCGCACCTCACCCGGGGCCACGGCCAGCAGGGCGAGCAGCGCGCGGAGCCGGAAGCCGGTGATCTCCACCGACTCGCCGTCCCGGCTGACCGCGACCCCGCGCAGCACCGTCACGCCCGAGACTCGACCCATGCGACCCATTGTCGCGTATCGGCGGGGTCCGAGGGGGCGGCGGGCGCGAGCGGGGGAGGATCAGGCCTTGGCGGGACCGCTCTGCGCGGGAACGGCGGCCTCGGCCTGCCCCTCGGCCTGCTCGGACTCGAGCGACTCGGCGGCGTTGGCGGCGGCCTGCTCGGCCTGGTGCTCGTTCTCCAGCTTGGTCAGGTGCTTGCCCATGTTGCGGCAGAGCAGCCAGACGCAGACGCCGAGGATGCAGACGATGATGAACCCGAGCAGGCCCGGGGACACCTGGTTGGGGTCGAGGCTCACGGCCAGGTACACGGGAATTTCCTCCTAGCGGCGGCCGGCTATGGAATCAGCCGGACAAAGAGGAAGTGTAGGCAATGCAGTCCGAGTACTTGGGCAGCAGGTCCAACTTGAGTGCCTCCTCGAGCGATGGGGCGGCCTCGTCCTTGGCCGAGAGGATCGGGGTCTCGGTCGGCCAGTCGATGCCGAGGTCCGGGTCCAGCGGGTGCACGCCGTGCTCGCCGGTCGGGTTGTAGGTCTCGGAGACGCAATAGTGCAGCGTCGCGTCGTCGGTCAGCGCGACGAATCCGTGCCCGAGGCCCTCCGACACGTAGACCGAGCGCCGGTCCACGTCGTCGAGATGGACGAACTCCCAGGCACCGAAGCTCTCCGAGCCCACCCGCAGGTCCACGATGACGTCGAGCACGGCGCCGCGTACGCAGGAGACGTACTTGGCCTGGGAGGGCGGGACGTCGGCGAAGTGGATGCCGCGCAGCACGTCCTTGGCCGAGACCGAGAGGTTGCCCTGGGCAAGCCGGAGCGGGTGGCCGACCGCCTCGGCGAGCTTGTCGTGCCGGTACCACTCCATGAACAGGCCGCGCGGGTCGCCGTACTGGACCGGGAGGATTTCCCAGGCGCCCTCGATGGACAGCGGCGTGATCTTCACAAATGATCCTTCGGATGAAAATGCGCGTTATGCGGCTTCGGCTTCGAGCAGGTTCAGCAGATAGTGTCCGTAGCCGGACTTGAGCAGTGGCTGGGCCAGTTCGTAGAGCTTCTCGTCGGTCAGGAACCCGGCACGCCAGGCGACCTCCTCGACGCAGCCGATCTTCAGGCCCTGGCGTTCCTCGATCACGCGGACGTACTCCGAGGCCTGCACCAGCGAGACGAACGTGCCGGTGTCCAGCCACGCGGTGCCGCGATCGAGCACAGAAACGGTGAGCCGGCCGGACTTCAGGAAGGTCTCGTTGACGGCGGTGATCTCCAGCTCGCCGCGTGCGCTCGGCTTGAGGTCGGCGGCGATCGAGACCACGGAGTTGTCGTAGAAGTACAGGCCCGGCACGGCGAAGCGCGACTTGGGCTTGACCGGCTTCTCCTCGATGGAGACCGCGTGACCCGCTTCGTCGAACTCGACGACGCCGTACTCGGTGGGGTTCGCGACCTGGTAGGCGAATACCAGCCCCCCGTCGATGTCGGCGTGCGCGCGCAGCTGACTGCCGAGCCCGACGCCGTGGAAGATGTTGTCGCCGAGCACCAGCGCGACCCGCTCGGACCCGATGAAGTCGGCGCCGAGGACGAAGGCCTGCGCCAGCCCCTCGGGCCGGGGCTGCACCGTGTACTCGAGGTTTATCCCGAACTGCGAGCCGTCGCCGAGCAGGCGCTGGAAGGCGGCCTGGTCCTCCGGGGTGGTGATGATCAGGATGTCCCGGATGCCGGCCATGACCAGCGTGGACAGCGGGTAGTAGATCATCGGCTTGTCGAAGACCGGCATCAGCTGCTTCGAGATCGCCTTGGTGATCGGCCACAGCCGCGAGCCGGTACCTCCGGCGAGGATGATTCCGCGCATGGTCCGAGAGTCTAACCCGCGCGGCTAAAGCCCTTCGGCAGGGGAGAATGCCCGCATGGCGAAGAACGACGCGCGGCGCGCGTGCCCCTGCTGTTCCGGCAAGCCTTACGCGGACTGCTGCGGCCCGCTGCATGTCGGCGCGGGCCGGGCGGCGACAGCGGAGCAACAGATGCGCTCACGCTTCAGCGCCTTCGCGGTGGGCGACGCCGCGTACCTGCTGAGGTCCTGGCACTCGACCACCCGCCCCGCGCGACTGAGCCTGGACGATGGCACGAACTGGACCCGGCTGGAGATCCTAGGCGCGACGGACGGAGGCCCGTTCCACAGCGAGGGGACGGTCAGGTTCCGCGCCCACTACCAGGAAGCCGACGGCGCTCCGCAGTTCATGGAGGAGAACAGTTCGTTCGCGCGCGAGGACGGTGCGTGGGTCTACGTGGCGGCGGTCTAGAGTCGGCCTTGCCGTGTGCCTTACCGTATACAGTTGGCTCTCCTAGGTTTCCCGGCACTGCGCTCCGCTTCGTGCCGGGTCCTCGTACGAGCGGGCCCTACGTTCCTCGGGTACTACTTCTCACGCGTACTCCGGCCTGTGTATGCGGTCGCGTCG
>Ga0302314_10007887_pt1 | contig 19070 bp, 20 predicted proteins | sample III_Palsa_N2_3_FD_200533 | JGI IMG/M metagenome (GOLD analysis project Ga0302314, IMG submission 200533) | Peat permafrost microbial communities from Stordalen Mire near Abisko, Sweden - III_Palsa_N2_3 | ecosystem: Environmental > Terrestrial > Soil > Palsa > Peat permafrost | place: Sweden...
GCGCCGGTGCGCCCGCCGGTGCCAGCACCAGGACCGTAACAAGCGCGAGCGCGGCACAATGGCGCGCTTCAGTGACGAATGCCATTCCGTTCCCCCTTGACCTCAGCCACTGGTCGCGGCAGGCGATGGTAGCGTGTTCTTATTGCACCGGCATCTGGGCTGGCCCATCATTGAGCATTAACGAGCGATGTCGGAGTGCGGTTCATGAAGGGTGACCCCAAGATCATTCAGCACCTGAATCTGGTGTTGAAGAACGAACTGACGGCCATCAACCAGTACTTCCTGCACTCGCGGATGTTCGGCAACTGGGGCCTTACGCGGCTCGAGAAGTACGAGTACCACGAGTCCATCGACGAGATGAAGCACGCCGACCGACTCATCAAGCGCGTGCTGTTCCTGGAGGGACTGCCGAACCTGCAGGACCTGGGCAAGCTCCTGATCGGCGAGAACATCCAGGAGTGCCTGGAGTGCGACCTGAAGCTCGAAGTCGCGGCTCGCCTGGATCTGAAGGTTGCCATCGCCGACTGCGAGATCCTGCAGGACTACGTGTCACGCGAACTGTTCGAGTCCATCCTCGAGTCCGAGGAAGAGCACATCGACTTCCTGGAGACCCAGCTCGACCTGATCACGCGGGTCGGCGCGCAGAACTATGCGCAGTCGCAGATGGGTGAGGGCAAGGAAGACTAAAGGCGCGGCACCCGGCGCGAGGGTTGGCCCCGCGCCAGAGCGTTCAGGTCTTGGCGCCCGCCGCCGCCGTCTTGGTGGCCTGAGCCTTCTCGGGCAGCGCGACCGACAGTTCCAGAACTTCGTGACCCTGATCGCGCTCCAGGTTGATGATCACGGCTTCCGGGTCAACGTTCACGTACTTGCGGATGACTTCCAGCAGTTCCCGGCGCAGCAGCGGCAGGTAGTCCGGGCCGCCCCGCGCGCCGCGCTCCTGGGCCACGATGATGCGCAGTCGCTCTTTTGCCACCTGAGCCGAGGGCGGCTGGCGGCGAAAAAAATCCAGTAGCCCCATGCTCAACCTCCAAACAGGCGAGCGAAGAAACCTCGCTTGGGTTCATCGATGAACCGCAGTGGCACCGTCTCACCCAGCAGCCGTGACACGGCATCATGGTAGGCGCGCGAGACATCCGAATTCTCGTTGAGAATCACCGGCGTACCCGCGTTCGACGCCGACAGTACATCGGTCGACTCGGGCACCACGCCCACGACATCCAGTCCCAGGATCTCCTTCACGTCCTCGACCCCCATCATCTCACCGCTGGCCACCCGTTTCGGGCTGTAGCGGGTGAGCAGCAGGTGTTCTTGCACGCGGCCGTTGCCGCCTTCGGCGAGCCGGGTCTTGCTGGCGAGGAGGCCCAGGATGCGATCCGAGTCGCGCACCGAGGAGACCTCGGGGTTCACCACCACGATGGCGCGGTCGGCGAAGTACATGGCCAGGTGCGCGCCTTTCTCGATCCCGGCCGGTGAGTCGCACAGCACGTAGTCGAAGTTGTCGGCGCGCAGTTCGCCGAGGACCCGCTCCACGCCTTCGGCGGTGAGCGCGTCCTTGTCGCGGGTCTGGGAGGCGGCCAGCACGAACAGGGTCTCCAGCCGTTTGTCCTTGATCAGCGCCTGCTTGAGCGTGCACTCGCCGTTGATGACATTGACGAAGTCGTAAACGACCCGCCGTTCGCAGCCCATGATGAGGTCGAGGTTGCGCAGGCCGATGTCAAAATCTATGACAGCGACCTTTTTGCCGCGGCTTGCCAGTCCACACGCAATGCTCGCGGACGTCGTTGTCTTCCCGACGCCCCCCTTGCCGGACGTCACAACGATGATTTCAGTCAATACAGGATCTCCGTTTTGATTATCGATTATTCGCCCAGCCGCGCGAAGCGCAGGGCGTCCCCGTCCAGCCACGCCTGTACCGGCTTGCCGGCAAGTTCAGGCGGGAGGGTCTCGAACACCCGGAACACTCCGGCGATGGAGACCAGCTCCGCGTAAAACTCCTGGCAGAACACCCGCGCCTGCGTGTCACCGCGGGCGCCCGCCATGACCCGGCCACGCAGCGTGTTGTACACGTGCGCGCAGCCGTCGGCCATCAGTTCCGCACCCGCCCCAACGGGTGCCATGACGATCAGGTCGCGCCGCCGCGCGTACAGGCGCTGGCCGGAGCGCACGGCCTGGGTATGGATGAGCGGGCCCACGTCCGGTTCGGGCTCCGCGGCGGGCGCGGCGTGCACCAGCGGCGGGGCCTTGCTGGTGGCGCGGAACTGCGCCAGCAGCGGCAGGTCCACCTCGCGTGCCAGCGCGTCCGTCGCAGCCGTACCGTTGACCAGTCCCACCGGCAGCATACCCGCGCGCCGTATGGCCTCGAGCACGCCGCGCAGTTCGGCGGCATTGGGTTCGCGACCCAGCCCGCTCAGGTCCACGCACACCGCGGTGCGCTCGAAGAACTTGGGCGCCGTCGCGACCCGCCCGGTCAGCTCATCGACAATGATTCCCGGATCGGTGCTGCGAATGCGCACCTGGGCAATGTCCACGGGACCAAAGCGGATCTCGAGAGGGGGTTCGGGATTGGTCACTTCAGCGGGTCTGTTCATCGCGTCAAACTTCAGCCTTCGGACAGCAGCATAACGGGGAACGGGCTGACGAAAGCCGTGCAGTGTACAGTCACAGACGCTCTTCTGCAGGTGCGTTGACCCAGCTTCGCCAGACGGAAACCAGAGCAGCCATCAGTGCCGGACCGATGAACAGTCCCACCAGTCCGAATTGCTCCACGCCACCGAGGATACCGAGCAGCACCCACAGGAACGGGAGTTTGGCGCCCTCGCCAATGATAACGGGTCGCACGAAGTGATCGGCTGCAAATAACAGGATGAAGCCGGCGACCAGCACGGCGATCGCAGCGCCGATGGCACCACTGAGGCCCAAGGCCAGCGCCACCGCACCAAAAATGATCGGTGCCGCAAACGGAATCATCGCGAAGACACCGGTGACGGCGCCCAGCAGGATCGGGTGCGGGGCCGACACGATGGCGTAGACGCCGGCCATGATCGCCCCTTCGGCAATGGCGACGAGGACGATGCCATCGACAGTGGCGCGAATGGCGTCGACGACGCCGTCGAGGATCGGCACTACCGTGGGACCGAACAGCCGCTGCGCCGCGTACGGCACGTCGTGGCGCAGTTTCTCGCGGTTCACGCAGATGAAGAAAAAAGTCAACAGCGTGAAGCCGAGCGTCACGACCCGATGCATGATCTGCAGGCCGAGCGAGCGCGTCCATTGCAGCACCGACGGATGCGCGCGCATATCCGGAGCGCCGACGCGGTGGCCGGCCTCGCCGACCAGCTGCACCCACTGGCCCTGGATCCAGTCGCCCACCGTCGGCAGCTGGCGCAGCCACGTCGGCAGCGGCGGGGGGCCATCGTGCGAGGCCTCCGCGAAGGCCCGCACCAGCGAGGCCGTTTCGCGCACGGCGGCGAAGCCGAAATAGATGAGCGGCAGCACGACGATCGCACCGACGATCGCGGTGAACGTCAATGCCGCCCACAAGTCACGGTGCGGACCCTTGAAGCGCTTCAGCCACCGGTCATACAGCGAGGCGGTGGCCACCGCGAGCACCACTGCCCAGCTCAACGCCGGCAGGAACCGCTGCAGCATCCACCCGCCCAGCAGCAGCAGCGCGCCGATCAGGACGTAGCGCGCTGTCTTATGAGCAGTGGAGTCGCTCGGCACTGGCAAAATTGAAGCTCCGGCAGGGAATATCGCTATCGTACAGACTCGCAGTGAGTCATATAAGGAGAGTCGCGTGAAATTGCCGGTCCCCCTCGCCGTCCTGTGCCTGCTGCCGATTACTGTGGCGCTGGCCCAAAAGGTCGTGAAACCGACACCGCTGCCGACGCCGACGGAGATGGTCGCGCAGACGGCCTCGACCCCCGCGTCCCACGAGTGGGCGGCGCACAATCTGCCCAGCTGGCCCGTGGAGCGCCAGGTGCTCGCGGCGCACCTGGTGACGCTGTACGGCAATCCCCAGGAGATGACCCCGACGTCGCTCACCTGGTATGACAACGGGCCATGGAAACGCACCGTGCTCTACAAGGACGGCGATACGCACCGCTTCCCGCTGCCCCACGAGGACGTGTTGTGGCAGACCATCAACTACAAGGTGCCGCTGAACAAAGTGGTGCCGTTGATGACCTACGACGGCAGCATTCTGATCGATCGCACCCGTGGCGAGGTCACCATCCATTGTGACAGCGAGGCCGCCAACATCCTCACGTTCAACATCGCGAACACCATCGTCACCGGCGAAAACACCGTGGAGCAGGCGATGGCCTATCACGCGCAGGTGGTCGAAGGGTTGCGGATTCATGAGCCCGAGGAATTCCCGCAGAAGCTGCGCTTCAAGACACCGAAGAGCAACGCGACGACGGCCGAACCGGGCGAGGAAGCCGAACTGCTGCGACATCTCATGTCAACGCCGCCTGCGCCGTAATCACGCAGGCATGCCGCGCGTGAGTGGCCGGTGCCGGAAAAAACTCTGCGCCGCTTCACGCGCGGCGGGGCCCGCCACCGACGCGTGCACCAGTACCAGGGACAGCGGGACGACGCGGGTCGCACCGCTGAGCAGCGGCAGGGCGCGTGCGGCGCCGGCCGCGATGGCCGGGGCGACCAGATGTTCCGGCAGCCACGCGAAGGCGAGACCCGCCGTGACGATGGCGAGGGAGGCCTCCATGCTGCTCACCGTGAACCGCCGCTCCGCGCCCAGCCAGCCCTCGTCCCGCGGCGTGAGCACACCCGAGTCGCGCACGACCACCTGCGTGTGCTGCGTGAGGTCGGCCGCCGACAGTGGACGTTGCAACTGGAAGAGGGCGTGGCCCGGATGGGCGACCGCGACGAACGGTACCTCGAGCAGAAAGTCGCCGAGGTGGCCGGAGGGCACGCGGCTCGTGACCACCACGTCGGCGCTCTGACCCGTGATGGCTTCCTCGGCGCCCGAGAGCACCGCATCGGCAAGCTGCAGCTGGGTCTGCGGGCAAGCCGCGCCCAGTTCGGACACGATGCGCAGCAGCCGCTCGCGGGGGAACGAGACATCCACCACCAGCTTCAGCTGCGACTCCCAGCCACGCTGCAGGCTGTGGGCGAGCTCCTCCAGAGTCGACAGGTCCTGCAGCAGCGGCCGGGCCCGCCGCAGCAGGGTCTCCCCGTGCGGCGTCAGTACCGCCTTGCGTCCCTGGATACTCAACAACGGCACGCCCAGTGATTCCTGCAGCCGGGCCACGGTGTAACTGATGGCTGACTGGCTGCGGTGCAGCGCTTGGGCGGCCTGCGCGAAGCCACCGCGATCGATGATCGCGGCCAGCACCGCCCACTGTTCAACCGCGGTCCTGGGGACGGTAAGGGGCATTAATCAATCGAATAATTAGATATGTAAGGCCTGAATATTGCGCTTTTTGTTTAGAAAAATCGAGCCTATCGTGGCCCCACTGAATTGGAGGACTTATGAATCAGATTCGTCGCAGCAATGAGCGCGGCCTGGCGGACCACGGCTGGCTCAAGAGCTTTCACACGTTTTCGTTCGCGGACTACTACGACCCGAAGCACATGGGCGTAGGCCCGCTGCGGGTCATCAACGAGGATCGCGTGCAGCCCGGTGCCGGGTTCGGGACCCACGCTCACCGCGACATGGAAATCATCAGCTACGTCCTCGAGGGGGAGCTGGCGCACAAGGACTCGATGGGCAATGGCTCGGTGATCCGTCCGGGAGATGTCCAGCGCATGAGCGCCGGCAGTGGTGTGCAACACAGCGAGTTCAACGGCTCGAAGGAGCGTGCGGTGCACTTCCTGCAGATCTGGATCGAGCCGCAGTACCGCGGCATCGAGCCGGGCTATGAGGAAAAGCGCTTCACGAACGAGGACAAGCGCGGCCGCCTGCGGCTCATTGCCTCGCCGGACCGCGCCGAGGGCTCCGTGCTCCTCCACCAGGATGCGCGGCTGTACGCCGGGCTGTTCACGGGCGAGGAGTCCGCGCAGCTGCCGCTGTCAGCGCAGCGGCAGGCGTACGTGCAGCTGGCCCGCGGCAGCATCACCGCCAACGGTGAGCGCCTCGCCGCCGGCGATGCGTTGCAGCTGAGGCAGTCGCAGACACTGACGCTGGCGAACGGCGAGGACGCCGAAGTGCTGGTATTCGACCTGCCGGCCTAATGCGCTTCGGCCGGGGGCGCCGCCGGCGCCACGACCTTGCGCATCAGAGGGACCATCGCCGTCGCAATCACGAATGCGACGGCGATGGCGAGGAAGGAATCCGCGTAGGCCTGCGTCTGGGCCTCGCGCAGCGTCAGTTGCCACAGCTGCGCAAGCGCCATGGTGTGGGTGGCGAGCGCCGGATTGGCCGAGGTCAGGTGGCTCGCCAGGCGTTCGAAGTGCAGGTTGGTGCGATCGTTCAGCAACGTGCCACACACGGCGATGCCGATGGCCCCACCGAGATTGCGCATGAGATTGTAGAGACCCGAAGCGAACTTCAGCCGATCGGGCGCCAGCGCGCCGAGCGTCAGGGTGACGGCGGGCGCCACGGCAAACTGCTGCGCAAAACCGCGCAGTCCCTGCGGCAGGAGCAGTTCACGCCAGCCCCAGTCATGGGTGATGGGCGCGAAGTTCCACATGCTCACCCCGAAGCACGCGAGTCCGAACATCATCAGCCACCGCAAATCGACACGCCGGGCCACCGCCGTGTAGATCGGAATCGACAGCACCTGGAAGAGTCCCGTGCTGAAGACCGCATAGCCGATCTGCAGCGCACTGAAGCCGCGCACCCGCGCCAGGAACAGCGGCGTCAGGTACACCGTGGAGAAGATCCCGATGCCGCACACGAACGAAAAGAAACAGCCCAGTGAATAGTTGAGGCTTCTCAAGGCCCGCAGATCCACCACGGGGCGTGGATGCAGGAGACTGCGCACGATGAAGGCGACTCCGGCGATGGCCGCGATCCAGGCGGTCAGACTGATGGTCTGATCATCCAGCCAGCCCCAGCGGGGACCTTCCTCCAGGGTGTATTCCAGGCAGCCGAGCGATACCGCCATCAGCACCATCCCCAGGTAGTCCGCGCCGCGCAGCACCTTCAGGTCCGCGGTATCGATCCTGACCAGCAGCGGCACCATCACGGCGACGATGGTCCCGGGCACGAGGTTCACGAAGAACAGCCAATGCCAGGAATAATGATCGGTGATCCAGCCGCCGACCGTGGGGCCGAGCGTCGGCGCCAGCGAGGAGAGTGCCCCGACGGTCGCCGCGGCGATGACGCGCTGGTGTCCCTTGAAATACATGAAGGCGGTGGTGAACACCGTGGGGACCATCGAACCGCCGAGGAACCCCTGCAGCGCCCGGAACACGATCATGCTGTGGATGTCCCAGGCCCAGCCGCACAGCAGGCTCGTGATCGTGAAGCCGGCGGCGGAAATGCTGAACAGCCACCGCGTCGACATCACGCGCGACAGCCATCCCGACAGCGGGATGACGATGATTTCGGCGATCAGGTAGCTGGTCTGGACCCAGGCCGTCTCGTCCGTGCCGGCAGACAGGCCGCCCCCGATGTCCCGCAGCGAGGCGGAGACGATCTGGATATCGAGGGTCGCGATGAAGAAACCGACGCCCATCATGGCGAAGGCCAGTACCCGCACGCCCAGCGGCAGCTGATCCGGCGGTGTCAGCGCAGGCGCCGCGCTCACGGGCGCTGGTCCACATCCACGCGCACCGACAGTCCCGGACGCAGCTGGCCGAGGCGCGAGGCATCCCCCAGCAGCGCGACGCGTACGGGGACGCGCTGCACGATGCGCGTGAAGTTGCCCGTGGCGTTCTCCGCGGGCAGCACACTGAACTGTGCGCCGGTTGCCGGACTTAAGCTCACGACCTGACCCGCGAACAGGATACCCGGCAGGACATCGGCCTTGATGCGCACGCGCTGCCCCGGCCGCATGTGCGCCAGCTGGCTTTCCTTGAAGTTCGCATCCACCCACAGGCCCTGCGCGGGCACCACCGACAAGAGCTGCGTGCCCACCGCGGCATAGGCACCCACCCGCGCGCTGCGGTTGGCGACGACACCGTCCACCGGTGCGCGCAGTTCCGTGTAGCGCAGATTCAGTTGCGCCAGATCCCGCTCGGCGATGGCCTGGGCCAGCTGTGCCTCGGTCTGCTGACGCTGGGTCGCGATGACTTCCGTCTGGCGCTGCGTGGCGTCGAGGCTGGCGCGGGCTTTCAATTCCAGAGCCTGCGCCTGCGCGTAGTCGGCATCGGCCTGCTGCGAACTTTGCACCGAGGCGGCGCCGCGCTGCGCCAGGCGCGCGAAGCGCGCCTGATCGTCTCGCGTGCGCACCACTTCGGCGTCGGCGGCGCTGATCGACGCGCGCGCCTCGGCAATCACGGCCAGCTGCAGATGCAAAGTGGCGGCGAGGTTCGCCAGCTGCGCACGCTGCGCGGCCACGGCCGCCTGCGCGCGATCCAGGGCCGCTTTGAAGTCCCGATCATCCAGCCGGACCAGCAGCTCGCCGGCGCGCACGTTCTGGTTGTCCGTCACGGCGACCGTGGCGATGAAGCCTGCGACCTTCGGTGCGAGCACCGTGATGTCCCCGCCGACGAAGGCATCGTCCGTGCTTTCGATGAAGCGGCCCACGGTGTACCAGCGCACCCCGATCGCGACCACCGCCAGCAACGCGATCGCGCTGCCGGCACTGAGCAGGATGCGGCGCCAGGGCAGGGGGCGCTCGAGCGTCGCGCCGGTGCGGGTGCTGTCATCCAGCGCAACGTCCGCCACCGCGTTCACGACAGGCTCCGGGTCCGATAGCGGGCACGGGTGCCGGCCGTCGCGGCGGGTCCTGGCGCCGCACGAAACTGCGGTGTCGTCAGCAACTTGCCGGTGCTGCGATCGACGAGTACCGGATCGGCGACCTGGCCGGTGTGGGCGTCGATGATCTGCACACTGGCGCCTTCGGGCGCGAAATGGCGGTTGCCCCAGGACAGCAGCGTCCACAGCACCGGGCGGAAATCCCGGCCGCGGTCGGTCAGCACGTATTCGAAGCGCGGCGGCCGGTCCTGGTAGCGGCGCTTCTCGAGCAGGCCCGACTCCACCAGTCCCTTCAGTCGTCGGGTGAGCATGTTCGGCGCGATGCCGAGGCTCTCCGCAAACTCATCGAAGCGGGAGAGGCCGAGGAAGGCGTCGCGCAGGATCAGGATGTTCCACCACTCCCCGACCCGTTCGAGGCTGCGGGCAATCGGACACTGCATTAGACCTAAGTTCTTGCGTTGCATGCGGGCGTGACCTGGTCACTATCAAGATGCAACCCTTATAGCCCAGTAACTTCCAATATGCAAGTTACCGCCTGACGCTGGTAAGCCGGCGGTATCAGTGGCGGTGCGCGGGTAGCGGCGGCAGGCCCAGCGCCTGGCGCAACTCGGCGGTGGCGGCCATTTCGTCAGTGACGAATTGCGGCGATTGGAACAGCGACTCCGCCAGGGCGGTGCCTGCCAGATGACCTGCGGCGACGTCGCTGGGGTAGTGGACCCCACCGACCTCGCGGTTATGCGCATAGTCATCGGCCCGCGCGAAGAGCTGCCGGCGCCGCTCCGGGACCATGTCGGCGAGCACGATGGCGCAGGCGACGGCCCAGGTGGTATGGCCGCTGGGATAGGACGCCGAAGGCGGTTTGGGCACCACCGGTTCCAGGCGCTCCTCGGTCAGGAACGGGCGGGGTCGGCCGAAGGCGTCCTTCGCGCTGTTCATGAACAGCGACTCGTCCTTTTCGATGCGCTTGAACAGTGCGGTGGTCAGCGGCAACTGGGCGGCGTTGAAGTTGGGCGGGCTGCCCAACGCATCCGCGAAGCGGAATATGTTCACATGCGAATCCTCGATCGCGCGTCGGACCTGCGCCGGCGTGCGGTTGGCCTGAATGCGCAGCAGCTCATCCAGTTCGGCACGCTCCTGCGCGGAGCCGGCTTCAGGGGGCGGGGGCAGCAGCCGATAGAGGTTCAGCGACAGCGGCGTGAGGTAGGCGCCGCCGCCGGGACTGGGTGCGAACTGCGATGCCGCACCGGGCTGCGGCACTTGCCCCGTTGCCACGCATCCGGCCAGCACCGCAAGAATATTCGCTATAACAATCAATGACCTGAAACGCATGTGGGCCCCGCTGCGGATTCGGTGATCGTTGTGATGTTAGCCGCTTTTCGCGGCTCTCAAGGGACGCGGAAGCGAGCCGATAAAGAAGGCGTACCCGTACTTTGTCCCAGACGAGGAGCTTGTTTCCATAATGTTCCTGATCATCGGCTCCATCGTCGTCCTGTTGAGCGTCTGCGGCGGTTTCATGATTGGCGGCGGCAGCCTGTTGCTGCTGTGGCATCCCACCGAGGTGCTGATCATTTGCGGCGCCGCCTTTGGCGCCTTCATCATCAGCAATCCGCCCAAGGTGGTCAAAGCCTCGCTCTCAGGCATGCTGGCGTTGCTCAAGCCGCCGAAGTATTCGCGCGCGGACTACGTCGATATCTTCAAGCTGCTCTACGACATCCTCGTGAAGGCACGCAAGGAAGGCATGCTCGCCATCGAATCGCATATCGATGACCCGCATGCCAGCAGCCTGTTCTCCAAGTACCCGCGGATCCTGGCCGATCACCATATGACGGACTTCATGACGGACTGCCTGCGCCTGATGATTGGCGGCAACCTCGATCCGCATGAGCTGGAGAGCCTGCTCGAAACCGAACTGGAAACGCACCACCACGAGGCCTCTGAGCCCGCGCATGCCATGCAGAAAGTGGCCGACGCGCTGCCGGGATTCGGAATCGTCGCGGCGGTGCTGGGTATCGTGGACACCATGGCCTCGATCGAGGGCGCGGACACGGCCACCATCGGGCACCACGTGGCCGCAGCGCTGGTGGGAACCTTTCTGGGAATTCTGGTCGCCTATGGCTTTGTGGGTCCCATCTCCGCGGCCATGGAGCAGCGCGCCAATGAAGACTGCAAGGCCTTCGAACTGGTGAAGATGGCTTTCGTGGCCAGCGTGCGCGGTTACGCGCCCCCGGTGGCGATCGAGTTCGCGCGCAAGCTGCTGTTCGCCGGCGTGCGACCGAGCTTCGGCGACCTGGAAGCGCATCTGAAGGGCAGCCGCTGAGGCTTGACTGACCGCGCATCATGGCCAAGGAAGAAAAAGCCTCGATCATCATCGTCAAGCGCCGGAAGAAGGGCGGCGGTGGGCATCACGGCGGCGCCTGGAAGGTTGCTTACGCCGACTTCGTGACGGCGATGATGGCCTTCTTCCTGGTGCTGTGGCTGATCAGTTCGGTCACCAAGGAACAGCGCGCGGCGATGTTCGACTACTTCAAGAACCCCAGCATGGAGCCGGGCAAGAGCATCCGTGCGGCCCCCGGCCAGATGGGTCCGGGCGGGGCCAGCACCAGCGTCATCAATATGGGCGGCGGCCTGGACGCGCCGCGCGTCATCATCAAGGACTCACCGGCGAGCGACTCGAAATCCAAGCCCCAGCCCTTCAACATCAAGAACGTCGCGGATGTGGATACGGCGCGCAAGATCGCCGATGAAGCCGACCACAAGAAGCTCGAAAGCCTGATGGAGGAGTTGCGTCAGGCCATCGACAAGAGTCAGGCCCTGAAGCCGTTCAAGGATCAGCTGCTGCTGGACATCACCCCCGAGGGACTGCGCATCCAGATCGTGGATCAGCAAAACCGCCCGATGTTCGATCTGGGTTCCGCAAAACTCAAGGACTACACCAACGAGATTCTGAAGACGCTGTCGGGCTATTTGAACACGGTCCCGAACCGCATCTCCCTCACCGGGCACACCGACATCCGCCCGTACCCGGGTGGCGGCAACTACACCAACTGGGAACTCTCGGCGGACCGTGCGAATTCGGCGCGGCGCGCGCTCGAGTCCGGTGGCCTGGCGTCGGAGAAGATCGCGCGCGTCGTGGGACTGTCCTCATCGGTATTGTTCGACAAGGACAATCCGCTGAATCCGATCAACCGCCGCATCAGCATCATCGTGATGACCAAGGCCGCGGAGGATTCGGCGCTGAAGACCGAGACGCGTCCGGTGGCACCGCCACCCGCCCCGCCGCCGCCTTTGCCCGCGGGCGTCGCCGCCTCGGCCGGACCTCCTGCGCCCGCGATGGCGCCGCACGTGGCGGTGCCCACCGTCGTTCCCGCCGCATCCCACACGTCGCTGATGGAGCCGGCAGCGCCGGATAACGTACAGCCGCTGGCGCCGCCGCCGATCAGGGGGACCGAGGCGCCGGTGGCGCCGGCCGAAGGTGCGCCGGGCTAGCCCGCGCGGGCGGCAGCGGTGGCTGCGGCCGAGTAGGAGTCCATCATCAACCCGGTGCCGCCGCGTGAGACGTGAGCGACTACGGCCATGCGTCGATGCAGTTTGGTGATGGCGCCGAGGTTGATGGCGAACACCAGCTCAACGCTTTGGCCTTTGCGCAGCCCGAGATTCGTGGTCTGGATGAATACACCGGTGGCGCTGAGATTGACGGCGCGACACAGCCGACGCCCGCTGCCGGGGACGGTGATGTAGACGGTGGTTCGGGCGCGGTGACGGGTGTGAAGTCGACGTTCCAAATTCAAACTCCGAATCAGATTATTGCTGTTGTGCTGCGTCGCCCAAACAGTATGCCAGTCGCAGTGTGACTCCCGCGCTTGACTCAACATTAATCGGGATATAGGGGAAATATCAATCTCCCTTGACTACCGGGCGGTCCCGGGTACCTTGTCTGCACCGCGTTACGTTCAATGCAGTTTCGAGGTATCTATGAGCCTGATTGTCGTCCTGGTCGTCATCGTCCTGGTCGTACTGTTCCTGGTCTCCACCTATAACGGGCTGGTCACCTCCCGGAACGCCTACAAGAACGCCTTCGCCCAGATCGACGTCCAGCTCACCCGGCGTTATGACCTGATCCCGAACCTGGTCGAGATCGCCAAGGGTTATATGAAGCACGAGCGGGAAACCCTCGAGGCGGTCATCGCGGCCCGCAATGGTGCAGTCTCCGGCCTGAAGGCGGCGGCGGCGAACCCCGGTGATCCTTCCGCGGTGCAGCAGCTCTCGGGTGCGGAGGCGCAGCTGGGTGGCGCCCTGGGAAGGCTCTTCGCCCTGTCCGAGGCGTATCCGGACCTCAAGGCCAACCAGAACATGATGCAGCTGTCCGAGGAGCTCACCTCCACGGAAAACAAGGTGGCCTTCGCCCGCCAGGCGTACAACGACGCGGTCATGAGCTACAACAATCACCGCGAAGTGTTCCCGGCCAGCACGGTGGCCGGCATGTTCAATTTCCAGCCGGCCCAGCAGCTGGATATCGCCAAGCCCGAAGTGCGCGAAGCCCCCAAGGTGAGCTTCAGCTGAGTGGATTTCTACGCCTACCAGGCCCAGGCACGCCGCCACTCGCAGGCGTTCGTGGGCATGTTCATGGTGGCCGTCGCGGCGGTCGTCATCGCGCTGGATGCCGTGATTTTCACGGTGCTGGCGGGACGCCAGGCAACCTCCTCCTACGCCGGGCAGTACGGTGCCGGCAACCCCGGCGGCTCGCTCGATCCGCTCGACTTCGCGATCCGCAATCCCGATATCGCATTCCTGGTGTCGCTGCTCATCATCGGCGTCATTGCGCTGGCGAGCCTGTTCAAGTCCGCGCAGCTGCGCGGCGGCGGTGCCGTCGTGGCGCAGTCACTCGGTGGCGTGCGCGTCGAGCGTGACACCGCCGATCCGGCGCGCAAGCGGTTGCGCAACATCATCGAAGAGATGGCGATCGCCTCGGGCGTGCCGGTGCCCGAGATCTACGTGCTGGAGCAGGAGCCTGCGATCAACGCCTTCGCGGCGGGCCACACACCGGCCAACGCCTGCATCACGGTGACGCAAGGCGCGCTGGATCATCTGAATCGCGATGAGTTGCAGGGCGTGATCGGCCATGAGTTCTCGCACATCCTGAACGGCGACATGCGGCTGAACATCCAGCTCATGGGCGCGATCTTCGGCCTGCTGGTCATCGCCATCATCGGTCGCCTGGTGTTCAATTTCGCGCCGCGCGGCGGCAACGATCGGGATCGACGCGGCGGCCTGGGCTGGGTCGGCGTGGGGCTCGCTGCGATGGTGCTCGGCTACCTGGGTCTGCTCGCCGGTCGCATCCTGCAGGCCGCGGTCTCGCGCCAGCGCGAGCGGCTCGCCGACGCCTCAGCCGTACAGTTCACGCGCAATACCACGGGTCTGAAAGGCGCGCTGCTGAAAATCGCCGCACTCGAGGAAGGCTCGAAGTTCGTCGCCGCCGATGCCGAGGAAGTGGCGCACATGCTGTTCGCGCCGGGCCTGGATCGGGTCTTCGCGACTCATCCGCCGCTGCTGGAGCGCATCCGGGAGCTCGATCCGCAGTTCAATCCGCAGGAGCTGCAGGATCTCATTCAGCGCGGCGTGCCGGGTCCCGAGGGCGGTGGCTACGGCAGTACCGTATCGGGGAACCGCCCCGTACCGGGATTACCCGGGATGCCGGGAATGCCCGGTGGAACGGGCGGCGCCGTGGGGGGGACTGCGGCAGTACTGACGGGTGCCGGCGTGGCCCCGGCGGGCGCTGCTGCCGCCGGCGCCACCAGCGGCTTCGCCGCCAATGCCGGCACCATCGCCGCACAGGTCGGACGCCCGCAACCCTCGAACGTCGATCAGGCGCAGTCACTGCGCGAGCAGATCCCCGCCGTGCTGCGCGATTTCTCGGACACCGGTGCGCACGCGCGCTCCATGGTGCTGGCGCTGCTGCTGAGCCGCGATCCGGCCATCCGCGATGCGCAGGCGCAGCGCATCGCGCAGGAGTACGGCGGCGCCGAACTGCAGACCGTGAACACCGCCATCACGGCCGCCGGCACCATCGCACCGATGCTGCGTCTGCCGTCGCTGCTGCAGTTGTTCCCGACGCTGCGGCGGCTGCCGCTGCAGGAGCGGCAGCGGCTGAACGCACTGGTCATGGATCTCATCCACATCGACTCCAGCATCGATGTGTTTTAGTTCTGTCTGGCGAAACTTCTGGAGTCGATGCTCAACGATGCCGCGGGCAACGCGGCGACCTATGGGAAGCTTACGTTGGAAGGTTGCGCGGGAGCGGTGCACATCCTGTTCGCGACGCTGGCCCGCTGCGGCAGTGATGATGAGCAGGAGATCCGTGCGGCATACGTGGCCGGCATCGGCGGCGTGCTCGGGAAATACCCGGACTATTCCACCTACGATGACTGGCCCCAGCGCACCAGCGCGGCGCTGAGTCAGCTCGACCAGCTGCAGCCGCAGGCCAAGCAGAAGCTGATCGAGGGCCTGGTGCGCACCATCGCCAATGACGGCGCGCTGAAGGTCGAGGAATCGGAGCTGCTGCGCACAGCCTGTGCGCTACTGCACTGCCCGATGCCGATACTTCACTGAAGCCGTTGGCTTGCTAGCGTGTGGCGCCGAGCGCCAGAAAGCCGCTGATCTCGCGCCCGAAGCGCTTGATGTCGATCAGGAACGAGTCGTGTCCTTCGATGCAATCGAGCGGCGCGTAATGCGTGTCCGTGCCGGCGGCATTGAAGGCCTGGGCGAGGGCGGCCTGCTCCGCAATCGAAAACAGCATGTCGGACTCAACGCCGATGATCAGCGCGCGCTCCACGCCTGAACGCTTGAGCACCCGCTCGATGCTCTCGCCGTGATCGGCAAGATCAAACCGATCCATCGCGCGTGACAGATACAGATAGCAGTTCGGATCAAACGCGCGCACGAAGCGGCGCGCGTGCAGCTCCAGGTAGCTCTGCACGGCGAACTCGGGCCCGAATGGACCGGCGTCGCGCATGTCCGGCGTTGCCGGAGTGCGGCCGAAGCGCTCCACCCATTCGGCCGCCGAGCGGTAGGTCATCATTCCGAGCTTGCGCGCGATGCGCATGCCGGTTTCCGGCGGCCGCTCGGTGGTGTAGTGCCCGGCCTTGAAATCCGGATCGCGCAGGATGGCCTCGCGCTGGATGGAGCGCAGGGCGATGGCGAACGGCGTGGCGGCGGCAGTGCCGGAGATGCTGATCAGGTTGCGGGCCGCCCCCGGGAACAGTGCGGCAAAGGCCAGCACCACCATGCCGCCCAGCGACGGGCCCACCACGGTGTGTGCGCGCTCGATACCTAAGGATTTAAGGGTCTCGTAGCCGCCGCGGGCAATGTCCTCGACGGCGAGGTCCGGAAAGGTGATGCGGTAGGGCGCCCCGGTCGCCGGGTCGACGGACAGGGGGCTGGTCGAGCCGAACGCGCTGCCGAGCGAGTTCACGCAGATCACGTAGAGGTCGTTGGTATCGAGGGCCAGGCCCGGTCCGATGATGCCCTCCCACCAGCCCGGCGCGGGGTTGGCCGCCGAGGAGCGGGCATGGGCCGGAGGCGACAGACCCGTGAACAACAGGACGGCATTGTCTCGCTGGGGGGACAGTTCACCCCAAGTCTCATAGGCGATGCGCGCACCCCGCAACATTCCACCCCGGTACATGGGGAACGGATCGGACAGCGCCGCGTACCGGCGCGCGTCGGACTCCGTGGTGGGGGTATCGCTGCCGGAGGAGTCCGCGGGACGGGAGAGTTCAGGGCTCCGGATCGCCACCGTCACTGATTCCTTCAAACAGAGGGGTCGAGAGATAGCGCTCGCCGGTATCCGGCAGCATCGCCAGGATGACCGAGCCTTGCGGCGCCTCGGCGGCCACTTTCAGCGCCGCCGCCACGGTGGCGCCGGAGGAGATGCCGCAGAAAATGCCTTCACGGCTGGCGAGGGCGCGTGCCTGGGCGATGGCATCCGCGTCCGCGACCGTCACAATCCGGTGCGCCACCTCGCGATTGAGCACACTGGGCACGAAGTCCGGGGTCCAGCCCTGGATCTTGTGGGGCGTGAACGGCTTGCCGGAAAGCAGTGCTGCGTTCTCAGGCTCGGCGGCGATGATCTGTGTCTGCGGCCGCGCGAGGCGCAGGACTTCGCCGACGCCGGTGAGTGTGCCGCCCGTCCCCCAACCGCTGACGAAGTAGTCGAGCCGCCTGCCGGCGAAATCGGAGAGGATCTCCGCCGCGGTGGTATTGCGGTGATAGGCCGGGTTGGCCGGGCTGTCGAACTGGCGCGCCAGGTACCAGCCGTGTTTTTCAGCCAATTCCTGGGCTTTGGCGACCATCGCCTGGCCGCGCCCGGCGGCGGGCGTCAGGATCACCTTGGCGCCGAGCATGCGCATGATGCGGCGGCGCTCGACCGAAAACGACTCGACCATGACGGCCACGAAGGGATAGCCCTTGGCCGCGCAGACCATCGCGAGGGCAATGCCGGTATTGCCCGAAGTGGCCTCGATCACCGTCTGGCCGGGCTTGAGCGCACCGCGCGCTTCGGCATCCTCGATCAGCGCAATCGCCAGCCGATCCTTGACCGAGGAGAGCGGATTGAAGAACTCGCACTTCGCGTAAAGCGTCACGTTGGCGGGCGCGATGCGCTGGATCCGCACAATCGGTGTGCGCCCGATGGTTCCCAGAATGCTGTCGTAGATCATCGCAACTCCTCGGTTAGGCTACTATTCCCACAGTGCCTGGCCCTTGGGGCCGCAATATTGCCACGCCCCCAGGCGGACTGGCTAAGAACCGATCTGTTTGTGCTAAGACTTCAAAAATTGCTGGCCGGTGGCGGCCATGGCTCGCGCCGCGCCATTGAAGAGTGGATCCGCGCCGGTCGGGTCACCGTCAACGGCAAGCTGGCCCAGCTGGGCGATCGCGCCCAGCCCGGCGATGACATCCGGCTGGACGGCAAGCCGCTCGACACGGGCGTCGCGGCGCAGGCCCCGGCCCTCCTCCTCTATAACAAGCCGGTCGGCGAGGTGACCACCCGCAGCGATCCGCAGGGCCGGCCCACGGTGTTCGATCATCTGCCGCCGGCACCGCATGGCCGCTGGATCGTGGTCGGACGCCTGGATTTCATGACCTCCGGCCTGCTGCTGTTCACGACCGACGGTGAACTGGCGCATCGCCTCATGCACCCGTCCGCGCAGGTCGAGCGCGAATACCTGGTGCGGTCGCGCGATGCGCTCTCGGGCGCGCAGCTGCGTCAGCTGACCACCGGCGTGCAGCTCGAGGACGGACGGGCGCAGTTCGACAGCGTGACCCCGGCGCGTACCGAGGGGACCTTTGCCTGGTACCGCGTCGTGCTGCGCGAAGGCCGCAATCGTGAGGTGCGCCGGCTCTGGCAGGCCATCGGCAGCGATGTCAGCCGCCTGCTGCGCATCCGCTATGGCCCGGTGCAATTGCCGCGCGAAATGGCCGCGGGCAGCTGGCAGCTGCTTGCTGCGCAGGTCCATGCCGAGCTGACCGTGGCGGGGAGCCGCGCCACGAAAATGTCGGGCGCGGGAAAAGCCGAAACGCAGGTCGTGGAACCGGTCGTCGCCGAATCCGATGTCTGGCGGGCCGCCCGCGAGCGTCGCCGGCCAACGGGCCGGAGGCGCTCATGAGTGTCCAAAGCCCGCCGCCGACCCTGTGGCGCAACGCACGCCTGCTGCCCTGTGACGGCCAGACCAACCGCCTGGATTCGGCGGCGATGATCACCCGGGGCAATCGCTTCGACTGGGTGGGGCGGGAGCGCGACCTGCCGGCGACGCTGCGGGAGGAATGCGGCGAAAGCCACGATCTGGGCGGGGCCTGGGTCACGCCGGGCCTGATCGACTGCCACACGCACCTGGTCTTTGCGGGGACGCGCGCGATCGAATATGCGCAGCGGCTGCGCGGGGTCTCGTATGAAGAGATCGCCCGCCAGGGCGGCGGCATCCTGAACACGGTGCGGGACACCCGGATTGCGAGCGATGAACAGCTGTTCGACCAAAGTGCGCCCCGGCTGGCATCGCTGCTGGCCGAAGGCGTGACCACCGTGGAGATCAAATCAGGCTATGGCCTGACCTTGACCGATGAAGCACGGCTGCTGCGGGTCGCCCGCAAGCTGGGCGAGTCGTTCGGCGTCCGGGTCCGAACCACCCTGCTGGCGGCCCACGCACTGCCACCGGAATTCACCGGCCGGGCCGCGGATTACATCGATACGGTG
>Ga0302314_10007888_pt1 | contig 19069 bp, 19 predicted proteins | sample III_Palsa_N2_3_FD_200533 | JGI IMG/M metagenome (GOLD analysis project Ga0302314, IMG submission 200533) | Peat permafrost microbial communities from Stordalen Mire near Abisko, Sweden - III_Palsa_N2_3 | ecosystem: Environmental > Terrestrial > Soil > Palsa > Peat permafrost | place: Sweden...
GGCGACCCAGGCCCAGGCGGCCCAGGCCGCGGCGCAGCAGGCCGCCGCCGCCGCGCACGCCCAGGCTCAACAGGCCGATGCCGCGGCCCAGCAGGCGGCCAACCAGGGGCAGGCTGACGCCAGCGGCGCCGCGCAGCAAGCCCAGCAGGCCGCGCAACAGGCCCAGTCGGCCGCCGACCAGGCGGCGCAGCAGGCGCAGGCCCAGGCCGCGGCGGCTCAGCAGCAGGTCGCCCAGGCGCAACAGCAGGCGGCCGCCGCGGCCGATGCGGCGTCCGGCCCGGCCGAGGCCGCCACGGCCAACGCCACCAAGGATCTCGGCAACGAGTTCTCCAGCACCACGCCCACCGGCCTGCCGGCGGTGCCGTGCGCGTGCACCGAGTGCATCAAGGGGGCGGTCGATCCGGCGATTCCCGCGATCCCGGGTACGCCCGCGCTGCCGGCCATGCCGGCGATGCCCGCGTTGCCGGCCATGCCCGCCATGCCGGCGATGCCCGACATGCCGGCCGTCCCCGCCCTGCCGGCCTTGCCCGCGATGCCGGCCCTGCCCGCGATGCCGGCCATGCCTGCCGTCCCGGCCACGCCGGCGCTGCCGGCGATGCCCGCCATGCCGGCGATGCCCGCGATGCCGGCCATGCCCGCCATGCCGGCGATGCCCGCGGTGCCGGCCATGCCCGCCACCCCGGCGATGCCGCCGACGAACGGCCTGCCCGCGCTGCCGGCCCTGCCCGCGATGCCGGCCATGCCCGACATGCCAGCCATGCCCGCGATGCCGGCCATGCCGGCGATGCCCGCCATGCCGGCGATGCCCGCCATGCCGGCGATGCCCGCGATGCCTGCCATGCCCGCCATGCCGGCGCTGCCCGCGACCCCCGCGCTGCCCGCGATGCCGGCGCTGCCCGCGGTTCCGGCCATGCCCGCCATGCCGGCGATGCCCGCCATGCCGGCCGCGCCGGCGCTGCCCGCGCTGCCGGCCGTGCCCGCGTCGCCGTCGTTCTGATCGGACAAGGCCCGCCGGTTGCCGGGCGAGGTGCCGCCAACCAGGGCATCATCCGGCCATGAGCAGGAACGACAAGCACAAGCAAGACGACGCCGCCGGCGACGGCCACAGCTACGAAGACCAGCTGCGGCCGTTGCAGGTCGAACTCAATGGCGTCATGCGCCTGCTCAAGGAGCGCGGCGAACGCGTCGTGGCGATCTTCGAAGGCCGCGACACCGCCGGCAAGGGCGGCGTCATCAAGGCGATCTCCGAGAAGCTCAACACGCGCCAGTGCCACATCGCGGCGCTGGGCATCCCGACCGCGCGCGAGCAAGGCGAGTGGTACTTCCAGCGCTACGTCGCGTACCTGCCGTCGGCGGGCGAGATGACGCTGTTCGACCGCAGCTGGTACAACCGCGCCGGCGTCGAGGCGGTGATGGGCTATTGCACGCCCGCGCAGACCGACGCGTTCCTGAAGGCCGCGCCGATCTTCGAGAAGATGCTGGTGGACGACGGCATCCGGCTGTTCAAGTACTGGCTGACCGTCGACCAGGCCGAGCAGGAGCAGCGCTTCGCCGACCGGCAGGACGATCCGCTCAAGCAGTGGAAGCTGTCGCCGGTCGACCTGCAGGCGCGCACCAAGTACGACGAGTACGGCCGCGCGCGCGACCGCATGCTGGAGGCCACGCACACCAAGGCCGCGCCGTGGACGCTGGTGGACTTCAACGACCAGAAGGCCGGCCGCCTGAAGCTGATCGCCAACCTGCTGTCGCGCCTGCCGGTGGCCACCGCCAGCGCGCCCGAGGTGGAGATTCCGCCGCTGCAGGGCAAGCCGCAGAAGGAGAAGTTTCGCGGACCGCTGAAGCCGATCTGATGTCGGATCGAGGCCGGCAACCGCGGGCGGGGATAATTCGCGGCATGTGGCCCCCCCTGCAAAACGACACCTTCCTGCGCGCCTGCCTGCGTCAGCCGACCGACTACACGCCGATCTGGCTGATGCGCCAGGCCGGCCGCTATCTGCCCGAGTACAAGGCCACGCGCGCGCGCGCCGGCAGCTTCATGGGCCTGGCGACCAACACCGACTTCGCCACCGAGGTGACGCTGCAGCCGCTCGAGCGCTTCCCGCTCGACGCGGCGATCCTGTTCTCGGACATCCTCACCGTGCCCGACGCGATGGGCCTGGGCCTGTCGTTCGCCGAAGGCGAGGGTCCGCGCTTCGCGACCCGGGTGCGCGACGAGGCCGCCGTCGACAAGCTCGCCGTGCCCGACATGGCCAAGCTGCGCTACGTCTTCGACGCGGTCTCGTCGATCCGCAAGGCGCTCAACGGCCGGGTGCCGCTGATCGGCTTCTCGGGCAGCCCGTGGACGCTCGCCTGCTACATGGTCGAAGGCGCGGGCTCCGACGACTACCGCGCGGTCAAGACGCTGATGTACGCGCGGCCCGACCTGATGCACCGCATCCTGGCGATCAACGCCGACGCGGTGGCCGCCTACCTCAACGCCCAGATCGACGCCGGCGCGCAGGCCGTGATGGTGTTCGACAGCTGGGGCGGCGTGCTCGCCGACGCCGCGTTCCGCACGTTCTCGCTGGCGTACACGCAACGCGTGCTGGCCGGCCTGCAGCGCGAGAAGGACGGCCAGCGCGTGCCGGCCATCGTGTTCACGAAGGGCGGTGGCCAGTGGCTGGAGGCGACCGCCGACATCGGACCGGACGTCGTGGGCCTCGACTGGACGACCGATCTGGGTGCGGCGCGCCGTCGCGTGGGCGACCGGGTCGCCCTGCAGGGCAACCTCGACCCGATGGCCTTGTTCGCGCCACCGCAGGTCGTGCAGGCCGAGGCGATCGCCGCGCTCGACAGCTTCGGTCGCGGCGGCGGGCACATCTTCAACCTCGGCCATGGCATCAGCCAGTTCACCCCGCCAGAACACGTGGCGGCGCTCGTCGAGGCCGTCCACAGCCATTCGCGCCGACTACGGAATTTGTAGGAGACCACTTACAACCGGAGAACGCAGGCAATACGCGATTTGTCCGGTAAGTGAGCGCTCAGGTGTTGACTTATCCCCAAAATTCAGCCCCCGATAAACTTTGCCCCCCGGGGTATCCGGCATCCGCTGGAAATCCCGAAGAATGGTGCCAAGTTATTGATTCATCTGATTTTTTCGATGATGCATCAAATTTGAGCGATCCAGGGCCGGGCACGGTGAATCAAGCCTTTGGCGACGCTTCTGCCAGTTTTCCCACAAAGTTATCCACAGAAACTGTGGGCGACTTCAAAAACGCTTACAGATCATGAGCTTACGGCTCGCAGCTCATAAGTCTGACAACTTTCGCCCCCAAGTCTGCTCATCCATGGGGAGCGCGGCTTGACGCGAGTCGCCGTCGCCATCGATGCGCCGCAGTACGCGGGCATGAGCTCCCTGCTGACCTACGCAAGTGAGCAGGCGCTCGCGCCCGGCACGCTGGCCCGCGTGCCGCTCGGGCGGCGCGAGGTCACCGGACTGGTGTGGGACGCGGACTTCGCGGCGATCGACGCGGCGGCCGTCGCGCCGGCGCCGGACGGCGAAGAACGCGCGCCGCTGGTGTTGCGCCCGGTCGTCGAGGCGTTGGAGGCGCTGCCGCCGCTGCCCGCGGATTGGCGTGCGCTGGTCGAATTCGCCGCGCGGTATTACCAGCGCAGCCTCGGCGAGGTCGCGCTCGCGGTATTGCCGCCGGAATTGCGCAAGCTCGACAACACCGGCCTGGCCAAGCGCATCAAGAAGAAGCGCGACCACCTGATACCGGAGCCGGCAGGGGAATCCGCGCGGCGACCGCCGTTGACGGCCGAGCAGTCGGCCGCGATGGACACGCTCGCCGCCTGGGCCGCCGCGCCGGCGCCGCCGCCGACGCTGCTGTTCGGCGTCACCGGCAGTGGCAAGACGGAGGTCTACCTGCGATTGGCCGAGCAGGCGCTGGCCGCCGGCAAGCAGGCGCTGATCCTGGTGCCCGAGATCAACCTGACGCCGCAGCTCGAACAGCGCTTCGCGGCGCGCTTCCCGGGCCGGCGGCTGGTGTCGCTGCACAGCGCGCTGACGCCGGCGCAGCGTTTGCAGCACTGGCTATCCGCACACTTGGGCGAAGCGGATCTGGTGCTCGGGACGCGGCTGGCCGTCTTCGCGTCGCTGCCGCGGCTCGGCCTGATCGTCGTCGACGAGGAGCACGACCCGTCGTACAAGCAGCAGGACGGCGCGCGCTATTCGGCGCGCGACCTGGCGGTCTACCGCGGCCACCTGGCGCGGGTGCCGGTGCTGCTCGGCTCGGCGACGCCGTCGCTGGAGACCTGGTCGCACGCGCAGACTGGGCGCTACCGGCAGGTGACGCTGGCGGAGCGCGTCGGCCGCGGCGCGTTGCCCGCGGTGCGCCTGCTCGACATGGCCACCGTGCCGCGCGCCGCGCCGCGCGCGCCGCCGCAGGCGCTCGCGCCGCAGCTGGTCGACGCGATCCAGAAGCGCGTGGCGCGCGGCGAGCAGACGCTGCTGTTCCTCAACCGCCGCGGCTTCGCGCCGGTGCTGCACTGTCCCGCGTGCAGCTGGAAGAGCGGCTGTCCGCACTGCAGCTCGTTCCGCGTGTTCCACAAGGGCGAGCGCATCCTGCGCTGCCACCATTGCGGCACGCAGGAGCCGGTCCCGCGCGCGTGCCCCGACTGCGGCAATCTCGACATCGAACCGATGGGCCGCGGCACCGAGCGGCTGGAGGAGCAGGTCGCCGAGCTGCTGCCCGGCGCGCGCGTGCTGCGCATCGACGCCGACACCACGCGCGCCAAGGGCACGCTGGAGTCGCAGCTGGCGTCGGTGCATGCCGGCGACGTCGACGTGCTGGTGGGCACGCAGATGGTCACCAAGGGCCACGACTTCCGCCGCGTCACGCTGGTGGCCGCCGTCAATCCGGACAGCGCGCTGTTCGCCGCCGACTTCCGCGCGCCCGAGCGCCTGTTCGCGCTGCTAATGCAGGCCGGCGGACGCGCGGGCCGCGACGCCGACATCGCGCACGGCAGCGAGATGTGGGTGCAGACCTTCAACCCGGGCCACGCGCTTTTCGAGGCGTTGAAGAAGCACGACTTCGCCGCCTTCGCGACGACGCAGCTGGCCGAACGCGAGTCCGCCGGACTGCCGCCGTACTCGCACCTCGCGCTGCTGCGCGCGGAGGCGAAGACCGAGGACGTCGCCGAGGCCTTCCTGCGCGCGGCGCGCGATCTCGCGAAGGCGCATCCGGAGTCGGCCGACGTGATGTTCTACGCGCCGGTGCCGCCGTCGGTGGCCAAGGTGGCGGGCTTCGAGCGGCGCCAGATGCTGATCGAGTGCGCCTCGCGCGCGGCGCTGCAGCGGCTGCTGGCGCGGTTCACGCCGGAGCTGCCGGGCTTGAAGAACGCGCACCGCGGCGTCGTGCGCTGGGCGATCGACGTCGATCCGCTGGGCATCTGAGCGCGCGCGGGCATCCCGAGAGCCGCAGTCGCCGGTTCGTCCCGCGCACGGGGGCGACGCAGTACAGTCGAAGCCTGTCCTTCACCATGACCGGGAGCTCCCGAATGAAGACCAACCCTGCACTCATCGCCGCCGCGCTCGCGCTGGCCGCCTCGTCCACCATCGCCGCCGGCAAGCCGTGCGAGGAGCTGAAGACCGAGATCGCCGCCAAGCTCGACGCCAAGAACATCAAGGGCTACTCGTTGGACATCGTCGACGCCAATGACAAGGCCGCGGACGACAAACAAGCGGCCAAGGTCGTCGGCAGTTGCGAGGGCGGCGCCAAGAAGATCACCTACACGAAGAAGTGAACATGGCCGCCGGCAGCCTGCGCCACGGCGCCATCCAGAACGAGAGGGTGACGACGGCGTTCGAGCTGCCTGGCCACCGCATCGTGCGCAACCTCGGCGTGGTGCGCGGCATCACCGTGCGCTCGCGCTCGATCGTGGGCAACTTCCTCGGCGGCCTGCAGACGATCTTCGGCGGCAACATCACCGTCTACACGCAGCTGTGCGAACAGGCGCGCGGCATGACCTACGACCAGATGTGCGACCACGCGCGCGGCATGGGCGCCAACGCGATCGTCGGCATGCGCTATGACGCCACCGAGGTGATGGCGGGCCTGACCGAGGTGCTTTGCTACGGCACGGCGGTGGTCGTCGAGCCCGAATCGCATTGATGGCCGTTTGCTTCGTCCCGTTCACAGAGGTCGATTTCCACGCCTGGCTCACCGAGGCCATCCCGTCGTTCGCGTTGACCAACGTCGAGGACGGGCGCTGGACGCTGGCCGAGGCTATCGACAAGTCGAAGGAAGCCCACGCCGCGCTGCTGCCGCAAGGCCTGCGCACGCCGGGCCAGTTCTTCGTCCACCTGCACGACGCCGGCAGCGGCGAGCGCGTCGGCATGCTGTGGTGGGCCGAGGCCGAGAAGGGCGGCCGGCCGGAGGCGTGGGTCTACAACATCACGATCGACGACGCCGCCCGTCGCCGCGGCTTCGCCCGGGCGGCCTTCCTCGAGCTCGAACGCGTCGCGCGGGCGCACGGCGTCCACGAGCTGGCCTTGCACGTGTTCGGCCACAACCACGGCGCACGCCGCCTCTACGAATCGCTCGGCTTCGAACCCACCAGCCTCACGCTGCGAAAGATCCTGCCATGAAGAACGCCCTGCCGATCGCCTTGCTGGCCTGCGTCGCCTGCGCCCGTGCCGACGACGGCGGCCCCGCCGTCGTGCCGTATCGGCCCAGCGTCTCGACGCCGGCGGAGCTGTCGGCGCCAGGCTATCTCGAACTCGAGGCCGGCGGCCTGCGCGCCACCGGGCCCGACGGCGGCGACACCTCGCGCACCACGCTGCCCTACACGCTCAAGCTCGCGTTCACGCCCGATTGGGGCATCCGCGTCGGCGGCGACGGCTGGGTGCGGCAGCGCGCGTTCGGGCAGTCGGACAGCGGCGTCGGCGACACCGCCGTCGTGCTCAAGCGCCGCTTCGCCGTCAGCGACGCGACCGCCTGGGGCCTGGAGCTCGGCGAGACCTTCCCGACCGCCAAGTCGTCGATCGGCATCGGCCACGCGCAGACCACGATCAACGGCATCTTCAGCAGCGACTTCGCGCCCGCCTGGCACACCGACGTCAACCTCAACGCGACGCACTTCGATTCGTCCAGCCAGCCCGTCCCGTGGCAGGTCGGCTGGGCGGCCGCGTTCTCGCGCACGCTCACCGACGACTGGGGCGCGGTTGGCGAGTTCTCGGGCACGCATCAATCCACCACCGACACCGCGCAATTCCTCGCCGCCGCCAGCTGGAACCAGTCGCCGGCCGTGGTGTTCGACTTCGGCTTCGCCCGTGGCCTGAACGGCCAGACGCCGCGCTGGCAGGTGTTCGCCGGCATGACGGTGCGGCTGGGCAAGGTGTTCTGATCGCGACGGAACGTCGCTTCGTCGATTGATTCAGAATCGAATCATGAGACTGCTGCTGGTTGAGGACGATCGGATGATTGGCGAGAGCCTGCGCGCGGCGCTCAAGCTCGAGGGCCACGCCGTCGACTGGGTCACCGACGCGCAAGCCGCAGCCAGCACCACCGCCACCGAACGCTTCGACCTCGTGCTGCTGGACCTCGGCCTGCCCAAGGGCAACGGCCTGGACGTGCTGCGCGGCATCCGCGCCCGCGACGACTCGACCCCGGTGATCGTGCTGACCGCGCGCGACGGCCTCGGCGACCGCGTCGCCGGCCTGGACGCCGGCGCCGACGACTACCTCAGCAAGCCGTTCGAGCTGGACGAGCTGCTGGCCCGCATGCGCGCCGTGCTGCGCCGCCACAGCGGCCGCGCGGCCACCCGGCTGACGCACGAGGACCTGAGCTTCGATCCGGCCACGCGCGAGGTGACGCTGCGCGGCGAGCCGGTGATGTTGTCGGCGCGCGAGCTCGCGGTGCTGGAGGCCTTGCTGCAGCGGCCGGGGGCGATCCTGTCGCGCGCGCAGCTGGAGGATCGGCTGTACGGCTGGGGCGAGGAAGTGGAGAGCAACGCCGTCAGCGTCTACGTGCACCAGCTGCGCAAGAAGCTCGGGCCCGAGCTGATCCGCACGATGCGCGGCGTGGGCTACTACCTCGGCAGGCGCGAGACCGCCGCCGGCGCGGACGGGGCCGCGCCTTGACCGCGCGCCGCTTCCGGCTGAACGCCGGCGGCACGCTGCGCGTGCGGCTGTTGCTGTCGCTGCTGGCGGTGCTGGTGATCGCGGCGCTCGCGATGGGCGGCTCGGTCTACTGGAACGTGCTGCGCCAGACCGAGAGCCTGTTCGACTACCAGCTGCGCCAGATGGCGCTGTCGCTGCGCGACCAGGGCGAGATCGCGCCCGAGGACGCGCGCGCGCTCGCCGACGGCCAGCTCGACTACGTGATCCAGATCTGGCGCGAGGACGGCCACGAGGTCTACGCGACGCAGCTGCAGACGGAGCCGCCGGCGCGCGCGGTGCTGGGCTTCGCCGACATCCCGGCGGGCGGCATCATCTGGCGCACGTTCGGCGTCGAGGCGCGCGACCGCGTGATCCAGGTGGCGCAGCCGCAGAACGTGCGCCACGACCGCGCCGTGCAGGCGGCGCTGCGCAGCGTCGTGCCGCTGCTGGCCGTGGCGCCGGCGCTGGCGCTGGTGATCGGCTGGCTGGTGTCGCGCTCGCTGGCGCCGCTGCAGCGATTGGCCGTCGAGGTGCGCGCGCGCGACAGCGGCTCGCTGCAGGCGCTGCCCGAGCACGACCTGCCCGACGAAGTGTTGCCGCTGGTGCAGTCGCTCAACGCGCTGCTCGATCGGCTCGGCGCCGCGCTCGCGGCGCAGCGCCACTTCGTCGGCGACGCCGCGCACGAGCTGCGCTCGCCGCTGACCGCGCTGAAGCTGCAGGTGCAGGTGATGCGGCGCGCGCCCGACGACGAGACGCGCGACGCGGCCGCGCGTGCGCTGACCGCAGGCGTCGACCGCGCGACGCGCCTGGTCGAACAGCTGCTCGCGCTGGCGCGCAGCGAGGCCGGGCCGCCGCGCGAGCCGACGGCCGCGCCGCTCGCGGAGCTGGTGCGCCAGGCAATGGCCGACGTCGCGCCGTTCGCCGACGCGCGCGGCACGACGCTGGAGCTGGACGTGGCCGATGGTGCCGAGGCGATGACGGTGTCCGGCGACGGCGACGCCGCCGTGCTGGCCCGCAACCTGATCGACAACGCCGTGCGCTACAGCCCGCAGGGCGGCCACGTGGCGGTGTGGGTCGGCGCCGACGCCGCGCAGCCGTCGGCCCCGGTCCTTCAGGTCGACGACGACGGCCCGGGCATCCCGCAGGCCGACCGCGAGATGGTGTTCGACCGCTTCGTGCGGCGCGACAACGCCGCCGACCAGACCGGCTCCGGCCTGGGCCTGGCGATCGTGCGGCAGGTGGCGTTGCGCCAGGGCGCCGAGGTCGTGCTGGCCGACTCGCCCGCCGGCGGCCTGCGCGCGCGCGTCACCTGGCCCGCGCCGGCGGGCGTCACATCTTGAAAGCCGCCTCGAAGCCGGCGGGCCATCCGTCCGTGGCCAGGCGCGCGCCCGTGAAGCGCGCGTCGTCGGTGACTTCGCGCAGGGCGAACGACGGCCCTGGATACGCCATCAGTTCGTCCTGCGTGTCGAACTCCAGCTCGGCGAGGAACAGGCCCGCCAGCGCGCCCTGGAACTCGTCGACGATCAGCGCGACGCCGGCCGCGGGCCGCAGCCGATGACGCAGCTTCCGGATGCGTGGGCCCGGCAGCGAAGCGGCCAGCACCGCGAACTCCTGTTCGGGCAGATAGATCGAGGTGATCAGGCGCGTGTGGACGTCGACATCCGCCTTGCGGGTGAGCCGCAGGCGCGCCGGGCTGCCGTCCGTCGGGCGCGCCTCGCGCAGGCGTAGCCGGGCGCCGGTCACGTAGAGGTCGGTGATGGCCTCGGTCCGCAGCACCTGTTCCCGCGGGACGGCCTTGCAGAGCCAGCGCCGCTCCCGCTCGATCGCCGTGTACTGCGGCCGCGGAAACCCGAGCTGGGCTGCGACCTCCGGGGTGATGTCCATGCGCTTCCTTCAGGCGTCGGGCCTGCCGACCGGGCTTGCCGCCCGGCGGCGACCATCTGGCTTGCGGCCCCGATCGGCCGCGTTCCTAATTTTCGCCTCATGTTGAGCTAATGATGTCCTCATCGACGGCGCGCACATTCGGTGCCATGCGCCGCGGAGCACCGTCTCCCGAGCCGGCGCGATATCCGCGATTGAAGCCGACAAGGAGTCGAACCACATGAACAAGACCAACCTGAAGCCGCTGGCCTGGGGCCTGCTCGGTGCGGGCGTGGCGGTGATGGGTACCGCCGGCGCGCTGGACCTGCCGTCCTGGCTGCATCATTCCAATACCGTGACCACGCCCGGCGCCGGCGGCACCAGCGCCGCGATCGCCGCGGCCGCCACCGGCCAGCAGGTCGCGCCGACCCCGGTCACACCGCCGCTGCCCGCGCTGCCGCCCGGCACCGCGCCGAACTATCGCGCGATCGTGCAGGAGTTCGGGCCGTCGGTCGTGCACGTCAGCGTCGAAGGCACGCACAAGCAGACCGCCGAGGAGCTGCAGGAACAGGGCGGCATCAGCCCGGACGATCCGATCTTCCGCTTCTTCCGCGGCATGCCCGGCGCGCCCAACTTCCAGCGCGGCGGCCAGGCGGCCGAGCAGCCGTTCAAGGGCCTGGGCTCGGGCTTCATCATCGGCTCCGACGGTCTGATCCTGACCAACGCGCACGTCGTCAAGGAAGCCAAGGATGTCGTCGTCAAGCTGCAGGATCGCCGCGAGTACGTCGCGAAGGTGCTGGGCGTCGACACCGCCACCGACATCGCGGTGCTCAAGATCGACGCGAAGGGCCTGCCCGTCGTGCGCTTCGGCCAGCCGTCCAAGCTGATGGTGGGCGACTACGTGCTGGCCATCGGCGCGCCCTACGGCCTCGACCAGACCGCCACCTCCGGCATCATCAGCGCCAAGGGCCGGTCGCTGCCCAGCGAGGGCGGCGAGAACTTCGTGCCGTTCCTGCAGACCGACGCCGCGGTGAACCCGGGCAATTCGGGCGGCCCGCTGTTCGACGCCGCGGGCAACGTCATCGGCATCAACTCGCAGATCTACAGCCGCACCGGCGGCTTCCAGGGCGTGAGCTTCGCGATCCCGATCGACGTGGCGCTGGCCATCAAGGACCAGATCGTCGCCACCGGCCACGCCACGCATGCGCGCCTGGGCGTGTCGATCCAGCCGCTGAGCCAGGATCTGGCCGAGAGCTTCGGCCTCGAGCGCCCGGACGGCGCGCTCGTGTCCACCGTGGCGCCCAACAGCGCCGCGGCCAAGGCGGGCCTGCGTTCGGGTGACGTCATCACCAAGGTCAACGGCGAGGCGATCGAGGAGCCGGGCCAGCTGTCCTCGCGCGTCGGACTGGCGCGTCCGGGCGAGAAGGTGACGCTGGAGGTCTGGCGCGACAAGAAGCTGGAGACAGTCGTCGCCACGCTGGGCGCCAGCACCGACAAGCTGGACATCGCCAGTGCCGGCGATGCCAGCGGCGGCGAGAAGCTGGGCCTGGCGCTGCGTCCGCTCAATCGCGACGAGAAGGGCGAGGTCGGCGCGAACGGCCTGGTGGTGGAGAACGCCGACGGCGCCTCCGCCAAGGCCGGCGTGCAGCAGGGCGACGTGGTGTTGGCCGTCAACGGCAAGCCGGTGGCCTCGGTCGACGAGGTCAAGGCGATCCTGGCGACCAAGCCCAAGCGCGTCGCTCTGCTGATCTGGCGCGACGGCGAGCGCATCTTCTTCCCGGTGAACCTGGGCTGAACCGGCGGGACAGGAAGGACTGCCGCGGGGTCGGGCCCGCGCAGTCCGCAACGAAAAGGGCGCTCATGACAGGCGCCCTTTTTCCTGCCCGCGCCGCTTTCGAGAAGGCGTGGACAAAAAAAAACCGACCCGGGCGACCGTGTCGGTTTCTTTCATTCCAGGTCGCGGAGCGGCGCGGGCCGCGCCGCGACATGAGGGCATTACGAAGCGGAAGCGGCCTTGGCAGCCTTCTTCGCCTTCTTGGCCTTCTTCTTGGCGGCCTTCTTCGCGACGGCCGACGCAGCGACGTCCGGCGACGCCGTGGCGGTCTGGGCGGCCGGGGCCGGGGTGCCTTGGGCGAAAGCGGTGGCGCCGATGGCGAGCGACAGGACGGCGGCGAGGATCTTCTTCATGGTGAACCTTTAAAAAAGTGGATATGGGCGGGGTACGTCGGATTAACGAGCCCTGGGCACGAACGGTTTACGTGCATCCGTCTTTTTCTTGCATGCGAATGAAGAAAACACAGGAACGCTCGACCGGAAACGGTGCGTCCGGCATTTTCGGGTAACCACCGAGGCCACGCAACGCGCCGCCATGCAGTCTCCCTACGTTGAACGCGAAACCTGAGGCCGAGCTTGCGAACGCCGCGGCGTCCGCCCAGCCGGCGTCACTCAGCGCTTGAGGGCCTCGCCGCTGTTGGCGTCGGCCAGGCGCTCGCGGTCGGCGTGCCAGGCGGCCATGTCGGCGCGCAGCGTGGCCTGCCCGGCGCGGATCGCGTCGTCGTCGTGCGCCCGGCGGGCGGCGGCCAGCCGCTCCTTGTCGGCCTTCACCTTCTCCCGGTCGGCGCGCAGCTGGACGCGCTCGGGTTGCGTGTCGGACGGATCCGCGCGCACGGTGGGCCCCGCGCCGGGCGAGATCGGCGCGGCGAGCTGGGCGGTGGCGGCCGTGGCGGCGGCCGCGAAGGCGAGGGCGATGAGCGGCGTCTTCATGATGGGGGCCTTTCGGAGAGCGGATCGGGCGATTTCTCCGCCGCTTGCCGCGCGCGGGTCGCCCGTGCGCCAAGCAGGCAATTGGCGAGCCTCTAGCACACCGCGGGAACTCGGCGGCGGGACGGGGTTGGCTATGATCGAGCGACTAGTCCGGCGAGCGGGTTCCGTGAGCCCCCAGCCAGCGGAGCGCCGCTGCCAGCCCCGAGGGGCGCGCGACCTTGCGCCGGAGCGGCCGAGCGCGGCGGCCGCGCTTCGCTTCGACCATCCTGCTTTCGCTGTCCCAGGTTCCCGTCCCGCCCATGGCCGCCACTTCCGATTCCCGTTCCCCGCACGCCGCATCCGTCGCCGCGTCGGGGCTCAACAACGCCCAGATGGAGGCGGTGCACCATCTCGACAGCCCGTGCCTGGTGCTGGCCGGCGCGGGCTCGGGCAAGACGCGCGTGATCACCTACAAGATCGTGCGCCTGCTGCAGCACGGCCTGGCGCCGAAGAACATCGCCGCCATCACGTTCACGAACAAGGCGTCGCAGGAAATGCGCGAGCGCGCCAGGCAGCTCGTCGGGGCGAAGGCGGCCAAGGATCTCGCGATCAGCACCTTCCACTCGCTGGGCGTGCGCATGCTGCGCGAGGACGGCACCCGGCTGGGCCTGAAGGAACAGTTCTCCATCCTCGACTCGGACGACGTGCTGGGCGTGCTGAAGGACGCCGGCGGCGCCACCGACAACAAGCTGGCGCGCCAGTGGCAGTGGACGATCAGCCTGTGGAAGAACACCGGCATCACCAGCGACACCGCGATGTCCGTGGCCAGGGACGCCGACGAGCAGGTCGCCGCCAAGGTGATGAAGCTCTACGAGGAGCGCCTGCTCGCCTACGGCGCCGTCGACTTCGACGACCTCATCGGCTTCCCGCTGAAGCTGCTGCAGCGCGACGCCGAGGCGCGCGCGAAGTGGCAGAAGCTGTTCCAGCACGTGCTGATCGACGAGTACCAGGACACCAACGCCGTCCAGTACGAGCTGCTCAAGCAGCTGGTGGGCGAGCCGGAGCGCGCGCGCTTCACGGCGGTCGGCGACGACGACCAGAGCATCTACGGCTGGCGCGGCGCCACCATCGACAACCTCAAGCGCCTGCCCGCCGAATACCCGACGCTGAAGGTGATCCCGCTGGAGCAGAACTACCGCTCCACCAGCGCGATCCTGCGCGCGGCCAACGAGGTCATCGCGCTGAACCCGAAGATCTTCCAGAAGAAGCTGTGGAGCGATCTCGGCGACGGCGAACCCGTGCAGGTGGTGCAGTGCGACGGCGAGGAGCACGAGGCCGAGCGCGCGGTCGCCCGCATCCAGGCGCTGCGCGGCAACGACGGGCGCATCAAGTTTTCCGACTTCGCCGTGCTTTACCGCGCCAACCACCAGTCGCGCGTGTTCGAGCAGAAGCTGCGCGCCGCGCAGATCCCGTACAAGGTCTCGGGCGGCCAGAGCTTCTTCGACCGCGCCGAGATCAAGGACCTGTGCGCGTGGCTGCGGCTGATCGTCAACGAGGACGACGATCCGGCCTTCCTGCGCGCCGTCACCACGCCCAAGCGCGGCATCGGCCACACGACGCTGGGCGCGCTGAGCGACTTCGCCAGCAAGTGGAAAGTCAGCATGTTCGAGGCGCTGTTCGCCGAGTCGCTGGGCGCCGCGCTGAAGTCCAAGGCCATCGACGGGCTGCACGAGTTCGGCCGCACCGTGAACGACTTCCAGCACAAGGCGAAGACGACGATCGGCGCCGAGGCGGCCAAGCCGATGCTGCTGGAGTGGCTCAAGGATCTCGACTACGAGAAGCATCTCTACGACAACGAGGACTCCGAGAAGGCCGCGCAGACGCGCTGGGGCAACGTGCTCGACTTCGTCGACTGGGTGGCCAAGCGCTGCGGTGGCGAGATCACCGAGGACGGCGGCACGTTCGAGAGCGAGAAGAAGAGCGTGCTCGAGATCGCGCAGTCGATCAGCGTGATCCTGAGCCTGGCCGAGCGCGGCGACGAACAGGACGTGGTCACGCTGTCCACGCTGCACGCGTCCAAGGGCCTCGAGTGGCCGCACGTGGTGCTCGCGGGCGTCAACGAAGGCCTGCTGCCGTTCCGCTCCGACGCCGAGGAGCAGTCCGCCGACCACATCGAGGAGGAGCGGCGGCTGATGTACGTGGGCATCACGCGCGCGCGCCAGACGCTCGCGGTGAGCACGCTGCGACGCCGCAAGAAGGGCCGCGAGACGATCGCCGGCGTGCCCAGCCGCTTCATCGCCGAGATGAAGCTGAACGAAGCGAAGTCGCAGGAAGATCCGCGCGAACGCCTGCGCAAGCTGCGCGAGTCGATCGCCGCCAAGACGGCCGCTTCGCCGCCGACCGCCGCGACTTGATGCGCCTGTCGCGCACGCCCCACGCAAGCTTGCGCATACCTGCCTAGGCATCCGGGCCGGACCCCGCCCGTTCCGTGCAGTAGTGCTCACGCCGTCTGGTGAGGGACCCCCAATATCGGGGTGTCAACGGGCAATCCCTGAGCGGCTCATCCAGACGACCCGGGGACACTCGCGCCCATGTTTCCCGATTCCTCGAACGCCGCCCCAAGGCGTCTGCTGCCGGCCGTCGGCGCCATCGCCGCGCTGCTGGCGATCGCCTCCGCGCCCTGGGCGCTCGATCGCCCCTGGCTCAACTTCGCCTTCAAGCCGCTCGCCACGCTGTGCGTGATCGCCTGGGCCGCGCTGGGCCGCAGCGACGACGGGCTCGTCAAGCGGTGGATCGTCATCGGCCTCGCGTTCTCGCTGGCCGGCGACGTCGCGCTGCTGTGGCCCGTGCAGGGCTTTCTTGTCGGCCTGGTCGCGTTCCTGCTGGGACACGCCGCGTACCTCGTCGCGCTGACGCGGCGCGTGAGGTTCCTCGCCAGCCCGCCGGCATTCGGCGCGTGGGCGATCGTGGCGGCCAGCGTGCTGGCCAGCCTGTGGGCCGGCGTGCCGGCCGATCTGCGCGCGCCGGTGATCGTCTACGTGTGCGCGCTGTCGGCCATGGCCGCGCAGGCGACGTCGGTGTGGCTCGCGCGTCGCGGCCAGCCCGACGCCGCGCGCTGGCGCACCGTCGCGATCGGCGGCGCGTTGTTCGTGTTGTCGGACGCGATCCTCGCCACCGACAAGTTCGTGGGCGGCATCCCGATGCCGACCTTGTGGAACCTTTCCATCTACTGGCTCGGGCAATGGTTCATCGCCTGCGCAGCCGTCCGCCCCCAGGAGGCCGCATGAGCTCTCAAATGAACAACGACGGCCGCGCCACGCTGGTCCGCAGCTACCGCAACCTCAGCGAGCGCGAGATCCGTGCGCGCCTCGAGGGCCTGCTCAGCGACGCCGAGCGCGTCACCGCGCAGGCCGAACTGCTGCGCCGCGGCGCGGGCGACGACGCCGCCGACACGACCTTCGTCACCGGCTTCGCGCCGACCGGCGCCATGGACATCGGCGCGGTGGAGAGCGAAGTCGCGCCGGAGGCGCTGGCGGCCGATGGCGACGCCGCCGCGCGCCCCTCGCGGCGCGTGTGGCCGGTCGTCGTGGTCGTGCTGGTGCTGGCGATCGCCGGGGGCGTCGCCTGGGCGATGCACGCCGGACTGATCCGCCGTTGATCGGAGAGCCGGGGCGCCGCCCCGGCGCGCTCACATGCCCTTGAACAGGTGCGTGTAGGAGCGGCTGACTTCCAGCTTCTCGTTGCTGCCCTTGATGCTGACGATCTGGCGCCCGCGCAGGTCGCGCGTGACGCCCGCGATGCAGTGCGTGTTGACCAGCGTCGAGCGATGGATCTGCCAGAACAGGTCGGGGTCGACCTCGTCGACCAGCTCCTTGATCGGCTTGCGGATCAGCGCCTCGATCGTCGCGGTCTGCACGCGCGTGTACTTCTCGTCGGAGATGAAGAACAGCACGTCCTCGATCGGGATCATCTGGATCGCCTGGCCGACGGTGGCCTGGATCCACTTCAGCGCCGGCGGCGTGCCGCCCGGGTTGAGCTTGGCGGCCAGCTTGTGCAGCAGCTGCTGCAGGTGCGGCGCCGGCGGCTCGTCGTCGGTGCCGCGCAGCGCGAGGCGCTGCTTGATGCGCGAGACGGTCACGCCCAGGCGCTCGCGCTCGGCCGGCTTCAGCACGTAGTCGGCCACGCCCTGTTCGAACGCCTCGATCGCGTACTGGTCGTAGGCGGTGATGAAGACGATCTCGGGCAGCGACCACTCCTCCTCGTCGCCGTTGGTCGGCGGCAGCTGGGCGATGCGGCGCGCCGCGTCGACGCCCGACAGCCCCGGCATGCGGATGTCCAGGAAGACGACGTCGGGATGATGCTGGGCCACCAGCTCGACCGCCTCGAGGCCGTTCTTGGCTTCGCCGACGATCTGCAGCTCCGGCCACACCTCGGCGAGGCGGGCCTTCAGCTGGTCGCGCATCAGCCGCTCGTCGTCGGCGATCACGCCGCGCATCGGAGCCGCGGCCTCGGGAGTGTTCGAAGTGCTCATGCGGCCATCGTAGCCGAGCCGGCGTAGCGATGCGAATCGCGGCGCCGCACGATCAGCCAGACCACCAGCCCGACCATCCAGATCGGCGAGGTGGCGACGCCGAGGGCCAGCGCCAGCACGATCAGCGGAATGCCGATGCCGCAGACGACCGCGATGGCCACCGCGCCGAGGACCAGCAGCACGATGACGGGAATCAGCAGCAGCATCAGCAGCACGAGAAACAGCAGCGCCACGGCCAGCGCCGCGCCGGCGCCGTCGGGCAGGCCGGTGATCGTGATGCCGCTGGACGGATCGTCGCCGCTCACGACGATGTGCAGCGGGGCGAAGTCCATCAGGCCGTAGCCGACGAACACGAACAGCGCGACCGCGACCGAGGCCAGCACGCTCAAGCCCAGCCACCAGCGGAACGCCGTGGCCCAGCGGCTGCGCCGCGGGCGGTAGGGCACCAGCGCCGTGGAGGCCGGCGCGTCGGGGGTGGCGGCGGCCACCGTGGCGGGGCGGTCGTCGGGTTCGGGAACGGGATCGAATGATGGGGCGGTCATGCCTTGGCTCCTTCGTCGCTGGTGGTTTCGGTGTGGGCGGTGTAGGGCACGGTGATCGTCACGATCGTGCCGCCCACCGGGTTGTTGGCGATCGTCAGCGAGGCCTTGGCGCCGTACAGCAGCGCCAGGCGTTCGCGGATGTTGGCGAGGCCGACGCCGGTGCCGTGCGTCGTGCCTTGCGCGGCGGCCTCGAAGCCCAGGCCGGTGTCGCAGACCGTGACGGCCAGCTTGCCGTGGCGGATCTCGGCCTTGACCGACAGGTGGCCACCCTCGGCCTTGGGTTCGAGGCCGTGCTTGATCGAGTTCTCGACCAGCGTCTGGATCATCATCGGCGGGAACTCGGCCGACAGCAGGCCGTCCGGCACGTCGATCTCGGTCGTCAGGCGCTCCTCCATCCGCACCTTGAGGATCTCGAGGTACGGCCGCACGACGGCCAGCTCGAGGTCCAGCGGACGCAGCCCGGAGTCGGTCGAGCGCATCGACGGCATGCTCGCGCGCAGCAGCGAGATCAGGTTGCGCTGCATCTGGCTGGCGCGCTTCGGGTCGAACTCGATCAGGTGGTCGATCGACGCCAGCGTGTTGAACAGGAAGTGCGGCTCGACCTGCGCCTGCATCATCGCCATGCGGGCCTCGAGCACCTGGCGGCGCAGCGATTCGGCCTCGGCCGTCTCGGTCGCCTCGGCGGCCTTCACTTCCGCCTGCATCTTGCCCTTGTAGGTGATCTTGATCAGCATCGAACCCAGGATCCACCACACCGCCAGCATCGGCAGGTTGCCGTTGTGGATCGTGTGTTCGCGGGTGTGGCGGCCCTCGGAGTCGCTGGACGAACTGTCGTCGTCGTCATCGTCGTTGTCGTCGTGCTTCTTTGCCTTGGCCGACTCGGCGGCTTCCTTGGCGTTGTCCGCGGCTTCCTGCTCGGCGGCGCGCCTGGCTTCCTCGGCGTCCTTCAGCTGGTCGACGATGGACGACCTCGCCTCGTCGATGGCGGCGCGCACGTCGTCGGCGCTGGCGTGCGCGGGCACGGCGATGCGGATGTGCTGGCCGCCGACGACCATGTCCACCGCGGCGTCGTTGGCGGCCGATGCGGCGGCGGAGGCGGCCTGGGCCGCGGCGGAGGCCGCGCCCGCGCTGGCGCCGGCAAGAGCCTGCGCGTGCGCCTGCTCGGCGGCGGCCTTCGCGGTGATGGCCTGGGCCAGGGCCGCGTCGCGCCTGGCCGCCGCGTCGTAGCGGGCGGCCTCGGCGCGTTCCTTGGCC
>Ga0302314_10007890_pt1 | contig 19066 bp, 18 predicted proteins | sample III_Palsa_N2_3_FD_200533 | JGI IMG/M metagenome (GOLD analysis project Ga0302314, IMG submission 200533) | Peat permafrost microbial communities from Stordalen Mire near Abisko, Sweden - III_Palsa_N2_3 | ecosystem: Environmental > Terrestrial > Soil > Palsa > Peat permafrost | place: Sweden...
CGGCGCCTCCGTCACTTGGTCGAGGTGTAGTAGATCGTGTCGGCCATCGAGACAGAGTCGTTGCTCTGCGGGACCGGCGGAAGACCGTACTCGGCCAGCAACTCGCTCATCGGCCTACCGACCGACGCCCAGCCCAGTGTGTCCATGTAGGTGGCCACGTCGTTGCGGTCGCCCTGGTAACCGAGCTCGTCGAAGTCCAGGTCGAAGCCGTGCGCACGCCAATTCTCGGTGGCCTTGCGCATCAACTCACGCGCCTGGTCTTTGTCGACGTCGGCCATGTCCGGGATGGCCTCGGTGGCCAGCCGGCTGCCGTCGGCGCTGAGCGCGGCGATGTTGTCCAGCAACCGGTCTTGCGCTTCCGGCGGAAGGTAGCCGAGCAATCCCTCGGCGATCCAGGCGGTGGGCTGGGTCCGGTCGAAGCCGGCTTCGGTCAGCGCGGCAGGCCAGTCGTTGCGCAGGTCGACAGCGACCGTGCGGCGATCGGTGGTCGGGGCCGCGCCCAACTCGGCCAGGGTCTCGGTCTTGAACGCGATCACCTCGGGCTGGTCGACCTCGAAGACGGTCATGCCGGTCGGCCATTCCAACCGGTAGGCGCGGGCGTCGAGACCCGAGGCCAAAATGACCGCCTGGCGGATGCCGGCCTTGGTCGCCTCGGCGAAGAACGCGTCGAAAAAGCGGGTGCGGGCGGCCATGGCGTCCGGCATCTGCTGGAGTTTCCAGGTTGAATCCTCCTGGTCGACGTCGGCGGCGTCCAGTTCTCCGGTGGCCAGCCGAGTCAGGAAGTCGATGCCGACTGCGCGAACAAGCGGTTCGGCGAATTGGTCGTTGATCAGCGGGTTATCGGCCTTGGTGGCGACTGCCCGGGCTGCGGCAACCATGGTGGCGGTTGCTCCAACACTGGTCGCGAGGTCCCAGGTGTCGTTGTCGGTGCGCGGCATTGCGTGCTCCTTAGTGGGTCGGGACATTACTTAGTTAGCATAACAAGTAATTAGTTGGTTTAACAACTTGTCGGTTCAACACCCGTTGATCGCCGAGGCTACGTGCGCTACGCGCCGCCCTACAGCGTCGATTCGCTTACGCGTCAGGGCCTGCAACGGGTGGACGGCGACGATCATTCCCACCCGACCGCGATCGTCGAAGACAGGCGCGGCGATGGTTGCCACCGCCTGACGTGTGGTCCGGTCGTCGACGAGGATGCCGATCGTGGTGAACTCCATCAGCAGTTGATCGGTGAGCTCGCGAACACGATCGGGTAGTCCGTCGCCGGACAGTGTCCCCATCACGTGGGCTGCCTGGGTCAACGCCGGTGTCGTGCAGTCGACGTCGAATCCCCTCTCGCGAGTGCGCGACAATACCTCGGAAAGATGCAGCGCCAGTGCATCATTGGACGCGGCGGCGCGAGCGATCCATGCCCGCTGTCCTTCTTCGGTGTCCCAGGCGGCGAAGGCGACACCGAACGGCGGGGCGTAGCGGATCCGCTCGCCGGGAGCGCCGCTGGACTGGTGGCCGGAATCCTCGAAGTCGGTGATCACCAGCGAATCGCCCGATCGCTCGACAACCGAACTGGCGTAACCGAATTCGTCGGCAAGCTGCATCGCCGCCGTTCGGGCTTCGTGTGCCAATGGTCGCGCGGTCTCGACTCGGGCGGCCACCACGGCCGGAGCCGGACCCAGCGAGAACGTCTTGTCGATCGGATCGCGGCTCGCCCAGCCCCGATCGCACAGCGTCGTCAGGATGGCGTGGGTGGTCGCCTGGGTCAGCCCGAGTTCGCGGACCACATCTGAGAACCGCAGTCGGTCCTCGCCGGAACCGGCGAGCAGTTCGACGACGTCCAGAACCCGCGCGGTCGGAGGTGAAGGTGGAATGGCTTGACGTCCCTTCCGAACGCTTCCTACTCTGGCTTCAGATTGTCGAGATCCTATCTCGAATAATCGAGAAGCTGTGAAGCACAAGGGAGTGCGGATGCGTGCGGTGGTATTGCGTGACGGCCGGCTTGACGTGCGCGACATCGAGGACCCGGTTCCCGGGCCGGGTGAGGTGTTGCTGCGGACTCTGAGCACCGCGATCTGCGCGTCGGACGTCCATTTCATGGACCATCCGGAGATGGGCGTCAACGACCCGACGGGCCGCTCGCTGTATGACACGAACCGCGACATCGTGCTCGGGCATGAATTCGTCGGCGAGGTCGTCGGCTACGGACCCGACTGCGCCGCACAGTTTCCGGTCGGCACGCGGGTAACGTCCATCCCGATTCGCCTGGTCAACGGAGGCGCTGACGGCTCGCGCATCATCGGCCAGCACCCGGAGGCGCAGGGCAGCTTCGGCGAGCTCGTGGTGGTCGCCGAGGCACTGGCCAAGGCCGTCGATGGCGAGGCATCCAGCGACGCGGTGGCGTTGACCGATGCGTTCGCGGTCGGGGAGTTCTACGTACGCGCCTCGCGGATGGAGCCGGGGGAGATCCCGCTCGTCATCGGAGCCGGCGCGATCGGTTTGTCGGCGGTTGCCGCGTTGGCCACGCGCGGGGTGGACCCGATCATCGTGTCGGACTTCAATGCGGATCGTCGAGAACTCGCGCTCAACAGCTTCGGCGCGCACATCGCGGTCGATCCGGCGGAGAAGTCGCCGTTCGACGTATGGCGCGAGTTGCGCGCCGAGCGGGGGCTCTGGGGTCCGTTGGTCGTCTTCGAATGTGTCGGCGCTGCGGGCCTGATCCAGCAGATCGTGCAGTCCGCCGACATGGGCACGCGGATCTATTGCGCCGGTGGGTGGTACACCGGTGACTCGCTGAGCATCACCGACGCCACCCGGCAAGGCGTCACCATTCAGTTCGGCGGTGGCCCGCACCCGCAGGACTGGTACGGCACCCTGGACGCCATCGCCTCGGGCCGACTCGATCCGATGCCGAGCGTCGGGGCGGTCATCGGCCTCGATGAGGTGTCGGACGCGCTCGATTCGGCCCGAAAGTCCGACGGTCCACCGCGAATCGTCGTGCGCCCGAACGGAGATGTGAAGTGAGCGAACGAGAAGACCGGCAAGACATTTCGGAAGTTCTACTGCGCTACGCCACCGGGATAGACCGGCGCGACTGGCCGCTGTTCCGCACCGTCTTCACCGACGACTGTCAACTGGATTACGGCGAAGTCGGTTCTTGGAAAGGCGTCGACGCCATCACGGAGTTCATGCAGCAGGCACACGCGATGGCGGGCCACACCATGCACCGGCTGACCAATCAGGTGATCAGCGTCGACGGCGACACCGCGCAGTCCCGGACCTACGTCGACGCCCTGGTCATGTTCGGCGACAGTAACTCTGGTGCGAATGCGGCCGGGTTCTACGATGACGATCTGGTCCGGACTGCTGACGGATGGCGGGTTGCTCGACGGGAGTTCATTCAGGTGCGGTTAGCTCAAGTAGGGAAATCTGCGTGACATTCGCGACGAAATACGGGCCGTGGGCGCTGGTCGCCGGAGCATCCGACGGGGTCGGCGCCGCGTTCGCCGAGGGTCTCGCCGAGCGGGGCGTCAACGTGGTGTTGGTCGCGAGACGGCAGGCGAAGCTCGACGAGGTAGCCGCCGGGATCGCCGACCGTACCGGTGCGCAAACCCGGACGCTGGCAGTCGACCTCGCTGAGCACGACGCGACGGCCACCATCGCCGCGGCCACCGACGACCTTGACATCGGCTTCCTGGTCTACTGCGCCGGAGCCGATCCCAACTTCGAGCCGTTCCTTGCCAACCCGATCGCCACAGCGGAGGCGATGGTGCATCGCAACTGTGTGGTGCCCATGCAACTGTGTCATCACTTCGCCCCGGCCATGGTGGAGCGCGGCCGCGGTGGCATCGTGATCTTCGGCTCGGGCGCGGGACTGGCCGGTGGCCCGAACATGGTGGCCTACGGTGCCACCAAGGCGTTCGACATGGTGTTCGCCGAGGCGTTGTGGAGTGAACTGCACGACAAGGGAATTGACGTGATCGGTCTCATCCTCGGCAAGACCGATACGCCGTCCCTGCGGCGCCTCGAGCATGCTCGGGGAGTTCTGGGTTCCGAAGACGACGCACCGTCGGATACCTCCAGCGTCGATGACGTCGTCCGCGAGGCATTCGACAACCTGAGCAAAGGGCCGACTGTGCTGGCCGGTGACATGATGCGAAGCGTCGCGCCGATGTTGGCATCGTTGACGCGCAACGAGGCGGTCAACCTCGTGACGCAAGCCCAAGCCGCCGTCATGGGCGGCTGAGGCTCAACGATGAACGCCGCCAACGACATGCTCGAGATCGAGTCGATCAAACAATTGAAGGCACGTTACTGCCGCCATCTCGACACCAAGGACTGGTCCGCGTGGCGCGCCATCTTCGCCGACGACTTCGTGAGCGACACGTCCGAGGCCGGTGGCCAAATCATCGTCGGGGCAGATGAATTCGTGGCTTACATCCGCAAGACACTGGGCAAGCCCACCCAGCCCACCGTTCATCAGGTCCACGCTCCGGAGATCGAACTGATCTCAGCGACGACGGCACGCGGTGTGTGGGCGCTCGAGGATGTGGTGCGCCTGGCGCCCGGCCTGAACTTGAAGGGCTACGGCCACTACCACGAGACTTACGAAAAGATCGACGGGAAGTGGTACATCAAGACGTCGAAGCTCACCCGACTGCGAGAAGATATATTCAATCCGCTTTTCACACTGCGTGTTTCAGAGCGTCTCCGCAATATCGGAGCCCGAGTGGCTCAACGCCTCTTGCCATAGTGAGGGTCAGACGCTAAACAGCCCAGGCCACAAGCGGCCTGGGCTGTTTAGTTGTGCTGGTCGGGATTACAGACCGAGGAACGCCAGCGGGTCGATCGCGGTGGCCGCGCCGGCCGCCGCTTCGGTCGCGGCCGAGGTAGCCACGTCCAGCCCAGCGCCGAACGCGTCCGCCGGGTTCAGTTGCAGAACCGCGTCGAGTCCGGAAACCAAGTCGCTCAGGTCGACGTTGCCGAACGGCGTCACTAGGGTGTCGGTGACGGTGTCGGGCGCGCCGTCGAGGCCCGGGATCGCGGTGTAGACGTTCTCTAGCCCACCGAGATTGAGGACGTCGTAGACCGATCCATCTGTAGGTAGCTCGGCTCCCGCAGGAGCGTCGGGGAGCAAGGTGCCATCGGTGACGGTGAACTCGGTGTTGGTGAATCCGAGCAGGTTCGTCACCTGGTCGTTGGTGGTGATGCTGCCGATCTCGTCGGTCGTCGCGGCGCCGTCGTAGATGTTGAAGTTCTGCGACGCCAGCGACAGCACGGTGCCAAAGATGGTCGGCGTACCGCCACCAAGGTCCAGCAGCGGTGGGGCACCGACGAGTTGTTCGACGGGGGTGAAGCCTTCGCCGCCGCCAACCAGGGTCGGGTCGAAGGTGGTGCCACCGATGCTGAACGCGTCGGCGCCGATGGCGCTGTCGCCGGCCTGGAGACCGGTGAGGGCGTCGCCTGGGTCGAGCGGGTTGGCGTAGTTGACCGTGCCGAACAGCGAGTCCAGGTTGATGTTGCCGTAGGGCGTCGCCAGCGTGTCGGTGACAGTGCCGTCGGTGCCGGGAATCGCGGTGTAGACGTTCTCGTACCCGTTGCCGAGGTTCGTCGCATCGTAGATCGATCCCACCGTGGGCAGACCTGTGGTGTCAGTGCCGTCGGGCGTCACGCCGGTGACGATGAGCTGTGTGTTCGTGATGCCCAGCAGGTTTGTCACATCGACGCCGGTGTTGATGGTGCCGATCTCGGTGGCACTAGACCCGCTACCGCTGTATACGTCGAAGCTCTGGGTAGCGAGGTCGTCTCCGCCGTTGGCCGGATCACCGAGGGACGAGCCACCGATCTCCAAAAACGGTGCTGCGGTCGCAAGCGGGGCGATTGTGTCGAAGCCCTCGCCTCCCGCCGCGCTGATGGGGTCGAGCGTAAGACCGCCGATGCTGAAAGCGTCCGGTGCACCGGTTATTCCGCTCACATCAAGACCGGTGAAGGCGTCACCTGGGTTCAGCGGGTCCGCAGCGTTGAAGGTAAACAGCGAGCTGAGGTCAACGTTGCCTGTCGGTGTGACCAACGTGTCGGTGACGGTGCCGTCGGCGCCGGGGGTGGCGACGTAGATGTTCTCGTAGCCGTTGCCCAGGTTGAACGCGTCATAGACCGAGCCAACCTCCGGCAGCGTCGACGCGTCTCCGCCATCCACAGCTGTCGCGCTGGCGACGGTGAATTCAGCATTCGTCAGGCCGAAGAGTTCGGTTACGGTCTCGTTGCCCTGGATGCTGCCCAAATCGGCGCCGCTGGTGGGGTTGAAGACCTCGAAGTCCTGGCTAGCTAACGGCAGGCCAAGCGCTGTGCCGCCGCCGAGCTCTAGTAGCGGCGGGGCGGTGCTCAGCTGAGCAACGGGGTCGAAGCCCTCGGTGCCAGCCGCGGTAAACGGGTCGAACGTGTAGCCACCGAGGGTAAAGGCGTCCGCGCCGGCGTCTGCGGCGGCGACGGCCGCCTGGATAAACGCCGAGGTCAACAGCCCTCCAGTGGCTGCAAAACCAGCGAGGTACAAGCGACGATGCATGCGTGGGGCTCCTTCTACATGTGTTCATTACCCCCCAGTAACGTGACGCACATTACTCACGGGTAAGAACTTTTCAAAGCAAAATTTTCAGCAATTCTCAGGAGCCCAGCACACTGCCAGGAAGCTGCCAGCAAATCTTTACCTTGGATACCAATGCGATCACAGGACTTAATCCCAGCTCAGATAGCCCTTTTGGCAGTCCGGGTTGGCCGGCGAGACAGCAGTGGTCGCGCGACTACGTCGGCCTGAGGCTTCACAGGTTCGCACTCAGGAACGCCTCAGAGTGACGGCACGGGCCCGCGAGTCATCCGGAGTCAGATGTGGAGGGCGAGGCGGTCCTATACTCCCAACCGCCGGGTAACCCGATTCTCCTTATTGGAGAAGGCGTTCTTCAACGTGGAGGAGTGAGCCGATGCTGCCGGGAGCGTGCGAGGGCAAGGTGGCGCTGGTGACCGGCGCCAGCCGCGGGCTGGGCAAGGCGATCGCGCAGCGACTGGCTGCCGAGGGTGCGACCGTCGGTCTCACCGCTCGGACCATGGAACCGGATCCCAAGTATCACGGATCACTGCAACAGACACTGGACGAGATCAATGCCGCCGGCGGTTCGGCGATCGCCATCCAGGCGGACCTGTCCAACTCCGCCGACCGCGAGCGACTCTTCGCTGAGTTGGTCGAACGCGCCGGTGCGCCAGATATTTTGGTGAACAACGCCGCGGTGACGTTTCTGCGTCCTCTCGATGAGTTCCCGGATCGTCGGGCACGGCTGATGATCGAGATGCACGTCCTGGCGCCGATGCATCTGACCCAGTTGGCGATCCCGGCGATGCGCGAACGCGGCAGGGGCTGGGTACTCAACGTCACCTCGGTCGGCGGCGACCTTCCCGATGGCCCACCGTTCTCCGAGTTCGACAGCACCGCCGGCTTCGGGGTCTACGGCACGGTGAAGGCCGCCCTGAACCGGCTCACCAAAAGCTTTGCGGCAGAGCTCTATGACGATGGCATCGCCGTCAACGCCGCCGCACCGTCCAACCCGGTGGCCACCGAGGGCGCCGGCGCTCTCGACCTTGCCAAGACCGACACCGAGGACATTGAGCTGATCATCCAGACCGCGCTCACCCTGGTGACCGCGGATCCCAAGGTGATGACTGGCCGGATAGCCCACACGCAGCCGTTCCTGCGTGAAATCGGCTGGCTGCACTAGAGAACCCGCTGAGCGGTTAGCTGCGCGGCACCCCGGCGAGCTTGTCGGCGAATTTCTCCTCGGCCGCCTGGCGCAGTCGCAGCAGATGCTCCGACGGGAACACGTCGGGCGAGGGCTTGCAGTCTTTGAGCAGCTGTCGCGCCAACGTGACCTTGTGTACTTCCGTCGGCCCGTCGGCCAGCCCCAGCACGAACGACTCCGTCAGGTACTGCACGAACGGCATCTCATGCGACGTGCCCAGCGAACCGTGTAGTTGCAGCGCCCGCGAAGACACATCGTGCAGCACCTTCTGCATCATCGCCTTGACTGCCGAAATGTCAGCACGGACAGCCTTGTAGTCGTTGTACTTATCGATCTTCCAAGCGGTTTGGAGAGTCAGCAGCCGGAAGGCTTCGATCTCCATCCACGAGTCGGCGATCATCTCCTGCACCATCTGCTTGTTCGCGAGCAACTCGCCCTGCGTGTAACGCGATACGGCGCGTTCGGTGAGCATGTCGAAGATGCGCCGCACCAGCCCGACCGTGCGCATGGCGTGATGGATCCGGCCCCCGCCGAGTCGCGTCTGCGCCACCACGAATGCGCCACCACGCGGACCGAGCATGTGGTCGTCGTGCACCCGAACGTTCTCGTAGCGGACGTAGCCCTCCCTGCCGCCGCCGAGCGGCTGGTAGCCAAGCCCGACATCGCGCAGCACGTTGATACCGGTTGTGTCGCCGGGTACGACGAACATCGAATACCGCTGATAGGGAGGCGCTTCGGGGTCGGTCATCGCCATCACGATGATGAACGAGGCCATCGACGCGAACGACGAATACCACTTCTCGCCGTTGATCACCCAGTGGTCACCGTCCTGCGTGGCAGTCGTTGTGAACACCTTCGGGTCGGCGCCACCTTGCGGCTCGGTCATCGAGAAGCAGGAGATGATTCGGTTGTCCAGCAGCGGTTCCAGATAACGGGTCTTGAGTTCAGGTGTGCCGTAGTGCGCCAGGATCTCGCTGTTGCCGGAGTCGGGTGCCTGCGAACCGAATACGATCGGTGCGCATTCGGACCGGCCGAGGATTTCGTTCAGCAACGCCAGCTTCACCTGACCGAAGCCGGGGCCGCCCAGATGCGGACCCAGGTGAGTCGCCCACAACCCGCGGTCTTTGACGATCCTCTGCAACGGCGGGATGAGCGCCTGGCGCACCGGGTCATTGAGATCGTGAGACTCCTTGACGATCAGGTCGATTGGTTCGCATTCCGAGCGCACGAACTCGTCGACCCAGACGAGTTGTTCGGCCCATTCCGGGTCGGTCGAGAAATCCCAAGACACCGATTGTCCTTTCGATACTCAGCTGTTGACGTGCGTGCTGCCGTGACATGTCATGGGGACCACGACCTTCGGCGAGCCGCCGCTTCCTCAGTGGCGTGGCTGAGCACCTGGTTGCGGTTCTCGAGTTCCAGCGCTGCATCCAACCCCGACGCGTCGGCGTTGACCTGCAGTGCCCGCTTGGTCAGCTGCACACCTAGCGGCGTGAGTTCGGCTATCCGGGTGGCTATTTCGAGAGCGCGACTGCGAAGATCCTCGGGGGCGACCAGCTCGCTCACCAGCCCGCGGCGGTCGGCTTCGTCGGCCGAGACCGTAAGGCCGGTCAGCATCCAATCGGCGGCCACGCTGGTCCCCACGATGCGCGGCAGGAAATAGCTCATCCCCATCTCCGCGCCGGACAGGCCGAGCAGGATCGCGGCATTGCCGAATGTCGCTGCCGTCGAACAGATTCTGATATCGGCGGCAAGGCATAGCGCGAACCCCGCGCCGACACAGGGACCGTTGACCGCGGCGATCACCGGTTGTGGGATGTCGCGCAGCGCCTGCGGCAGCGCGGCCATCGTCTCCTGGAAGCGCAACCGGTCGATCGCGGGATCAGTGGCCTCCGGCAGGCGCGGGCCGAAGTCACGCATGTCGATGCCCGAACAGAAGCCGCGCCCGGCACCGGTGAGCACGACGGCGTTGACCGAATTGTCCGCGGCCAGAGCCGCGAGTGTGTGGTTGAGCTCGCCGACCATGGCGTCGTTGATGGCGTTGAGCTGCTTTGGCCGGTTCAGCTCCAGCACTGCCACACCGGCGTGTGGGCGTTGCACGCTCAACGTTTCGGTCACCGCAGCCGAGCCCCCTTCATCGCGAGCCCTGAGACACTCATTCGCAGATGAGGAGAATGCTATTCTTCGCCCGCGCGGCGACGCAACGGGGTGCGGTCTGACTTCGAGTCGGCGCCAGACGTAAGCCCGGGTCGTTGCCCGAGCGAATTCACGACCCAGGTTTCTGGCTCGCGTAAGTTACTGCAGGGTGGGATCGGAGGAGACGTGACAGATCTCGAGACGGCCGACGGCGTGACGGTGATCCGATTCGACAATGCGCCGGTCAACGCGCTCGACCTGGACTTGCTGGAAGTCATCATCGCCTCGATGCGCACCGTCGAGGGACCGGTCGTCCTCACCGGTGCCGGCCGCAGTTTCTCCGCCGGTGTCGACCTTCGCGCTCTCGCCGACGGCGGCACCGATTACGCCGGTCGCTTCGTCATCGCATTGTCGGAAGCCATTCTCGCGATCTACGACCACCCGGCGCCGGTCGTCGCGGCGATCAACGGGCACGCCATCGCAGGCGGATGCGTGCTGGCCATGAGCGCCGACGTGCGACTGATGTCCGGCGGGACGATCGGTCTCACCGAGCTCGCCGTCGGTGTTCCGTTCCCGGTGGCCGCACTCGAGATCTGCCGCGATGCGATGGGCATCTCGGCGAGCCGGGCGGCACTGCAGGCCAAGACGATCAATGCGGATACCGCGTTGGCCCGCGGATGGATCGACGCGGTGGTGCCGGGCGAGGACATCGTTGCCCAGGCGGTGACCACCGCGCGCGAATTGGGTCAGTATTCGGCGGCCGCATACGCGGCTACGAAGAAGCAGTTACACCGACCGGTGCGCGCCGCGATCGATGCCGGCGCCGCGGCGGATGCCGACGTGCGGGCCAGCTGGATATCGGAGGAAACTCGTGGACGTATCAACGGATTTCTCGAGTCCCTTGCTCGCGGCCGCTGAGGTCAGTGCATCGTGAGCTTCTGGATCGCCCACGTCGACCGGACGTTGAGCGAGGAGGTTCCGGCGCCGCCCGATCATGTCCGTGACTTTTACGTCGACCTCGACAGCATCAAAGTCGTTCACCCGCTGGTGGTTTCGGTACAGACCGTCTCGCGCAGCGACAGCGCCGACGGTTATCGGCAGACCTATCGGGTGCGTGATCGCATTCCGATCGGACCCTTGTCGCTCCGGATCAGCTACTGGGCGAGTGTCGAGGTGCCGGTGGACGGCGACGTGATCACCGAAGCGCGTCAGTTCCCACGGGTGCGGCTGAACGGCATCGTGTCGTTCGAGCCGATCGACGCCGGCACCCGTCTGACCGAACGGCTGCGGATCGCGGCCCCGCGACTCCTCGCGCCGATGACCCAGCGCGAAGCCGTCAACGCGCACACCGCGATGCTGGCCGGTATCCGAAGTCACTTCGAAAGTCGTTAGCGATCAGCCAGTTGTTGACGCAAGTCCCGCTTCAGCACTTTGCCGTAACTGTTCTTGGGTAGCTCGTCGACGACCAGATAGCGCTTCGGGCGTTTGAAGCGGGCGATTCGCTGTAGCAGATGTGCATCGAGATCAGCGGGATCGACTGTGCCGACGATGAACGCGACGACGATCTCGCCCCACTCGGCATCGGGTGCCCCGACCACGCACGCTTCCGACACTGCCGGATGTTCGAGCAGTACCTCTTCCACCTCGCGGGGATAGATGTTGGAGCCGCCGCTGATCACAACGTCTTTCGAACGGTCGTGCAGCGTCAGGTAGCCGCGGGTGTCGAATGAGCCCATATCGCCGGTGCGCAGCCAGCCGTTGCGTAAAGTCTCCTCGGTGGCCGACGGGTTGCGCCAGTAACCGGACATGACAACGTCACCGCGACAGACGATCTCGCCGATCTCGCCGACCGCCGCCGGTGTGTCGTCGTCGCGCAGCACCGCGACTTCCATACCCGACCGTGAACGCCCGACCGACCCGAGGATCCCATCGTCGGCGGCGTCGTAATCGGCGCGGCGCAGACCGGTGATCGTCATCGGCGACTCACCCTGGCCGTAGATCTGGGCGAACACCGGACCGAACGCCGCGAGCGCCTTCTTGATGCTGTCCACATACATCGGCCCGCCGCCGTAGATGATGGTCCGCAGTCGGCTCGGACGTGGGCGTCCCGTCTCGACGATGCGTTGCACCATCGTCGGTGCCAGGAAGGCGCTGCAGCCTGGATGATGCTCGCAGAGATCGAGGAAGTCGGCCGGATCGAACCCACCGCGTTGGGGGATCACCTGGCGGGCGCCGCGCAGCACATACGCCGGGATGTAGAGGCCCGAACCGTGCGACATCGGCGCGGCGTGCAGCAGGCTGCATCCCTCGTCGGGTGCGTCCATGTCGGCGAGATGAGCGACAGTCATCGCCATCAGGTTGCGATGCGTGAGCATGGCGCCCTTCGACCTGCCGGTTGTGCCGCTGGTGTAGAACAGCCACGCCAGCGTTGACGGGTCGGTGGTCGGCGCCGACACCGGAGCGGCGCTCAGCCACCGCGAATAGTGCTCTCCCTCGACGTTTTCCACCGGGTGGTCGCAGTCCAGCTGGTTGGCGATCGCCTGCGACGCGAACACGTGCGAGACATCGGCATCGTCGAGGATCTGCGACATCTCCCGGGGATGCAGCTTGTAGTTGATCGGCACCGCCACGCATTCCGCTGCCCAAATCCCGAACAGCAATTCAACGATCTCTGGTCGGTTCTCGCTGGCGATCGCAATGCGTGCGCCGGCCGGATACTGCTCCCGGAGCCCGCCCGCCAGTCGCAGCGCACGGTCCCGCAGTTGCGACCAGGTGCTGCAGCGCCTTTGGCCGTGAAACACCGCACCGCGATCAGGAAACCGCTGCGCGGCCTGGTCAAGCAGCGCGAACAGATTCACGTGGCCGTCCACTCCGACGTCAATGCGAACTTCGACAGATACTTCGTCGAACTCCAACCGCCGTCGACCACGACGGTTTGGCCGTTGATGAAACTGCCACCCGGCGAACACAAGAACGCGACGGTGCTCGCGACGTCGTCGACGGTGCCCAGCCGTTGATGCGGAGTCATCTCGATCTGCATCCGGCGAAATCGTGGATCCTGCAGTCGTTCTTCGGTCATCGGCGTCTGGATCACGCCGGGCGCGACCGCGTTACAGCGGATGCCGTGCGAGCCGTACTGGCAGGCGATGTGTGTGGTCAGCGCTGTCAAGCCGCCTTTGGCGGCGGAGTACGGACCGCCGCGTAACCCGCCCACGACGGCGAACGTGGACGTGATGTTGATGATGGCCGAGCCGGCCTGCATGTGGGGCAGCACTTCTCGCGCCAGCCGAAACGGTGCGCGCAGCATCACGTCGAGAAACTGGTCCAACGTCTCGTCGTCGGTGGCGTGCAGCGGGGTCGGATTGCCTACCCCGGCGTTGTTGATCAGGAAGTCCACCCGACCCCAGCGCTCGACCGCGGCCGACACGATGCGTGCGGGTCCGTCGTCGTCGGTGACGTCGACCGCGATTGTCGCGACACGGCCGGAATCGCCGATGGCGGAGGCCAACTCGGCCAGTCGATCGTCATTTCGGCCGGTGGCCAGTACCGCCATGCCTGCTTCGGCGAGTTTGGTCGCGCACCCGAATCCGATGCCGCCGCTTGCGCCGGTCACGATCGCTACCTGCATGTCACTCGTCCGCTTTCGTCAGGGCCGATTGGATCTGGTGCTTGAGCACCTTGCCGGCATCGTTTCGGGGAAGCGCCGCCCAGATGACCACCTGCTCCGGCGCTTTGAATGTGGCGACGCCTTGGGCTTGCAAGAAGGTGCACAGGCTCACGACGTCGGGATGCGGTTGCTCGGCGGGCACCACGACGGCGCAGGCCCGCTCGCCGGTGCGGGCATCGGGCAGACCGACGATGGCGATCTCCGCGACGCCGGGGTGACCGATCAGGATGTCTTCGATCTCCTTCGGCGCGATGTTCTCACCATTGCGGATGATGACGTCTTTGGCGCGCCCGGTGACGACCAGGTAGTCGTCGTCGATCCAGCGGGCCAGATCACCGGTGCGGAAGTATCCGTCAGCGTCGAACGATCCGCTTTCGTCGTCGGAATGCAGGTAGCCGACCAGCATCTGCGGGCCGCGGGTGTGGATTTCGCCGGTGGCGCCGCGCAGCGCGATCTGTGCGAATCCGGCCCGCCCGTCGGTGTCGGCTGCGTGATCGGGGTCGAGTGGAGCACCGACAGTCGTCACCGGAACTTCGGTCGAGCCGTATACGCGTGTCACCGCGGCATGCTCGAAATAGTCTGCGGCTCGGCGGATCAGCGACGGCGACACCGAAGCGCCACCGCAGACGAACAGCTTGAGCTCCGGCAATCTGGTACCGGCGCGTTCCGCCGCCGCCAGCAACTGCTCGAGAAATGGTGTTGCGCCGGCGATGTGAGTGCAGTGGTGAGTCCGGATGAGCCGGACGGCCTCGTCGGCGTTCCAGCGATCCATCAACACAGCGGATGTGCCCAGCAACAGCGGGCATTCGAACGCGTAGATGGAGCCGCCGATGTGCGCGATCGGCGACGGGATCAGGAACCGGTCGCCGGGCTGCACCTGCCAGTGGTCGCGGAGCTGACAGATCAGCGAATGTAGCGAGTTATGGCTGTGCAGAACGCCTTTAGGACGTCCGGTGGTTCCCGAGGTGTACAGGATCATCCGAATCGCATCCGGATCCAGCGTCGGAAGTTCGGCCGGATGGTGATCGTGCAGTAGCGACTCGAAGGGTGTCTGGTCCGCCGCCGCGTCGCCGCGCACGACGACGACCTCGGGCGCGGAATCCAGCTCGGCGACGACCCGGGTCAGCATCGCCGCATAATCGTGGCGTCCGAAAACCGATGGCACGAAGACCATCCGGGTGTCCGCGTCGTCGAGGATGAACCGCAGCTCGCGATCTCGCAACGACGGCAGGATCGGGTTCACCACCATGCCGGCGATCGTCGCCGCCAGGTAAACAATGACCGCCTCATTCCAATTGGGCAGCATGAACGACACCACGCTGCCGGTCGGCATGCGGCTCAGCATTACCTGTGCCAGCGCAGTCGCCTGGGCGTAGAGGCTCTGACAGTCGACCCGGTGCTCGCCGTCGATCAGCACAGTTCGCTGCGGGGTGTCGAGCGCGGCATCGGCGAGCGAATCGGCCAGCGTGCCGCGCACCCACCAGCCACGCGCGTAGGCTTCGGCGGCCCGCTCATCGTGCCAGCGGACTCGTCGTCCACCGATCAGTTTGGTGTCCATGCTTATTACGGAGGTTAGCCGCGGACCCGGCGCATCGTCATGGAGTGACGAAAACGTGCCGCGGGATGCGTATTGATGGTTACCTGGGCGACTTCGCAGTCCGAGGTGCTGTAGGTCCGGTGTACTTCGAGCGCGGGGCTTCCCGCGTCGACGCTGAGTTGGTCGGCCAGTTCCGGCGAGACCAGCACAGCTGCAATCTCCTGGCGAACTCCGACGATGCTCAATCCAAAGAGGTCTTCGATCAGCGGGAAGATCGGGCCGGTGTGGCGGGGCAGTAACCGGCCGACCGCGGCGAAGGCCCGGTTGATGTAGTACTCGGTGCGGCAGACCGGGAACTCCGCGCCTTCGATACGGCGAAAGCCTTTGACCGCCAACCATTCTTCGCCGGTGCCCAGTCCGGTCCGGGTTGCCAGGTCATTGGTGATGCGAATCATCCCGGTGGATTCGATCGCGAATTGCGCGCCGGTCGCGAACGCCAGCAGGTCGTTGATCGACACCACGTCTTGCACGTAGGAGTCCGACGACGGTCGGGGAACCACCAGCGTGCCGGCCCGCGGCCGCGAGGCGACCAGGTTGTCGTCCCGTAGCCGCCGCAACGCTTCCCGGATGGTGTACCGGCTGACCGAAAAGCGCTCACAGAGTTGATGTTCGGTGGGCAGCTGCGATCCGACCGGATACACCCCGTCGACGATCTCTTTGCGCAGCGCCCTTGCGACTTGCAGGTAGCGGTGGTCGGTGGACGGCGCTTCAGTCATGACGGCTGTCCTGCCGAAACGCGAGCACGCTGCCGTCCGAGTCGGCTGACACGTACAGAGTGCCGTCCGGCCCGGCGGCGATACCGGCGAACGGTCCCTGCGGCCCGGAGAACGGCGGCATGCCTTTCAGCGGTTTGGGGATGACACCGGGCGGAGCGCCGACCGGTAACCCGGTCGCGATCGTGCTTGTGGTGCCGTCGTCGAGATCTACGGCGATCAGCGCCTTGACCTCCGCGTCGACGACATACACCTGACGCCCGTCGACCAGAATGCCTTGCGGGCGAACCAACTCGGCCACGGTATGCACGCCGGATCCGACGATCTTGACGAGCCGGCCGGTTTCCGAGACCAGCCAGCCACCGTCGGGCGCGACCGCCACACCAACCGGATCATTCAGGCCCGATGCGAGTACCTCGACCTGCCCGTGCCGGATCGACACCAGCCGTCCCGTACCGAGTTCGGCGGCCGCGATGGTGCCGTCGCCGGCGATCGCCACGCCGTATAGCTGGTCGAATCCGTCTGCCAGGACGTCGCTTTCGCAACTGGCCGGGCGATAGCGCGATACTTGGCCGCCCGAGGTCGTGACAACGAATTCGCCCGGTCCGGCGGTAGCCAGCCCGCGCAGAAATCCCGGGTAACCGGGGGTGAACAACATGCCCATGGTCTGCAATGTGTGGTCGGGACGCAGAACGTAGAAGTACGTTCCGTCGGCGACGTAGAGGTTCCCATCAGCGCCGACGGCGAGGTCCAGCGGCCAGTTCAGCCCGCCCGGCAACACGGCGTGGGTCGCGCCATCGCCGAGGATCTCGGTGATCTCTCCGGTGAAGTTCGACACGAACAACCGGTCGCCGACGAAGGTGCAGTTGTCCAGGCCCGCTTGAAGATCGGCCAGGACCGTCTGTTCGCCGGTGCGCGGATCGATGCGCAACACCTGCCCGCTGTGCACCTGGGTCGAGACGATGCGGCCCGCCGAATCGAACTTCACCGAGTCGGGCACGCCGAGACCCGAGGCGACCGTCTCGGGGGCGCCACCGTCGAGGCCGATGCGCCAAATCTCGTTGGCGCCCATCACTGGGAAGTACAGCAACCCGTCCGGTCCGACCTCCATCGCGTTGGGCGACGGCACGTTGTCAAGCAGAGCCCGCGGCTCGCCGCCGTTCAGGTCGAGCTCGAGAAGCCTGCCGCCCTCCCGGCATTCGCCGATGAACAACCGACCCTGGTGGACCGTGATGCCGTTGGCGGACGGAACGTCACCGCGCAGTACCCGGCTGTGGCCATCGGTGCCGCGCACGCTGACTCGGCCTTCCATGACCTCGGTGGCGTAGAGGTCGCCGCTCGGACCGAACGCCACGTCGTCGGGCGAGATGATGTCACCGCCCTTGGGGCTGATGATCTCGAGCCGGCCGCTGTCGACATCGAGGGCGCTGATCTGGCTGCCGGTCACCTGCGCGATGTACACCCGGCCGTCGGCGCCGGTGCGCAGGCCGTTGGCGCCGAACAGCCTGCTGGGCGGGGTGAGCCGCTCCATACGCCAACCCTCGGCGAGGGCCGGGGACCCACTTGCGCCTACGCGCCCTTCATGCAGCAACATCGGTGTTGACCTCCGGGGCCTGTGCGTCGCGGCGGTTCCAGCCGGTGACGTTAGCAACCGAGTCTGGTCCAGACAATAGGAAAACAAACCTCGACGGATGCCACTTGACGCTCGGCCATTTGCAGAGAATCATATTCTCAATTATGCGCATCGAGCTGTATTGTCCGGACAAAAAGGCTGCTAATTGCTAGTGGTCGATAACCTGCTCAGTCTCGAGCGGCGCGTGGTCGTGGTGGCCGGCGCCGCCGGTGGTGGTATCGGTACCACCGTGACGCGGATGGTTGCCGAGGCCGGCGCGACGGTCATTGCGGTGAGCCGGTCCAAAGAAAATCTCGATGACCACATCGTCCCGTTGGTCGAGCGCGGACTCTCGATCGTTCCGGTGGCCGCCGATGTCGCGACCGAGGACGGTGTGGCCGCCGCGATCGAGCACGCGCAACGGGCCGACGGCGACCTGCACGGTCTGGTCAACGTGGCGGGCGGGGCGGCGCCGGAGACCTGGATGCCGTCGACGCGGGTGAGCCGCGACGACTGGCGCGACCTGTTCGCCCACAACCTGGACACCGCGTTCTTCATGAGCCAGGCCGTCGCCGCGGAATTGAAAGCGCGCAAACGGCACGGGTCGATCGTGTCGATCTCCTCGATCAGCGGGATGAACACCGCACCGTTCCACATCGCCTACGGCACAGCCAAGGCGGCGGTCGCGGCGATGACGCGCACGATGGCCGTCGAGCTGGCGCTCGACGAGATACGGGTCAACGCCGTCGCGCCCGGGGTGACCGCGACACCGGCATCGCTCACCTACGTCGGCGACGACGCCGAGCGCGATCGTCGGGCCATCGCGATGGGTCGACGCGGCCGACCGGAGGAGATCGCCGGCGCCATTCTGTTTCTGCTGTCGGATCTGTCCAGCTATATCACCGGCCAAACCCTCTTGGTGGACGGTGGCCTGGACCTCAAGTGGACGCATTTGGACGCCGACAACACCTCACTATTTCTTAAGGACGACTCCTTCCGAGCGGCGATAAGGAGCATGGAATGACCGATATCGAACTCGAAGTGGCCGAGCAGCTTTCCGCTCCGTCGACGATCGGCGTCGAGGCATATCTATCCGAGGACTATGCCCGCGCCGAGCGGGACAGCCTGTGGCGCAAGGTGTGGCAGCAAGTCGGCCGGGTCGAGGACCTGCCGAAGGTCGGCAGCTTCCTCACCTACGACATCCTCGACGACTCGGTGATCGTCGTGCGCACGGGTCCGGACACGTTCAAAGCCCACCACAACGTGTGTGTGCACCGTGGCCGCCGTTTGATCGACGTCCCGGATCGGGCGAAAAACGCGTGCGGCCACAAGAAGTCGTTCGTATGCGGATTTCACGGCTGGACCTACGGCTTGGACGGCAACTGCACGCACATTCCCGAGCAGCAGGACTGGCAGGGGGCGCTGACGCCGCAGAACACTCACCTCGCCCCGGTTCACGTCGACACGTGGGGCGGCTGGGTCTGGATCAACCTGGACCAGTACTGCGAGTCGCTGCGCGATTATCTCGAGCCGGCCGCCACGATGCTCGATCCGTTCGGCTTGCAG
>Ga0302314_10007891_pt1 | contig 19065 bp, 20 predicted proteins | sample III_Palsa_N2_3_FD_200533 | JGI IMG/M metagenome (GOLD analysis project Ga0302314, IMG submission 200533) | Peat permafrost microbial communities from Stordalen Mire near Abisko, Sweden - III_Palsa_N2_3 | ecosystem: Environmental > Terrestrial > Soil > Palsa > Peat permafrost | place: Sweden...
GGGCCGGCGTCCATGATCCGCTGGGTGGCGGATTTGTAGTCGGCGGGCTTGGCGAAGAAGATGTTGTCCACATAGGTCTGAGGGTTGCGATCATAAAGGGGGAACCAGCTCGATTGCACCTGAACCATGATCCTGTGGCCGGGCAGGAAGACGTGGCTGGCGTTGGGCAGCGGGAATTCATAGGCCTGCGTCTGACCGACCGGGATCGGCTTGGGGGTCGAATAGCCATCGCGATAGCGCCCCCGGAAGATGTCGGCGGCGATCATCAGCTGATAGCCGCCCATCGTCGGCTTCGTAGGGACGGCGTCAGGATAGACGTCGATCAGCTTGACCACCCAGTCGGCGTCCGCGCCCGTCGTGGAGGCGGAGAGATGGACCACCGGCGCGCCGGCGATCCGCACCGGGGCGGTGAGGACATCGGAGGTCCAGGTCACGACATCGGTGCGGTCGGAGAAGTTGCGCTGATCGTCCACAAGCCACTGGCCCCAGGTGGAATCGTCCGAATAGGTCGGCCGGATCGGGCGCAGGCGATAGGGCACCGGCTTGGCGGGGTCGGAGACATATTGCGCATAGTCGGCCTGGTCCGCCGACGGCGGATCGAAGCCGAGCTTGCCGCCCGGCCGCAGATAGAGGGCACGCGAGGCGTTCGGACAGCCGGAGCGGCAACTCTGAGGCCATGAAGCGTATTGGCGCCAGACATTGGTTCCGGTCTCGTAAGCGGTGACCTGAGGCGTTTGCGCCTTCGGCGGGCCGTCCTTGAGATGCGCGTCCAGGAACGGCAGCAGGACGGTCCGGCGGAAATGCCTGGCCGTATCGCCGTCGAAGGTCAGAGCCCCCAGGGACGAGCCGTCGCCGTTGGCGCCGCCATGTTTCCACGGCCCCAGGACCAGGAAATCGCGGTCGCGCGACGCGTCGGAGGGCTTGGTGGCTTCATAGACGCCGATGGCGCCGAACATGTCCTCCTGATCCCACTGGCCGGCGACATAGAGGGTCGGCACCGTCAGCTTGCGCCGCGACAGGATGAGCTGCAGCGCCTGGGCCTTCCAGAAATCGTCATAGGCCGGATGCTGCGCCATGCGCTGGGGGAAGGGGAGCCGATCGACGCCGTGGGCCTTGGCGAAGTCCCAGGCCGAGCCGGCGCGCAGATAGGTGTCGTAGTCGTCGAAGGCGCCCTTGGGCATATCGTCGCCCTCACCCCGGGCGGTGTCCTGCTCGTAGTAGTAGTCATAGCCGATCAGGCGGAAGGCGCCGCCGTGGAAATCGTCGTCATTCAGCCAGGTGTCGGCCACCGGATTGATCGGCACGGCCGCCTTCAGGGCCGGATGGGGATCGGCCAGGGCCATCAGCACCATCATGCCGTCATAGGATGTGCCGATCATGCCGACCTTGCCGTTGGACTCCTTCACGTTCTTCACCAGCCAGTCGACGGTGTCCCAGGCGTCGGTGGCGTGGTCGACGTCGCCGGGATTGAGCGGGCCGCGCAGGGGCCGCTCGTTCACATAGACGCCCTGGGAACCATATTTGCCGCGCACATCCTCGAAGACGATGATGTAGCCGGCCGCCGCCAGTTCGGCCGCGGCGCCGGGCAGGATCGCGGCCAGATAGGGGGACGACGCCCGGCTGGTGTGCTTGGCGGCGTCGTAAGGCGTGCGGTCCAGGATGATCGGCCAGTCCCGCGCGCCCTTCGGAATCACCACCACGGCGTGCAGTCTCACCCCGTCGCGCATGGGGATCATCACATCGCGCTTGACATAGTCGAAGCCGCGCTCGTCGGCCTTGAATCCGGCCGGGATGTCGCTGGCCAGGACATCCTTGGGCGCGGCGGCGGCATGGCCGACGAGGGCCATGGCCGACACGGCGACGGCGAGGGGTGCGAAACGGCGGATCATCGAGGCTCCGATATTGTCTGGGTCGTTCCAGCCTTGCCGAGGCGGCTGGGTTTGGCCAGGGGTTTTATCACCGCACGGCGCCCCACCCAGCGCCATGATCCGCCGTGGACGGGCGTCGAGGGCGTGGCTATGGTCGCTCGCCGGTTGCGAAACCGTCCCATTTTTTTGCGCCGGTCACATCGATTGCCTAATCTCGTCCAGACTTTCCCCACCCCCGATGGCCTGCGCCTGGCCGCCGATGTCGCGGGCAGTGGCGAGAGGGGCTGCGTGATTCTGGCCCATGGCGGCGGCCAGACCCGTCACTCCTGGGCGTCGACGGCGACAAGGCTGGCCGAAAGCGGGTGGAAGACGATCGCCCTGGACCTGCGGGGTCATGGCGAGAGCCAATGGGCGGCGGACGGCGACTATCAGATCCAGAGGTTCGCCGAGGATCTTGTCGCCGTGAGCGCCGGCCTGCGGGGCAAGCCGGCTCTGATCGGGGCTTCCCTGGGCGGCATGGCCGGACTGATGGTGGAGACGGTGGCGGCGCCGGGGACGTTCCGGTCCCTGACCCTGGTGGACATAATTCCCAATTCCGACCGCTCCGGCATCGCCAGGATCATGGGGTTCATGGCCGCCAACCTCGACCACGGTTTCGACAACCTGGAAGCGGCCGCCGATTCGATCGCGGCCTATCTGCCGCATCGGCCGCGTCCGAACGACCTGACCGGACTGCAAAAGAATCTGCGGCTGGGCCAGGATGGCCGCTATCGCTGGCATTGGGATCCCAGGTTCGTGACCGGCATGAACGCCAGCCGAGTCGAAAACTTCGCCTCGGATTTCGAATCCCGCTGCCGGGAGATCGAGATTCCCGTGCACCTGATCCGCGGGCGGCTGAGCGAACTGGTGTCGCTGGAGGCCGCCACCGCCTTCGTCGGCTCATTGAAGCACGGGACGTTCACCGACGTCGCCGACGCCGGACACATGGTCGCCGGTGACCGCAACGACGTCTTCCTCGAAGCGGTGGTCGCGTTCCTCGATGGTGCTGGCGGGGCCGCCCTCAGAACCCCAGCTTCGCCCGCAACGCGGCCGGGCTGACCCCTCGCGCCCGCAGGTCGCGCAGGGTCTCGGTCTGATCGCGCTTGGCGAAGCGCTTGCCGTCGGGGCGCAGGATGAGGCGGTGATGGCGGTAGGTCGGAGCGGGCAGGTCCAGCAGAGCCTGCACGAGGCGCTGGATGTGCGTCGCTTCGAAGAGATCGGCGCCGCGGATCACCTCGGTCACCCCCTGCAGGGCGTCGTCCACGACCACGGCCAGGTGATAGGCGACGCCCAGGTCCTTGCGCGCCAACACCACATCGCCGGCCAGTTCCGGCCGGGCCGCGATCCGGCCGGTCTCGCCGTTCGGGCCGGCGCCGGTTTCGAGGAAGGCGAGGGCGCTGAAATCGCCCAGTTCTCGCCGGGCGGCGTTCAGCGACAGGCGCCAGGCGAAGGGCCGGCCCTCGGCGATCAGACCCGCTTCCTCTGCTTGGGCAAGCGGGGCCCCGCTATAGGCCGGAGTCGGATCGTGCGGCGCGCGGCCGATGTCGTCCAGAACCTCCTTGCGGGTCTTGAAGCAGCGATAGACGAGCCCGCGCGCCTGCAGCCGCGAGAGAGCGGCGGCGTAATCGCCGAGGTGATCGGATTGCCGGCGCACTGGTGTCTCCCATTCGACGCCCAGCCATGCCAGGTCCTCGAAGATCGCCGTTTCGAACTCCGGCCTGACGCGGCCGGTGTCGATATCCTCGATGCGCAGCAGGAACCGGCCGCCGGCCTCCCTGGCCGCGTCGAAGGCGGTCAGGGCCGAAAAAGCGTGGCCGCGATGCAAGAGGCCCGTGGGTGAGGGGGCGAAACGGGTGACGAAATCCGGCCGGTTCACGCGGCGGGCGTGTCGGGCGGACGGTGGGTGAACAGGCCGATGTGGGTCAGCACCGCGCGGATGAATGCCTCTTCGCCGCCCAGGGCCGCCTTGAGGGGCTCGAATTCACGGAAACCGGCCATTTCGGCGATGCCGTGGGCGGCGCACCAGGCGGCGATATTGATGAGCTTCAGTTCCAGCTCGTCACTGGCGTCGGCGCCCGCTTCGATCACGGCTTCCTCGACGCAATGCCAGGCGCTGCCGTCCTGCTTGGCGTGGTCGGGCATGGTGGCGAGGTCGGCGGCGCCGTCATACATCACCCGGTAGATGGCCGGATTGTTGCGCGCGAAGCGGATATAGGCGACGCCGATCTCGGTGAGGGCGGCGCGCGGGTTGGGTGCGTCGGCGCGCGCCTTGGTGATGGCCTCGCCCAGTTCGTGCCAGCCTTCGCCGGCCACCGCCTCGAGCAATTCGCTCTTGTCCTTGAAGTGATGATAGGGGGCGGCCGGGCTGACGCCGGCTTCCCGGGCCACGGCGCGCAGGGACAGGGCCGCGGGGCCGTCCGATTCGAGAATTCTTCGTCCTGCCAGGACCAGGGCGCGGGACAGATCGCCATGATGATAGGGGCGCGGCGCGGAGTCACTCTGCGCAATGGTGGGAGCATCGGTCATGGCGGTCACCCTAAAATAAAATCCTAACGCTGTAAAGATGAACTTGACATCGTTCAGATTGGTGCTATCTAAGCACTGTCCAGATCGGACAGCCTCTCATTCCCACTCGGGGGGAGGTTCAACGCAAAAAGGATGAGTTGTCATGTCCCTGATTAAAATTTTCGCCAACGAAGGCCTCTTCGATCGCACCGCGTCGTTCTTCCTGGTCGCCCTGTGCGTCCTGCTGGCCGGCGCCACCGCCATCGCCGCCTAGGTCCGGGCCGCTTAAGTTGACCCGGGCGGATGATTTGAGAGGGGCGTGAACCCCGCGCTCCTCTCAAACGCCCCGATCCGGAATCCCAGATTCTTTGATCTCGAAACATTGCGAATAGACCCTACGCCGGCGCCGATTTGATGGCCAAGGCCGGCCGTTCCACCCAAATGGCGTGACTTTCACGCCACCCCGGCGCCACCGAAACGCGGTTTGATCCCTCAAAAGCCTTGCCCGTCATGGAGATGTCGCCGAATCTCCCCTATCTACGCCCCGCGTGCCCGACTCACCCGAGTTGGAGCGGGCGCCGGCGAAGAGGAGGCGAAGTCTTCAGTTCGATCGCGCGGACCAGAATTATAGCGCCGCCCTCCGCTCGCGGGGGAGAGTTCGGCGGTGGAGATGGCCATGCAGGTGCTTAGCCGTCCCCCCTCCGGCGCCCCGGCCCTCGTGCTCAACGCCGACTTCCGACCGCTATCCTACTATCCGCTGTCGCTGTGGCCCTGGCAGGAGACCATCAAGGCGGTGTTCCTGGGCCGCGTCGACGTGGTCTCCACCTATGACAAGCTGGTCCATTCGCCCTCCTTCGAGATGCGCCTGCCCAGCGTCGTCTCGCTCAAGAGCTATGTGGCCCAGGATCGGCCGCCGGCCTTCACGAGGTTCAACCTCTTCCTGCGCGATTCCTTCGCCTGCCAGTACTGCGGCTCGGGCGACGACCTGACTTTCGACCATCTGACGCCGCGCTCGCGGGGCGGGCGCACGACGTGGGACAACATTGTTACGGCCTGCGCGCGCTGCAACCTCGCCAAGGGCGGGCGCACGCCCCGCGAGGCCGCCATGCACCCGCACAGCCACCCGCGCCGCCCAACGATGTACGAGCTGCAGGACCACGGCCGCCGCTTTCCGCCCAACCACCTACACGAAAGCTGGCTCGACTACCTCTATTGGGACATCGAACTGGAGGCTTAGCGGCGCGCCGGATCGGTTGACGCGCCGCGCCCTTGGCCGTAACGCCGCGCGCATCCATGGATAACCCCTTCACCCTCGCGCCCGAGCGCCCCCGCGATGCGCCGCTCGCCGACGCCCTGATCGCGCGCGCCTTCGGCCCCGGCCGGTTCGTCAAGGCGGCGGAGCGGCTGCGCGAAAATTCGGCGCACATCCCCGAACTTTCGTTCGTGGCCTGGATCGACGGCCGCGCCGTGGGCTGCGTGCGCCTGTGGCCGATCATGATCGGCGAAGCGCCGGCCCTGCTGCTCGGGCCCTTCGCGGTCGACGAAGCCGAGCGCAGCGCCGGCGTCGGCGCCGCCCTCATCCGCCGCGCCTGCGAGGCCGCGCGCGACGTCGGCCACGCCGTCGTCCTGCTGGTGGGCGACCAGGGCTACTTCGGAGAGCTCGGCTTCGCCGTGGCGCGCGGCGTCGCCATGCCGGGGCCGGTCGATCCGCGCCGCGTCCTGGCCCGGGCGCTGAAGCCACGCGCGACCGACGAACTGGCCGGGCCCGTCCGCGCCGCCTCCAGGGCCGTCCGCACCGAAGCGCCCGTTCTGGCGCTGGCGGCCGAATGATCCGCGCCCTCCTCGCTGCACTCGCCATCTCGGCCGCCGGCATCGCCGCCGCGGGCGAGACCGACCCCTATGAAGCCCTGAAGGCCATGGACGGCCACTGGACCGTCACCGCCGGCAGCGGCCGCACCCGCGAGGTCGACAACAGCTGCGCCCGCACCGGCCTGTTCTTCGCCTGCGAGCAGAGGGTGGCCGGCAAGCCGGCGGCCCTGATCGTCTTCCTGCCCCGGGCCCATGAAGAACGAAAGTTGGTGTTCCGCACCCAGACGCTGACGGCCGCCGGCGACCGGCCGGGGCCGTGGCGCGAGCTGACCATCGACGGCGACACCTGGACCTACGGCGATCTCGAACATGGCGAAGGGCGCAAGCAGCGCACGGTGGTCACCTTCTCCGGGCCCGACTCCATGCACGCCGAGGTCCAGATCCCGATCAAGGACGAGGACTGGCGGACCATCTCCAGCGAGTCGTTCACGCGCGCGCCTTGAGCCGGGGCGCGGGCGCGCCTAGCTTCGTTTAATGGCGAACGGCCCCTCGGCTCTGGAAGGCGTGATCGCGGCGGCCAAGCAGGCGCCGGGTCGAGGGCTGCCGCCGGTGCATCTGTGGCACCCCACCCATTGCGGTGAGATCGACATCGTCATCAAGAAGAACGGCCTGTGGTTCCACGAAGGCATGCCGATCGGCCGCGAGGCCCTGGTGCGGCTGTTCTCGACCGTCCTGCGCAAGGATCCCGAGGGCTATGTGCTGGTCACGCCGGTGGAAAAGCTGGCCATCCGGGTCGAGGACGCGCCGTTCACGGTCGTGCGCGTCGACCGCGACGGCGATGTTTTGAGGTTCGTGACCAATGTCGGCGACGAGGTCGAGGCCGGGCCCGACAATCCCATCCGCGTGGAGATGGAGGCCGAGACGGGCGAGCCCAGGCCCTATGTCCATGTGCGGCGGGGGCTGGAGGCTCTGATCCTGCGGCCGGTGTTCTATGAGCTGGCCGAGATGGCGGTCCCGCGCGAGACGCCGGCCGGACCGATGATGTGCGTCGAGTCCAAGGGGGAATGGTTCGCGGTCGGACCGCCGGCCGGCGCCCGTTGACGGCGCCGCGGCCGAATATCCCGACGGGCGGTCCGGCGCTGCGTGACTGGATCGCCCGGCGGTTGGATCCGCTCGATGCCGCGGGATCCGTGGGCGGCGCCGATCAGATCCCGGCCGCCGTGCTGGTGGCGCTGGTGGAGCGGCCGGCCGGGCTCTCCGTGATCCTGACCCGTCGGTCGGAGGCCCTGCGCCGCCACACCGGCCAGGTGGCCCTGCCGGGCGGTCGCTGCGAAGCGGGCGAGACGGCCTGGGCGGCGGCGCTGCGCGAGGCGCACGAAGAGATCGGCCTCGAGCCAGCCCTGGTCGACGTCGTCGGCCAGTCCACCCCCTACCTCACCATCACCGATTTCGTGGTCACGCCCGTGGTCGGCTTCGTCGCCCAAGGCTATGAACCGAGGCCCAATCCCGACGAGGTGGCCGAGGTGTTCGAAACACCGTTCGGGTTCCTGATGGACCCCGCGAGCTATGAGCAGCGTGAGGTGACCGCGGCGGACGGCGCCGTCCGCCGCTACTACGCCGCCACCTGGGAGGACCAGACCATCTGGGGGGCGACGGCGGCCATGCTGCGGGCGCTGCACGCCAGACTCTATGGCCCGCCCCTTGTCTGACATCCTGCCGCCCCAGCCGTGGATGGTCCACCCGGCGACAACGGCGGTGATGGCGGCGCTGGCCGCCGAGGCCGGGCCGGAAGGCGCGCGCTTCGTCGGCGGCTGCGTGCGCAACGCCCTGCTGGGCGCGCCGGTCAATGACATCGACGTCGCCACCGTGCTGACCCCGCCCAGGGTCAAGGCGGCGTTGGCGGCGGCCGGGATCGCCGCCCTGGCCATCGGCGAGGCCCACGGCGTCATCACCGCCCTCGCCCACGGCCGGACGATCGAGATCGCCACCCTGCGCCGGGACGTGGAGACCGATGGACGCCGGGCGGTCGTCGCCTTTTCCACCGACTGGGCGGAAGACGCCGCCCGCCGGGACTTCCGCCTCAACGCCCTTTACGCCGATGGCGCAGGGCGGATCTTCGATCCCACCGGCCATGGCCTCGCCGACATCAGGGCGGGGGCCATCGTCTTCGTCGGTGACCCTGAGATCCGCATCCACGAGGACGCCCTCCGCATACTGAGGTTCTTCCGGTTCCTGGCCTGGTACGGCCGCGGCGAGCCGGACCGGGCGGCCCTGGCCGCCTGCGCCGCCCTGAAGAACCTCGTGACCGGCCTGTCCGCCGAGCGGGTGGCCAAGGAGCTTTTGACCCTGCTGGGGGCCGATGACCCGCGCCCGGCCGTGCGACTGATGGCCGGCGCGGGCGTGCTCGCCGTCATCCTCCCGGAAGCGGACGATCTTATGCGCTTCGAGGCCCTGGTGGCTATCGAGAGCGATATGCTGGCCGAGCCCGACGGCCTGCTGCGCCTCGCCGCCCTGCTGCCGGCTGATCCGCGCGCGGCCGAGGATGCGGCCCAGCGCCTGCGCCTCTCCAACGCCGAGCGGGCGCGCCTCGTCGAGGCGGCGCGCGCCGACCCCGCCATCATCTCCTGGATGAGCCCCAAGGCGGTGCGCCAGGGCGTCTGGCGGCTGGGCGCGGACGCCTTCTGCGACAAGGTCATGTTGGCCTGGGCGGGCAAGGGCGGCGCGGCGGCGCAGTGGCGCGCGCTTCTGCCGATGGCGCGGAGCTGGCCAAGGCCCGCCCTGCCGCTCACCGGCGCGGAGGTCATGGCCGCGGGCGTCGCCGAGGGGCCGCTGGTCGGCAAGGTGCTGGCCGAGGTCGAAGCCTGGTGGGTCGACAACGATTTCCCCACCGACAAGCTCTCGCTCATCGAACGCCTCAAGGCCGTCGCGCAGGGGATGATCAGGCGGTAATCGGGCCCCTCACGGCCACTTCACCACCGGAGGCATGGACGAGAGGATGCTTTCGATATTGCCGCCGGTCTTGAGGCCGAACATCGTGCCGCGGTCGTAGAGCAGGTTGAACTCCACATAGCGGCCGCGACGGACGAGCTGCTCCTCGCGCTCGGCCTCCGTCCACGGCTCGGTCATGCGCTGGCGGGCGATCTGGGGCCAGGCCTCCAGCAGCGCCAGGCCGACGTCGCGGGTGAAGGCGAAGTCGCGCCCGAAGTCGCCGCTGTCGTGGCGGTCGTAGAAGATGCCGCCCACGCCGCGCGGCTCGCCCCGATGCGGCAGGAAGAAATAGCGCTCGCACTCCTCGCGGTAGCGGTCGTACCAGGCCCCGTCGTGGGCGTCGCAGGCGCGTTTCAGGGCGGCGTGGAAGGCCAGGGCGTCCGGCGCCTCCGCCGACCTCTGGCTCTCGACCAGCGGCGTCAGGTCGGCCCCGCCGCCGAACCAGCCCGAGGTGGTGGCGAGATAGCGGGTGTTCATGTGCACCGCCGGCACATGCGGGCTCTTCATATGGGCGATGAGGCTGATGCCGGTGGCGACGAAGCGGGGATCCCTCTCCGCCCCCGGCATGGAGGCCGCCATCTCCGGCGTCAGGGTCCCGTGGATCTCCGAGATGTGCAGACCGCACTTTTCGAATAGCCGCCCGCGCAGGAAACCCATGACCCCACCGCCGCCGGCCTCGCGCGTCCACGGCTTCAGCTCGAAGCGGCCCGGATCGCCGGGGTAGAGCGACGCCGGCGCGGCGTCCTCCAGGGCTTCGAAGGCGGAAACCAGCCTGTCGCGCAGCTCGTCGAACCAGACGCGGCAGCGGCCGGCGCGCGCCAGGGCTTGCGGATCGGCGAGGGGCGGGGCGTCCATGACCGCGTTCTAGCCCAGGCGGGCGGCGCCATGAAACCGTTCAAACAGGCGTTCGTCCGCGCTTGCGCGCCTCGCGGCTTTGCGCCGATATGCCGCCAGAACACCAGGAGGACGCGTCATGGCGTGGGATTTCGAGACCGATCCAGAGTTCCAGAAGAAGCTCGACTGGATCGAGGAGTTCATGGCCGACAAGGTCGAGCCGATCTCGCATCTCGGCATGGCGGCGTTCAGCACCGAGGGTCGCGAGAAATTCATCAAGCCGCTGCAGGCGGAGGTGAAGGCGCGGGGCCTGTGGGCCTGCCACCTGGGTCCCGAGCTGGGCGGCCAAGGCTATGGCCAGCTCAAGCTCGCGCTGATGAACGAAAAGCTGGGCCGCAACCACCTCGCGCCGCTCATCTTCGGCTGCCAGGCTCCGGACACCGGCAACGCCGAGATTATCGCCCACTACGGTACGCCCGCGCAGAAGGAAAAGTGGCTGAAGCCTCTGCTCGAAGGCGAGATCCGCTCAGCCTTCTCGATGAGCGAGCCCACCGGCGGCTCGGATCCCCTGACGTTCAAGACGCGCGCCGAACTCGACGGCGACGAATGGGTGATCAACGGCGAGAAGTGGTTCTCGTCCGGCACGCGCTACGCCCAGCTGCTCGTGGTCTATGCGGTGACCGATCCGGACGCCAAGGATCCCTACCGCCGGACCTCGATCTTCCTGGTCCCCAAGGATACGCCGGGGGTGGAGACCATCCGCAACATCGGGGTTGGCGCCGAGGGCGAGGGCGGCCACGGCTATCTACGCTACAGCGATGTGCGCGTGCCCCGGGACGCCCTGCTGGGCGAGCGCGGCGGGGCTTTCATCATCGCCCAGAACCGGCTGGGTGGTGGGCGCGTGCACCACGCCATGCGCACCGTCGGGGCCTGCCAGCACGCCTTCGACCTGATGTGCCGCCGCGCCGTCTCGCGCCAGACCCGCCAGGGCCGTCTCGCCGACATGCCGGTGGTGCAGGAACAGATCGCCGACGCCTGGATTCAGCTGCAGCAGTTCCGCCTGCTGGTCCTGCGCACCGCCTGGCTGATCGACAAGCACAAGGATTACAAGCTGGTGCGCAAGGACATCGCCGCCATCAAGGTGGCGATGCCCAAGGTCTATCACGACATCGCCGCCACGGCCCTGCACCTGCACGGCGCCCTCGGCGTCTCCAACGAAATGCCGTTCATGGGCATGGTGACCAGCGCCTTGGTGATGGGCATCGCCGACGGGCCGACCGAGGTGCACAAGGCGACGGTGGCCAAGCAGGTGCTGCGCGACTATGCGCCGGACAACGATCTCTTCCCCGCCTATCACATCCCCAAGCTGCGCGAGGCCGCGCGCGATAAATACGCAGCCGAGCTGGACGAGGTGAAATCGGCCTGGGAAGCCCGCAATCGCCAGGCGGCGAAGGCTTGAGGCCTCTGATCGTCGGCCTGGGCGGCACGGTCCGGCCCGGATCGACCAGCGAGCTGGCGCTGGTCCGGGCGCTGGCGGCGGCGGAGGCCGGCGGCGCGAGGACGGAGCTGTTCGGTGGCGAGTTCCTGGCCACCCTGCCGATCTTCGATCCGCGCGCCCAGACGCCGGACGCGGCCAGCGCGCGGCTGCTTGCGTCGATCGCCGCAGCCGACGGCCTCATCGTCGCCTCGCCCGGCTATCACGGCTCGATCTCGGGCCTGGTCAAGAACGCCCTCGACTGCCTGGAGGCCCTCAAGGATGGTGAGCCGCCTTATCTGGATGGGCGGGCGGTGGGCTGCATCGTCACGGCGGCCGGCGGCCAGGCGGGGGGATCGACCTTGGCGGCCCTGCGCGCCATCGTCCACGCCCTGCGCGGCTGGCCGACGCCCTTCGGCGCCACGCTCAGCGCCAATGGCTTGTTCGACGAGGCCGGCGCCTTCGCCGATCCGCGCGACGCCTGGCAAGTGGAGACCGTCGCCGCCCAGGTGGTCGCCTTCGCCCAGGCGTGGGGGAGGGGCTAGCCGCCCAGAGCCGCCCGGCGGCGTTCCAGGCTGTCGGCCGGCCAGAGCTGGCTGGTCTGGTAGTAGACCTCGAATGCGGGGACATCCGCCGGCAGGCCGACCCAAGGCTGTTTGGAGCGGGTGAAGATGTGCACGTCGGGAGCCAGGGCGGAGGGTTTGTCGAGCGTGCCGATGCGCACGAAGCGCAGGCCCGGCCGCCGGCCGTAGTCGCTCCACACGGCGGTGAAACACTTCGGGCAGCGATAGACGTCGTGCGGGCCGCCGCTGTCGGTGGGCATGGGTGTCGCCTCGGGCGCGCCGGCGGTGATCTCGATGCGGTCGGTCTCAATGAGGGCGTTGAGCACGAATGCGCTGCCGGTCCGGCGCTGGCAGTCCAGGCAGTGGCAGCAGTGGTTGAACATCGGCCGCGAGGTCAGGCGATAGCGCACCTCGCCGCAAGCGCAGCCGCCTTCCAGGGTCGCTTCGTCCGTCATAGCGCTAGAACGGCACCTTCACGCTGACGCCAGCGGTGCTTTCCGATTGGCCGAGACGGGTTTCGGCGGCGCCGTTCAGCTCGTGCGGCCCAAGCGTCGGGGGGATCGCGCCCCGGTTGTAGCCAAGCACGGCGATGGCGCGGGTCTTGCCCAGACGCCGTTGCACCAAGGGGTTGAGATAGGCGTCCTGCCGCGTGGCGGGGCGATAGGGCTTGGCGGTCGCGCGGCCGTCGTCCTTCATTTCCACGGAGAAGTGGTGCGTGCGGGCGCGAGCGTAGTGGCGATGGCGGACTGGATGATGGCGCGCGGGCGACGCCGCGGCGCCGGCGGCCAGGGCCAAGATCGCGATCATGACGGTCAATTTCGTCATCGAACAGCCTCCGCACAAGCTTAGCGCGAGGGCCGGGAGAATTCTACATTCCGCTCACGGCTTCAATGGGTAGCTTCGATCGGCTCCGTCGCCACGGCGGTAGGCGAGCGCACCAGCAGCAGCAAGGGCGCCATCACCACCACCATGACGATCATCAGTGAGAACATGGAATCGTAGCCGATCATGGCGGCTTGGCGCGTCACCTCGCCGTTGAGCGCCTGGACGCCGACCTCGGAGCTTGGGTCCATCAGGCTGGGCACGGCGGCGGCGAATACCGGGTCGCTCGGGATGGTGTGGTCGGCAAGGACATTGTGGGCCATCGCCGACTGCCGGATGACGCCGGCCTGCAGGATGGATATGCCGGCGCTGGAGCCGAGGCTGCGCACCATGGTGCTGACGATCGTCCCCTCGGTGCGGTGAATCGGCAGAAGCGTGGCGTAGGCGAGGGCCGTCAGCGGCGCGAACATCAACCCGGTGCCGAGGCCCTGGATAAAGCCGCTGATCATGATCGGCTGGGCGGTCATCATCAGGTCGAAGCGACTCATCTGGATGAGCGCCACGGCCGAAAGCACCAGGCCGACGATCAGCACCGGCCGGGCGCCGAATCGCTGCAACAGCATCGGCACGGCCATGAAGGCGAAGAGCGAGCCTACGCCCCTCGGCACGCTGGCGACGCCACTCTCCAGCACGGTGAAACCCATCAGGTTCTGCATCATCGTCGGCAGCAGAGCCGTGCTGGAGAACAGCAGGGCGCCGACAAAGAAACCGAACACGGTGGTGGCGACGAAGTTGCGGTCGCGCGCGAGGTCGCGGTGGAAGAACGGCTCGCGCGCGGTGAAGGTCTGGACGAGGAACACCCATAGGCCGATGACGGCGAAGGCGGTCTCGAACCAGATCTCCTTGGAGTCGAACCAGTCCTGGCTGGGGCCGCGGTCGAGCATCAGCTGGAAGCCGCCGATGAAGGCGATGAGCGCGGTAAAACCCAGGAAATCGAACGGTCGCTGCCGTCCGCCCCGATCGTCGGCCATGAAGACCTGCAACCCGAGATAGGCGACGATGCCGATCGGGACGTTGATGTAAAACACCCACCGCCAAGTGTAGTTTTCGGTCAGCCAGCCGCCTAGCACCGGCCCCAGGATCGGGCCGAGAATGACGGCCGAGCTCCATACCGCCATCACCGTCGGGATCTGCCGCTGCGGGAAGATATCGAGCATCAGTCCCTGCGAGACCGGGATCGTTGAGGCCCCGGCCACGCCTTGGATCAGTCGGAAGATGACAATTTCCGGCAGGCTGGTGGCGACGCCGCACAGCATGGAGGCGATCGTGAACAGGGCGATCGAGGCCAGAAGCACGCGCTTGCGACCGAACTTCTGGGCGAGCCAGCCGGACAGCGGCGTCATGATGGCCGCGGCGATGATGTAGGAAGTCAGCACCCAGGTGATCTGATCCTGCGCCGCCGAGACGCTGCCCTGGATGTGCGGCAGGGCCACGTTGGCGATGGTCGAATCCAGCGTGTTCATCAACGTGGCCATCATCAGGAACGCCGTGATCGAGCGTCGGTTGGTGATGTCCTGCGGCGATGCCATGCGGCGTGCGCACCCTCCGCCCGCTCCCTGGCCGGCGCCCCGGAGCCTTGCGTGCGTTCACATCAATGTAAATGGTGATAAGTCAGCAGTCGCCGCCGTGCGCGGCGCATCCATATCCAGGGACGGATCCATGGAACACTACGACGTCCTCATCGTCGGCGCCGGCATCTCCGGGATCGGCGCGGCTTGGCACGTCAAGACCCGCTGTCCGGGTCGGACCTTCGCCATCTTCGAAGCCCGCCATACGCTGGGCGGCACCTGGGACCTGTTCCGCTATCCCGGCGTCCGCTCGGATTCCGACATGTTCACCCTGGGCTTCGCCTTCCGGCCGTGGACCGAGGCCAAGGCCATCGCCGACGGGCCCTCGATCCTGCGCTATCTGACCGAGACCGCTCGCGCCCACGGCATCGACCGCTACATCCAGTACGGACGCAGGATCACCGCAGCGTCATGGAGCTCGGCCGAGTCGCTTTGGACGGTGACCGTCGAGCGCGGCGGCGCCGCCGAACAGGTCACCTGCAATTTCCTGCACATGTGCGCCGGCTACTACAACTACGCCGAGGGGTACCGCCCCATGTTCGCCGGCGAGGAGACGTTCGCCGGCCGGGTCGTCCATCCCCAGTTCTGGCCCGGCGACCTCGACTATCGCAACAAGCGCGTGGTGGTCATCGGCAGCGGCGCCACCGCTGTCACCCTCGTGCCCGAGATGGCCAAGGACGCGGCGCACGTCACCATGCTGCAACGCTCGCCGACCTATGTCGTCTCCCGGCCGGCCGAGGACGCCTTCGCCAACCGGCTGCGCAAGCGCCTGCCCGCCCGGCTCGCCTACGCCATCGTGCGCTGGCGCAACGTGCTGATGCAGATGTGGTTCTACAACATGACCCGGAAAAAGCCGGAGAAGGTCAAGCAGGCCATCATCGACATGGCCAAGGCCCAGCTTGGCCCGGACTATGACGTGGGCACGCATTTCACGCCCCGCTACAACCCCTGGGACCAGCGGCTCTGCCTGGTGCCGGACGCCGATCTCTTCGCCGCCCTGCGCACCGGCGCCGCCTCGGTGGTCACCGACACCATCGAGCGGTTCACTCAGGCCGGCATCCACCTGGCGTCGGGCCGCGATCTGCCCGCTGACATCATCGTCACGGCCACGGGTCTGGACATGCAGCTCATGGGCGGGCTGCAGGTGAGCGTCGACGGCGCGCGCGTCGATCTGCCCGACACCTTCAGCTACAAGGGGATGATGTACAGCGGGGTGCCGAACCTCGCCTCCAGCTTCGGCTACACCAACGCCTCCTGGACGCTGAAGGCCGATCTTACGGCGGGCTATCTCGGCCGGCTGCTCAATCACATGCTGAGACACGGCTACACCGAGTGCCGGCCGGTGAACGACGGCCCGGCGCTCGAGCCCGAGCCGTGGCTCAGCTTCTCGTCCGGCTATGTGCAGCGCGCGTTGGGCCGCCTGCCCCATCAGAGCCGGCGCGAGCCCTGGCGCGTGCACCAGAACTACGCTCTCGATGTGCTGGCCTTCCGCTTCGGCCGACTGGACGACGGGGTGATGCGCTTTTCCCGGCCTCACGCCGCTCCGACGCCTACGGCGGCCGTCGTGCGAGAGCCGGTGCTGACCGAGGCGTAAGTCCGCATGATCGGCGATTCGCGGCCTTGGTAAGTCGACCCAGCGCGGTCAGGGCGCTCGGCGAAGGCAGGCCGATACTCTTCCTGCACATTCCAAAAACCGGCGGCAACAGCCTGTCGCAAGCGTTCGCGCGTCTTTATGCGCCGCACCAACGGTTCACGGACAGAGGCAACATCTCCGCCGACTATCTCGACCGGATCGTCGCCGCCGCTGGTGATCGCGCGTTCATTTGGGGGCATCCCGCGCTGGGCGCGCTTACGCGCGTCGCCGACAAGGTCGATATCATCACCCTACTCAGGCGGCCCGTGGACCAGGTCGTCTCCAGCTATCTGCACATAAGAGAAAACCCCGACGACGTATCGTATTCCGAAGCCAATCGGCTTTCGCTCTCCGCGTTCCTGCGGGAACATCCGAACTACATAGCCCGTCAGACGCTATCGATCGCCAACGCCACCCGCGACCGGGCGTTCGATATCCTGACCGACACCCGAGAGTGCGCTGAGGCGGTCGCCGATTTCCTCGACCGCGCCTCATTCGTGGGCGTGCTCGATCGCCCGCTCGCCTGTTGCGAGGTGCTTTCAGATCGGCTCGGGGGAGCATTCCCATTGCAGCTTCATCACCTCAACTCCGCGCGAATGCGGGGCGGCGCGACCGACGGGATCGGTTCCCTCAGGGAAGAGTACTTCGCGCTGCGGGAAAGCGGCCGATTTGCAGAGCTGTTCGCCGCTGAGGAGGCGGCCTACGCCAAAGCCTCCGATACCCTCGCAAGGCGATACGAGTCGCTGGGCCCGGCCATGTCGTCCCGCCAGCGAAGTGACGAGGGTGCGGCGACGCTCGATATCCCGGCGACCATGTTCTTTTGCCCGAGTGGATTTCTGCGGGACGGCGAGCTAGATTATTCACCCAAGTCGGGAAAAGAGTACCTGATCTACGGCCCCTATTGTTGCCTGCCGCCGGGAGAGTACGAGGCGGAGTTTCGATTTCGCACTCGCAAGGTCGCCCGATTCGGAGTTGGCCCCCTGCGGCTTGAGGTGGTCGCCAACAATGCGCTGCGCCTTTCGACCCGTTTGCTGTGGCGAGGAGCGCTCAATTCGGCCGCCCGGCGGACGCTGCGCTTCAGGAACCAGCATCCAGATGACGTGCTCGAGTTTCGTATCGGCAAATCGCGCTTTGCGCGCGGCGCCCTGGAGTTTGCCGGCGTCAGCATTCGCCCCGTCGCCGAGGAGGCGACGCGACAGCAGCGATACTGATGGGCCATCGATCGATCTTGGGCCGTTTGCTTCCCGCCGCGTAAACGGGCCTAGGGTGTGGCCGCGTCATCGTGGGAGACGATCATGCGCCTGATCAGCGACACCGTGGAGACGGACCTCGTCAAAGGGCCGGTTCACCGGCCGATCTATCCGCGCTCACCCGCGGCGCTCTACGATCCGGACCTGTTCCGCCAGGGGCCGCCCACCGCCAGTTTCGCCTGGATGCGCGCCAATGCGCCGGTGGCCTGGAACGAGGAGCCGGGCGAGCGGTCGGGCTTCTGGTCGGTAGTCCGCTACGACGACGTGACGCGGGTGAACGGCGATCCGGCGACCTTCTCCTCGCAGAAGGGCGGCATCCTCATGGCCCACATCGGCCGGCCGGACTCCCAGCTCGCCAAGGCCTCGCTCGACGCCATGATCAACATGGACGCGCCGTCCCACCTGCAGCTCCGCCGCGAGCACATGCCCTATTTCACGCCGACCTATCTGCGTGGTCTCACGGACCGGATCGAGGCCGAGACCGCGCGCCTGCTGGATGGCATGGCCCCGCTGGGCCGCTGCGATCTGGTGCCCCAGCTCTCCGCCCAGCTGCCGCTTTTCACCCTGTGCGAGATTCTGGGCGTGCCCCAGGCCGACCGGCCCAAGTTCCTCACCTGGATGCATTTCCTGGAGCTGGCCAACTCCTTCGCCGCTGAGCGCGCCGGCGACGAGGGCGATGTCGCCGACGCCGTCGCCGAGTTGCCCCCCGAGGCCAAGGCCTTCATCGACGCCTTCGGGGCGGCCATCGACGAAATGTTCGAATACGGACGCGACATGCTGCGCAAGCGCCGCGAGGATCCGCGCGAGGACCTGATGAGCGCCATCGCCCGCGCCCAGCTCGATGGGGAATTCCTGGCCGATGAATACCTGGACGGCTCCTGGCTGCTGATCGTTTTCGCCGGCAACGACACCACCCGCAACACCATCAGCGGGACCATGGGCCTGCTCACCGATTTCCCGGAGGAAAAGGCCAAGTTGATCGCCCGCCCGGAGCTGATCGGCGCCGCGGCCAATGAGTTCATTCGCATGATCAGCCCGGTGATCTACATGCGCCGCACGGCCACGACCGATGTGGAGATCGCCGGCCAGAAGATCGCCGCCGGCGAGAAGGTGATCATGTATTACGGCTCGGCCAACCGCGACGCCGCGGTGTTCGCCGATCCCGACCGGCTCGATGTGCAGCGCGCCAACGCCGACAAGCACGTCGCCTTCGGCTACGGCCCGCACACCTGCATCGGCAAGCGCGTCGCCCAGATTCAGCTTGAGACGGTCTATCGCCAGATGTTGGCGAGGTTCCCCGACATCCGCCAGGCGGGCCCGAGCGAGGTGGCGCCCAACAACTTCGTCTATGCGATCAAGTCGATGCCGGTGGAATTCACGCCGGCGGGGTGAAGATCAGCGCCGGTCGGCGGCGGCCTTCCAGTGGAAGATGGTCAGCGGCGTCACCTGATCGGCGCCGGTGTCGATGTCGCGCAGCCACGCCCGACCACCTTCGAGGTTGAGGATCTTATAGACGGGCAGGCCGCCCGCGGCCGCGGAAACCAGGTCCCCGGTCCGGACGCCGGCTTCGCCGTCCATGAACTGCCAATCGATGTGACGCGCCTGATTAGACATCAGGGCCTCTCCTTGCATCCAAATATGCCGCGTACGGA
>Ga0302314_10007892_pt1 | contig 19063 bp, 15 predicted proteins | sample III_Palsa_N2_3_FD_200533 | JGI IMG/M metagenome (GOLD analysis project Ga0302314, IMG submission 200533) | Peat permafrost microbial communities from Stordalen Mire near Abisko, Sweden - III_Palsa_N2_3 | ecosystem: Environmental > Terrestrial > Soil > Palsa > Peat permafrost | place: Sweden...
ACCGTCATCGGCTGGCTGGAGGCCAGCAGGGCGGCCTCGATAATCGGTTTGAGTTGCTCGATCTGCATAGCCTTGGGTCGGATGCCGATTCAGTGGTTGTCGTTCATTCGTTGGACGATTCGATCATTGCCGATTCGCCTGCTTGTGCGTCGTCCGCCTCACTTTCGGCGAATGTCTCGGAGTGGCTTGCCTTTGCCTTTACATAGATCGCTGCCAGCGGGGCTTCCTGGACAATTTCCACCAGCATTTCCTTGGCCAGTTCCAGCATCGCCAGGAAGGTCACTACCACGCCGAGGCGCCCTTCGCTGGCATCGAACAGACTCTCGAAACGGTGGAAGCTGTTGTCGTCCAGCCGGCTCAGTAGCTCACCCATGCGCTGGCGCACGCTGAGTGCCTCGCGCTTGATCGCGTGATGGCCGAACAACTCGGCCCGGTGCATCACGTCCTTCAGCGCCAGCAACAGCTCGGTCAGCTCCAGCGGCGGCGGCAACTTGATCACGTTGCGTTCGCCAACCTCGGCATGCACCACCGCGGTATCGCGTTCCAGCCGGGGCAGGGTTTCGATATCCTCGGCCGCCCGCTTGAACCGTTCGTACTCCTGCAGCCGACGGACCAGCTCGGCGCGGGGGTCATCCTCCAGCCCTTCCTCGGCTGGCGGTCGCGGCAGCAGCAGCCGCGACTTGATCTCGGCCAGGATCGCGGCCATCAACAGGTATTCGGCGGCCAGCTCCAGCCGCATCACATCGCGCATCAGCTCGATGTAGGTCATGTACTGCCGGGTGATCTCGGCAACCGGGATGTCCAGGATGTCCAGGTTCTGCCGGCGGATCAGGTACAGCAGCAGGTCCAGCGGTCCCTCGAATGCCTCCAGGATGACCTCGAGGGCATCCGGCGGGATGTACAGGTCCTGCGGCATCTGCAGCAGCGGTTGGCCGCGCACGATGGCCAGCGGCATTTCCTGCTGTTGCGGTACCGACGCAAACGCATCCTGTGGTGCGGTGACCAGGCTCTCGGGCTCGACTGGCTCAGTGCTCATCAATACATGTCATTGGGCCGCCTTAGCGGCTGGCAGTGCGTTCAACACGTTCGGAGCCATTCCATGCATTGGCGTGACCATGGAATGTCCGTGCTCGGAATGCGGCGGTGAAGCGGCGTTCCAGGGTACTGCTGTCTTGCATATCTTCCGCCGAGGCGCGTCGGGCGCCATCGTTGCGACGGGCATGATGAAGCCACGCTCTTGGTGGTTCGGTCAGGCAGGCCGCTAACGATCACCGTGCGTCGGTTCCGGGTTGTCAGCCACGGCAAAGGCGCAAGTCACAAATGGCGAACAACGACGCCACTGACTGTTTATTGATCGGTTCGAGAGCATCGGGTGAAAACCATGGGCTGCCGGAAGCGACTGGCAAACGCTATTCATGGGGCCACACGTGAGACAAAGAGTAGCGGCTAGCTGGCGACAAGTCCAGTTAAGCCTGGGCTGGCCGAATTTCCCTTGGGCAGCCATTTTCCATTCGCACTGAGAGATATCAACGCCTGTCGACTTCATGACTGCACCGGCCATAGGCACAATAGGCGATTCCTGCGCGCCCGTTTCCTGGCTGACGCTACGTTCCACCCGCATGCTTCGTCTGTGTGGGGCGGCATGTGACCTAATGCGTCGGTCCGCAGTTTGGTAGACGGTTTCATCTTGCTGGTTCGGCATGCGGTGCTTACGAATTAAACCGATCAGATTTATTGTGGTTCTATGATCGTTTGCCGGGAATGCCGGCAATGCGTACGGTGCAACATGGATTTGTGTGATGGCTATCACGGATGGGACGCCGCAATGGTGATTGCGAGGCAGCCAAACAAAGGAAATTATCGGTGTATAGGCATTATCCAGTGAACTGGCATGTTGATTGCTTGAATACACCGTAACCAGCTCGATCGGAGCGCGTTCAGGGCCAATGGAATCGCCGGGTGGTACAGCAGAATAATTTCAGGATGTGCGGAATGATGTCCCCACCAGTGGGAGGCGCAAGCGCAAATGAACGGTATGACGATGACGACTGACAAAAATAAAAAAGGTGGCAACGAGCCGGAACAGTTGCGTCCGGCACGCATGCAGATCGCGACGACGGTCCTGATGAGCCGTAATGGAGAGTCGCATCCGACCGAGCTGGTCGATATCTCGGCTACCGGTGCCTTGCTGCGACGCCCGCTTGGCTGGGCGGGTGAAGCTGGGCAGATCTGGGTACTCGACATGATCTTCGGCCACAACCTGCACATCCATCTGGAGGCTACGGTTGCGCGCGTTTCCGATCATCACATCGGCTTTTCCTATAGCCGCATTCCCGAGGACAAGCAGGTCCCGCTGTGGAACCTGCTGGGTGGTTACGCCGATATCCTGGAATACTGGAAGGACAGCTGAGCAGACGCCGTCATTGAATTGAAAACGCCCGCCTGAAGCGGGCGTTTTCAATTCTGGAGGAGCAACCTCAAGCCGAGACTTTTTTCTCGTCGCGCAGCTCGCGACGCAGGATTTTGCCCACGTTGCTCTTGGGCAGCTCATCACGGAACTCGATGAACTTGGGCCGCTTGTAGCCGGTGAGGTTTTCGCGGCAGAACTGCCTGAGAGCTTCCTCGGTGAGGTTCGGGTCCTTGCGCACCACGAACAGCTTCACCACCTCGCCGGAATGCTCGTCCGGGACCCCCACGGCGGCCACTTCGAGCACGCCGGGATGTTGCATCACCGCGTCCTCGACCTCGTTCGGATACACGTTGAAGCCGGACACCAGGATCATGTCCTTCTTGCGATCGACGATGTAGAAGTAGCCGTTCTCGTCCATCTTCGCGATGTCGCCGGTGTGCAGCCAGCCATCGGCACCGAGCACCTTGGCAGTCTCGTCATCACGCTCCCAGTAACCCTTCATGACCTGCGGGCCATGCACCATCAGTTCGCCGGCTTCACCGGTCGGCAGCGGCTGTCCTTCCTCCGACCAGATCGCCACGTCGGTCGACGGTACCGGCAGCCCGATCGAACCGTTGTATTCCTTGATATCCAACGGATTGATGCATACCGCCGGCGATGTCTCGGTCAGTCCATACGCTTCGGCGAGGGTGCAGCCGGTGACCTTCTTCCAGCGGTCGGCCACCGCGCGCTGCACGGCCATGCCACCACCCAAGGTCAGGTGCAGCTTCGAGAAATCCAGTTCCTCGAATCCCGGTGTGTTGAGCAGGCCGTTGAACAGAGTATTGACGCCGGTTATCGCAGTGAAGCCGGATTGCTTCAGCTCCTTGACGAAGCCGGGCATGTCACGCGGATTGGTGATCAGCCAGTTCAGGCCGCCCAGGCGGGTGAACACCAGTCCATTCGCGCACAGCGAAAAGATGTGGTACAGCGGCAGCGCGGTGATGATCACTTCCTCACCGGGCTTGGCATTCGTGCCGACCCACGCGCCGGCCTGCAGCATGTTCGCGATCATATTGCCGTGGGTCAGCATCGCCCCCTTGGCCACACCCGTGGTGCCGCCGGTGTACTGCAGGAAGGCGATGTCATCGTGGCCCAGGGTTACCGGTTGCAGTGGATGCGGTGCGCCACGCGTCAGTGCATCGCGAAAGCGTACGGCTTGCGGCAGATCAAACGCAGGCACCATCTTCTTGACGTGCTTGAGCGCGAAATTGATCAGTACACCCTTCGGGCCCAGCAGGTCGCCGATACCGGTGGTGATGATGTGCTGCACATGGGTTTCGGCAACGATCTGTTGCAGCGTCGCGGCGAAGTTGTCCAGTACCACGATGGCCTTGGCACCCGCGTCCTCCAGCTGGTGCTTGAGTTCGCGCGCGGTGTACATCGGATTGGTGTTGACCACGATCAGTCCGGCGCGCAACGCACCGAACAGCGCAATCGGATACTGCAGTACGTTCGGCATCATGATCGCGATGCGATCGCCCTTGCCGAGCTTGAGCTCGCCAGTGAGGTAACCGGCGAACTGGCGGCTCATCTCGTCAATCCGTCCGTAGGTCAGTTTGTGGCCGAAATTCGCAAAGGCCGGTCTGTCACGAAAATGCCCGAACGCTTCCTCGAAGACAGCTGGTACCGAGGCATAGGTATTGACGTCAATCTGGCTGGGTACGCCTGCCGGGTAGTGATCCAGCCACGGACGTTCATTGCTCATTCTCGGGTTCCCTGTTCGTGTCGATGACCGCGTGCCGACGATGGCTTTAGGATGACGCCAGCATCCATCATGCGCCACGTGAATGGTTCATTGGAGCATACGCCTGCGTACAGCGGCAAGCCGCACTGCATCGAGATTCCGCCCATGATCCGATTGAGAAAAACCGCCTGCCTGTTGATCGTCCTGGTGCTGTGCACGGTGGTGTTGCCGGGTTGCCGACACACGCCGGACGAGGTGCAGGTGCGCGAGGCGATTGCCTCGATCGCCCATGCCACCGAAACGAATGCTGCGAGCGACGTGACCGCACCACTCAGCGACGATTTCGATGGCAATGCCGGTGAACTGGATCGCAGCGCGCTGGGCAATATGGTGAGGTTCTTCGCGCTGCGTGGTGAGCATATCGGCGTGACGATGGGGCCGATTGCCATCGATCATCGGGGCGAGCGGATGGTGGCGACGTTCACGGTCACCCTGACCAGCGGCAGTCACCTTTTCCCTGACCAGCTCGGCGTCTACGAGGTCGAGTCAGCGTGGCGCAAGGATGATGGCAAGTGGCGTTGCTATACGGCGAGCTGGAAGCATTCGATCTAGTGCGGCGCTGATGTCAGTGCAAAAAGTGCCCCGGAACCCGAGGCACTTTTATGCTTTCGGCTGCCTTGAAACTCAGGCGGCTTTCTTGCCAGCCAGCTGACGCAGCACGTATTGCAGGATGCCGCCGTGGCGGAAGAAATCGCGCTCCTTCGGCGTCAGCAGCATCACCTGCACGATGAACTGCTTCTTGCTGCCGTTGGCGGCGGTGGCGGTGACGGTGGCTTCCTTCGAATTGCCGTCATCCAGGCCGGTGATGTCGATGGTTTCCATGCCGGTCAGGCCCAGCGTCTGCGCGTTCTGGCCATCCTTGAAGGTGCACGGCAGCACGCCCATGCCGACCAGGTTGGAACGGTGGATGCGCTCGAAGCTCTCGGTGATCACCGCCTTCACGCCCAGCAACAAGGTGCCCTTGGCCGCCCAGTCACGCGACGAGCCGGTGCCGTATTCCTTGCCGGCCAGCACCACCAGCGGGGTCTTGCTGGCCTTGTATTTCATGGCAGCGTCGTAGATCGACATCTGCTCGCCGGTCGGCACGTACTTGGTGTAGCCGCCTTCGACGCCGTCCAGCATCAGGTTCTTGATGCGGATATTGGCGAAGGTGCCGCGCACCATCACGTCGTCATTGCCGCGGCGCGAACCGTAGGAGTTGAAGTCCTTCGGGGCGACGCCCTTGCTGATCAGGAAGGCACCGGCCGGGCTGTCCTTCTTGATCGAGCCGGCCGGCGAGATGTGGTCGGTAGTGATCGAGTCGCCGAACAGGCCCAGCGCGCTGGCACCGTGGATGTCGTCGATCGTGCCGGCTTCCTTGCTCATGCCGTCGAAGTAGGGCGGGTTCTTGATGTAGGTGGAGTCGTCCCACTTGAACAACGCGCCATCCGGCGAGGCGATCTGGTTCCAGCGGCTGTCGCCCTTGAACACATCGGCATAGTTTTTCTGGAACATCGCCGGATTGATCGCGCCGGCAATCGTGTCTGAAATCTCCTGATTGCTCGGCCAGATGTCCTTCAGATAGACCGGCTGGCCGTCGCTGCCGGTGCCGAGCGCGTCCTTGGTAAGGTCGATGTCCAGCGTGCCGGCCAGTGCGTAGGCGACCACCAGCGGCGGCGAGGCCAGGTAGTTCATCTTCACTTCCGGATGCACGCGGCCTTCGAAGTTGCGGTTACCCGACAGCACCGAAGCGACGGCGAGATCGCCTTCGCCAATGGCTTGGCTGATCTCGACCGGCAGTGGGCCGGAGTTGCCGATGCAGGTGGTGCAGCCGTAGCCGACGATGTAGAAGCCGATCTTCTCCAGTTCCTTCAGCAGGCCGGTCTTCTCGAGATAATCGGAGACCACCAGCGAGCCCGGGCCGATCGAGGTCTTCACCCACGGCTGCGCCTTCAGGCCACGTGCGGCTGCCTTCTTGGCAAGCAGACCGGCAGCCAGCATCACCGCCGGGTTGGAGGTGTTGGTGCACGAGGTGATCGCGGCGATCACCACCGAGCCGTCGCCGACCTTGAAACTCTGGCCGTCCTTCTCGACACGCACGCCGCCATTGGTAATCGCGTTGGCCGGATTACCGATCGCGGTGGCGCCACCTTCACTGGCGAAGTCGTCGGCAGCCTTGCTCTTGGGCTTGCGATTGGCGGTGAGTGAACCGATCACGTCGTGGAAGCTCTGCTGCACGGCTTCCAGCAGCACGCGATCCTGCGGGCGCTTCGGGCCGGCCATCGACGGACGCACGTCGGCCAGGTTCAGTTCCAGCGTGGTGGTGAAGGTCGGCTCCACCGAGTTCTCGTCATGCCACATGCCCTGGGCCTTGGCATACGCCTCGACCAGCTTGATCTGCTCGGCGGTGCGGCCGGACAGCTGCATGTAGTTCAGTGCTTCCTGATCGATCGGGAAGATGCCGCAGGTCGCGCCGTATTCCGGCGCCATGTTGGCGATCGTCGCGCGGTCGGCCAGTGGCAGGTGTTTGAGGCCGTTGCCGAAAAACTCGACGAACTTGCCAACCACACCGAGCTTGCGCAGCATCTGGGTGACGGTCAGCACCAGATCGGTGGCGGTGACGCCTTCCGGCAGTTTGCCGGTGAGCTTGAAGCCGACGACCTGCGGAATAAGCATGGAGGAGGGCTGACCGAGCATCGCGGCCTCGGCCTCGATGCCGCCCACGCCCCAGCCGAGCACGCCCAGGCCGTTGATCATGGTGGTGTGCGAGTCGGTGCCGAAGACAGTATCCGGATAGGCCCAGCTTTCGCCATCGACGTCGGCGGTGAACACCACGCGGGCCAGATGCTCCAGGTTCACCTGGTGCACGATGCCGGTGCGCGGCGGCACCACCTTGAAATTATTGAACGCCTTCTGACCCCAGCGCAGGAACGAATAACGCTCCTGGTTGCGCTCGAACTCGATCGCGACGTTCTGCTCCAGCGCGCTTTCCGAGCCGTATACATCGACCTGCACCGAATGGTCGATGACCAGTTCGGCCGGTGCCAGCGGATTGATCTGGGTGGCGTCGCCGCCGAGCTTCACCACGGCGTCGCGCATCGCGGCCAGGTCGACCACGCAGGGCACGCCAGTGAAGTCCTGCAGCACCACGCGAGCCGGCATGAACGCGATCTCGGTCGCCGGTTCGGCCTTGGCGTCCCACTTCGCGATTGCCTCGATTTCCTTCGAGGTGACGTCCACGCCGTCCTCGTGGCGCAGCAGGTTCTCCAGCAGGATCTTCAGCGAGAACGGCAGCCGCTTCAGGTCAAAACGCTCGCCGAGCTTGGTCAGGCTGGCGAAGACATGGCGTTGGCCATTGACCTCGAGGGTATCGCGTACGGAAAAGGTATCTTTCATGGGAGTGCTCCTGGCTGATCCTGCGGCTGGGATGACTGAACGATGGCGATGGGGTGGTCGCCGGCCCGGCAAAAACGCAATTATCGCCCAAACGCTGCATGGCCGCGAACCATTCCGCCGCTCTGGTCGCGGTAAGCGTGGGTCGTGAGGCGCCTGCATGACGGGTGTGGCGAGTAAACTGCGCCAACGCACGTGGCTACTTTCGCCGCACAGGATGAGCCCGATGACCACCGCACACAAACGCCTTTGATGACATGCAGCATTCGATGATTTCGATGGCGCTTGCGGCCGTCTCGCTGCGTGATCTCGCACTGGTACAGGCCGTGCATCGCCATGGCAGTTTCAATAGCGCGGCGCGCGCCATGCACATCAGCCCGTCCGGGCTGTCGCATCAGGTGCAGAAAGTGGAGCAGGCGCTGGGTGCGCCGCTGTTCGAGCGCGGTGGGCGCCGCATCGTGCCCACCGCCGGCGGGCAACGTTTGCTGCAGCAGATTGACGTCGTGCTCGCTGCAGGCGAACACCTGCAGCAGGTCGCCCGTGCCGGTGCGGTGGCGTTCGGCGGTGAGTTGCGCCTGGGCCTGCCGGCATCGCTGGGGCCGTATCTGCTGCCACATCTGATCGAGCCGTTTCCACAACATTTTCCGGGTGCACGACTGGGTATTTCCGAGGGCAAGCCACGCGGCCTGTTGCGTCGTCTGCACGAGGGCGAACTTGATGCGGTGCTGGCGCCGCCGGCGCCGGCAGTCAGCGGCATCGCGATGCGGCCATTGTTCGTCGAACCATGGGAATTGATGCTGCGTGCCGATCATCCGCTGGCTGGCCGGAGCAGCATCGCACTGACACAGCTCGATCCGGCGGAGGCAACCCTGATGGCCGAGAGCCACGCGGATGGCCTTGAAGGCGACGGCAGCGAGCATGGCCACGTGCAGGATGTCAGCCTGGAAAGCCTCGCTGCCCTGGTCAGCCTGCGCGGCGGTTATGCACTGGTGCCCGCGCTGGCGCACGAGCGGCTGGCCTCAATGCCGAACATCGTGCTGGCCAAGCTCAAGGGGCAGGCGCCGGGCAGGGAGATTGCGTTGTATTGGCGCGATGCCTCGCCGTGGCACGCTGACTTGCAGGGCTTCGCCGAGCTGCTGCGCAAGCTGGCGCGGCAGCGACCGGGTTTGCATGTCACGGGCGCGAAAGCGAAAACAGTCGCACCTTGAGCACACAGCAGAAGGCCGCCCTGCGGCGGCCTTCTGAACAAGCTTGACTCAGCGACAACTCAGCTGCCGCGCGAAGACTTCTTGCGGTCGCTCTCGGTGAGGTGACGCTTGCGCAGGCGGATCTCCTTCGGGGTGACTTCGACCAGCTCGTCGTCCTCGATGAATTCCAGCGCCTGTTCGAGCGAGTACTTGATCGCTGGCGTCAGCTGGATCGCGTCGTCCTTGCCCGAAGCGCGCATATTGGTCAGCGGCTTGGGTTTGATGACATTGACCGTGAGGTCGTTGTCCTTGGAATGGATGCCGACCAACTGGCCTTCGTATACCAGGTCACCCTCGGCAGCGAACAGCTTGCCGCGTTCCTGCAGCGGCCCGAGCGAGTAGGCCGGAGTGGCACCGGGCGCGTTGGCGATCATCACGCCGTTCTGGCGCTTGGCGATCGCCCCTTCGGATTTCGGACCGTAATGGTCGAACACATGGAACAGCAGGCCCGAACCCTGGGTCAGGGTACGAAATTCGGTCTGGAAGCCGATCAGGCCACGCGCCGGAATCTCGTAGTCCAGCCGCACGCGACCGCGGCCGTCGGATTCCATGTTCTTCAGCTGACCCTTGCGCATGCCCAGACGATCCATCACGCCGCCCTGATGCACTTCCTCGACATCGACCACCAGCTGCTCGATCGGCTCCATCGGCTTGCCGTCGATTTCCTTGATGATGACTTCCGGACGCGACACGGCCAGTTCGTAGCCTTCGCGGCGCATGTTTTCAATCAGCACCGACAGGTGCAGCTCGCCGCGGCCGGAGACCAGGAACTTGTCCGGGTCCGAACCTTCCTCAACCTTCAACGCCACGTTATGCAGCACCTCGCGCTCAAGGCGCTCGCGCAGCTGGCGGCTGGTGATGAACTTGCCGCCGCTGCGATCCTTGTTGCCGGCGAAGGGTGAGTTGTTGACCTGAAAGGTCATGCTGATGGTCGGCTCGTCGACGGTCAGCGCTTCGAGCGCTTCCGGCGTATCGAGCTGGCACACGGTGTCTGAAATGCTCAGCCCTTCCAGACCCGAGATGGCGACGATGTCGCCGGCTTCGGCTTCTTCCACTTCGCGCCGCTCCAGGCCCATGAAGCCGAGCACCTGCAGCACCTTGCCGGTGCGCTTCTTGCCGTGGCGATCGACGATGGATACCTGCTGATTGGTCTTGACCTTGCCGCGCTGGATGCGGCCGATGCCGATCAGGCCGACATAGCTGTTGTAGTCGAGCTGGCTGATGCGCATCTGGAACGGGCCGTCCGGATCGACGTTCGGCGCGCTCACGTGCTGCATGATCGCTTCGTAAAGCGGGGTCATGTCGCCTTCGCGCACGGTGCTGTCGAGGCTGGCGTAGCCGTGCAGGGCGGAGGCGTAGACCACCGGGAAGTCGAGCTGCTCGTTGGTTGCGCCAATGCGGTCGAACAGGTCGAAGGTCTGGTCCAGCACCCAGTCAGGGCGCGCGCCCGGACGGTCGACCTTGTTGATCACCACGATCGGCTTGAAGCCCATGTCGAACGCCTTCTGCGTCACGAAGCGGGTCTGCGGCATCGGGCCGTCCATCGCGTCGACCAGGATCAGCACCGAGTCGACCATCGACAGCACGCGCTCCACTTCGCCGCCGAAGTCCGCATGTCCCGGCGTGTCGACGATGTTGATGCGGTTGCCGTTCCACTCGATCGCGGTGTTCTTGGCCAGGATGGTGATGCCGCGTTCCTTTTCCTGGTCGTTCGAGTCCATCACGCGCTCGGCCAGCACGGTACGTTCGGAGAACGTGCCGGACTGCTTGAGCAGACAATCGACGAGGGTGGTCTTGCCGTGATCGACGTGGGCGACGATGGCGATATTGCGCAGTTTTTCGATAGACATGGGATCGACTCGGGCGGCTCGGTGGCCGTCACGCAGGATTCGTGAAGGGTTAATCGACTAATTATACGGACTTATGTGACAACTTGCCCGCAATTTCGGTTATCCGTTCATCGAACCGCACGCCCGGCTTATCCTCGATGCCACAACGCTACATTTACACCATGCCAGCTGAGGTAATGCGTAGCGATCACCAACGAGCACGGCCAGGTTCTTGATCGTGCTAATCGCCAAGACAGGAATGGCAACCTCCTCACCCAGTGATTCGAAATCGCGTACAGCGCGTCGATCACGACGCTGTAATGATGCTTGTCTTTCATGCGATCGCAGGAGCCATCATGCTCGTTGCATCTGCTGATCATGCTTATACGTTGTCGGCCTGTGCCGGCCGTTCCGTGGCGAAGGAGTCTGCAATGCGTGATGTTGACTACAGCGAAGTACGCGTTACCGACCATCATGGCCAGGATGATCTATTGAGCGCCGGGTTGGGGCTGGCTGGTCTGGCCAGCACACCACGGCCGTTTGCCGATCCGCTGAACCCGACGGCGGAGGAGCTGCGCCAGCGGGCGATCCAGACCAGCTGGAAAGGTATTGCCGATCTCGGGCCGCTGGGGGGCTACGGCACGGTATACGGCGCTGTCCCCGATGTGCCGGGACGCGAATACCAGGCGTTCGCGCGCATCCCAGGTGCTCGCGCGCCGCATCGCGTGCTGCTGCAGGTGCCCGATCACTTCGATCGGCAGAAGCGCTGCCTGGTGGTGACCGCCTCGTCCGGTTCGCGCGGTATCTATGGCGCGATCGCGCTGGCCGGCGCGTGGGGTCTGCCGCATGGTTGCGCGGTGGCCTATACCGACAAGGGTACCGGCGCCGGCTATTTCGACTACGCCGACAACAGCGGTGTGGCACTGGACGGTCGGCGCGCGAAACGCGGTGAGGCGGAGCTGGAGTTCCAGCCGCCACCGGCGCCGCCGAGCGCGGGCATCGCGGTGAAGCAGATGAACTCCGGTGACAACCCGGAAGCCGATTGGGGCCGGCATGTGATCCAGGCGGCGCAGTTTGGCCTGGCCATGCTCGACCGTGCATTTCCCGCCGAGGCGCCGTTCACGCCGCAGAACACCAAGATCATCGCCACCGGCCTGTCCAACGGCGGCGGCGCGGTGTTGCAGGCGGCCGGTCTCGATCAGGAGCATTTCTTCGCCGGCGTGGTGGCGCTGGAGCCGAACGTGTACGTCCCCGTGCACGGTCGTGCGATGTACGACTACGCCACCGAGGCAGCGATCTGGCTGCCGTGTGCGCTGAGCGCGGAGCATTTCGCCAAGGTGCCGCTGGCACGCGGGCCCAAGGGTGTGCCGATGCCGGCATGGCCGCTGCGCTGCGCCAGTCTGCGTGCGCAGGGCAAGCTGAATGGCAATTCCTTGGCCGAACAGGCGGAGCAGGCCCGTCAATATCTGCATGCCCGCGGCTGGACCGACGAAGCGATGAGCACCGCCGCCAGCACCACCGCGTTCGACTTGTGGCGGGTGATTGCCGCCGGTTATGCCTCGTCCTACCTGCGCCGTGGCGCGGGCGACATGCCGTGCGGCTTTCACTACGCGGCAATCGATGCCAAGGGTATGCCGGCGGTGGCCGATCCCGCCACACGGGCGGCATGGTGGGCGGATGGTTCAGGCATTCCACCCGGCAACGGTGTTGGTCTGCTGGGCGGCACCAGCGTCTCGACCGATCCCACCCTGATTGGCAATGAATGCCTGCGTGGGCTGTGGACCGGCGACGATCACGAATCACAGGCCTTGCACGCATCGATTGCCGCGACGGCGGTTCGGCTGCCGCGCAATGACCTGCCGCTGTGGGTGGTGCACGGCGCCAGCGACGGCTTGCTGCCGACCGCATTCAGCTCCGAGCCGTATGTGGCATGGCTGCGTGACGAGGGCCGTCAACCGATCTACTGGAAGGTGCCGCACGCGCAACATTTCGACGCGTTCCTGGTATTGCCCGGTTTCGGCGACCAGCACGTGCCGTTGCTGCCGTACGGCTATGCGGCGCTGGATCGGTTGTGGGCGCACCTGTACCAGGGCGCGACATGGCCGACCGAGGTGCCGACGCCGGCGGCCCAGCCGCGCGGTGCGGGTGCACTGGAGCGCAGCATGCTGGGCTTGCCCTAGGACGGTGCTGCAAAGGTCTGTGGGAGCGGCTTCAGCCGCGATGCCTTTGACATAAGGTCACGAACATCGCGGCTGAAGCCGCTCCCACAACGGCCTGCCCTGGGCGTGGCCGCTGGGGTATTCTTGGCAGCCCGCGTGCCCGTGTCGGCGCACGATGCAGCTCTCGAACTCAAGGATTTGCAATGACCATCAATGTCACCTTCACCACCAACCGCGGCCCGATCCATCTGCGTCTGCATGAGGACAAGGCGCCGGTCACGGTGGCCAATTTCGTCAACCTGGCCAAGCGCGGTTATTACGATGGCTTGTCGTTCCATCGCGTGATCGCCGACTTCATGGTCCAGGGCGGTTGCCCCGAGGGCAGCGGTCGCGGCGGCCCGGGCTACAAGTTCGAGGACGAGTTCAACGCGTCGCTGCGCCACGACAAGCCGGGCGTGCTGTCGATGGCCAATGCTGGCCCACGCACGAACGGCAGCCAGTTCTTCATCACCCATGGCGCCACGCCGTGGCTGGACGGCAAGCACAGCGTGTTCGGCGAAGTGGTCGATGCCGCTGACATGGGCGTGGTCAACGCGATCCAGCAGGGTGACGTGATCGAGAAGGTCACGGTGGACGGTGACGTCGACGCGCTGCTGGCGGCGCAGTCCGATCGCGTGAAGGAGTGGAACGCGGTGCTCGACCAGCGCAGCTGAGCCGCTGATCCGGCATTCAGTCACGAAAAGCCGCCGCGCGGTCAGTGGCGGCTTTTTTGTGTGCCGACTGTCATGGTGTTGCGCCATGGGTCGGCCTAGAATCGGCTGGCTACACCGAATCATCCCTTATCTAAAGGAGAGTACCGATGTCTTTTCTCAACAGTTTGCTGGGTGGTAGCGAAGGTGATGCAGCCGGTGGCGGCTCGCTGATTTCGGTCGCAGGGCAGCTGATCCAGAATGCCGGTGGCGTGCAGGGCTTGACCAATATGCTGCAGCAACATGGTCTGGGCAATGCGGTGCAGTCGTGGGTCGGCAATGGGACGAACCAACCGGTATCGGGCGAACAGCTCGGCCAGGCTCTGCAGAACGGTGGCATGGGTTCGGCCGTGCAGGAAGCTGCCAGCAAGATGGGCGTGGATCCGAGCCAGCTGCTTGGACAGCTCTCGCAGATATTGCCGCATGCGGTCGATCATCTGACCCCGGATGGCCAGGTGCCGGCGCAGGGACAGGGTGGCGGCTTTGATCTCGGCGCACTGGAAGGGCTAGCCGGCAAATTGTTCGGCCAGACGGCCTGAGTTATCGGGTCCAGCACCAGGAACAAAACAAAAGCGGCGGGGATTGCTCCCCGCCGCTTTTGTTTTGTCACGCATGACTGCGCGAGCATTGCTTACATATGGAAGACGTAACGAAGGACCAGCAGCAACACGATCGCACCGAGGATTGACATGAAGAAGCCTGCAGCGTGGAACTTGGAACCCGGTGGTGGCCGGCTGATGGCGTTGCCGATCAGGCCGCCGATCAGTGAACCGACGATGCCGACGCCGGCAGTCATCCAGAACCCCATGTGATCGGCGCCGGGAATAATGGCCCGGGCGATCAGGCCGACGAAGAAACCAACGATGATGGACCAGATCAGGTGAAACATCGGTGCCTACCCCCTTGGATTGAGAACGAGTTGAGAACCCCCACCGGCGATCGCGTGCAGGCAACGCGGTGGCGCCGGCATCATGCAACGAGCCCGGCAGGGAACGCCATAGCTGACTGTTGGCGCAAGCTTTTGCGAATCGGGCCGATGCCTGGGTTGCTGCATGCTAAAATTCGCCGGTTTGCTGCTTTCATCCCCATCGCAGAGGAACTCATGCCCCAGCTTGCCCAGCGTGTCGGTCGCGCCAAACCCAGCGCAATCATGGTGATAGCCGAGAAGGCAAGGCAGCTCAAGGCTGCCGGCCGCGATATCATCAGTTTCTCCATCGGCGTACCGAACTTCCTGCCCGGTGAGCACGTATATGCCGCGGCGCGCGAGGCGCTGTCGCACGATTCCGGCCAGTACGGCAGCAACCGCGGTGCCGAGCCCCTGCTGGATGCGTTCCTGAAGCACATCGAGGCACTTGGTTTCAGCGGCTACGGCCGCATGAACCTGTCCATCGGCATTGGTGCCAAGCAGGTGCTGTACAACCTGGCCGAGGCCCTGCTCGACGAAGGCGACGAGATCTGCTTTGCAGCGCCGTACTGGACCACGTATCGCGACATCGCGGACATCGTGGGCGCCAAGGTCAATGTGATGCCGTGTGGTGCTGAGCAGAACTACAAGCTCACCCCGACGCAGCTTGAGGCGGCACTGGCGCGCAAGCCGAAAGTGTTTCTGTTCAACAATCCGTCCAATCCCACTGGCATGGTCTACACGGGCGAGGAAATCGCTGCGCTGGCCGACGTGCTGGCGAAGTATCCCGATACCTGGATCGTCACCGACGACATCTACAACTCGATGGTGTTCGACGGCATCGGTTACCACAATTTCGTGTTCGCCAGGCCCGAGCTGCGCGAGCGGCTCGTCTTCGTCGACTCGGTGTCCAAGACCTACGGCATGCCGGGCTGGCGCGTCGGCCTGATCGCCGGGCCGGAGTCGGTGGCCAATGCAGTGACCACGCTCAATTCCAACCACATCACCAGCATTCCCGAAGTGATCACGGCGGCAGCGGTGGCAGCGTTTTCTGGCCCGCAGGACATCCCGCAGGCGAAATGCGCGGAGTTCGCCTGCAAGCGCGACACCGTGGTTGCTGCACTCAGTGCGATCCCCGGCGTGATCTGCCCGCGGCCGCAGGGTGCGTTCTACGCGTTCCCGGATATCTCGGTGGCGTTCGGCAAGAGTCACCAAGGCACGAAGATCAGCAGCGATGTGGATTTCTGTGCTGCCTTGCTGGAAGCGAAGGGCGTCGCCTGCGTGCCGGGTTCGGCATTCGGCGAGCCGCGCGCGATGCGCATTTCCTATACCTGCCCAACGGCACAGCTCGCGCCGGGCCTCACCCGCATCGCCGAGTTCTTCGCCGAACTGATTTGATTGCCTTGACTGTGGGAGCGGCTTCAGCCGCGATGCTTTTGATGTTGCACGGAAGAGCTATCGCGGCTGAAGCCGCTCCCACAAAAAAATGAACATTTCCCCAAGGAGTTGCCACGATGAAAGCCCCCGTTCGAGTTGCCGTTACTGGTGCCGCTGGCCAGATCGGCTATGCGCTGCTGTTCCGCATTGCTGCTGGTGACATGCTGGGTCCTGACCAGCCGGTGATCCTGCATCTTCTGGAAATCACCCCGGCGCTGCCCGCGCTGCAGGGCGTGGTGATGGAACTCAACGACTGTGCGTTCCCGACTCTGGCTGGTGTGGTCGCCACCGACGACCTCAACGTCGCCTTCAAGGATGTCGACTACGCGCTACTGGTTGGCGCGCGTCCGCGCGGCCCGGGCATGGAGCGCAAGGATCTGCTTGAAGCGAATGGTGCGATCTTCGGTCCGCAGGGCAAAGCGCTGAACGATCACGCCAAGCGCGACGTGCGCGTGCTGGTGGTTGGCAACCCGGCCAACACCAACTCGCTGATCGCGCAGCAGAACGCGCCAGACCTGGATCCGAAGTGCTTCACCGCGATGGTCCGCCTGGACCACAACCGCGCGTTGAGCCAGCTCGCCGAGAAAACCGGCAAGCACAACACCGACATCAAGAAGATGACGATCTGGGGCAACCACAGCTCCACCCAGTACCCGGACCTGCACCACGCCACGGTGGACGGCAAGGCGGCGCTGTCGCTGGTCGACCAGGCCTGGTACGAGAGCGATTTCATCCCGACCGTGCAGCAGCGCGGCGCGGCGATCATCAAAGCGCGCGGCGCTTCCTCCGCTGCTTCGGCCGCCTCGGCCGCGGTCGACCACATGCGCTCGTGGGCGCTGGGTACGGCCGAGGGCGACTGGGTCTCGATGGGCATCCCGTCCGATGGTTCGTACGGTATCGCGCCGGGCGTGATCTACGGCTATCCGGTGACCGTGAAGGACGGCAAGTACACGATCGTGCAGGGCTTGGCGATCAACGACTTCTCGCGCGCCCGCATGGACGCCACCGACAAGGAACTACGCGAAGAGCGCGCCGGCGTCGAACATCTGTTCGCGAAGAAATAAGCTCTTTCCGGATCGTCGAAGCTAGCTGTACTCCCTCCCCTGCGCGCAGGGGAGGGTTGGGGAGGGGTGCTTTTGATCCTGTGTCGCAAGCTCGGACAACCCCCTCCCATCCTCCCCCTGCCAAGCAGGGGGGAGTTATCGCACGGGCCGGCTTGCCGGCCCGTTGTCGTTTCCGCAGGGTGAAAGTCGGGTGCCTTGCTGCGCTGCATCTGTTCTAGTCAGCGGCACTGCCGAAAACCTGTTCGGGCAAGCTGCTGCGCCGCTCGCTGCAGGCGCTGGTACAGGGCGTCGATCCAGGTGACCTGTGGACACTGGATGATCCGCAGGCGCTGGAGGAAATCCGTCGTGCGCTCGAGCAGGGTCCAGAGCAGGGGAGCTAGATGCAATGTCTCGAAGGTCATGGGGCACGGGCATGGCCCCGGTGCGCTAAAATGGATGTTTTCGGTGGAGCAGCCCATGACGAAGATCGCATCTGCTGGAGCGCGCTTTCGCGCTGCCTTGGTGGAAGAACAGCCGCTGCAGGTGATCGGCGCGATTAATGCCAACCATGCGTTGCTGGCCAAGCGCGCCGGTTATCGTGCGATTTACCTCTCCGGCGGTGGCGTGGCGGCCGGTTCGCTGGGCTTGCCGGACCTGGGCATCAACACGCTGGATGACGTGCTTACCGATGTGCGCCGCATCACCGACGTCTGCGACCTGCCGCTGATGGTGGATATCGACACCGGCTTCGGCCCCAGCGCATTCAATATCGCCCGCACGGTGAAGAGCCTGATCAAGTTCGGTGCAGCCGCGTGCCACATTGAGGATCAGGTTGGCGCCAAGCGCTGCGGGCACCGGCCGGGCAAGGAGATCGTATCCGCCGGCGAAATGGCTGACCGCGTGAAGGCTGCAGCAGACGCCAGGACCGACCCGGATTTCTTCCTGATTGCACGCACCGACGCGATTGCCGTCGATGGTGTCGATGCCGCGATCGAACGGGCGATTGCCTGCGTCGAGGCCGGTGCCGACGGCATCTTCGCCGAGGCCGCCTACGATTTGCCGACCTATCGCCGCTTCGTCGATGCCGTGAAGGTGCCGGTGCTGGCGAACATCACCGAGTTTGGCAGCACGCCACTCTTCAGCGTGGACGAATTGCGCACGGCAGGCGTTGGCATCGTGCTGTATCCGTTGTCGGCTTTCCGCGCGATGAACAAGGCGGCCGAGAACGTCTACACGGCGATTCGCCGCGACGGCCACCAGCGCAATGTGATCGACACCATGCAGACGCGCGAGGAGCTTTACGAGCGCATCGGCTATCACGATTTCGAGAACAGGCTCGACGCGCTGTTCGCCAGCAAGAAGGTCTGAACGCGCCATTCTTTTCGTATGCGCGATGCCCATCGCATCGCCATGTATCAGCAAGTCTCAGGAGAGTTATCGATGAGCGAGCAAACGTTGCCCAAGGCCAAGAAATCCGTCGCGCTGTCCGGTGTGGCGGCAGGCAATACCGCGCTGTGCACGGTCGGTCGTAGCGGCAATGACCTGCATTACCGTGGCTATGACATCCACGATCTGGCTGCCAAGGGCTGCTTCGAGGAAGTGGCGTACCTGCTGGTGCACGGCGTGCTGCCGAACTGGACCGAGCTGAACAACTACCGCGCACGCCTTAAGCGCCTGCGCGGCTTGCCCGCGCCGGTGAAGGCAGCGCTGGAGCTGCTGCCGGCTGCTACCCATCCGATGGATGTGATGCGCACGGGTTGCTCGGTGCTCGGCACCGTGCTGCCGGAAAAGGACGACCACAACGTCACCGGCGCGCGCGAGATCGCCGATCGCCTGATGGCCAGCTTCGGTTCGATGCTGCTGTACTGGTACCACTTCAGCCACAACGGCAAGCGCATCGAGACGCAGACCGACGACGACTCGATCGCCGCGCACTTCCTGCATCTTCTGCACGGCAAGAAGCCAAGCGAACTGCACGCGCACGCACTGGACAAGTCGCTAGTGCTGTATGCCGAGCACGAGTTCAATGCCTCGACGTTCGCCGCGCGCGTGATTGCCGGTACCGGTTCGGACATGTACTCGGCGTTGACCGGTGCGATCGGTGCGTTGCGTGGCCCGAAGCATGGT
>Ga0302314_10007893_pt1 | contig 19063 bp, 21 predicted proteins | sample III_Palsa_N2_3_FD_200533 | JGI IMG/M metagenome (GOLD analysis project Ga0302314, IMG submission 200533) | Peat permafrost microbial communities from Stordalen Mire near Abisko, Sweden - III_Palsa_N2_3 | ecosystem: Environmental > Terrestrial > Soil > Palsa > Peat permafrost | place: Sweden...
TCCTCACCCACAACCATCCCTCGGGCGATCCGACGCCTTCCTCCGCCGACATCGACATGACCCGCCAGGTGATCGACGCCGCCCGACCCTTGCGTATCGCCGTGCACGACCACTTGGTCATCGGCCGCGACGGCGTCGCCAGCTTCAAGGCGCTCGGACTGATGTGAGGGGGAGGGGCGCTTGCGATACTTGGTCGCAAGAAATCCCAGGGAGTCCGATTGCAGGGAACATCCCGTGCTGTTAGAAACTTAGGCAAGATTGTGACCTGCGCGCCGGTCGGGCGCGCGCCGCGTACGAATTCAGATTGACGAGATCGGACGAGGCATGAACTGGAAATTGACACTCGCGGTCGCGGCGCTCGCGTCGTGCGCTGGGATGGCCCAAAGCGCCTCGGCGAACACGCTTGTCTTGTCCGACAACTTCAACGCGGACACCCAGCAGCTTAATTGGTCTGGAGATTCAACCTTCACCTCGGTCGCCGTCCCCCAAAGCGACGGCGCGGTTTCATCCACCGATCTGATCGGCCCGGGAGGCTATGAATATTGCCAGGCTGGCCAGGGCAATTGCGTCGATCTCGACGGCTCGACTGGCGGCGGCAACTTTCCGGCCGGAGAGCTGCTGTCCACGGCCACACTCACCGCGGGGCTCTACACGCTGACATTCGATCTTTCAGGCAACGACCGGGGCGACACGGCCCAGACGACCGACGTCCTGGTGGGTGGCCACCAAGTATGGACATCCGGTTCGCTCGCCTCGACCTCGCCATGGACAACCTACACAGTCAGTTTCAATACGGCGGGCGGGCAGCTTGAGTTCTACGAGGTAGGACCGTCTGACAACGAGGGTAATCTGCTCGACAACGTTTCGCTATCCACGGGCGGCGTCCCTGAACCGGCCAGTTGGGCCCTCATGCTCATCGGTTTCGGCGCCATGGGCGCGGTGCTGCGTCGCCGCCACGCTATTTCATCCGCCTGACGGGTCTTTAATCCCCGACTGACGCGCCGCTGGATTTCGTCCAGCGGCGTTTTTTCGTTGATCAGACCAAAGCGGTCTCGGCCAGGGCCGCCTTTTCCCACTCCAGAAACTCGGGCGTCGCCAACAAGCGCGTGGCGTAGGCTCCCGCCGCGCCGGTGTCGGCGAAATCCGACAGCCTGAGGCCATAGGTGCGAAAGCGCGTCGCCACCGGCGTGAAGAAGGCGTCGGCGATCGACCACGGGCCGACCAGGAACGGGCCGCCGAACCTGGTCAGCAATCCGCTCCACAAGGCGACGATGCGGCGGATGTTGACGGCGGTCGCCTCGGCGACGTCGGCCTGGACGCGGGTGGCGATGTCCATGGGGCATTCGCCGCGCAGGGAGGGGAAGCCGGAATGCATCTCGGCGGCCGCGCACCGGCCCATGGCCCGCGCCGCCGGCTCGGCCGGCCACAGAGCCGCCGCCGGAAACCGCTCGTGGAGATATTCGCAGATGGCGAGCGTATCCCAGATGGTCTCGGCGCCATCCTTCAACACCGGCACCAGGCCCGAGGGCGATCCGGCGGCGACGATGGCGTCATAGGTCGATGTATTGCGTAGACGGATCAGGGTCTCGGTGAACGGCGCGCCCGTTCGCTTCAGCGCCAGCCACGGCCGCATCGACCAGCTCGAAAGGTTCTTGTCGCCAATCAGGATTTCCATCGACTTGCTCCATCCGCGGCCCCAGCGTAGGCGCCGATAGCGCATGAGGCCATGGTCTTGCCAGGGCGGACGCGTCTACAAAGCCGATAATAGACGGAGGGGTGGGATGTCCGACGGCGCGCCGAGCTATACCGAGGGCTACAAGCGCCTGGTCGTCGGTCTTCTGCTGGCGGCCTACACCTTCAACTTCATCGACCGCACCATCCTCGCCACCATCGGCCAGGCGATCAAGGTCGACCTGAAGCTCACCGACACCCAGCTTGGCCTGCTGGGAGGTCTGGCCTTCGCCATCCTCTACACCCTGCTCGGCATTCCCATCGCCCGCCTGGCCGAGCGCTGGAATCGGGTCTCGATCATCTCCATCGCCGTGGTGGTCTGGTCGGGGTTCACGGTGGCTTGCGGTTTCGCCGGCGGGTTCGTGACGCTGCTCCTGCTGCGTGTCGGCGTCGGCATCGGCGAGGCCGGCTGTTCGCCGCCGTCGCATTCGCTGATTTCCGACTATTTCGAGCCCAAGCGGCGGGCTTCGGCCCTCTCGGTCTACGCCTTCGGCATTCCATTGGGGGCCATGATCGGAGCCATGGCCGGAGGCTGGCTCGCCCAGCACCTCGGTTGGCGCTGGGCCTTCATGATCGTGGGCGCGCCGGGCGTCCTCCTGGCGGCGCTGATCAAGTTCCTGGTCCGCGAGCCGCCGCGCGGACATTCGGATGCGGCGGCGGTTCCCGACGCGCCGGCCGGCCGCTGGCTCGCCACCGAAATCGGCGAGCTTGCCGCCGTGACCCGCATCCTGTTCGGCGGTTGGCCGATGCTCAACATGATGCTGGGCGTCACCCTGGTTTCGTTCGCCGGCTACGGAATCGGCCAGTTCGCTCCACCCTATTTCAACCGCGCCTTTGGGCTCGACTACGCCACCGTGGGCCTGATCTTCGGCTTGGTCGGCGGCTTTTCAGCCGGTGTCGGCACGCTCGCCGGCGGCTTCATCAGCGACTTCGCCGGCCGCCGCAACGCACGCTGGTACGCCCTGACGCCGGCGATCGGTGTCGCCATCGCCACGCCGCTTTACGCAGCCGTCTATCTGCAGAACGACTGGCGATTTGCGGCCGTCGTCCTGCTGTTCCCGGCCGCCTTCGGCTACACCTATCTCGCCCCCACCTTCGGCGTTGTGCAAAACGTGGTGGGGACGCGCCGCCGCGCCACCGCCGCGGCCGTGATGCTGCTGTTCCTCAACATCATCGCACTCGGCGGCGGGCCGCTCTTCACTGGCTGGATGATCGACACGCTCGGCCAGTTCCATTTCACCCATCCGGGCGGATCCTTCGCCCAGGCGCTCGCGGGCGTGTTTGGCGGCGCCCACGATGCGCTGCGCTTTTCGACGCAATGCCCAGGCGGACGCGCGCCCGCGGGCGCCGCGGCGGCGCTGACCGCGCAATGTCATTCGGTTGAGGCGCTGGCTACCCGACAGGGCATCCTTGTCACCATCGTCTTCTACGCCTGGGGCGCGCTCCACTATCTGCTGGCGAGCTTCGGCCTGGCGAAGCGGCTCGAGACCGCTCGCACGGCGCAGCTTTCCCCGATCGCCGCCCAGGGCTAAGAGCAGGCGATGATTCCTCGCTACGCCCGACCCGAAGCGGCGGCCATCTGGTCGCCGCAGACCCGCTTCCGGATCATGTTCGAGATCGAGGCCCACGCCGCCGACGCGATGGCCGAACTTGGCGTGATCCCCAAGGCGGCGGCGGCGGCCATCTGGGAGCGCGGCGGGACGGCTGTGTTCGACCCAGACCGCATCGACGAGATCGAGCGCGAGACCAAGCACGACGTCATCGCCTTCCTGACCCATGTGTCGGAGATCGTCGGTCCCGAAGCGCGCTTCCTGCACCAAGGCATGACCTCTTCGGACGTCAACGACACCACCCTCGCCGTCCAGCTCACCCGCGCCACCGACCTGCTGATCGAGGACGTCGACTTGGTGCTGGCGGCGCTGAAGCGGCGCGCCTTGGAACACCGCATGACCCCCACGGTGGGTCGCAGCCACGGCATTCACGCCGAGCCGACCACCTTCGGCCTGAAGTTGGCGGGCCACTATGCCGAGTTCGTCCGCGCCCGCGAGCGGCTGGCCCTGGCCCGGTTCGAGGTGGCGACCTGCGCCATCTCAGGGCCCGTCGGCACCTTCGCCAGCGTCGATCCGCGCGTGGAGGCCCACGTCGCCGAAAAGCTTGGCCTCGCCGTCGAGCCGGTCTCGACCCAGGTGATCCCACGCGACCGGCATGCCGCCTATTTCGCCCACCTCGCCGTGGTCGCCTCTTCGATCGAACGTCTGGCCGTGGAGATTCGACATCTTCAGCGTACGGAGGTTCTCGAAGCCGAGGAGCCGTTTGACGTCGGCCAGAAGGGCTCTTCGTCCATGCCGCACAAGCGCAACCCGATCCTGACCGAGAACCTGACCGGCCTCGCCCGCCTGGTGCGCTCGGCGGTGATTCCGGCGCTGGAGAACGTCGCCCTGTGGCACGAGCGCGACATCAGCCACTCCTCGGTGGAGCGCGCCATCGCACCCGACACCACCGTTCATCTGGACTTCGCCCTCAGGCGCCTGGCCAACCTTGTCGAGCGGCTGGTGATCTATCCGGAGAACATGGCCGCGAACCTCGAGCGCCTGGGCGGTCTCGTCCACTCCCAGCGCGTGCTGTTGGCGCTCACCCAAAAGGGTCTGGCGCGCGAAGACGCCTACGCCGCCGTGCAGCGCAACGCCATGAAGGTGTGGCGCGGAGAAGGCAGTTTCATCGACCTCCTGAAGGCCGACCCGGAAGTGCGTCCAAGGCTGGGCGATGAAGAACTGGCCAGCCTGTTCGACCCCGCATGGCACTTCGCCCATGTGGACGCCATCTTCGCTCGCGTATTCGGAGCCGACGCCGGCTCGGCGACCGCTTAGGCCTCGCCGCGCACCTGACCGCGGGCGACGGCCATGAACTCATCCATCTTGGCGTGGACTTCGCCGGCGCGGAGGGTGACGCCGGAGGCGGCCAGATCTTCGCTTACCTTGCGCAGTACGTCTTCATCGCCGGGCTGTTCAAAGTGCGATTTGAGTACCGCCTGGGCATAGTCCTCGACGCTCTCGAGACCCATCAGGCGACCGGCCCACTCGCCCAGCAATCGGTTGCGCCGCGAGGTGGCGCGAAACTCCAGCTCCTGATCGTTGACGAACTTCCGTTCGAAGCCCTCTTCGCGATCGTCGAGACTACTCATGAAGCCCATTGTCACCCACCCACTGATATTCTCAATATCCCTCGGGCCCCTGGGGAGCAATCGGCGCCGGGTGCGCCGTTACGACGCATCATGGAAGCGGCGGAAGTCGATCATGCGCCGTCCTTGGTCGTCCTGGGTGAAAATGTCGGCCAGCGGGCGGCCCCAGCGGATGCGGTCGGGCGTGTAGTCCGCGCGAGCGTGGATGGTTGAGACGAACGTCTCATCGGTTCCCTTCATGATCACCACGATCTCGGCCTGCGATTTCAGCAGACTCTCGTTGGTCTCGCCGAAGAGCGGGCTGGCTTGGTCGATCTGGTGGATTACTTGCCAGGTCAGGAAAAACAGCGGCGTGCGCGAGCGCACCACCGGCAGGTCGTGGAAGCGGCGCATCACGCCCCCCTCGGCGGTGGTCACATTGCGCACCAGGCTGACGCTCACCTCGGCTTCCACCACCAGATTGCGCCTCTGGTTGGCGGCGCGGAACATCAGCGACGGGGCGCCTTCGAAGGGGGCGATCACGGCGATGTCCGAGAACATGATCCGGGCGGTGGGCCTGGAAACCCGCGCGAACATCAAGCCGGCGGCGATGGCGATGTTGAACAGGCCGACAAAGGTCTCCACCGTCACGATGACGTTGGCGTAGAAGCTCCGGGGCGCCATCGAGCCATAGCCGATCGACCCGAGGGTCTGGACCGAAAAAAAGAAGTGATCGGCGAAGCTGTTCGGTCGGGCGCCGCTGATGCCGGTGGGGTCGGCGAAGTAGAGCAGCGCGAAGACGCCGTGGATGGTCAGGAACGCCGCCGCCATGACCCCCATGAATGCCCACAGCGGCATGGTCAGCAGGAAATGGTAGGCGTCGCGCCAGCCGGCGCGCGGCAGGCCGACGTAGATGGCGCCGGTGGTTCCGAACCTCGGGTAGTTGGCCGGAAGCGTGTCGCCCGTGGAATCGTCGATGTCGTCCGCGCTCATCGATTGGCCCTCTTCCCGCCTCGTCCGCGCCGCCGGCAGGTTTGCGCCACCGGCCCCGATAAGATAGATTCCGCGTCGCAGGTTGAAACAGCTCGCCACCCCAAATCACTCGGTTGCGCGCTGGGAAGTTTTCCTGGCGGGCGCATATCGTGTCCGGAGTCTCGCCTGACTGAAGGAAGGCCGAAACCATGACCCGCCGCAAGAAAATCTACGAGGGCAAGGCGAAGATTCTTTACGAGGGGCCAGAGCCCGGCACACTCATTCAGTATTTCAAGGACGACGCCACCGCCCTCAACGGGGCCAAGAAAGCCGTGCTCGAAGGCAAGGGCGTCATCAACAACCGGATCAGCGAATATATCATGACCCGGCTGAACGCGATTGGCGTTCAGAACCACTTCATCAGGCGGATGAGCCTGCGCGAGCAACTGATCAAGGAAGTCGAGATCATCCCCCTGGAGGTGGTGTGCCGTAACATCGCCGCCGGCTCGCTCTCCAAGCGCTTCGGCATTCCCGAAGGCCAGGCCCTGCCGCGCTCGATCATCGAGTTCTATCTGAAGGACGACAAGCTGGACGACCCGATGGTGGCTGAGGAGCACATCACAGCCTTCAACTACGCCCAGACCCAGGAAATCGACGACATGATGGCCATGACGCTGCGTGTGAACGACTTCCTATGCGGCATGTTCGGCGCGGTCGGCATCACTCTCGTCGACTTCAAGATCGAATTCGGGCGCGTGTGGGAGAACGACTTCTCGCGTGTGCTGTTGGCCGACGAGATCAGCCCCGACAGCTGCCGCCTGTGGGACTCGGCGACCAATGAGAAGCTGGACAAGGACCGCTTCCGCCGCGATCTCGGCAACGTCATCGAAAGCTACACCGAAGTGGCGCGGCGTCTGGGAATCATGAAGGAGATGCCCACCGTCATCCAGGGCGGAATCCACTGAGCATGAAGGCCAAGGTCGAGGTGTTCCTGAAGCCCGGTGTCCTCGACGTCCAGGGCAAGGCGGTGGAGAACGCGCTGCACGGCCTGGGCTGGAGCGGCGCGGCCAATGTTCGGGTGGGCCGGGTGATCACCTTCGACGTTGCCGCCGCCAGCGCGGACGCCGCGCGCGGCGATGTCGAGGCCATGTGCGAGCGCCTGCTCGCCAATCCGGTCATCGAGAGCTATCGCGTGGAGATCGCTCCATGAAGGCCGCCGTGGTGGTCTTCCCCGGCTCCAACTGCGACCGCGACTGCAAAACCGCCATCGAACGGTCCACCGGCGCTTCCGTCGACATGGTCTGGCACGGCGAGAGCGAGCTGCCCTCCGGCCTGGATCTGATCGTCCTGCCGGGCGGCTTCGCTCATGGCGACTATCTGCGCTGTGGGGCCATGGCCGCCCTCTCGCCGGTGATGGGCGCGGTGCGCGCCGCAGCGGCCCGCGGCGTAGCTGTCGCCGGCATCTGCAACGGCTTCCAGGTGCTGTGCGAGGCGGGCATGCTGCCAGGCGCCATGTTGCGCAACGCCGGCCTGAAATATGTCTGCAAGGCCGTGGCGCTGGACGTGGTCAACGCCCAGACCCGCTTCACTGCCGCCTATGGCGAGCAGCGCGTGGCGGTGATGACCGTCGGCAACGGCGAAGGCGCCTATTTCGCCGATCCGGAGACCCTGGACCGGCTCGAAGGCGACGGGCGCATCGCCTTTCGCTATCGCGACAACCCCAATGGTTCGGCCCGCGATATCGCCGGCATCGTCAGCGAAGACGGCCATGTGCTGGGCGTCATGCCCCACCCCGACCGCGCCTTCGAAGCGGCGCTCGGCTCGGCCGACGGCGTCCCGCTCTTCCAAAGCATCCTCGGCCGCGCTTAAGAAAAAGGGCGGCCTTGCGGGCCGCCCCAGTCGGGAGAAAGCTTCAGGAAGCGAGGATCAGCGCGACGCTGTCGTCGTCGGCGCGAGAGCGGCGGCGTTGCACCGCTCCAGGCCCTTGGAGTCCAGAGTCCTGGATTCGGTCGCGTAGGACGAGATGCGGCCCATCTTCTTGGCCAGATCCCGGCAGCCGGAGACGCCTTGCGCGGTGTCTGGCGCGATGGCGGCGACGCAGGTCGCGCCAGAACAATTCCACACCGCATCTGCGGCGATGAACTTGGCTTGGTTGGCCTGGGCCGAGTCGAGCGTGGCCGTAACGGTCACTTCGGCGAGGGCGGAGCCGGCGAGGGAGAATGCGGCCAGAGCCGTGGCGATGGCGAGTTTCATGAGTGACGCCTTTCTTTCAGATAAACTTCTAGCGGAGCCCCGACCGAGGCCGGTGCGTTCGAGGGTTTTTGTTCTGGCTGGCGGACCCATCGGGAAGCCCCACTCCGGCCCCACCCCAGAACTTGACACTGATTAGATACCACCGTTCATGTGGAATGCAAGCGAAATTTTGACAGCGTTTAGATACCGTCGATCATATTGCGTCGCACCCTGAAATATTGTGCGCCGCAACTCTCATCGCCGCAATGGCGGAATCGCGGCCCAGACGCTAAAAGGCGCCGATGACCGCCCCCGCCCAGACTATGGCCGAAACCGCCGCCGAATTCGGCCTCCGACCCGAGGAATACGACCTCATCGTCAGGCGGCTGAACCGCGAACCGAATCACCTCGAGCTCGGCGTGTTCTCGGTGATGTGGAGCGAGCACTGCTCCTACAAGTCCTCACGGTTGCACCTGCGGAAATTCCCAACCACCGGTCCGCGGGTGATTCAGGGGCCTGGTGAGAATGCTGGCGTCGTCGACATCGGCGACGGCCAGGCGGTCGTGTTCAAGATGGAGTCGCATAACCACCCCTCTTTCATCGAGCCCTATCAGGGCGCGGCGACGGGCGTGGGCGGCATCATGCGTGACGTATTCACCATGGGTGCGCGGCCGATCGCGCTCCTGAATGCGCTGCGGTTCGGCGATCCTTCGCATCCGCGAACGCGGCGATTGGTGGCCGGCGTTGTGGCCGGAATCGGCGGGTACGGCAACTGCGTGGGTGTGCCGACCGTGGCCGGTGAGACCAACTTCCACTCAGGCTACGACGGCAACATCCTGGTCAACGCCATGTGCGTCGGCCTTGCCCAGTCCGATCAGATTTTCTATTCAGCGGCCCCCGCCTCCGGCCTGCCGGTGGTCTACTTCGGCTCCAAGACCGGACGCGACGGCATTCACGGCGCGACCATGGCCTCGGCCGAATTCGATGAGGCTTCGGAGGAGAAGCGACCCACCGTTCAGGTGGGCGATCCGTTCGCCGAAAAGCTGCTCATCGAGGCGACCCTGGAGCTGATGGCCAGCGGCGCGGTGGCCGCCATTCAGGACATGGGCGCGGCCGGCCTCACGTCCTCATCGGTGGAGATGGCCGGCAAGGGCGACGTCGGAATCGATCTCGATCTCGACCTCGTGCCCCAGCGCGAAGAGGGCATGAGCGCCTATGAGATGATGCTGTCGGAGAGTCAGGAGCGGATGCTGGCGATCCTCAAGCCGGGGCGCGAGGCGGACGGCCAGCGCATCTTCGAGAAATGGGGCCTGGACGCGGCCGTCATCGGCCAGACCACCGACACGGGCCGGCTCGTTCTGCGCCATGGCGGGCAGGAGGTGTGCGACCTGCCGCTCGGCCCGCTCACCGACGATGCCCCGCTCTACGACCGGCCATGGGCCGCGCCCAAGCCGCCGGCGCGAATCGCGCCGGCTGAGGTTCCGACGCCGCTCGATTGGGCCGAGGCGCTCCTCAAGCTGATGACCTCGCCGGACATGGCTTCCAAGCGCTGGCTCTGGGAGCAGTATGACCGTCACGTCATGGCCGACACCCTGGAAGATTCGGCGACGGGCGCGGACGCCGGCGTCGTGCGCGTGCACGGAACGGGCAAGTCCCTGGCGGTGACCTGCGACTGCACGCCGCGTTATGTGGCCGCCGACCCGCGCGAGGGCGGCAAGCAGGCGGTTGTGGAAGCCTGGCGCAACCTCACCGCCGTCGGCGCCGATCCCATCGCCATCACCGACAACCTCAACTTCGGCAATCCCGAGCGCCCCGAGATCATGGGTCAGATCGTCGCCGCCATCGAGGGCATGGCCGAGGCCTGCCGGGCGCTCGACTTCCCGGTCGTGAGCGGCAATGTCTCGCTCTACAACGAGACCAACGGCGCGGCCATTCCGCCGACGCCAGTGGTCGGCGCGGTGGGGCTGATCGCCGCCGGCGCGCGCCACGCCGATTTCTCGTCGATGAAGCCGGGCGACAGCCTGGTACTAGTCGGTGAGACGCGGGGCGAGCTCGGCGCCAGCCTCTATCTCCGCGAACTGCTGGGCCGCGAGGACGGCGCGCCACCGCCGGTCGATCTTGCCGCCGAACGTCGCAACGGCGACTTCGTGCGCTCGCTGATCCAATCTGGCGCCGCGCGCGCCGTGCACGATCTTTCCGATGGCGGCCTGGGCGCCGCCGCGGCCGAGATGGCCTTGGCCTCCGACGTTGGGTTGACGTTGACCTTGCCGCCGGCCGTCTTGGCCCACGCCTTCCTGTTCGGCGAGGATCAGGCGCGATATCTGATCGCAACGGACGCGGCGGATCCCATTCTTCAGGCGGCGCGCGCCGCGGGCGTCCCGGCCGAACAGATCGGCGTCGCCGGCGGTGAGGCGATCGTCGTCCAGGGCCTGCTCACCCTCCCCCTCGCCGAGCTGCGCGCCGCCCACGAAGGCTGGCTGCCGTCCTTCATGGCTTGAGTTCGCTCAACTCGCTGGCTTCATCTTCATAGCGTCCATGAGCGAGGACGGTGTGAGTAGGGGCTTGTCGCCGGGTTTCGGATCACGCACCCAGTGAGACGTCGAATTCTCGTCCGCCCACGCTTCGCTCGCTCTGGCGGCGTTTCGCAGCGCCGACACCGAGTCCGGCGTGCAACCGCCTTGGTCGTCCATTTTCAGCCCGGGCAGGGGCGTTTTGGTCGGCGTGAGGCGCGCTGTCTCCTTGACCAGTTTATCGGTGGCGGCCTTCAGCTTCGCTAGATCCTCGTCCAATTTGGCTTGCTGTGGGTCTACCGGAACGGCGGAGGACTGAGCCGTCTCACCGCCTGAAGGAGCCGAAAGCGGCTTGAGGCTCGAGGGATCCGACGGGCTGTAGAGACCACCCGCTGGGGCAGGAGGCGGGGGAGCGGCGGGTTCTCCGACGCCCGCCGGATCTGGCTCAGTCTTTTCCGGCGGCGGAGGCGGCCCGCATTTGACCGGCCACTCTTTCATGGCGATCACGCGGCCCTTGTCGTCCAGCTTGAGCGAGCGAAAGGCCATGTAGACATACATCGGCGGAGCGCCCTTGTTGTAGGGCAGCGTCAATGGGATCTGCAGCAGGGGTGGGTCGCCGGCCGCCTCCAGCCAAAGCGGAGGGTTTCCCACGCCGCCGTTGGCCGCAGCGCATGTCGGCCACGCGTCTTGGGGTGTCGTCTCCTCGAATTGGCAATCCGGCTTTTCGTTCCGCCACACCCCGGAACGGATCGGCGGCGCCCCGGCGCCGTCCGCCACCGTGAACATCGGCGTCTGGGTGGTGACCATGTTGCAGCCGCCCAGACTCAGCATGGTGACCATCAGCGCCCATCTCGAAACCAAGTTCATTCATCGCCCCCTTTTCAATCCGCCCGATCCCGCACCCATCGGCCAACACCCTTCTTCGGGGCCCAGGCCTCGCTCTGAGCAGCCACGCGCCGCATCGCGGTCGGGTCGTCGATGGTGCAGAGGCGACCGATCTGGCTGGCGGACGCATCCGCCGCGACCGGCTCGACCCTCACGCCCTCCGCTGGATGTTCGGTGAAGTCGCCGCCGGCGGACGGCGGCCCGCACTGCACCGGCCAAAACTTGAAGCGCGTGAAGCGTCCGGCTGCGTCGAGCTTGGACGGCCGGATGCCGACATAGGCGTAGATGTCTCCGGTGAGCTTCATGTCCCCGGAAACCTTGACCTGGGCCTGACCGACGATCGGCTGGCCCGCGGCCAGAACCAACGGCTCGGTCGTCCAGACGGGGTTTTCGCCGTTGCGGTCGTAGTACCCCACCTTCCCCGCGCCCAAGACCACGCCGTCGGCGCAGCTCGGCCATTCGCTCAGCGGTCGGCTCTCATCGACCTTGCAGGCGTCGCCGAAATCCAGCCGCCACAGACCGGGGCGCGGAGCCGGCGCGCCGTCGGCCGAGACAAACAGCGGCTTGTGGGTGATGACGATGTTGCAGCCGGTCAGCAGAACCAGCGCCGCCAGGCACGTCAGAAGCCTCACCGCGCCCTCCCAAGACAGGTGAAATCCGTGCTAACCATAGGCTCACACTCCGCAATTCGAGGAAAGCAGGCGAACGATGCCGATGCCCGCCGCCGAACTGGAGGCCGATCTCCACGCGGCATTCCCCGATGCGGAGATCGCGGTCGAGGACCTGGCCGGCGATGGCGACCACTATCGCGCGCGCATCGTCTCGACCGCCTTCAAGGGTCTGCCGCGCGTCCGGCAGCACCAGCTGGTCTACGCCGCGCTGAAGGGAAAGATGGGCGGCGCCCTGCACGCCCTGGCGCTTGAAACCTCGGCCCCGGCTTGACCCAGGCCGCGCGCGTCCCTAGCTCTCGCGAAGTCTCCGCGCAGGATCAGCCATGACCGACACCGCTACGGACGTCTCCGCCGTCAACGAATTCATCTCCAAGACCATCGCCGAGCACCCGGTGGCCCTGTTCATGAAGGGCACGCCCGACGCTCCCGGCTGCGGCTTCTCGGCCGTGGTGGTGCAGATCCTCGATCACCTGGGTGTCGAGTTCGTCGGCGTGAACGTGTTGCAGAGCGACGAGTTGCGGCAAGGCGTCAAGGCCTTTTCCGACTGGCCGACAATCCCTCAGCTCTATGTGAAGGGTGAGTTTGTCGGCGGCTGCGATATCGTCCGCGAGATGTTCCAGTCGGGCGAGTTGAAGACTTTGCTCGCCGAGCGGGGCGTTCAGGCCTGACGCCGCGACGCGGGCGTCATTTCGGCGTTACCTGCGCGGGACGATCTTGATTTCGAAGATTGTCGGCCATTGCTTGCCGGTGACGAACAGCCGGTCGCCCTTGGCGTCATAGGCGATGCCGTTCAACACCTCATCCGGATCGACCAAGGTTTCACCAGGCCTCAGCCCCGCGAGGTCAATCCAGCCGATCACATGCCCGTCCACCGGTGAGATGCGCGCGATGCGGTCGGTCATCCAGACGTTGGCGTAGATCTCTCCCTTGACGTATTCGAGCTCATTGAGCGGCTCGACCGTCTTTCCGCCGTCCCTGACGACGACACTGCGGACTTCGTGAAAGGTGCGCGGGTCGCGGAAGCGCAAGGTCGCGGTGCCGTCGCTGGTGATGATCTGGCGGGCGGTGCGGGTCATGCCCCAGCCTTCGCCGGCATAGCTGAATTGCCTGACAGGTTTGAACGTGGCGCGGTCGTAGACGACGCCAAGGTGCGATCGCCAAGTCCACTCGTAGATGTATGGGCCCCAGTCGACGACGCCTTCGCCGAAGTACGCCGCCGGCAGGTCGACCCTGCGGACCACCCGGCCCGTCCGAGGGTCCGAAGCCAGAACGCCCGACTGGCCGTTCCGCCCGATTCCCTCGTAAAACAGGCCGTCGAGGTAGAAGAACCCCTCGGTGAAGCTGGCCGTCGAATGCGGGAAGGTCGCCACGACCCGGTAGCCGCTGACTGGGGCGGCCAGGACGGATGTGGCGATAAGCGACGCGGCGAAGGCCAGCGCCGCCCTCATCCTACGACGCGTAGAACTCGACCACGAGGTTGGGTTCCATCTTCACCGGATAGGGCACCTCGGCCAGTTCCGGCGTGCGCACGAACTTGGCGCTCATCGCCTTGGGATCAACCTCGATGTAGTCGGGCGTGTCGCGCTCGGCGAGCTGCAGGGCTTCCAGCACCAGGGCCATGTTGCGCGAGCGTTCGCGCACGGTCACCACGTCGCCGACCTTCACCTGATAGGAGGCGATGTTCACGCGCTTGCCGTTCACCTGCACGTGGCCGTGGTTGACGAACTGGCGGGACGCGAAGACCGTCGGCATGAACTTGGAGCGGTAGATCACCGCGTCCAGGCGCGATTCCAACAGGCCGATCAGATTCTCCGAGGTGTTGCCCTTGCGGCGGGCGGCCTCATCGTAGGTGCGTGAGAACTGCTTCTCGGTGAGGTTGCCGTAATAGCCCTTCAGCTTCTGCTTGGCGCGCAGCTGCAGGCCGAAGTCGGAGACCTTGCTCTTGCGGCGCTGGCCATGCTGGCCGGGGCCGTAGGAGCGTTTGTTGATCGGGCTTTTGGGGCGACCCCAGATGTTCTCGCCCATCCGCCGGTCGATCTTGTATTTCGCCGATTGGCGCTTCGACATGCTCTATCGTCTTTCACTTCGACGCGGTCCGGTCCCTCCCCTTTTGGAGAGACAATTGCAACGGCGGCGCTCGCATCACCCGTCATAAGATCGCGCGCCGCGAGGAAACCCCGGCGGCGTGCGAGGCGCGGCTTATGACTTTTGGGACCCTTCGTTGTCAAGCGCGCGCGCTTTGGCCGCCAGCTTCGCCAGCACCTTGCCGCGTCCCTTCGAGAGGGCCGTGACCACCCCGCGCAGGGTGCGCACCTCCTGGTCGGTCAGGCGGGCGCGGCCGAGCGCCACGCGCAGATTGCGCACCATCGAGGGTCGTTTTTCCGGCGGGTGGAAAAAGCCGGCGGCGTCGAGCTCGTCCTCAAGCTGTCCGTAAAAGCCCATCAGCGCGGCGTGATCGGCCGGCGTCGGCGCCTCGACGAAGCCGGTCGGGGCTGCAGGCGCGGCGCTCATCCGCCACTCATAGGCCGTGAGCGCCACAGCCTGGGCAAGGTTGAGCGAGCGGAACCGCTCGTCCACCGGCGCGGTGACGACGCCGTGGCATAGGGCGATGTCGTCCGCCTCCAAACCCGCCCGCTCGCCGCCGAAAAGCACGCCGCACGACCAGCCCTCCGACGCCGCCTCCCGCAACTCGGCCGCGCCTTCGCGGGGACTGAAGACCGGCAGCACCGCCTCCCTCGGCCGGGCGGTGGTCGCCAACACCAGATGAAGATCGGCAAGCGCGTCCTCCAGGCGATCGAACACCCGAGCGCCGTCCAGCGGCCAGTCGGCGCCCGAAGCGCTCGCCCAGGCCCGCGCCTGCGGCCAGCCGTCGCGCGGACTGACCAGACGCAACTCCGAGAGGCCGAAGTTGGCCATGACCCGCGCCGCCGCGCCGATGTTCTCGGCGAGTTGGGCGTCCTTGAGAATGACGCAAGGCGCTTTCATGGGATCGCCCATAGCTCATTTCGCGGGCGGACGGATATGATCGCGCCGACGCCGACCTGAGAGAGAGATTCGCTTGCCGTTCATCCACCTCGACCGTCGCGCCGCGCTTTTTGGCCTTTCCACCGCCCTGCTTGCCGCCTGCAAGCCGGGCGCCCCGACAGCCCCGCGCGGACCCGCCTCGCTCGATACGAGCCGCCTCGCCGACGGTTTCGGGGAACTGCTTGCCCGCGCCCGGCCGGCGGTGTTCGGGTTCGGCGTTGCTCTGACGGGTGGAGGAACCCAATGGGTCTCCGACGCCACCGCACGCTTTCCCCTGCAGAGCGTCTTCAAGGTGTTCCTGGCCGCGGCGGCCCTCGCGATGGTCGACGCCGGCCAGATGAGACTCGCCGAGCCGATCGTCCTCAGCGACCAGGATCGGGCGTTCGGTTGGGATCCGATGGTGCGGGCCTGGCGTGGACCGGCCATGACCTTTCCGGTCGTCGATCTCATCGCTCTGGCCGTACAGCAGAGCGACAACACTGCCGCCGACGCTCTCATGAAGCGCATCGGCGGCCCGGCCGCTGTCACCGCCTGGCTGCGCGGCAAGGCTATCGCCGATATCAGCGTCGACCGCTATGAAACCGAGATTCAGCCAGAGGTGCTGGGCATGGGGCCGTTCCAGCCGCAGTGGTCCGACAACCGCGCCTGGACCGCGGCGCGAGACGCCGTGCCCGCCGAGGCGCGCGAGGCCGCCACAACCCGCTATCTCGCCGACGCGCGCGACACCGCGACCCTGGCCGCCAGCCTGGATTTCCTCACCCGCCTCGCCGCGGGCCAGCTTTTGTCGGCCGCCTCCACGCGCCTTTTGCTACGCCTGATGACCGACAGCCGGACGGGCGAACATCGCCTCAAGGCGGGACTACCCGCGAACGCCAGCCTGGCCCACAAGACGGGCACCTCGACCACCGACCTCGGCCTTACCCCGGCCACCAACGACATCGGTGTCGTGACGCTGGCGAACGGACGGCGGTTCGCGCTTGCCGCCTATATCGCGGGGTCGACGGGCACCGAAGGCACCCGCGAGGGTTTGATCGCCGACGCCGCGCGCCTGGCGGTGAGCTGCGTGCGCTGAGGCCTCAGACGGCGGCGGAGACCGCTCGGCGGCGCAGGGCCGCTCCCAGGCCGGCGAAGCCGATGATCATCAGCGCCCATGTGGCCGGTTCAGGAACCTGGGTGACCGTCCAGCTTATGTTGGTCGAGCCGGTGGGATAATCGACGCCGCCGCCCGGGTTGTTGACCGAGTTGTTGAGTATGAGGCCGTAAAGCCCGTTTCCGCCGAGTCCGAAATTGAATGCCCCGCCGGTGTTGGTCGTCACCGAGATGCCGCCAAAGTCCACGTAAGGCTGCGATGCGTAGAGCAGATTGTCGGCGCCCGCATAGGTCGAAAGCCCGGTGATGGTGAACGGGCCGGCGCCGACATTGCTGTCGAAGATGGTTCCGCTCGCGCTGGTCACCGTCTGTGGGGAAGCCCCGCCCCCAGTGACGAAATCGCCCGAACCGGACACGCCCGCGCCAGTGAAGGAGAAATCATAGACATCGGCGTGTGCTACGCCCACGACGGCCAGCGCAATTGTCGAGGCGATAAGGCTTGTTGCAAGGCGCACGAGGCGGCTCCTCAAGATTGATGGAATGGGGACGCCACTGATGTCCGGATATCCTAAGCCCGCGCGCCGCGCGCCGCAACAGAGCATACTCGCAGCGAATGCGACGGATTGGTTCTACGACCGGGCGCGCCCGCGGCTTTGGCGAACCGGTGGCACACAATGCGTGCGCTCGATTTGTTCCGTCTACAGATTATAAACGTCCGCACCGGTAAAAATCGCCCAGAACTTCATACCGCCGTCATGGCCGGAGCGCATCCTGCGACTCGGGACTTTCGAAATCCCCAACCCCAGGACGGAGACACTCGACGATGACCAGCCACCACTCCACTGCCGAACATCATGCCCTGGCCGCCGATCACCACGAACTGGCCGCCGGCCACCACCGCCAAGCGGTGAGGTCACATGAAGAGGGCGACCTTGACGGTGCGGCCCATCATGCCTACGCCGCGTCCGGCCACGGCCACCACGCAGCGCATCACACGATCGAAGCCAACAAGCTGCACGCCTCGGACCACGCTCACCCGGCCGAAGCGCACGACGCCGCCGAACCGGCCGCGACCGAAGCGCACGAAGAAGAACTGGAACACGCCGACGCCTGAAGTCGTGCTCGCGGGCGCCGGCGTCGGCGCTGGCGCCCGCGGCTGTTCCAGGGGGCCGAAAGGAATCACACCTAAGCGACGCGTGTGCAGTCTGAACACCATCCAGACGCGATAAAGGAGGCAGCGCCGGCGAGCGTCTGGTGCGCGTTAATCCAAGTTTCCTGCGCGTAAAGTCAATCATCCTTGGTGGCGAACCGCGACGCGCCTATGCAACGGGTTGTCATGACTCGGGCGCGAAATCTATTCTGCACATTGGCGCTGGCCCTCTGGCCCGCAGTCACGGCGCATGCCCAGCAGGCGTCGCCGACCGTTGTCCAGGAGATCGTGGTCACCGCTGAGCGACGGGCGACCGACATTCAGAAGACGCCGATCGCGATCACGGCCGTACCGCAAGCAACGCTCGACAAGTCCTTCATCACCAATGTGACGGGCCTCAACGCCATCGTGCCGAGCCTCGAGACGACGAAGACATCGGGCTTCGAGACCATCGTCACCATCCGCGGCGTGGGATCCGAGACGCCTGAAAACGACCTCACCAGCGTTCCGGGGGTGTCGCTGTTCGTCGACGGCGTCTACATCGTCAACACCATCTCGCTCGAACAGACCCTGTTCGACGTCGACCACATCGAGGTGCTGCGCGGACCGCAGGGCGCGCTATACGGTCAGAGCTCGATCGGCGGCGCGATCAACATCGTCAGCAACCAGCCGGAGCTCGGGAAATTCAGCGGCGCCGGTGACTTCAGCCTCGGCAACTACGAACTGACCCGCGAGCGCGGCGAGGTGAACATCCCCATCGGCGACACCCTCGCCGTGCGCCTGTCCGTCCAGCAGTTCGACCATGAGGGCTTCACCCAAGACCTGGCCATTCCCGGATTCCGCGAGGACGACGCCCACAACACCGCCACCAAGGCAGCCATACTGTGGAAGCCCACAGGCGACTTCTCGGCCACCCTGACCGGCCAATGGTATCGCGCCAACGAGAACGGCCAGGCCCAGAAAAATATCGACGATCCCGAGCCCAACGCCTGGGAGATCTACCAGGACTACCCATCGAAGAATGAGCTGACCACCCAGCTCTACCATCTCAATCTGCAATACGACGCGCCTTGGTTCAGTCTGCAGTCGGTCACCGGCTACCAGCACATGAACAGCATCCTGCAAGAGGACAGCTCGCGCAGCGCCGTCTCGCTGCTGGGCGCCTATGACGACGTCGCCGGCTGGGACACCACCTTGAGCAATTGGACGGAGGAATTCGACATCCTATCCAAGCCTGGCGGACCCATCGACTGGATCGCCGGCGCCTTCGTCCTCAATCAGAGAAGCCGCCAGTTCGTGGCCGAGTTCGAGGGCGGCGACACGCCGAACCCCGACACCGCCATATTGCCCGACATCGAGACTGACCCGCCGGCCAACCTCGCCTATGGCAACGACTCTGTGGTGAAGCGGCAGTCCTACTCAGCCTTTGCCCAGGCGACCTACCACATTCTGGCCAACTTGCGCCTTACCGCGGGTGGACGGTTGAATGTTGATCATTACACGGACGATAGCTACGATTTCTCGGCGTTCGGAACGAGCACGGCCAACAACGAGATCTGGGACCATGTACCGACCTGGCGCTCCGAACTCGACTATGACGTCACGCCGGACAACCTGCTTTATGCGAGCGCGGCGCGCGGCT
>Ga0302314_10007894_pt1 | contig 19061 bp, 17 predicted proteins | sample III_Palsa_N2_3_FD_200533 | JGI IMG/M metagenome (GOLD analysis project Ga0302314, IMG submission 200533) | Peat permafrost microbial communities from Stordalen Mire near Abisko, Sweden - III_Palsa_N2_3 | ecosystem: Environmental > Terrestrial > Soil > Palsa > Peat permafrost | place: Sweden...
GATGGACGCAAATCATCGCGTGGCGGTCATCGGCCGCCAGTGCCGCATCGAGTGCCCGCAGTTCCGAATCGGCCAGGTGGCCTCGCGCATTGCCGGGCAGGCAGCTATCGAGCAGCATGATTCGCCAGGCGCCCATGTCCACGTGGCCACCCACCTGGAAGGGTGGCGCCGCCAGCGCTTGCGCCAGGCGTGCGGGATCATCGTGATTGCCCGGGATGCAGAACACGGGCTTGTCGAGCGCGGCGAGTTCACGCGCAAAATGCGCATAGCCCTCGGGTTCATCGTTGACGATGTCGCCGGTGCAGATCACCGCATCGAAGCCCAGCTTGCGCACGATGACATCGCCGATCACGCGCCGCAGTGAATGGAGCGTGTTAATACCACGCAGGGTGCCGCTGGGATTTGCGAACAAGTGAGGGTCGGATAGCACCAGGAAGCGGAGGTCGCGGTTCATGGAACAATTCTACTATCGCGCCGACGGCTACCCAGTGATGCGTTTCATGCGTTGCCGATCTCCTGGCCATCGACGCGGTGACGCAGCACTCAATCGCGCGTTGTCATGCGCGAGAAATGTTAAACCCAAATTGGAGAGTGAGCTGCCTGTCGGAGTTTGCCGACAGCGCCGTGAGCGGCGAGGTCAAACCTCGCGCGCGAAGCGCCCGCGCGGGGCCGGGCGCTTCGCCGCAAGCTGCTCAGTAGCGGTACTGGTCGGTCTTGTACGGCCCGGCCAGATCGACCCCGATATAGCGCGCCTGCTGGTCGGTCAGCACCGTGAGCTCCGCGGCCAGTTTCTTGAGCTGCAGCCGCGCCACCTTTTCGTCCAGCTGCTTGGGCAGTACGTAGACGCCGATCGGATAGCTGGCGGTGTTGGTGAACAGCTCGATCTGCGCCAGCGTCTGGTTCGCAAACGAGGAACTCATGACGTAGCTCGGGTGGCCCGTGCCGCAGCCGAGATTCACCAGTCGTCCCTCGGCCAGCAGAATGATCCGCTTGCCATCCGGGAAAATGATGTGGTCAACCTGCGGCTTGATGTTGTCCCAGCGGTACTGCTTCAACGAGGCCACATCGATTTCATTGTCGAAGTGGCCGATGTTGCACACGATCGCATTGTTCTTCATGCGCTTCATGTGCTCGTGCGTGATGACGTGGAAATTGCCGGTGGCTGTGACGAAGATATCGCCGTGCTCGGCGGCATAGTCCAGGGTGACTACCCGGTAGCCTTCCATGGCCGCCTGCAGCGCGCAGATCGGATCGATCTCGGTCACCCAGACGTTGGCCGACAGCGCACGCAGCGCCTGGGCAGAGCCCTTGCCCACATCGCCATAGCCGGCCACCACCGCAATCTTGCCCGCCACCATGACATCGGTCGCACGCTTGATGCCGTCGACCAGCGATTCGCGGCAACCATACAGGTTGTCGAATTTGCTCTTGGTGACCGAGTCATTGACGTTGATCGCCGGGAAAGCGAGCTGACCGTCTTTCGCCATCTGGTAGAGGCGCTTGACCCCGGTGGTGGTCTCCTCCGAGACGCCGCGGATCGACTTCAGACGGGTCGAGTACCAGCTGCCATCGCGTTTGAGCGTGGCGCGGATGCTGTCGAACAGCGCGGTTTCTTCTTCGCTGCCGGGCTTGGAGATGAGTGAGGCGTCCTTTTCGGCACGTGCGCCCAGGTGCAGCAGCAAGGTGGCGTCGCCGCCGTCGTCGAGAATCATGTTGGCATGCGCACCTTTGGGCCAATCGAAGATCCGGTGCGTGAACTCCCAGTACTCGACCAGCGATTCGCCTTTGTAGGCGTACACCGCAGTGCCGCGAGCCGCGATGGCGGCGGCCGCGTGATCCTGCGTCGAGAACACATTGCAGGAAGCCCAGCGCACTTCGGCGCCCAGCGCCTGCAGTGTCTCGATGAGCACGGCAGTCTGGATGGTCATGTGCAGCGAGCCGGTGATGCGCGCGCCGCGCAGCGGCTGGGCAGGCGCAAATTCCTCGCGGATGGCCATGAGGCCGGGCATCTCGGTTTCGGCGATCGCGATCTCCTTGCGGCCCCAGTCGGCAAGTGCAAGATCGGCTACACGGAAATCCGCGGTGGCGTGAGGGGTAACGGAAACAGGGCGGGCTGTGGCAGTCATGGTGGCTCCAACTCCTTAAACATAAGGTTTGCGAGCGCCGTTGACTCAAGGCCGGCGGACTGAGCCTGGCAGGTCGTTGGCGGGCTTTTCGGCCTCGCCTCCTGTCGCAGCGCTCCTCAGTCACCGGGCTGCCGCAGATGCGGCAGCGTCAATTCAATCAAAGCTCAATGGCACAATCAATCGACGATTGCTCAAAAGCTCATGCCGGGTGTCAGGCCGCGCGGCGACGGCCCCGGCGGCGTGCCCCGGCGGCCAGGGCGTCGGCTTTATCGGTCCGCTCCCAGGTGAACTCCGGCTCCTCGCGACCAAAATGCCCGTAGGCGGCCGTCTTCTGGTAAATCGGCCGGGCCAGATCCAGCATCTGGCGCAGACCATAAGGGGTCAGGTCGAAGTGCCGGCGTACCAGTGCCGTCAATTCTTCGCGCGACAGTTCGCTGGTGCCAAACGCGTCGACCATGATCGAGGTCGGTTCGGCAACGCCGATCGCATAGGAGACCTGCACTTCGCAACGCGCGGCCAGCCCCGCGGCGACGATATTCTTAGCCACGTAGCGCGCCGCGTAAGCGGCCGAACGGTCGACCTTGGAGGGATCCTTGCCTGAGAACGCGCCGCCGCCGTGGCGCGCAAAGCCGCCATAGGTGTCGACGATGATCTTGCGGCCGGTGAGGCCGCAGTCGCCCACGGGCCCGCCGACGACGAACCGGCCCGTCGGATTGATGTGGTAGCGGGTACGTTTGTCGAGCCACTTCTTGGGCAGCACCGGTTTGATGATCTCCTCCATGACCGCTTCGCGCAGTTTCGAGGTGGAGATGTCATCGCTGTGCTGCGTAGAGAGCACGACTGCCTCGATACCGACCGGCTTGTCGTTCTCATAGCGCAGCGTCACCTGGCTCTTGGCATCCGGTCGCAGCCATTCGAGCTTGCCGCGGCGACGGATATCGGACTGGCGCTTGACCAGCCGGTGCGCCAGCGTGATCGCAGCCGGCATCAGCACGTCGGTTTCATTGGTGGCGTAGCCGAACATCAGGCCCTGGTCGCCCGCGCCCTGCTTGCGCTTGCTGCTGCGGTCGACGCCCATGGCGATATCGGGCGATTGCTTGCCGATGATGTTGATGACGCCGCAGCTGGCCCCATCAAACCCCATGTCAGAATGGTTGTAGCCGATGCGCAGCACGGTTTCGCGGACCAGCTTCTCGAGATCGATCCAGGCGCTGGTGGTGACCTCGCCCGCCACGATAACCACGCCCGTCTTGACGAGGGTCTCGCAGGCCACGCGGCCTGCCGGGTCATCGTGCAGGATGGCATCGAGCACGGCGTCGGAGATCTGATCGGCTATTTTGTCGGGATGACCTTCGGACACCGACTCGGACGTAAACAAATATTGGTTGGACATCGAGAGATTTCAGGCTGCTGAAAGGGTAGTGGCGCAGTATAACCGAAGGATTACCGCTGCCACGGGAGCCAGTCGGCGGCACGCGCGAATGTGTCAGATTTGAGACCCTCGCCGCGATTTGAGCTGTACGCCAACGGCGCGGCCCGGCACCGCCGCGTGCGCGCGGCCCGTGGGGCTCATTGCCGCCGGACCATCGGCTGTTAGACTAATGACCGGCCGCAATGACTGCGGCCCGGAGAGTTCCCTTATGCCCAGCCGCCGAGAGCTTGCCAACGTGATCCGCGTCCTCGCCATGGATGCGGTTCAGCAAGCTAATTCGGGCCACCCGGGCGCCCCCATGGGCATGGCCGACATCGCCGAAGTGCTGTGGCGCGATGTCATGAAATACAACCCGACGAACCCGCACTGGTGGGATCGCGACCGCTTTATCTTGTCGAATGGCCACGCGTCGATGCTGCTGTATGCGTTGCTGCATCTGACCGGCTATCCGCTCAAGATGGAGGAGTTGCGGAATTTCAGGCAGCTTGGCAGCCGCACGGCCGGCCATCCCGAGTATGAAGTCGAGATCGGCATCGAAACCACCACCGGTCCGCTCGGCCAGGGTCTCGCCAACGGCGTCGGCTTTGCGCTGGCGGAGAAAATACTGGCGGCACATTTCAATCGGCCGGGGTTGCCAATCATCGACCACCACACCTGGGTGTTCTGCGGTGACGGCTGCCTCATGGAAGGTGTCTCGCACGAGGCCTGCTCACTGGCCGGTACGCTCAAGCTCGGCAAGCTCATCGTGTTCTACGACGACAATGGCATCTCGATCGACGGCCACGTCAAGGGCTGGTTCGCCGATGACACGCCCAGGCGCTTCGAAGCCTACGGCTGGCATGTGCAGAGCATCGATGGCCACGACGGCGAGGCGATCGCGCGGGCCACGCTCAATGCCAAGGCGGTATCGGACCGGCCCTCGATCATCTGCTGCAAGACGGTGATCGGCTGGGGTGCCCCCACCAAGGCCGGCTCCAAGGCCACGCATGGCGAGCCGCTGGGCGCCGAAGAAATCGCTGGCGCCAAGCAGCAGTTTGGCTGGACCGCGCCACCCTTCACCGTGCCCGAGCCGCTCAAGGCCGCCTGGAATCACCAGGCGGCGGGCGCAGCGGCCGAGGACAGCTGGAAGCAGCTCTATGGCCGCTATCAAAGCGCCCACCCGGACCTGGCAGCCGAACTCGAGCGGCGCATGACCGGCCATTTGCCAGCCGATTGGCCCCAGACGCGCAAGGCCGCCATCGCCACCGCGCAGACCGTCACCGGCTCGCAGGCAACGCGCGTGTCCTCGCAGGCCGCGCTGAATTCGATTGGCATAAAGCTTCCCGAATTGCTGGGCGGCTCGGCCGATCTGACCGGCTCGAACAACACGCTGCAGAAAATCTCCAAAGGCATCGAGCCGAACGACGACTCGGGCAATTACCTGCACTACGGTGTGCGCGAGTTCGGCATGACGGCAGCGATGAACGGCATCGCGCTGCACGGCGGCCTCATTCCCTACGGTGGTACCTTCCTGACTTTTTCCGACTATGCGCGCAATGCCGTGCGCATGGCGGCGCTGATGCATCAGCGCGTATTGCTGGTTTACACGCATGATTCGATCGGACTGGGCGAGGATGGACCCACCCACCAGCCGATCGAGCACCTGAACGCCCTGCGATTGATACCGAATCTCTCGCTGTGGCGGCCCTGTGATGCGGTCGAGAGCGCCGCGGCCTGGTGCGAGGCGATCGAACACACCGCGGGCCCCAGCGCGCTGATCTTTTCGCGCCAGGGTCTGGCGCAGATGCCTCGCCCGCCCGAGGTGCTCGCCGCCATCGCCCGTGGCGGTTACGTGCTGGCCGATTGCGCCGGTACCCCCGAGTGCATCGTGATGGCGAGCGGTTCGGAAGTGGAGATCGCGCTCGCAGGCGTCAGGGCCGCCGGTGCGCAGGGCAGAAATGTTCGCCTGGTCTCGATGGTCTGTACCGAGCGCTTCGATGCGCAGGATGCGGCCTACCGCGAGTCGGTATTGCCGGCGGCGGTGCGCGCGCGCGTTGCCATCGAGGCGGGGTCCACCGGCTTGTGGTGGCGCTACGTGGGCAGCGGCGGCCGCGTGATCGGCATCGATCATTACGGTGCCTCGGGCAAGGCGCCCGAGCTGTACAAGAAGTTCGGCATCACCGCCGAACATGCGTTGCAAGAGATTCTGGCTTCGATAAAAGGGACCGTGTCATGACGCTTAAAGTTGGGATCAATGGTTACGGCCGCATTGGCCGCAACGTGTTGCGTGCGCTGTATGAGAGTGGCAAGCGTGAGGAGCTGCAAATCGTTGCGATCAATGATCTCGGTGACGCCAAGATCAATGCGCATCTGACGCGCCACGACACCGTGCACGGTCCTTTCAGGGGCGAGGTCAAGGTCGACGGCGATTCGCTGCTGGTCAACGGCGATCGCATCAAGGTGCTCTCGGAGCGCGATCCCGCCAAGCTCCCCTGGGGCAGCCTCGGCGTCGATACCGTGCTCGAGTGCACCGGCCTGTTCACTTCCAAGGCCAAGGCCGGCAAGCACATCGAGGGCGGCGCCAGGCGCGTGGTCATTTCCGCGCCCGGCGGCGACGATGTCGATGCGACCGTCTGCTTCGGCGTCAATGATTCGATCCTCAAGTCCAGCTTCACGGTCATCTCCAACGCTTCGTGCACGACCAACTGCCTGGCGCCGCTTGCCAAGGCGCTCAACGAGACCGTTGGCATCGTCGCCGGCGTCATGACCACGGTGCATTCCTACACCAACGATCAGGTGCTCACCGATGTCTATCATTCGGACCTGCGCCGCGCCCGCTCCGCCACGCATTCGATGATTCCGACCAAGACCGGAGCGGCAGCGGCCGTGGGCCTGGTGCTGCCGGAACTCAAGGGCAAGCTCGACGGGTTTTCGGTGCGCGTGCCCACGATCAACGTCTCGCTGGTGGACCTGAGCTTCATCGCGCGGCGCGCGACCACCGTGGACGAGATCAACAAGATCATGAAGGCGGCCGCCACCACCGGACCACTCTCGGCCGTGCTGGCCTATACCGACGAGCCGCTGGTATCGGTGGACTTCAATCACGATCCGCACTCCTCGGTGTTCGACGCCGGTATGACCCGCGTCATCGAGGGCACGCTGGTCAAGGTGTGTTCCTGGTATGACAATGAATGGGGATTTTCCAACCGCATGATCGACACCACGCTCGCCTGGTCGCGGGCGCCGTAGCCGGGCGCCGGGCGCAACGAGTTCTGTCCGCATGAAAGTCCTGCGCATGGGGGATCTGAAGCTGTCGGGCCAGCGGGTGCTGATCCGCGAGGATCTGAACGTGCCTGTAAAGGATGGCGTGGTCACCAGCGACGCGCGCATCCGCGCGGCGTTGCCGACCCTGCGGACCGCCATGCAGCAGGGCGCACGCGTGATCGTGCTGTCACACCTCGGCCGGCCCGAGGAGGGAAAGTTCGAGAGCGAATTCTCCCTGGCTCCGGTGGCCGCCAAACTCTCAGAATTGCTCGGCAAGCCCGTGCCGTTGTGCAAGGACTGGCTTGGCGGCGTTGAATGCGCCGCCGGCCAGGTCGTGCTGTGCGAAAATGTGCGCTTCAACAAGGGCGAGAAGAAGGACAACGAGGCGCTGGCACGCCAGATGGCATCGCTCTGCGATGTGTTCGTCATGGACGCCTTCGGCACCGCGCATCGGGCCGAGGCCAGCACCCACGGCGTGGCGAAATACGCGCCTGTGGCCTGCGCCGGTCCGCTGCTGGTCGCCGAGCTGGAGGCGCTCGAGCGCGCGCTCGCCAAACCCGCACGGCCGCTGGTAGCGATCGTCGCCGGCTCGAAGGTCTCAACCAAGCTGCAGGTGCTCGAAGCGCTGCTCGATAAAGTCGACAAGCTCATCGTCGGCGGCGGCATTGCCAACACGTTTCTCGCCGCCACGGGCGTCAAGATCGGCAAGTCGCTGTGCGAGAAGGACATGCTCGGGATGGCGCGTATGCTGCTCGAGCGCGCGCGCGCGCGCGGTGCGGAGATTCCGTTGCCGGTCGATGTGGTCGTGGCGCGCGAATTCGCCGCCACGGCGCATGCCGATGTGCGGCCAGTGGGCCAGGTGGCCGATGATGAACTGATACTCGATATCGGCCCCGACACGGCCGAACAGTTCGACGCCATCCTCAAGTCTGCCGGTACCATCATCTGGAACGGCCCGGTCGGGGTGTTCGAGTTCGATCAGTTTGGAGAGGGCACCAGGGCCATCGCCAATGCGATCGCCAGCAGCAAGTCCTTTTCGCTGGCCGGTGGCGGCGACACGCTGGCGGCCATCGAGAAATACGGTGTCGAGGATGGCATCTCCTATATATCGACCGGCGGTGGCGCGTTTCTTGAATTCGTCGAAGGCAAGACTTTGCCGGCGGTCGCGGTGCTCGAGCAGCGCGCCACGGCGGCCGCGGCAGCCCATGGCGCTTAGGCGCCGCGAACCGGTATCACAGAAACATGGACACACTGCGTAGAACCAAGATCGTGGCGACCCTGGGCCCCGCCACCGACAACCCCGACGTGGTTGCCGGCATGATCAAGGCGGGCCTCGACGTCGCCCGCATCAACTTCTCGCACGGCACGCGTGAATCGCAACGCAAACGCGTCGAAATGGTGCGTCATGCGGCGCGCGAAGCCGGGCGCTATATCGGTCTGCTGGCAGATCTGGCCGGACCGAAGATACGCATCGAGTGTTTTCGCGACGGCTCTGTGCAGCTCGCGGAGGGTGCCCCCTTTGCGCTCGATACCATGCTCGATCCGCAGGCAGGTACCATCGAGGAAGTCGGCTGCGCCTACAAGGATCTGCCCAAGGATGTGCATGCGGGCGATACGCTGCTGCTCAATGATGGCCAGATCGTGCTCGAGGTCGAAAAGGTGGTCGGCACCCGCATCTCGACCGTGGTGCGCTCGGGCGGGGAGCTTTCCAACCGCAAGGGTGTCAATCGCCAGGGCGGCGGAATTTCCGCCGCGGCGCTGACCGACAAGGACTTCGAGGATATCCGCCTGGTGGCAGAACTCGGCGTCGACTATCTGGCAGTGTCGTTCGCGCGCGATGCCGACGATATTCGCAAGGCACAGTCCGAACTGCGCCGCTGGCGCGGTGAAGCGCGCGTATGCGCCAAGATTGAGCGCCACGAGGCGCTCGACAATCTGTCCGGCATTCTCGCCGTGACCGACGCGGTCATGGTGGCGCGTGGCGATCTGGGCGTGGAGATGGGCTACGCGGAGCTGACCGGTCTGCAGAAGACCATCATCCGCCAGTCACTGGCCCGCAACCGCGTGGTCATCACGGCTACGCAGATGATGGAGTCGATGATTCAGAACCAGGTGCCGACGCGAGCGGAGGTCAGCGATGTCGCCAACGCCGTGCTCGACGGCACCGATGCGGTCATGCTGTCGGGCGAGACCGCGGCCGGAAAATTTCCGGTCAAGGCCGTGCAGGCGATGTCGGATGTGATCCGGGGAGCCGAAAAGTACCAGCTCGGGTCGATGCGAGTCATGGTGCGCGCCGAGGAGGAGTTCGGGAATACCGAAGAGGCGATCTCGATGGCGGTCATGTACACCGCCAACCACATGCGGGTACGCGCCATTGTCGCCCTGACCGAATCCGGCATGACACCGCTCTGGATGTCGCGCATTCGCTCCGACATGCCGATTTACGCCTTCACGCGCCACGAGGCCACGCGCACGCGCGTCACCCTCTATCGCGGCGTGTACGCGGTGCCCTTCGATATCACGAGCACCGAAACCAGCGCGATCTACAGCTCGATCTTCGAGCGCCTGCTGGGGCTGGGCCTGGTGGATATCAACGACCTGGTGATCCTGACCAAGGGTGAGCTGTCCGGGGTGTCGGGCGGCACCAACTCCATGCAGATACTGCGCGTCGTCAGCCGCCTTTAGGCGGTTCCGATCGCCAACGAGACTTGGGTACGGGCGGCGTTCGCCGCCTCCGCTATGCTAGCTCCATGGCCGCCGAGCCGCTCCAAGGAAGCCGCGCACCGATCGGACCGACGGTGGGCCTGGTATTACCGGGGGGAGGCGCCCGCGCGGCCTACCAGGTAGGTGTGCTCAAGGCCATCGCGCAGATGCTGCCCGATGCGCCCAACCCTTTCCCGATCATCGTCGGCACCTCGGCCGGTGCCGTGGCGGCAACCGTGCTGGGGGCCGAGGCGTTCCGCTGGCAGCGCGCCGTGGCCGCACTCGAGAAGGTGTGGGCTAATTTCCACGTCTCGCAGGTGTTCGAGGTCGACCCCGTGAGCATGCTGCGGTCCGGTCTGCACTGGATGCTCTCACTGATCTCCGGCGGCTGGCTGTTGCCGCCGCCACCATCGCTGTTCGACAACTCCCCACTGCGGCGTCTGCTGGCGCGCAATATCGACTGGCGCCATCTGCAGCGCAGTATCGATCGGGGGCAGCTGCGCGCCCTGGCCCTGTGTGCCACCGGCTATAACTCGGCAGCCTCGGTGGCCTTCTTCCAGGCGGCCAATGACCTCTCGCCCTGGTTACGGCAGCAGCGGATTGGCGAGCGCACCCGGCTCGGGCTGGATCATCTGATGGCGAGCCTCGGCGTGCCGTTCCTGTTTCCACCGGTGCGGCTGGGCGACGAGTACTACGGCGATGGCGCCCAACGTCAGCTCTGGCCACTCAGTCCCGCGATTCATCTGGGCGCGGACCGATTGTTCGTGATCGGCGTTCGCTCCGAACTGGCTGCGGGCATCACGCCGCGGCCACGCACGGCCATTCAACCGCCGGCACTCGGGCAGCTGTTCGGGTACATGCTCGACACGCTGTTCATGGACCAGATCTACGCCAACATCGAGCACGTGCAGCGACTGAATCAGGTCGTGGATATCGCCCCGAGCGCCGTGCCGGGACTTCACAAGGTCGCCACGCTGCTGATCGCGCCCAGCGCCGATCTGCGGGTCATCGCCACGCAGCACATCCACAGTCTGCCGCGCGCACTGCGCGTCTTGTTGCGCGTCATGGGCGCGCGTGGCACCGCCGGCGCCCAGCTGGCAAGTTACCTGATGTTCGAGTCGAGCTTCACCTCGGAGTTGATCGCACTCGGCTACAAGGATGCGATGCGGCAGCGCCAGGAGATCATGGACTTCCTGAGCGGGGCGCCTCTGGATGTGACGACCATCCTGCCACGACCTCATTTCGTGGCGATGGAGGCGGGCGCGTCGGGGAGCAGCGCGGTGGGCAGCGCGGTGATAGACGTGCAATAGAGCGAAATGAGACCGGTCGGCCTATTAGTATCTAGAGGATTATTTTCATCGATGAAAATAATCCTCTAGATACTAATAGGCCAGCTGATTCCTCGACGCTCTATTGCACGTTTGTCAGTGCGCCGACCTCAGCCGCCCCACATCCCTGGGTCTTGCACCAGTTCGATCAGATTGCCCGCATTGTCGCGGATGAAGATGTTCGACCCGTGCTTGAAACGGCCGACCCAGACGATGTCGGCGCCGCGTGCCCGCAGTTCCTGCTCCACCGGATCGACGTCCCGGATGGCGAAGGCAACATGTTTGTTCCCATGGGTGTGGACGTCGCGATCGGGTATGCGCCGGTCGGGCGACATCTCGGCGGCACCTGGGACCTCGAACAGCTCGATGCGTAGATCCCCACGCCGCAGCATGGCCACCCTGGCAGGGATCTGGGGGATGTCGAAGATCTTCTCGACCTCGAAATCCAGCACTTTCCCGTACCACTTGATCGATTCGTCGAGATTGGGGACGCTGACGCCGCCGTGATGGTGTTTGAGTTCGATCGACACGGAATCCACCTGGCCGTAATTATGGGGGCGAGGAATTGTCGCACAGTCGGCCGCGTTTCGAAGGGATGCCTCGCAGCGCTATATGCTCAGGCACCAACCGCTGTGCAGGGGCGGAGTTAAGGGAGCGCGGGCGCCGCCTCATCGTCTGCAGCGGCGGTGAAATGGAGCATTTTTTCCTTCATTGCCAGGTAAAGATGAAGTTTGCGGATGACATTCATCCCCAGCTTCAGGGGAACGCTGCCCAGGCAATCGTAGGTTGCCGCGTGGTCCGGCGCCAACGCCGGCGTTATCACCTTGCAGGGCCCATGCGGCTCGATGAGCAATATGCGTGCATTCATTATCTTGAGACCGTTGGTCGTCAATGCCATGGCACGGTACTGGGCTAGCACGTGTCCGGTCGCGTCGGTCTCGGTCTCAATACCCTCAGCGTGTTCATCAAAGCCGTAAAGTTTCTTGGATACATCGGTACCCAATGTTGTGACTGGATTGTCGGTCGACAATGTCGCTTGGATTTTTTTGCCGTTCAGTTCCATGGGGAAGTAAAAATCGCCCAATGCGCTGCGATGTATCGGGACGGCGTCGTACCTGGACGCCCAGTACACCTCCTGCCCGGGACAATGATCCTGAGAAAACAAACCAATCTTCCCGTGAATGAAATCCAGGTCCAGGTCGATACTGCCCAAGATATCCATTCCCAGCCCGCCGACAATTGGCAGACCTTCGGATGAGCTGGGGATCTTGAGCGGCAATACCGGGAAATCGACGCCGCGGTAATGGGTGCGTCCGATCGTGAAGTCGTCGGCATGCGCAATCTCATTCACCCGCTTGTCGCTGGAAAAGAGGGGCACGCCAGATGGCAATTGTCGCCGTTGCAGGTGCAAGTCCGCGACCGCAGCGGCGTCGATCATTGATATCCCCGAGCCGGTATTTAGAATCATCAGGGCGCTGACGCCATTGATGTTGACCGGCACCAGGAGAGCGTTGCCCCGGAATATCATCTCCATTGAGCCCACTTGCCTAAGCTGGCACTGCCGGCCAGAGTTCGCAGCCGCAGCAGCATGGGGATTGCTGACGATGGCGAGTCCAAAGGCGACGACACTAAGGACTAATCTCATACCGGGAAACGGTATCCCATCTCGATGGGGGTTGCTGCGCGGGCCTTATAGACTTCAAATTGCAGCACGAGAACCTGCCCACGAGCCCTGAATCCGTGATCTATCCGTCAGAAAGAAACCGATGAGCATCGTCTACAGCACAGGCATCGGCGCGATCTGTCCCGGGTGCCGCCGGCCGGTGGCGCAGTGCGTCTGCAAGAGCGCCAAGGGCAAGTTGCTGCGGCCGGCCGATGCGGGCTTGGTGCGCGTGAGCCGTCAGACCCAGGGCCGTGCCGGCAAGGGTGTCACGGTCATCACCGGCTTGCCGCTGTCGGCGACGGATCTCGAGTCGCTGGCGACGGAGCTCAAGCGCCGCTGCGGCAGCGGTGGCACGGTCCGCGACGGCCTGATCGAAATCCAGGGCGAACATCGCGACAAACTGGTCGAGGAGCTCATCAAGCGAGGCTTCCCGGCCAAACGCGCGGGCGGCTGATGTCGGGAGCCGCGATTCAGCCCGCGCCGCCGAGCGCGCGTATCGTTCTGGAGGAGTCGGTCAGCGCCGAGTGACGCAGCGCCACATGCGGCCAGCGCGCAGCAACGCGCGCCGCGAGCTGCTCGACGATGTACACGGAGCGATGCTGTCCCCCGGTGCATCCCACCGCCACAGTCAGATAACGGCGGTTGGCTTCCTGGTGCTCGGGGATCCTTGCCTCCACGAAAGTTGCGACTTCGTCTATGAAGCGCGCGACACCCGGCTGCGCCTGCAGAAAATGAATGACTGGTTCGTCGCGTCCCGTGAGCGGCCTCAAGGTCGGCTCCCAGTAGGGATTGGGCAGCGAGCGCGCATCAAAGACGAAGTCGGCATCGCCCGGGATACCATTCTTGAAGCCGAAGGACTCGAACAGCAGCGACATGCGATCGCGGCGCCGTTTTTCGACCCGGCGATTGATGAGTTCACGCAGCTCGTGCACGCCCATGCGCGAAGTGTCGATCACGAGGTCGGCGGCGTTGACGACCGGCTCGAGCACCGCGCGTTCGAGCGCGATGGCATCGTGCAGGCTCTCGCCCTGGCGGCTCATCGGGTGCTTGCGTCGCGTTTCAGCGTAGCGGCGCAACAGTTCTTCATCGCTGGCCACCAGGAATAGCAGCTCGCACTGAATGCCGCTGCGTTTGAGCTCATCGAGCAGCGTGGGCACGGTGGCCAGGTCGGCATCGGGATTGCGGGCGTCGATTCCGATCGCGGTGCGCTTGTAGACACCCGATTCGCTGCGCACGGTGTGTGAGATGAAACTCTGCAGCAGCGCCGCCGGAAGGTTGTCGATGCAGTAGAAGTCCAGGTCTTCGAGCATGTGCAGCGCCACGCTCTTGCCCGAGCCGGACAGGCCGCTCAGAAAGATCAGGCGCACAAAGGGCGCCTCAGGACGAAAGCCGTGCCCGCGAAGGGTTCCGGGCGCAGCGCCGCCTGCGGTGGTGCAGGGGGCGCTGCCCCTGGATACGCGCTACAGGCGAACGCTTTTCTGGGCTTCCAGCGCATGGTGATCGGTCAGCTTTTCCTTGTGCTTGCGTACCCGTCGTTCGAGCTTGTCGGCCAGCGCGTCGATGGCAGCGTACATGTCGCCCTCGCTGGCCAGTGCGTGGATGGTTTCGCCGCGGACGCGCAGCGTGGCTTCGGCCTTGTGCATGAGCTTCTCCACCGTCAGCACGAAATGCGTGTCGATGACGTGATCGAAGTGTCGGACGATGCGGTCGAGCTTTTTCTCGACGTAGCTGCGCATGGATGCCGTGATCTCGACATGATGACCGGTGACGCTCAATTGCATGACCTCGTCTCCTTGTTGTCTGACCGTGGTTGTCTGAACTTGCGCTATGTCACTTGCCGTTGACCCGCCTGCGTTCGTTGGACGGGGCGAGTCCCATCGTCTCGCGATATTTGGCGACCGTGCGCCGCGCGACCGGGATCCCCTCGCCGGAGAGAATCTCGGCAATGCGACTGTCGCTCAGTGGCGCGGACGCATCCTCCTCACGGATGAGCTTGCGGATCTTGGCGCGAATGGCGGTCGAGGAGGTGCCCGATCCATTGTTGCCTTCCACCTGGCTTGAAAAGAAATAGCGCAGCTCGAACACGCCGCGCGGGGTATGCATGTACTTGCCCGAGGTGACGCGCGAGACGGTTGATTCGTGCATGCCGATGGCCTCGGCGATGTCGCGCAGGATCATGGGACGCATGTGCTCTTCACCATGATCCAGGAATTCGGCCTGGCGTTCGACGATCGAGCGGGCGACCTTGGTCAAGGTATCGTTGCGGATCTCCAGGCTCTTGAGCAGCCAGCGCGCTTCCTGCAGCTGCGTGCGCATGCTGGCGTGGCTGCTGCTGCGGCCGATGAGGCTGGCATAGCCCTGGTTGAGCCGCACGCGCGGCAGCGTCGCGGCGTTGATCTCTACCGACCAGCCGCGCGGCGTGCGCCGCACGAAGACGTCGGGAACCACGTACTCGGGCGCGCTGCCGCTCAGGATGGTTCCCGGCCGTGGATGGCAGGCTCGCACCAGCGCCACGGCCATGGCGAGTTCCTCATCCGAGGCGCGCAGCTCCCGCCGCAGTGCCGTCAGTTCCCGCTCGGCCAGCAGTTCCAGGTGGTTGCGCGCGATCGATTTGGCAGTAACCAGGCCCGGGGTCGCGGGGAGCAGCTGCTCGAGCTGCAGCAGCAGGCATTCGCTGACCGAGCGCGCACCAACGCCGGCGGGGTCCAGCATCTGCACGATGCTGAGCATCCGCTCGACTTCATCTGCACTGGGATCGAATTCGGGCTTGAGGCTCGCACCGATGACATCCAGCGGCTCGCTGAGGTAGCCGTCGTCGTTGATGGCATCGATGACGGCGCGGCCAATGGCGAGCTCGCGTGTCTCCAGGCGCACCAGTTCCAGCTGCCAGAGCAGGTGATCGCGCAGCGATTGGCCCGAGGAGTCGGCAAACTCCTGCTGCCGGTCATCATCGCCGCCGCTCCAGGGATTCTCCGCGGGGCCTACCGAGCGGTCGCTCCAGCCGTCGTCCACCACTTCCACCGGGGGCTCTTCGGGCGTTGCGGCAGTTTCCGGTGCGGTCTCGGAGTTGGAAAGCTGCTCATAGGTGCCGCTTTCGGTGTCGTCGTCCTGCTCCAGCATGACGTTCGACTCGAGCAGTTCGCGGATGTGCGCCTGCAATTCGATGGTGGGCAATTGCAGCAGGCGGATGGCCTGTTGCAGCTGTGGCGTCATCGTCAGCTGCTGGCCAAGCCGGAGCTGCAGGGAGGGCTTAAGCATGAAACGTGCCTAGGAGGCCGCAGTCGGGCGCCGCGAGGGACGCCGTGAAGAAGGTAAGTCTATGAACAGTAAGGATTAACAGGGCCGCTCCGATCGATTACAGGCGGAAAGACTGACCCAAGTACACCTCACGGACTTGTGGGTTGGCAAGGACTTGCTCCGCGGAGCCCGAAGCTATCACCACGCCGCGGTCGACGATGTAGGCGCGCGCGCAGACGCCAAGGGTTTCACGGACATTATGGTCGGTAATGAGCACCCCGATCCCGCGCGCGGCCAGCTCGCGGATGATGCGCTGGATGTCGAGCACCGACAGCGGGTCGACGCCCGCGAACGGCTCATCGAGCAGGATGAAGCGCGGCTCGGCGGCGAGCGCGCGCGCGATCTCGACGCGCCGGCGTTCGCCGCCGGACAGCGATATGCCGCGGGTATTGCGCACATGAGCGATGCGCAGTTCGGCCAGCAACTCCTCGAGCCGCTGTTCACGATCCGCGCGATCCAGTTCGTCGCGCAGTTCCAGGATCGCCATCACGTTGTCTGCCACCGAGAGTTTGCGGAACACGGAGGCTTCCTGCGGCAGGTAGCCGATCCCGAGGCGCGCCCGCTGATCGATGCTCAGCGGCGTGAGGTCGCGATCATCCAGCAGGATCGAACCGCCATCGGCGGGCACCAGGCCGACGATCATGTAGAAGGCCGTGGTCTTGCCGGCGCCATTGGGGCCGAGCAGCCCGACCACCTCTCCGGTGTGGATCTCGAGCGAGAGATCGCGCACCACCGTGCGTGAGCGGTAGTCCTTGCGCAGCGAGCGCGCTGCCAGCACGGTCACGGCCGGCTACCTGTGGAGGAGGCGCACTGGGTGGAATTGCCGGCGCGGATCGTGCCGTGCACGCGCGCGTTGTCGCCCGGGGCAGTGTCCGCGCGGACACGTTGCGAGATCAGGTCATAGGAGATGTGTTCGCTGGTGATCTCATTGCAGCCGTCCGAGAGCCAGGCGTCGCCATGCAACTGCACCTCGTTGTGCGCGACATCGTAATCGATGGCCCGTGCGTGGCCGTGCGCTTTCTGTCCGTTTTCAAGCGGGTGCTCGAACTCGGCCGGCACGCCCTCGGCCGTCATCGACTCGATGCGCTGGCTCGCGAACAGCACCGTGGCCGTGTCGGCCGACAAATGCCCCTCGGGTATGAACAGCTGCACGTGCCCGGTGAGTACCCAGCGGCTGTTGGCGAAATCGAGGCCGTCGCCCTCGGCGCGATCGGCCTTGATGTGACTGATGCCGCGGGTCATGTCGACGATGTCGAAATCGTAAAGCACGACCCGATTACGCTCCGCATCGAGGTGCGAGGCGCGATAGCACATCGGCGGCTCATTGCAGGGCAAATCGCTGGCCGCGGCTTCGCCGGCCGAGGATCTTCCGGGGCTCAGCGCCGTCAGCAATGCGAACACCGCGCAGGCGCCCGCACCGCGCAGCCAGTGGAGTTTGCGGTGGCGCTCGCGAGCGGGATCGCGGCGATGAGGGTCAATGCAGCAGGACACCATGCACCTTGGAGGCAAGCTGCAGCGTATCGTTCTTCAGATCCGCGCGCATGCCGTGACCGTTGAGGCGGTTCCCGCCCCAGTCGACGCGCACCGTCGAGGCGGAGGTGGCCAATTGCTGCGTCATGTCGAGCTGCAGTTGATCGGTGTCGATGCGCATGACGGAATCCGATCCATTGGGCACGCCCTGGGCGTGTACCTCGCCGGTCAGATCGGCGGTATGCGCATCCTGCGGCATCTGGCCCTTCAGCGCCGTAAGCGTCCAGTGATTGCCGGGCGCCGGCTGGTAGTCGAGCTTTGGGTTGGTCAGGTAGATCGTGCCCTGCGGCTGCGGCTGTTCGATGTGCTCGGCATCGAGACGATAGAGCGGCAACCCATCCTCACCGGTCTCGATCAGGTGGCCGTGCACGGCGGCAAAGCCTGGATCCGGGGAGGTCAGCTCGTTCGCGGCGCCCTCGCCATTGCCATTGTCGGCGTCCTGAAAGTAGAGCAGGGCCCCGAGAATCGCGACCGAACAGAGCGCGAACAGCAAGCGCACGATCATCGGCGGCCTCGCGCTCTTTGCGGTGCCGCCTGCGCGGCGAGCAACCAATCGCACACCTCCCGTACGGCGCCCGCGCCGCCTGCCTGGCGGGTGCGGCGGTGCGCCGCGGCCAGCGCCACCGGATGGGCATCGGCCACGGCCACCGCAAGCCCGGCCTGCCGCAGCAGCGGCAGATCCGGCGCGTCATCGCCCACGCAAGCGCATTGCCTGGGCCCGAGTTTCAGGAGGGCGAGCAGAGCGGTCAGTGCCTCGCCTTTATGCTCGACTCCAAGGTATGCGTGGCGGATGCCGAGCTCGCGGCAGCGGACCTGCACCGCCGCCGAGTCGCGCCCCGAAATGACCGCGACCTCAATACCGGCGGCGCGCGCGGCCTTGATGCCGTAGCCGTCGCGCACGTGAAATGTCTTGCCGATTTCACCCTCGGCGCCATAGCCCAGACGCCCATCGGTCATGACGCCATCGACATCCAGTACCAGCAGGCGAATCCTCGACAGCGGCACGGGTCGCGAGCGCGCAGCACGGGAACCTGCGCTACGCGCGCGCGCCGCGCGCACCGTCTTCAAACCACACCCGCCCGCATCAGATCGTGAACATTCAGTGCACCGATCAGGCGCTGTTCGGCGTCGGTGACGATCAATGCGGTAATGCGGTGCGCTTCCATGAGCGCGGCGGCCGCGGCTGCCAGTTCGTGGGCGCCGATGCGCCGGCCGCCGGGAGTCATGATCTCGCGCATCGTGGCCTGGTGCGGATCGATGCGGCGATCCAGTGCGCGGCGCAGATCACCGTCGGAGAAAACCCCCAGGACGCGCTCCTGCTCATCAATCACCGCGGTGAGCCCCAGGCCGGTGCGCGTCATCTCCAGCAGCGCCGTTGAAAGCAGCGCCTCCGGACGCACGCGTGGCAGCGCATCGCCGCGGCGCATGATGTCATCCACGCGCGTGAGCAGGCGCTTCCCCAAGCTTCCGCCGGGATGAGAGCGCGCAAAATCCTCGGCCGAGAAGCCGCGCGCCTCGAGCAGCGCGACCGCCAGGGCATCGCCCATCACCAGCGCGGCCGTGGTGCTCGCGGTCGGCGTCAGGTTGTGCGGGCAGGCCTCCTGCGGCACGTACACGTTCACATGCACGTCGGCAGCGCGCGCCAGCGTGGAGAGCGGATTGCCTGTCAGCGCCAGCAGCGGCACTGCCAGGCGCTTGACCTGCGGCAGCAGCGTCAGCACCTCGGCGGTCTCGCCCGA
>Ga0302314_10007896_pt1 | contig 19057 bp, 18 predicted proteins | sample III_Palsa_N2_3_FD_200533 | JGI IMG/M metagenome (GOLD analysis project Ga0302314, IMG submission 200533) | Peat permafrost microbial communities from Stordalen Mire near Abisko, Sweden - III_Palsa_N2_3 | ecosystem: Environmental > Terrestrial > Soil > Palsa > Peat permafrost | place: Sweden...
GATCCGGCTCCTGGCGATCAATGGAACAGCGTGGCGGCATCGACCGCGACGATACGAGGGTTCTTCAGGAAGAAGTCGTGGAGTTCGTCGATGCCTTTCTGAAGCGTGGATGGATCCTTCTTCGCGGCGATAGTGATGCGCGTGAGCATGAATTTGAGTGCCAGCAGCTTCGGCGGGGTCGCATTCGCTCCAAGCACGAGTTCGCGCCAACGTCGGTCCGTCTTCGGGGGTAACTGAAGCAAATCGGACATGATTGGTTCACTCCCTATAGAATTTGATGGGCAAGATCCGGGCCCTGCAGAGGCGGGCGCCCGGAGGCGGAGAATCAGGCGCGCACGCTCCTGAGAAAATCCTCCACGGCCGACTTCAACCGGATGCCGTCGCGGCCCAATTCGGTCGCGGCCGTCAGCACGAGCCCTGCCGCATTTCCCGTCATCTGGGCCGCTTCGGTGACGCCGGAGATATTGGAGGAAACCTCTCCGGTCCCCTGGGCGGCCTGCTGGACGTTGCGGGAGATCTCCTGGGTTGCAGCGCCCTGTTCCTCGACCGCGGAGGCGATAGAGGTCGAAATCTCGTTCACCCGGTTGATGGTGTGGGTAATGTCTTGGATGGCCTGGGAAGTCCCTGCCGTCGCTTCCTGGATCGCGCGCACCTCGTTGGCGATCTCCTCCGTCGCCCGCGCCGTCTGGGTCGCCAGGGTCTTGACCTCGGAGGCCACGACCGCGAAGCCCTTGCCCGCCTCTCCGGCGCGCGCGGCCTCGATCGTCGCATTGAGGGCCAGCAGGTTGGTCTGCCGCGCGATGTCGTTGATCAGGCGGACGACGTCGCCAATCTTGTGGGCGGCTTCCGCCAGGCCCTGGACCTTGGCGGTGGTTTCCGTGGCTTGGGACACCGCTTCGCCGACGATCCGGGTGGACTCGGTCACCTGACCGCTGATCTCACGGATCGAGGCGCTGAGTTCCTCGGTCGCCGCAGCCACGGTATGGACGTTCTGGGTCGTTTGCTCGGAGGCGGCGGCAACGGCCGTCGATTGCTGGCTGGTTTCCTCAGCGGTCGCGGTCATCGACTGCGCCGTGGTCTCCAACTGCGTTGCTGCCGACGTCACGCCGCTCACCACGGTGCCCACCGACGCCTCGAACTTGTCGGCCATTTCATGCAATATACGGCGCTGTTCCGCTTGCGCATGTGCCTGATCCGCGGCTCGTTGGGCAATAGCCGCCTTGAGATCGTTCTGCATCCGGCGCAGGGCGTCGGCGAGTTGCCCGACTTCGTCGGCTTGCGAGACGTCGAGCATCTGCTCGAAATCGCCTTTCGCGATGCCGTCGGCGAATGCCACGCACTGCAAGGTTGGGCGCGCGATACCCCGCGCAGCAATGATGATCAGAATGATGGCGACAACGGCGACGGCAAGACCGACCCCAAGCTGCCACCACGTACTTGAGGTCGCACGGGCATCGAGCGAGGTGCTGAGTTGATGCGCCGACGCAAGCACCACGTTGCGCGGCACCGAGATAACGATCGACCAGGGCGTGTCGGTCAAACCGAGCTTGATCGGTGAATAGATATCGACATTCGGCCATTTTGCCTCGTCTTGGACCGTCGCCTTGGCGGCTTGGACGATGCCGAGATTCTCGCTCCAGCGCGGATCGGCCTCGCCGGCTCCCTTGCCGATGACCGCAGGGTTGGCGCTGTCCGCGACGATCAATCCGGTGTCGTTGATGATCGCGACCTTGCCCTTGCCGTCGAACAGGGAGGCATTGACCTGCTCGGCGAGCTTCTGGACGAAATCCAGATTATAGTCCGCTCCGGCGACGCCGAAGAATTTCCCGCCGATCAGGATCGGCACCGACATCGTCGCCAGGAATACCGGCTTGTTCTGCACAATATAAGGAAGTGGACCGAGGATGCTTTCCTTGCCGGTCGAACCGGGCTTGATGTACCAGCCGCCCTTCATCAGGCCGTTCGGGTGCAGTTCCCGGCTGTCATATTCGACCAATGGCTGGATAGCGATCGCCCCGCTGGCACCGCGCGTCCAATAGGGCAGGAACCGGCCAGTAGCATCCGATCCAACGTCCCGATGATCTTTGAACGCGGCATCATTGCCATCCAGGCCATTCGGCTCCCACGCCGAATAGGTACCGTTGAAGGTGGGATTCCGTTCGAGAACGTTCCGCAGCACGGCATTCAATTGGGCGCGGCGATCGGTGACACTCGTCCCGTTGCTCTTGTCGTCGGCCAGGACTGCGAAGGCCTGGGCCATGGTTCGCGCCGCATCAAAGCCGACCTCAAGGTTTGCCTTGACGGAACGGGCTTCGGCTGCCGCCTTGTTCAGGAGACTTTCCTTGGTTTGGTTATCGACGAGTTGCATGACTTCTGCGGTGACGTAGTCATGGGTGCTGCGGGCGGAGAAGATGTTGTAGCCGATTAGAACGGCGATCGTTCCGATCAGACACCCCCCAGCGATGAGGGCAATTTTCAGCTGTACCGAGCGCATCCTCGCCAAGGAAAAAAATTTCATTTCTGCCTCCACTGGGCTGTCGCCGGGAAGAAAGTGCGCGAAAACTCCGGCTGAGTTTCTGTAATGCGTCAGCGCAAATATGGCGCCGACTCAGCGTTCTCGATTTGAAATATGCGCCGTTACGGACATCTATTATTTGATATGGGTCAAATGTAGATATATATTTTTAAGTAATTTCTATATTTTATGTCACAAGATTCATAGTTTTTTAATAATAACTAAAGATGTAACTTTATATTTATCGGAGTTTATCGAACTATTATCCGGAATATGCGAGGTGTTTGGCTAATTCGCGAATATTTACGAGATATATTCCATAACAGATACTATCTACGATAGAAATATGGTCTATGCCAGAATTTACCGTGGGCCGCCAGGCAAGTTGGCCTTCTTCCGGGTGTCTCAATCTGGATCGAGGGCATAGCCGGCGGCACAGCGGGAAGTCGTCGATGGACAGGGGCTCGATGGAAAAGTCGCTGAGCGAGACCAGCAACCGCCCCATCACCACCGGCAGGGCCCGGGCAGAGGCGCGGGCCCAGGGCCGTCAAGGAGGGGGAGAGCCTCGACCAGCGCTATCGCGGCGCCATCTGGGGGGCGAGGATGATTATTATCGGACGGTCGGCTTGAAGCACGGGCTCGCGCGGTGCGGGGCCAGCCGGTGCCGGGTTACCCTGCTCGGCTGGACTTGTCGCGCAGTTCCGCCGCTTCGCGCGCCCCGTCGGGACCGCTGGCTGATACCAAGGGGCGAGTGACGACGACCCGGGCGAACCCCATCCCGGTTGCACGAGATCGGCGGCATGGAGACGGTCTTATCGTCGCGCGCCGACGAGCAAGGCGACCGGCGCTATCTGGTGATCGACGGCATCGACGGCCGCCGCCATTGCGCCGATATCGGCGAGGCGGAGGGAAGCTTTCCGGTCGGCAGCAGCCTCGTCAGGGCTCGACCGCGATCATGTTGTGAACGGCGACCACATGCGGTGCTGCCCAGGCAGCGCTTTCGGCCAGTTCGCGCTCGTGCCAGGTGTGAACCCGGCCCGTGAGGATGATCTTGTCTCCATCCGTGGCGACGGTGATGTTTTCAGCCTCGATATCGGCGCTGCGCTCAAGGGCGGCCCTGATCTTGTTCATGACTTCGTCGGGCTGGGCCCCGGCCTGCACCTGCAGCCGGTTGACGACACCGAGAACGCCATTCAGCCGCCAGGTATCCCGCTCGATATCGGCCCGCTGATAGTCCCATTCGATATCGCCCTCGAGCGTCACGATGCTATAGCTGACGGTGATGCGGACGCGGTCAACGAGATTGGGCTCGCGCCAGGCCAGAATGCTGGCGACCCGTTGGGCGATCTCATCATCATGCTGCTTGGCGAAGGCCGGCAGACGGACTTCGATCTCTTCGGCGATCGCACGGACGCCGCGAACCCTGCGAACCGCCGCCTCGACGGCGCGCTTCTCCGCGAGGCTCGAAACATGTCCGCTCAGCGTGACGACGCCCTTTTCGACGGTGACGCCGATATGGCGAGCATCGACGCGCGGCTCGAATTCCAACTCGGCGATCAAATCGTTTTTCAACAGGCTGTCGTCCCGCATCACAGGGTGCTCCATTTGGTTAAAGCGTCTGGCTGGCACCGTGAGAATGGACCGCTGGCGTCAGTCGCCTCATTGACCTGGGTCAATCCCGGTCGCGAGCGGGCGTGCCTCGGTGCTCGAACGGAGGATCGCGACAGAACCGATCGACCGGTAGCCGCGATCAATGAGACAGCCACAGCGGAACGTCGCTCTGATGCAGCATGTGCCGGGTCACACCGCCGAAAATCCGCTCCCGCGTCCGCGAATGGGTATAGCCGCCCATCACCAGCAAGTCCGTGCCAAGCCGCTTTGCCGCGTCGAGCAGGGCCTGTCCCGGATTTTCGCCGCCGGGCAGAACATCGCCGCGGGCCGAAACGCCGTGCCAGGCGAGATAATCCATGATCGGCTGCAGGTCGGCGATCTGCCAGTCGCCCGCGTGAAGCACGACGACCTCGCGCGCCCCGCGGATCAAGGGCAGGGCGGCGGTCAAGGCCCGGAAACCCTCTCGGCTGGCACTCCAGGCGACCGTGATCACACCCTCGAAGTTCCGGACGGCAGCGGCGCGAGGGACGACCAGAACGGGCCGCCCGGCGTCGAAGAGCGCGGTCTCGAACGCCGGTGGCGGTCCGCCCTGCTCGGGGCTGAACAGCGGGCATACGACCAGATCGGCCGTGAGCGCCCGCGCGCAGAGCGCGTCGATGCCTTGATCGACGACGAATGCCGCCGAGCCGCCATGGACATAGCCGGGGCCCTCGACCAGGGCCAGATGGTGCTGCGCGCGCCATTGCTCGAACACCCGGCGCGGAACGGTCTCGCCGGCGACGTTCGCCCGCTCGAGTTCGGCGCAAAAGGAGTCGGACAGGTAGAAGCCGGTCGCGGGGAGGCCGACCATGGCCTCGTCCGGACCGATTTCGACATGGAGTGCCGTGATATGGCCGCCCAGGGGCCGCGCCACCTGGACCGCGGCGTCGAGCGCGGACCGGTCGCCGGGGCCGCCGTCGAGCGGCACGAGAATGGTCCGAATACTCATGGCGGTGCTCCCCGACAGTCGGCACGAAGGGACGATGGCGCGACGATGACGCGGGAAAAAAGTCTCGGCCTTGCGCTGGATCAAGGCCGAAGACAAAGGTTCCGCTAGGTTTGACCCAGGATTTCTCCGTTAGCGGAAGGACAGGAGATGCTGCGGCGAATTCTCGTGCCGATGGAGCCGACTCCGGCTGGAGAAGCGAGACTCGAGCTTGCCATCTTGCTGGCGGGGCGCCAGGGCGCGGCCCTCACCCTGTTGCAGTTGCTGGGCTGCCCGCATCCGGCCGCGCATGATTGCGAAGGGTTGCTCGCGGCCGAAGCCGAAGCCCGGCGCCTGCGAGATCGCATCGAAAGCGCCGGCATCCGCGTCGACTGGCGCTGTCTCACGAGCACCGCCGACGTCGGACGGATCGAGGCCAAACTCGCCGATCTGACGATCCTCGGCCGCCTGGATTTCCAGGCGCCGCCGGACATCCCGCCGGAGAGCGTCGTGCTCGCATCCGGCCGACCGATCCTGGTTCTGCCCGGCGACGGGCCGTTCGGCGAGATCGGCCGGAACGTCGTGATCGCCTGGGACGGCAGCCGCGAGGCCAGCAGAGCCGTTCGTGACGCACTCCCGCTGATGCGGGCCGCACGGGCCGTGACGGTGGTGTCCGTCACCGATCCCGGCGGCGGGCTCGACCATCCCCCGGCAGTTCCCATCGACTATCTGCATGACCAGGGTATCCATGCGCTGTTCGAGACCATCGTCGATCCGGACCGGCGAATCGTTGAGCGCCTGCTGGCGCGCTGCACCGACCTCGACGCCGATCTGCTCGTCATGGGGGCCTACGGGCATTCCCGGTTGAGGGAGTTCGTCCTCGGCGGCACCACGCGTGGGATGCTGCGGGATACGACGGTGCCCTTGTTCATGTCGCATTAGACGGGAGGATGACAAATGCTCGAGGAACGAGAACGCAGCATCGAAGCGAAGTTCGCGCATGACGAAGCGGTCCGCTTCGCGGTCCACGCCCGGCGCAACAAACTGTTCGGCCTATGGGCGGCCCGGCGCCGCCGGCAGAGCGGATTGGCCGCACACCGCTATGCGCTGAGCCTCGTCACCGATCTGGACCTGCAACGCGAGGAGGCGTTGCTGCGAAAAGTCGCGAACGACTTGACAGCGGCCGGCACGCCCACGTCGGACCAGGAGATCGCCACGGCGCTCCAGACGGCGACCGCCTGCGCCGTCGCGATCCTGGACCGGCACGGATCCTCGGCAAACTGATCCGGTGACAGAGGTCGACGCCTCGTCCTGCTCGCGGGCCGCGACGGCAGCGATCGCACTTGATTCAGGTCAAGGCGGCGATCCCCGTCGTAGAATGGAATCTACGACGGATTCCGGCCCGCGTCGGTTGTAGGCCGGGACTGGATAGGAGGCTCGAAATGTCCAGAATCGCGGTGGTTACCGGCGGTACCCGCGGCATCGGCCATGCCGTCAGTCTGACCCTCAAAGCGGCCGGCTATCGCGTGGTCGCGACCTATGTCGGTCAAGAGGAATCGGCGCGCGCGCTGTCCTGCCCCACCGGCATCCATGTCGAGCGCTTCGACGTCGGCGACTTCGACGCGTGTGACGAGGCGGTGAAAAGGATCGAGCGCGCGGTCGGACCGATCGACGTGCTGGTCAACAACGCCGGCATCACCCGGGACGCGACGCTGCACAAGATGACGAAGCAGCAATGGAACGAGGTGATCACGACGAACCTGACCTCGTGCTTCAACATGTGCCACGCGGTGATCGGCGGCATGCGCGAGCGCGGCTTCGGCCGCATCGTCAACGTCGCGTCGATCAACGGCCAGGCCGGCCAGTTCGGCCAGACCAACTACGCCGCGGCCAAGGCCGGCATCATTGGCTTTACCAAGGCGCTGGCTCTGGAGAGTGCGGCCAAGGGCATCACGGTCAATGCGATCGCGCCAGGCTATGTCGCGACCGACATGGTCAAGGCCGTGCCGGCCGATACGCTGGCGAAAGTCGTCGCGCATATTCCCGTGGGCCGTCTGGCCGAGCCGAAGGAGATCGCACAGGCCGTGCAGTTCCTCGTCGCCGACGATACCTGCTTCATGACCGGCGCCACGCTTACCATCAATGGCGGCCAGTATATGGCCTGACCGACCAACTTTTCATCTCACCCGGATGCCTCGCACCATGATGGCGGCAGTCGTTACCGAATTCGGCGCGCCGAAAGGGACCGGATGAATATCGACAAGAATGCCCGGCTGACGCCGCAGGGTCGAGCCGAGTTGGCTTGGCTGAACCACTGCGCTTCTGCCTGATTGGCGTGTAAAGCTATGCGCGCAGGAATGCCGCCGCTTCACCCGGCGCAAACGGCCCTATGGAGCAGTCGGAAGCAAATTGGTCGGCTCGGTTCCCTCGATCGTCGATTTCGTCCTGTTGCTCGGCCTCGGGTTCTTCTTGGGTCTGGCCTACGAGGACGTGTTCGCCCATGCCGGCCGGAAGCGTCCCGGCGGCATTCGGACGTTCCCGGTGCTGGCCGCGCTGGGCGGCGTGCTGTTCCTGTTCGATCCCGTCCGGCTCGTCGCCTTCACCGGCGGCCTCCTGGTACTGGGTGCCTGGCTGCTGGTCTATTACCGCGAGCAGCTCCATGGGCAGGACGAGGATGGCCAGCCCGACGTCGGGCTGATGGTGCCGCTGCTCAACGTCTATGCCTATGTGCTGGGTGCGATCGCGCTGGCGTTGCCGCATTGGGTCGCCATCGGCACGACCGTCGCCGTGACCCTGCTGTTTACGGCCCGGGCGAAGCTGCATGATCTGGCCCGGCGGGTCGAGATCAAGGAGATCATCACTGCCGGCGAGTTTCTGATTCTGACCGGGCTGGTCCTGCCGCTTCTGCCCGACACGCCGGTGACCGATCTGACGAGCATCACGCCGCATCAGGCCTGGCTGGCGCTGCTGGTGGTTTCGACCATGTCCTACGGCAGCTATCTGATGCGCCGCTATCTGGCTGTTCCCGCCGGCGGCCTGTGGATGGCGGCGCTGAGCGGGCTTTATTCCTCGACGGCGACGACGGTGGTCCTTGCCCGGCAGGCGCGAACCGACCCCGCAGCCGCGGGCCAGGCATCCGCCGGCATTACGCTTGCTACTGGCATCATGTATCTGCGGGTGCTGGTCATCGTCGGCGTGTTCAATCTGCCGCTGGCAGAATATCTGGCCCCGGCGCTGCTCGCATTGGCGCTTGCGGGATTCATCGTCGCCGGCCTGATCTACCGCGCGCATCGCAGCGGCGACGAGGCCAGTCTGCCCGCGGCGACCCGCAACCCGCTCGAGCTCGGCACCGCCGCCGTGTTCGCCCTGCTGTTTATCGCGACGTCGCTGGGTGCGGCCTTGGTCATGCGCCGCTTCGGCATCAGCGGCATTTATGGTCTTGCGGCCGTTATCGGCGTGGCCGATATCGATCCGTTCGTGCTCAATCTAGCTCAAGGCGGCGCTGCCGGATCGCCGATCCCGGCACTCGCTGCCGCGATCTTGATCTCGACCTCGTCCAATAATCTGATGAAGGCCGGTTACGCCATCGCGTTTGCCGGCTGGCGCCGGTCGCTCACCTGTGCGCTCTCGCTGGCGCTGCTCGCCGTGGCTGGCGCGATCGTCGCAATCGTCGCGGTCGCGCCCTGACGGACGACATCACGCTTTCGACGATGGCCTCGGCGAGTTGATCGAGGTCAAAGATCGAGGCGCCGAAACGGCGTCTGCTGACCGAGCGAGGAGAGATGACTCATGTCCGAAGACATCCAAGCCGAAACGATTGCGCTGCTGGCCGATCCGTCGACCCACCAATCTCGGACTGTCGAACGCACGGACACGCACATCTCGCTCGTCTTTCTCGCCGGCGATCGCGTCTACAAGCTGAAGCGAGCCGTGCGCTATTCCTATCTCGATTATTCGACGGAGCCGCTGCGCCGGGTCGCGTGCGAGCGGGAGTTTGAGCTGAACCGCCGCTTCGCACCGGCGCTCTATCTTGCGGTCAAGCCGATCGTCCGGAGGGAGGACGGCACGCTGACGCTCGGCGGCCATGGCCGGCCGATCGACTGGGTCGTGGAAATGCGCCGGTTCGACCAATCGAACCTGTTCGATCGGATGGCCCAGGAGGGTCGGCTGACGCCGGGCTTGATGACGGATCTGGCCGAACGGATCGCGGAAGCGCACCGCACGGCGCCGCACGCATCCGATATGGGCGGCGAGGCCGGCATCGCGGAGGCGATCGAGACGACGCGGATCAATCTGAAGCCGGGTGAGGCCTTCGATCGGCGCGCGATCGAGCGCTGGAACGCGGCCGCCCTGTCGGTGCTCGCGACGCGCGGCGATCTGCTGGAGCATCGGCGGAAGGCCGGCAAGGTGCGCGAGTGTCACGGCGATCTGCATCTGCGCAACATCTGCCTGTTCGAGGGGCGGCCAACCCTGTTCGACGGCATCGAGTTCAGCCGCTCGATCGCCTGCATCGACGTCCTGTTCGATCTCGCTTTCCTGCTGATGGACCTGCATCACCGCGGTCTCGGTCAACTGGGCAACATCGTCTTCAACCGCTATTTCGATCTGATCGACGAGACCGACGCCCTGCCGCTGCTGCCGCTGTTTCTGTCGCTGCGCGCCGGCATCCGCGCCCAGGTGACGGAGACGGCCGGCCGGCGTCTGGCGGATCCGACAGCGCGCGCGCGGGCGATGGCCGAGGCGCGCGCGTATCTGGATCTTGCGATCGCCTTGCTCCATCCGCCCGAGCCCCGTCTGGTTGCGATCGGCGGCTTCAGCGGCAGCGGCAAGTCGATCGTCGCGCGCCGCCTCGCCCCGTTTATCGGCCCCGTTCCAGGAGCGCGCATCTTGCGCAGCGACATGGTCCGAAAACATCTGGCCGGGGTGAGCGAAACGGTGCGGCTGCCCGATCGGGCATATGGTCCGGCGGCGAGTGCCGCCGTCTACGATTGGATCGGCACCCACGCCGGGGCCACGTTGACCGGGGGTCACAGCGTGATCGCCGATGCGGTGTTCGCCCGGCCGGACGACCGGAGCGCGATCGCCAAGCTGGCCCGGTCGGCCGAGGTGCCGTTCCACGGGATCTGGCTGACGGCTTCCGAGCAGACACTCATCTCACGGGTCGATGCCAGATCCGGCGACGCGTCCGACGCGACCGCGTCGATCGTGCGCCGGCAGATGGGCCAGGCAATCGGCCCGATCGACTGGGCCCTGGTCGATGCGACGGCGAGCGTGGAGCGCTGCGTCGCCGCGGCGGCATTGTCGATCGGCCCCGAGGCGGCGCTCGCAAAGGCTTGAGCTAGATCAAGGCCCGCCCGACCGAGCACGGGCAGGCTTTGGGCCTGACACAAGCCACGAGGGTTGCCGTGCCCGTGAAACCACCCGAAAAGCCGACACCGGACCTGGCCAGGAGCGTGATGTGGTGCAGCTTCGTGTTGCTGGCCGCGACCTTCTTCTGGGGGCTGGCCGCGACCGGGCGGATCGTGGCGCCGGAACCGGTGCCCTATAGCCAGTTCGCGGCGTTGCTCGACGCCGGCAAGGTCAAGAGCGTCACCGTTTCGGGCGACGTCCTGACCGGCGAGACGAGCGAGCCGTTCTCCGGCAGCAAGACCGCCTTCGTGACCGAACGCGTGCCGCTGGATCTGGCGGACAAGCTGGCCCAGCACAATGTCGAGTTTTCGGCGCTGGCGAGTTCGAGCTGGCTCGGTACCCTCGTCGCCTGGGTCGCCCCACCGCTGATCTTCGTCGGCATCTGGTTCCTGTTCCTGCGCATGAACGGCAACCGATCGGGACTCGGCGGCGGTTTGCTGTCGGTTGGCAAGAGCCGCGCCAAGCTGTTCGCCGAGACCGAGGTCAAGGTCAATTTCGAGGACGTCGCCGGCGTCGACGAGGCGAAGGGCGAATTGCACGAAATCGTCGATTTCCTGAAGCAGCCCGAAGCCTTCGGTCGTCTTGGTGCCCATTTGGCGCGCGGCGTTCTGCTTGTCGGTCCTCCTGGCACCGGCAAGACCCTGCTGGCGCGTGCCGTTGCCGGCGAGGCGGGGGTGCCGTTCTATTCGACCAACGGCTCCGAATTCGTCGAGATGTTCGTCGGCGTCGGTGCCGCCCGCGTGCGCGACCTATTCGAACAAGCGCGTAAGTCGGCACCCTGCATCATCTTCATCGATGAGCTGGATGCGCTGGGGCGGGCCCGCGGCCAGTCGCCGGCCGGCGGCATCGATGAAAAGGAACAGACGCTCAATCAGCTGCTGGCCGAGATGGACGGTTTCGACCGCTCGGCTGCCGTGGTCATCCTGGCGGCGACGAACCGCCCCGAGATCCTGGATCCGGCGCTGACTCGTCCGGGACGGTTCGACCGCCAGGTGCTGGTCGACCGTCCCGACAAATCCGGGCGCGTGGCCATCCTCAAGATCCATACGGCCAACCTGCTGACCGATCCGAAGCTGGATTGCGCGCAGATCGCGGCGCTGACACCGGGCTTCAGCGGGGCCGATCTGGCCAACCTCGCCAACGAGGCCGCGATCGTCGCGACCCGGCGGGGCGCCGAAGTGATCGTCGCGGCCGATTTCGTGGCCGCGATCGAACGCATCGTTGGCGGCCTCGAAAAGCGGTCGCGCATTCTGAGCCCTCACGAACGTCGGATCGTCGCCACCCACGAGATGGGTCACGCGCTGGTTGCGCGGGCCCTGCCGGGGACCGATCCGGTTCAGAAAGTCTCGATCATTCCGCGCGGCATCGGGGCGCTCGGCTACACGATGCAGCGGCCGATCGAGGATCGCTTTCTGATGGGGCGCCAGGAGCTGGTCGATCGGATGACGGTTCTGCTCGGTGGCCGCGCCGCGGAAACCCTGGTGTTCCGCGACGTTTCGACCGGGGCTGCGGACGATCTGGCCAAAGCCACCGATCTCGCCCGCGGCATGGTTCAGCGCTTCGGCATGGACGAAGCACTGGGGCCGGTCGCCTACGACACGGACGGCGGCACGCTGCTGGACCAGCCGGGAAATTTCTGGCGTCCGCGTCCCTTCGCCCCGGAGACCGCCCGCGAAATCGACCAGGCCGTCCGTCGCCTGCTGGGCGAGGCGCTGGAACGAGCCGTCTCGATCCTGCGCCGGAATCGCGCCCAGTTGGAGGCCGGTGCCGAACAGCTGTTGCTGCACGAGACGCTGGAAGCAGACCAATTGCCGGCGGTCTCGATCGAAAAGGCCGCCTGACACCGTCCATGCGAAGCCAGGAGACCGGCTGATGCCGTCGCGCGGGATCAGCGGACTGCAAGATCGCCGTCCACGACATGAAGATCGGTCCGGCAGGCCGCGCAGACATGGACGCGGACCAGGACCTGGTGGGGCCCCGGCGCCCGGACCCGATGGCTGATGACCGAAAACGTCCAGACCGAAACAACGGCGTTGCCGGGCATACTCGACCGCCCTCATGCCGTTGCGCTTCGATCGCTATGATCAACTCATGGGCGGGACGTGCCCCCATCAGAATGCGCCCATGCTGGGCCGCGCCAACGGAAAGCCCGACAACCTTTCGGCTGTCGGGCTTGGCTTGCTTGCACATCAGGCCTTTACCAAACCCTCGGCACGAGAGGCTGGGCGAAGCCCCGATCCGGCCGTCGGCTAGAAGCGGTAGCCGATACCGACGCCGAGGATCGTCGGGTCGAGATCGACCTTGGCGCGGACGCCACCGCCGTTGATCTTCGCGGTCGTGTTGAGAAAGAGCTGCTTGGCATCCAGATTGGCGTACCAGCGGCCGCTCAGATGATAATCGACACCGACCTGCAAAGCAGCGCCGAACCCGTCTTCGTAGGACACTTGTTTGACCACGGTATGCGGCACGGACGTATCGAAAAACCAGGTGTAGTTCACGCCGGCGCCGACATAGGGGTCGATCGCCTCGTGCGGCAGGAAATGCCACTGCGCCGTGATTGTCGGCGGCAGCAGGCGGACGGTGCCGACATCGACGTCGCCAGCCGCCGTCCCACGCGCCGTGACGCGATGGGTCGTGGTCGCGGCAATCGCCTCGACCGCGATATTGTCCGTGAAGAAGTAGCTCGCATCCAGTTCCGGCACCGCGGTATCGGACGCGTTGACATGCCCCCCGATCGCGGAGATCGAGCTTGAGGTGGTTTCTGGCAGCACGCCGATGCCGCGGGCCCGAATCAGGATGCTGCCCGCGGTCAGGCCGTCATCGGCCTCTTGGGCCAGGGCATGACCGGCAAAGGCCAAAAGAATGGCGGCTCCGGCCGCCAGGGAGATGTACTTCGACATGTCAGTTCCAGTAAAGTTGAGGGAAGTGGGAAGGTCGGCCTTAGTGGGCCATCAGAACCGGCAGGCCTCCGTCGTGCAGGACGTGCCGGGTGATGCCGCCAAATTGCGACGGCAAATGCCGGGAGTGATTTTGCGCGCCCATCACGATCATGGTGGCGCCGCGCTCGCTGGCCGCCCGCAGCAGCGCGTCGCCGACGGCCGCGTCGCTGCGATGTGCCCAGATCTGCTGGCTGTGAATGCCATGGCTGGCGAGCGCTTCGCAGACGCTGGGCCCGACGACGGGCGTCCCGTCGGGCGGCGGCGCGGTAAAGATCGTGACGGTGCCCGCCGCCGCCAGCAGCGGCATGGCCCCGACGAGCGCGCGGGTTGATTCCAGACCACCGTTCCACGCGACCAGGATGTGCCGCAGGATGTCCTTCGGAATTTCGTGGCGGACGAGCAGAACCGGCCGCCCGGTGGCGAAGGTCGCGACCGTGAACATCCTGTCGGATTCTTCGACGTGCCGCGTCGGATAATGCAGCACGATCAGATCGGCGAGGCGGCCGTGGGCCGGCAGGACCCGCTCGATCGCGCCAATCTGCTCGATCCATCGGGTCGCCGTCTTCAGGCCGCCCGCGTGCGCCGCTTCACCGACCGGCACCGCCGCCGCACGCCAATCTTCGAAGCGGGCTTCGGACGCGGCGGCGGCCAGGCGCCGGGCGGCCGCTTCCGCATCCTCGACACCGATCCGGTCGCGTCGGGTGAGCCCGGCCAGACCCGCGCTGGATTCATTCGAATCGGGCGCAATGAACAAGGCGTCCAGATGCCCGTCGAATCGCCGGGCGATCTGCAGCGCGGCGCTGAGCATGGGACCGGGCTCATCCTGCGGCAGGATGGGGACCAACACGGAGCGGATAGACATTGCCTTGCCCTTTCGGATTGCCGATCGACGATCGGCACCCTGATGAGAACACCCACCCGGGAGAGCCGCCTTGACCCAGGTCAAGCTGCTTCAGGAAAACCGCACGCCATGCCGGTGGCGACGTCCATCAAGCGGCGGCGTTGCCGGTCGGGAGCGGCGTGACGAAGCGGCGGCGCAGCTCGATATGGGCGGCTCCGGGCGGCCCCGGCCATTCCGTCGCCGAATGGCCCGGAATGCTGACCCAGACCTCGTCGCAGCCGACCTCGCGCGCCTTGGCCTCAAGCGCCTCGATCAAGGCCAGGCCGACCTCCGAGGAATCCAGCAGATCGACGAACAGGACCGGATCGGCCAACAGCACGGGGCCCGAGATGTCGAACTGGCGCCGAAAGATCGCCAGACCACGGATATGGCCGCGATGGTCACGCACGGAGAGAATGCCGCGACGCCCAGATGCGGACCGCAGGAACCGACAGGCGAACCGCTTCCATCGACGCAGATCGATCGACGGCATCAGCAATTGAACGAGCGGAAACGCCCGGGCGATCTCATGCGGCCTCAGCGGCGCGGCGGCGAAGTGCATCATGCCGCCGACGGTGTCCCGACGGCCGGTTTCCATCCTTGACCCAGATCAATTCGGCGGGCGCCTCGCTACTTTATGATCCAGGTCAAAGCAATCAGCCGAGGCCCCCTGCAATGACGCACTCCTTTGTTACGGATGTATCTCCGGTCCTGGCGGCCGCCAGCCGGCTGGTGGATCCCTGCGGACAATGCGGCACGCGTCATCTCAGCGTCTGCATGGGCGTCGATGAACAATTCCTGGCGCAACTCGCCGCCGTCGTCACGACCGTCCATCTGCCGGCGCACGGCATGCTCGCCTTCGAGGGCGAGGAGGCCGCCTGCTTTTTCAACGTCACCTCAGGCTCCGTCAAACTGTACAAACTCCTGCCGGACGGACGGCAGCAGATCGTGGGATTTCTGTTCGCAGGCGACTTCATCGGCTTGGCGGTGCGGGATACCTATGCCTATAGCGTCGAGGCGATCGGCCCGACGACCGCCTGCCGCTTCGAGCGCCGCAAGTTCGAAGACCTGCTCGAGCGATTTCCCAACATGGCCTTTCGCTTGCGCGAGCGGGCCTCCGACGAACTGGCGATCGCCCAGGAACAGATGCTGTCGCTCGGGCGGAAATCGGCCAAGGAACGCATGGCCAGCTTCCTGATGCAACTGTCGCTCCGCGCGGAAAGCCTGGGGCGGCCGGCCAATCCGATCGCCCTGCCGATGACCCGTGCCGACATGGCCGACTATCTTGGCCTAACGATCGAAACCGTGAGCCGGACCATCAGCCGGCTCAAGATCGGCGGGATCATCACGCTCTTGGCCGGCAACGAAATCAGGCTGAATGGCGAGAAGCTCGCCGAGATCGCCGAGGGCTGGGGCGACTGACGGTCGGTCCCGGCCGAACCGCGACCCGGTTCCGACCGAGCTGCTTGGCTCGATAGAGCGCCGCATCTGCCGCGGCGATAAAGCTCTCCGTCGTTTCTTCCCAGACGAAGCTCGCGACGCCTAAACTCAGGGTGATATGGATCGGCGCCCCCTGTTCGAGCGGCACCGACAGCGTCTCAACCGCCAACCGCATGCGCTCCGCACATAGAACCGCGGCTTCGGTCGTGGTGGAGGGCAGGATCATGGCGAATTCCTCGCCGCCGAAGCGGACGAGAATGTCGTCGCGGCGCACCAACTTAGCCATGACGCCGCCAAGGGCCCGCAGCACGTCATCGCCAGCGAGATGACCATAGAGATCGTTGATCCGCTTGAAGCGGTCGATGTCCGCCATGATCAGGCACAGTGGCTCGGCATGCCTCAGCGTACGCGCGATCGCGGCTGCCAGCGACTGATCGAAATGGCGGCGATTGAACAGGCCGGTCAACGCATCGACATAGGCGAACTTCTCGAGCGTTCGCAGGTCGTCGCGCAGCCGGTCGGTCTGGCGCCGCACCTCCTCGGCCGATGCCGCCTGGCCGGCGGCATCAGCTTGAGATTGCATGCTGATCGAAACGCTTAGTCTGATCATGCGGACGACCGCCTCGATCGCTTCGGCGGGGTGCGGCACCTTGGCGTCGATGATGGCCGGAATCAGCCGGCTCAATAGATGCTGACTGGCGACCAGCATATGCTGGTCGCTCACGCCCAGTTCCAGATGGCGCCGTCCGACCTGGACGGCCCGCATCAGGGTCTCGTTCTTCAACTCGCCGTCCAGCAAGGCGCGCCAGTGGGCGACCATCGCGGTCACTGCCCGTTGACGAACCGCGGGATCCCGCATCAGCAAGCGGACCGGTTGCGCCGTAAAGAGCGGCGCGTAGAACGACTCGTCCAACCTATCAAGCGTCTCGTCGATGACGGGACGCAGCCGCTTCAGTCGGCCCAACGTCGCCGCGTCGATTTGCCAGAGCTGACGGAACTCGGCGAAATCGGCGCTTGGCGCCGGCGGCGAAGCCGGCGCGGGACTGAGCCCCGCAGCCGGTTCAGAAGGTGCAGTCGACATGATCGGGATCAGTGAGCGAACAGGATAGGCACGGCCGCGTGCTTGACCACGTGATGGGTGACACCCCCCATGACCAGTTCGCGCAGGCGACTGTGGGAGAAGGCGCCCATGACGAGAATCCCGGCGCCGCGCCTGGCCACTTCCTCCAGCAGCACGGCACCCGTTCCGCCCGCCCGATCGAACAGGGCGAGCCCACGGGCCGCAATGCCATGCATCGCTAGATAGTCCGCGACGGGTTCCAGAAGCTCCGGGTCGGCCGATGGGCCGACGTTCAGCAGAATGATCTCGCCACGGCTGCGCGCCAGCAGCGGCAGGGCGGCATTCAGCGCGCGCGCGGCCTCCGGCTTGCCGTCCCAGGCGACGGCGATCGGTGCCGCCCGATCCAGCGCGATCGACCCGGCGTCGGGGACCGCCAGCACCGGCCGTCCCGTGCCGAACAAGGCGGCCTCGAAGGCCAGGCTTTTGCCGGTCTCGTCCGGCTTGGGCATGGCTGCGACGATCAGGTCGGCGACGGGCCCGTGATCGCGGATCAATTTCGACGCCGAGCCGACCTCGATCCGCAAGAGCGCGCTCGGCCCTGCCCTCAGCCTGACCGCGTCGGGCAATCCCGCGTCCTTCTGCCATGCCTCGAAATGCCGACGGGCCGCATCCCGTTGCTCCGTGATGTGCTGCTCCAGGCTCTTCCACAGTCCCGGCTCCACATAGATGCCGGTTCCATTGCCGATATAGGCCGCCGGGATATCGCGCGGATCGGTATCGGCATAGAGACCGGTGATCCGGGCTTCGTGCGGCAGGCCCGCCGCTAAGGCGGTGTCGAGAACACGCCGATCGGCGACTGAGCCGTCGAGGACGGCAAGGATGGTGCGGAATGTCATGACCCGGCTCCGACTTGGTTGAGCTGGGAAGCATCTTCCGCGTCGTCATACGGAGGTACCTTGATCTGGGTCAATGCCGGAGGGCCGGCCCGGTGGTTTCCTGATCCTGCCGATGACGGCATCCCGGAGGTTCAGGATCATGTTCAAGTACCCCCACGGCACCCAAGACGATTCCCGCTCGCCGCTCGACCCGGTCGTCTTGCTCGACGCCCACCGTCGTCACGCGATCATGCTGACCGCCACGGCCGAATTGGTCGCCAAAACCATGAGCGAGATCATCGCGAAGCAGGCCGATCTGATGCGCGCGGAAGGCGACGGCATCGCGAAGAGCGCTGCCGCCCTCACGACGGGCACCGATCCGGTGGCCGCGGCGCAGGACTGCGCGGCCGCGCTGCACAGCGGCGCCGACGCCGCGCTGGCCGACCTGCGCGGGATCCAGGACCTGATGCGCAGCTTCGCCTGGCAATGGTACGGCCTGTGCGTCGATTCCATCAGCGTCGGGCTCGGCAACGGCCGCGTAACCCATTAATCCGGGAGGATAGGCCATGGCTATCCGCGATCTGCTGGTCACGGTCGATGGTGGCCCGTCGAGCGAGGTCCGCACCGCCCTTGCCGCCTCGTTGGCGGAGCAATTCGAGGCGCATCTGATCGGGCTGCACTCATCTTCGACGGCACTGGCGAGCCCCTATTCGGCGAGCTTCGATTCCGCCCTGTTCGATGCGGCGATGCAGGAGAGCTTCTCCCGCCTCAAGCAGCAGTCGGAACACGCGCGGGTCGGCTTCGAAGCCGTTGCCGCCCGACACGCCATTTCGTCGGAATGGCGCGTCGCCCGCGGCTTTGCCGGCCCCGATACGGTGCTGAACTGCCGCTACGCCGATCTAGCGGTCGTCGGCCAGCGCTGGACGGATTTCGACGGGCTCAACTATCCGGATCCCGCCGATGTCGTGCTCGATGCCGGTTGCCCGGTGCTGGTCGTCCCCGCCGTCGGTCAGTTCGATCGGATCGAGCGCCACGCGCTGATCGCCTGGAATGGCGGTCGCGAAGCCGCGCGCGCCGTGCGCGACGCGCTGCCGCTGCTGAAACGCGTCCGGTCGGCGACCGTCCTGGTGGTCGATTCGATGGAGAACCCCTCCGGGCACGGCGAGGAGCCGGGCGCCGACATCGCGCGCCATCTGGCCCGTCATGGGATCAAGGTCGAGATCGATCGCTGGTCCGTCCCGGACGCGAACCCGGCCGACGTCGTCCTGTCGCGGGCGGCCGACTATGGCAGCGATCTGATCGTGATGGGCGCCTATGGTCATTCCCGCGTTCGGGAGCTGGTGCTGGGCGGCGTCACCCGCTCA
>Ga0302314_10007897_pt1 | contig 19055 bp, 14 predicted proteins | sample III_Palsa_N2_3_FD_200533 | JGI IMG/M metagenome (GOLD analysis project Ga0302314, IMG submission 200533) | Peat permafrost microbial communities from Stordalen Mire near Abisko, Sweden - III_Palsa_N2_3 | ecosystem: Environmental > Terrestrial > Soil > Palsa > Peat permafrost | place: Sweden...
CCAAACAAACCCCCCACCCCCACCCCGCGGGGGGGGGGGCCCCGGGGGGCCCCCCCCCCGCCTCGTCGTCCGTCCGGGGTCCCGTTCAGGAGCGGCGGTCCACCGCGGCCCAGGAGGCCAGCGCCACGCCGCCGGCCACGGTCAGCACGGACGGCCAGGCGCCGACCTTCTTCGCCAGCGGGTGCGAGCCCGCGAACGCGGCCACGGCCCCGGCCGCGACCAGGGCGACACCGCCCAGCTCGCGCTTCTTCGTCGCCCGGGCGACGCCGTAGCCGCCGATGAGCCCGGCCGCAGCGACCAGGGACGAGGGGATCCGTGCCATGGTGGGAAGAACCTCCGGTTCAGTTGGTGCGGGTGTTGTGCAGGTGCAGGCCCATGTAGCCGATGTAGATGCGGCCTGTTCCCGAGCAGTCGTCGTGGTAGTGCAGCCGGGGCGCGGTGCCGCCACCGCCTATGCGGAGGTGGGCGCCCATGAACACCTCTCCGGCCGGATTGACCTCCACCGGGACCGGCAGTTCCCGTTCGCTCTTCCACTTGCCGTGGGACCGCACCGTCCGGGACTCGTCGCGGATGACCTTGCGCGGCGGGAAGACGTGGCAGTCGGCCGGGGTGTTCTCGCACCAGCGGCGGAAGTCGCCGCCGGACTCCCCCTGGACCGCCGCCTGCGCGTAGTCCTGCAGGGCGTGCAGCGCGTCCCAGGCCATCCTGACCCAGGTCGGGTGGTCGGTCTGCTGGTCCAGGTCCCGGGTCAGCCTCGGGTCGCCGGTGAACTGCAGCAGCGGGAACTCGTCCATCTGCTCCAGGCGTTCGAGCAGCTCCGCGAACGAGGCCGGGTCGCCGCTCTGGTCGCGCTCCAGTGCCCGCGGCTCGGGCAGGTCCTCGAAGCCCGCGGCGGCGAGGCGTCCGCGCAGCGAGCGCACCTCGGTGCGGGCCTCCCGCAGCTCGCTGTACTGCTCGTCGTACTCCGCGGCGAGCTCCGACTCACGTTCCTCCGCCGCCCGGAGCCAGCGCCGCACCTCCTGGATCTCCCCGGCGCGCGCCCGCTCCTCGAGCACCTCCTCCTCGTGCTCGTCCACCAGCAGTGAGCCCGGCTGCACGCCGTCGATCTCCGCGCCCGTGTCGGTGAGGCCGCGGGCCCGCAGCGGGGGCAGCGCCGCCAGGGCGTCGGGCAGGGGGGTCTGCACCGCCAGCCGTCGCGGCAGCCAGGCCAGCAGGCCCGAGGCGCGGCGCAGGTCCGCCTCGAAGGTGTGCCGGGCCATGACCCGGTGCCGCTGGGCGTCCGGCTTCCAGGCCGGGTCCAGGCCGGGGAGGTAGGTGCGCACCGCGCCGCCGAACACCCGGTGGTGCTCCAACGCCCGGTTGAACTCCCTTTCCGCGCCCGGGGCGAGGGCGTACAGGACGGCGATCCCGGCGCAGCCGCGCAGCAGCGGGTCGACCGTCTCCGCCAGCCAGTCGTCGAAGTCGGTGTGCGAGGGGGTGCTGGCGACGACGATCGGCAGCCGCCGCTCCGGGTCGCACAGCTCGTCCAGGACCTCGTCCAGGTCGCCGCGTTCGATCACTGTCGGCATCGCGTGCAAGGAGGCGGAGCCAGGATGCTCGCCCTCGGTCGCCCCGATGACGTCGAGCAGCCCGCGGGCCAGGCCGGGGACGGGCGCCTTGGCGGCGGTCGCACCGCGCGCGGGGAGCAGTTCGGCATCCAGCCGCACCCAGGTGCGGCCCCCGGTGGGGGTGCTCACGGTCAGGGACGTCTGCCAGATGCCCTGGAGCGTGAACTCCCGGAGGCGCCAGCGTGCAAGCGACTCCTTCGCGCCACCCGCGCCCCGGACACGCTCCTTGAGCGAGCAGTCGAGGACGGCCTGCGCGCCCACCCGGTGTCGGCCCTCGTCGCGTGCCGGGTCGTCATAGTGCTGCGCCTTGAGCCAGTGTCTGACCTGCTCCTCGGCAAGGGAAACCGTGTCCTTGTGCGCGTGGCCGCTGGTAACGGCCATGCGATAGATGCCGTCGGTCATCCGCGGGGCCTCCTGACGCAGTCATGGGCGTCCCGCACGCAATGTGCGGATACGAGGGACAACGCTGGGAGTGACCCGGATGGTTCCGGTGCGATCGGACGCGGTCGCTGAGCAGTGGTTCAGTGTGCGTGGTGTGGCGGCGGTTCATGCGGGGGAGCAGCGGACTGCTCGGCCGGTGCCGCGTGGCCCGGGGCAGGCTGGGGGTGGTGCTGCTGGTAGGGGTGGGGCTGCTGCGGCTGCGGGCCCGGGTACTGCGGGCCCGGGTACTGCGCCGCGGTCGGCGGGAGGTACTGCGGGGCCTGGTAGCCGGGGCCCGGAGCGGGCTGGGCCGGCAGATAGGCGCCGGGAGGCCGGTAGCCCGGGGGCGGGAAGCCCGGCGCGGGGTAGCCGGGGGGAGGCGCGAAACCGGGAGGCGGTGCGAAACCGGGGCGGTACCCGGGGACGGGGCGGACCGGGGGGTGCAGCCGCTGCCACTCCTGAGCGCCGACCCGCGCGAGCACGTCGGCGACCGCGTCCTTGCGCTCCCACAGGTGGTGCAGCAGTTCCTGCTCGCGCTCGGAGAACTCCGCCCCCACCAACCCGCGCTCCGCGCGCTGGCGCAGGAAGGCCAGCGCGGTCGCGAAGCCCAGGTACTCCCGCATCGTCCTGCTGCCGGCCGGGCCCTGGGTGAACCTCGCCAGGTCCCGGGCCTGCCTGCGGGTCCGCATCGAGGACAGCACCAGCGGCACCGGCGGCGCGATCCAGCCGGCCTTGGCGTACACCGGCAGCTGCTGGCCCACGGTCTTGAGCTCGTTGCGCCTGGACCACAGCACCAGCCACACCATCAGGCCGAACACCGGCACCATGAAGAGGAAGTACACCCCGATGAATCCGAGCGGGCCCAGCACCGACGCGCCGTTCCAGCTCCCGTGCATGCACATCGCCAGGACCCAGCCGCAGACCGGCGCGAGGATCTTCAGCCAGCGCTTGCTGGTCGCCGCCGCGATGCCGAAGCCCACCCCGGTCATCGACGTGAACAGCGGATGCGCGAACGGCGACATCACCTCGCGGATGACGAAAGTGGCGACGGTCTCGGCGATGCCGGTGCCGTCGGTGCGTCCGCTGAGGACCGAGCGTCCGATGTAGAGGATGTTCTCGGTGAAGGCGAAGCCCGTGGCGGTGAACCCGGCGTAGACGACGCCGTCGATGATGCCGCTGAAGTCCTTGCGCCGGAGCAGGAACAGCAGCAGGATCGCGGAGCCCTTGGCGCTCTCCTCGACCAGCGGCGCGACCAGGCTCGCGCCCAGTGTCTGACCGCTGCTGATCTGGTGGCTGATCAGCAGGTCCGTCGCCCAGGTGTTGGCCAGGATGGCGACCAGGGTCGCGGCGCAGGATCCCCAGGCGAAGCAGAACAGCAGATTGCGCAGCGGCTTGGGCTCCACCCGGTCCAGCCAGTAGAACGCCCCCAGGACCAGCGGCACCGGCAGCACTGCCACGCACATCCCGACCAGCAGCCCGTTGGCGCCGGTCTGCGCCTCCACCTTCAGCAGGATGCCGGCCCCGCACAGCGCCAGGACCACGATCAGTGCGACCAGCCGCAGCACCCTGCTCTCGAACATGCCGAGGCGGGGTCGGTAGCGGAAGCGCTTCGGGAGCCGGAACTCCGGATCGCCCTCGGTGGGCGCCGCAGGCAGTGCGGATATGCCCTCGGCGTCGGTGGACGGCCCGGATATCTCGTCGGCGGATGCGGACTGTTCGGGCTGAGGGCTGCTCACTGTACGACCTTAGCGGGGGTGGATGTCGGCTGGTAGGCCGTTTACGTCAGCGTCGGCGGAACAGCAGATCATGCACGACATGGCCCTTGTCGATGCCCTGCCGCTCGAACTTCGTCACCGGACGCCAGTCGGGGCGCGGAGCGTAGCCGGGGTCGGCCGGGTGCAGGTTCTCCAGGTCGGGGGAGGCCGTCAGCACCTCCAGCATCTGCTCGGCGTAGGGCTCCCAGTCGGTCGCGCAGTGCACGGTCGCGCCGGGGCGCAGCCGGGAGGCGGCCAGGGCGAGGAACCCGGGCTGGATCAGCCGGCGCTTGTGGTGCCTTGCCTTCGGCCACGGGTCCGGGAAGTAGATCCTGAGCCCGGCGAGCGAGCCGGGCGCGAGCTGGTCGCGCAGCAGGACGACGGCGTCGCCCTCGGCGAGGCGGACGTTGTCGAGGCCGTCCGACTCGATGCGCCGCAGCAGGTTGCCGTGCCCGGGGGTGTGCACGTCCACGGCGAGGATGCCGGTCGCCGGGTCGGCGGCGGCCATGGCGGCCGTGGCATCGCCCATGCCGAAGCCGATCTCCAGCACGACCGGCAGGCCGGCGGCGCCGAAGAACCCGTCGAGGTCGAGCGGCTCCTTGCCGTCGACGCGTATCCCGTACGCCGTCCACAGCCGTGCCAGCGCCGCCCGCTGCGCATCGCTCATCCGCCCCTTGCGCGGGTGGAAGCTGCGGATGCGCTGCTCGGTGTGCAACTCGGCGGAGACGGGTGCGCCCGGGCGCGCGGAATCGACTGGGATCAAGGATTGGCTGGTCACAATGCGCTCCAGTCTACGGTGGGTGCACCCGGTTCAGGGGCGCGGGGAACTGCGCGACAAGCCACCCTCGACGTGGAGCCCACAGCAGACCCGCGCCCCCGACCCTCGTGGGCTACCTCTGCTCCAGCCCCGCGAGAACCCTCCGCGCGACCTCGCGCCCGATCGGCAGCGATGCCGTCGCCGCGGGCGAGGGTGCGTTGAGGACGTGCACGCTGCGCATCCCCTCGGCGATGACGAAGTCGTCCACCAGCGCCCCGCCGCGCCCGACGGCCTGCGCCCGCACCCCCGCCGCAGCGGGCACCAGCTCGGCGTCCGTGCAGTCGGGCAGCAGCCTGCGCACCTCCTGGGCGAAGGCCCGCTTCGACAGTGACCGCCGCAGCTCCACCGCCTCGGCGCGCCAGTGCCGCGCGCCCAGCCGCCACGCCCCCGGCCACCGCACCGTCTCCGCGAGGTCGCGCGCGCTGACGGTGCGCCAGTCGTAGCCCTCGCGGGCCAGCGCCGGCACCGCGTTGGGGCCGACGTGGACGCCGCCGTGCAGGTCGCGGGTGAGGTGCACGCCCAGGAACGGGAACGCTGGATCCGGCACCGGATAGACGAGCCCCCTGACCAGCCCGCGGGCGCTCGGCGCAAGCTCGAAGTACTCGCCCCGGAACGGCACGATGCGAACCCCGGGCTCGTCCCCGGCCAGCCGTGCGATCCGGTCGCTCTGCAGCCCGGCGCAGTTGACCAGGACCTTGGCCCTGACCTCGGCCAACGTGGTGGTGACCGTCACCCCGGCCCGGTCGCGCGCGATCCCCACCACCGCGCCCCCGGTCCGCACCTCCGCAGCGGACAGCTTGGCGTAGGCCTCGGCGACGGCCGGGTAGTCGCAGATGCCCGTGCTGCCGACGTGCAGCGCGGCGATGCCGGCGACCTTCGGCTCGAACTCGGCGATGCCCGCCGCGCCCAGTTCGCGGATCGGCAGGCCGTGCTCGCGCCCGCGCTGCGCCAGAGCGTGCAGCCGCGGCAGCTCGGCGCTGTCGGTCGCGACGACCAGCTTGCCGGTCACCTCGTACGGCAGGCCGTACTCGCGGCAGAACTCCACCATCTCCCGTGCGCCCTCGACCGCGTACTGCGCCTTCAGCGACCCCGGCGGGTAGTACAGCCCGCTGTGGATCACCCCGCTGTTGCGGCCGGTCTGGTGCGCGGCCAGGCCGGTCTCCTTCTCCAGCACGGTCACCGAGACCCCCGGCGCGGCCCTGCTGATCGCGTAGGCCGTGGAAAGCCCCACGATGCCGCCGCCGACAACCACCACCTCGCAGTCGAACCCCACGCTGCTCCTCTCCCAAGCCCGCACGCCAGGGATCGTCCCACGAGGGACCGACAACGCGGAGCCCGCGGCGGCTCAGGCCGGGGCGGCGAGCACCAGCCGGGCGCGGCGGGCCAGCTCCTCGGCCTGGTCCTCGCCCTGGTACTGCTCCAGCCGCCGCAGCATCTCCTGGACGTACTCGCGGGTGCGCTGCGAGGAGATCCGACCGGCGACCTCCACCGCCCGGCTTCCGGCCGCGACCGCCGCGTCCAGGTCGCCGTCGTCCAGCTCCGCCAGGGCCGACACCACCAGCCGCAGGCCGTGCGAGCGCACGTACTCCTCGGTCGGGCGGGCCAGCGCGTGCATGGTGTACTCCCGGACCTTCACCGGCATGCCCAGGTCGCGGTAGCACTCGGCGGCGTCGGCGGCGAGCCGGTCGTACGAGTGGAAGTCGATCCAGGCCGGGTCGGAGTCACCGGAACGGGAGCGTTCCAGCCAACTCTCCGCCGCCGAGAGCGCCAGTGCGCAGGCGTGCGCGCTCCCCGCGCGGGCGTGCGCCCGCGCCTCGACCAGGTGGAAGAAGCTCATGGTCCGCGCCGTCGCCAGGCCCCGATTGCGTTCGATCGCGGCCTGGGCGAGGTCCACGCCCTCCTCCGCCGCGCCCCGGTAGGTGGCCTGCAGGCTCATGGACGCCAGCACATAGCCGCCGAAGGGCACGTCCGCCGCGGCCCGCGCCAGCCGCAGCGCCTGGATGTAGTAGCGCTGGGCGGCCTCGTGCTGCCCGGTGTCGAAGGCCATCCATCCGGCCAGCCGGGTCAGTTCGGCGGTCGCGCCGAACAGCGCGCGGCCCACCTCGTCGCTGTAGGAGCCGAGCAGCAGCGGGGCGGCGTCCTGGCGCAGGCACTCCGGCACCATCGAGGAGCGCCAGTCGCCGCCGCCGTAGCGGGAGTCCCAGCGCCGGGCCTCCTCGGCGGCCTGCCGCAGCTTCGCCGCGTCGGTGTGCCCGACCCGGTGCACCCGCCCGTCGCCCGGCACCGGCCTGGCCCGCGGCGCCTCGTCCAGACCGAGCAGCAGCGGGGCCTCCCTGGCCACCGAGCCGTCCACCGGTGTGATCAGCCAGCGGGAGACGGGAGTCGCGTACGCGGTGACCGAAAACGTACCTGCCAGACTGTCCCACCACCCGCCGCGCCGCCCGCCGGCCGTGTCCGGATCGATCAGCCACAGCTCCGTCGCATGGTGGACGGCCTCCTGCACCTCCCTCGGAAACGCCAGCCCGATCTCCGGCGCGGGGTCGCTCCCGCCGAGTCCTATCTCCTCGAGCGGGACGCTGCGCCCCAGTTTTCCGCCGATCGCCGTCGCGATCAGATGCGGCACCGCCCCCTGCGGAACCATGCCCTTGGTGACCCAGCGGGCGACCGAGGTCTTGTCATAACGGTAGGTCAGGCCCTGTTGCGCACCCAGGTCGTTGACCCGCCGGGCGAGCCCGGCGTTGCTGATCCCGGCGAGCGACAGCAGTGTGCCGAGCTTCTCGTTCGGTCCTCGTACGCTGGTGGTCATACCTGGTGCCACCCCCTCGCACCTCACGTGAGCGACACAGCACCGACGGTGCCGGGATACACCCAGAGTAGTTCCACACCATCCCAGGGTTAAGGGTCGGCGGGCCGGATGGCGGGATAGTGCTCTCCGCCGCGCCTCCACCGGGGCTGAACTGCACCGGGAGGCATGCCCCCGCGAGGTGTGGCCGTGCGCCCTCCCGTGCCCCCTGCCGACCGCATCCCGACGGCGCTTCGATGGCGGGGTGGGTCGGCCTGCCGGCGCGGAGCCCCAGCGTGTTGAGGACCCGGCGGGCCGGGGGACGCCGCCGCCGTACATCCCCGCGCGGCGGTGGGTCGGGCCGGGAGGTGTGCGGACACCTCCCGGTCTGCTGCAGCGCCTGCAGCGCCCATGGATGCGCGAGTTCTGTCCGGGCCGGGGAGGGAGCGGCCCGGACGCGCGTCATGCGGTCGGCCGCCGAGTACCGTTCCGTCCCGCGATGCCCTTCCCTGTCCTAAATCTTCCGTAAATCGATCGCGTCTTCCCTGAGGATGACTCGCTGCGCTGGTGGCACCATGTGTTCTGACGGTGCAACAGCAGGCCGCGACTGTTTGTCCACAGGCTGTGGAGGCGCCCCATGCGGTGGTTGGTCGGGTGGAACGGCGCGTCCGCCGTCGACAACCCCGGGGTGCGTGACCTCCGCCCCCTGGGTGGCAGGCTGCTCTGGGCAGGCCCCGACCCGCTGTGGGCGGTCGGCGACTGGCGACCCGAGGAGATCCACACCGTCCGCGTGTTCCGCCAGCACCACCACTCCGTCGACCAGGTCCTGCGCGGATACCCGGATCTGGACGACGACCCCGACGGTCCGTCGTCCATGGACGGCGCCGTCGCCAGGCTCGCCGTCCTCGGTCGCTGCGGTGCGAGCGACCGCGAGCTGCGCACCGCGCTGCTCGCCGCCAGCGGCGGAGCGCTGCGCCACCTCAGCTCCTGGCCCGGCAGCTACACCGTCGTCCTGCAGCGCGACAACCGGACGACGGTCTTCGGCGACCTCGCCGGAGTGCGCGCGGTCTTCCACACACCCTGGTGCGGGGGCACCGCCTACTCGACCGCCGCACTGCCGCTCGCCGACCTCGTCGGCGCCACGGTCGACCCCCTGTACCTGGCCGCCCGGCTCGCCCTCCCCGACTCCTCCGACGCCACCGGCGACGGCAGCCCCTTCGCCGGCGTACGGCGCGTCGCGCCGGGGCACGCGCTGAGCATCCGGGCCGGCAAGCCGCAGGTCACCGCGTACGAGCCCAACCCGGGCTCGGTCGGCAGCGTCTCCTCCATCACCGAGGCCGCCGCGACCGGCGAGGTCACCCGAACCCTGCTGGAGGCCGTCCGCTGCCGGCTCCGGGCCGTGGCGGACGCGGCGACGCTCCCACGGCCGCCGTCGCAGGTCAGCGCCGACCTCTCGGGTGGCAGCGCCTCCAGCGTGCTCACGCTGCTCGCCGCCACCGTCCCGGTCCCCGCTTCTGCTCCGCCCGACCCCGCCGCACCGGAACCGGAGGCGGACCCCCCGTTCTCCGGGCTGCAGGAGCTGCTGCACCGCCCGACCACCGAGGAGCGCTGGGGCGACCCCCGCAGCTACCGCACCCTGCACCACGGGCCGCCCAATCCCGGTGAGGGACCCCGCACCACCGGCGCGGTCCGCGGCTCCTGGGCCCGCTCCGCCGCCCAGCCCGCCGCGGCCCCCGAACGGCTGCTGCTCGCCGTCACCCACACCGACACCCAGGAAGCCGCCGAGGAGCCGCCCGGCCCCTCCCGCACCGCCGAACTCGTCCGCGCGCAGGCCCTCGCCGCCGCCAACCCGCGCCTGCGGCACCTGGTCGTCCCGGCCGGACCCGAAGCCCTGCCCTACGCCGACCTGCTGGACGACCCCCTCGCCGGGCCGCTCACCGACGAGCCGGGCTCCGCCCTGGTGTCGGCGCTGCGCCACCGCCACCGCATGGCCGACGCCGGCGCCGACCACCTCAGCGGGCACGGCGGACGCCAGGTCCTGGACGGTCACCCGGCCCGCCTCGCCGACCTGCTGCTGGAACGCAAACGCCTGCCGCTGATGCGGCCCGTCGCCGCACTCGCCCGCGCCGACAGCCAGGCGCACCCCGTCCACGGGACGCTGGGGACGCCGGTCGCGGTGCTGCGCGCCGCCCGCCGACTGGCCAGGACCCCCTACACCGACGGCCTGGAGGACGCCGCCACCTCGCTGATGGCCCGTCATGTCTCCGCGCCGGACGACGCGGGCGAAGCCTCGGTCGAGGCCCTCGCCTGGTGCTCCCCGGGCCCCGCCGCCCGCTGGCTCACCGACGACGCGCTCTCGGCCGTCGCCGTGCGGCTGCGGCTGACCGCCCGCCGCGCGGCCCCGGACGAGCGACCCGGCGCGCGGCGCGCCCGTCAGGCCATGCACAGGCACGCCGCGGAGTTCCGGGTGCTCACCCAGATCGTCGAGGAGGCGCACGGACAGCGGCTGCACGCTCCGTTCCTGGACAACCAGGTGGTCCGGGCCTGCAGGCTCGTCCCCGACTCCGCCCGCGTCCAGCCGGGCGCACGCCACGACATCCTGCGGACCGTCCTCACCGGCGCCGGGGTCACCGACATCCCCGAGGGCTGGGGCAACGGCGTGCCGCCGGGCCCGTACGCCGCCGCGGAGAGCGTGCGCGCCGGGCTGCGCCGCTCGGCCGGCGCGCTGGACCGGCTCTTCGCCGCGCCCCTGCTCGCCGAGCTCGGCCTGCTCGAACCCGACGTCTTCCGCGCAGCGCTGCACCGCGCGTGCGGCGGGGAGCACGTCCCGCTGGACGGCCTCGCCGACATCGTCTCCACCGAGCTGTGGCTCCGCCGACTGCACGCCCGCCAGGGGTCCTGCTGGACCGGAATGCCCCTCCGCGAACGCCTGGCCCTCACCGACCACCCCGTCACCCACGCCCACCCCCCGACCTGGCCCCCGGCCCCGGCGTCGGCCACGGCCCCTCACCCGACCCCGGCCCCGCCCCCTCACCCGACCCCGGCCCGGACCTCGCACCCGACCCCAGCTCCGGCCTGGACGCCGACCCCTTCTCCGGCCCCGCGCCCCATCCCGGCTCCGGCCTGGACCCCGCACCACCCGGCCCCGGCTCCACACGAGCCTCCCGCCCCGCATCCCACTCCCGCCCCGCACCTGACGCCCGCCGTGCCCCCGGCCCAGCCGCCGGCCCCGGCGCCCATCGGCGTCCCCTAGCCCCGCACCCCGCTGCACCCCACGCCGTCCCCGGCGTGCACGCCCCGGCGTGCCACAGCGCTGCCCGCCGCTGCACCCCGCACGATGGGCTGCATGTACCTCGTCTCCCGCGACCTGCCCGCGGCCACCGCGCCCCCCGGAATCGTCGTCGGCGTCGACGGCTCGGACGGTTCGCTGTGGGCACTCGACCGCGCCGTCGCCGAGGCCGCCGCCTTCACGGTCCCGCTCTACGTCATCGCCGCGGTCAACCCGGCCCCGACCGGCTACACCGCGGGCATGGTCGACCTGGTCCAGGACAGCATCGAGCGGCTGCTCGCCGGGATGTCCGAGGTCGTCACCCGGGGCATCGAGTCGGTGCTCGCCCGCCACCCCGAGCCGCTGCGGCTCTCGCTCCACATCATCCTGGGAAACCCCGTGGAGGCGATCCTCAAGGCCTCCGAGCGCCACCACACCCTCGTCGTCGGCGCCCGCGGCAACGGCGGCTTCGCCCGGCTGCTGCTGGGCTCGGTGGCCACCGCGCTGATCCACCACGGGAGCTGCCCGGTCCTGGTCGTGCCCTCCCCGGACCCCGCGGCCCCGCAGGCCGCGGCGGCCAGGGAATACCGAAGCGACGGCCCGGGTTGATATCCCTGACTGTGCAGGTAAATAGACTGTGCCGGTACACAGAGACAGAGGTTGGGAACCCCCGTGAAGGTCGAGATATACAGCGACATCGCCTGCCCCTGGTGCTACATCGGCAAGCGCCGCTTCGAGCGTGCGCTCGCGGCCTTCCCGGGGGCCGAGCAGGTCGAGGTCGTCTACAAGCCGTACCAGCTGGTGCCGGACGCCCCCGCCACGGCGAGCCCGCACCGTGCCTGGCTCGCCGAGCGCTACGGCCCGCAGTCCCGCGCCATGGACGACCGTGTCGCCGAGCTCGGCGCACGTGACGGCATCCGCTACGACTTCGACGCGGCGCTGCACGTCAACACCGTGCACGGGCACCGCCTGCTGTGGCTGGCCGCCACCGAGTACGGCCTTCCGGTGCAGCACTCCCTCAAGGAGAAGCTGCTCGCGGCGCACTTCTCCGAGGGCGTCGACGTCGGCGACTTCGCCGCGCTCACCGAGATCGCCGTGGCAGCGGGGCTCGACCGGGCCAGGGTCGAGGCGTTCCTGCCCTCGGACGAGGGAAAGGCCGAGGTCGCCGCCGAGGTGGACGAGGCCAGGGCACTCGGCATCACCTCCGTCCCGACGTTCGTCTTCGACGGCACCTGGGCCGTCCAGGGTGCGCAGGAGACCTCCACCTTCCTGAAGGCGCTGGAGCAGGCGGCCCCGGCCGGCGGCGCGGCCGGTGCCTGCGCCGACGACGGCACCTGCGCGGTCTGAGCTCCCTCCGCCGCCCCCCGGGTGGAGCTCAGGTGCAGCTGAAGCGGGCGTCCGCCCAGTCCGCGACATTGGCGACATAGGAACCGTCGGCGGGTGTCACCACCAGCCGGATGGCGGTGATGCCCTTGAGCCCCACGCTCACCGGCACCGCCGGGTCCCCGCCGTCGACCACGCCGGACTGCCACAGCGTCCGGCCGGTCGCGTCGTCCAGGACGGCGAACCGCACCGCGCCCTGGCCCAGCGTCATGTCGTCGATGCCGGCGGACGCGTCGAACTCCCGGCACTGGCCGTTGAGGTCGATCTCGGCGGACGAGGGCGCGTTCATGGTGATCCCGCGGGAGTACGTGGTGCCTCCCACGCTCACCCCGCCGCTGCGCTGCCACACCTCGCCCGCCGAGCCGTCCGCCAGGCTGGGGCCCTGGGTGGTCCCGAATCCGCTGTAGGGCAGCGAGTCGACGAAGTAGTCCGCGACCGGGACCACGATCGGCCGGGGTTTCGGCCTGGGCTTCGGCTTGGTCTTCGGCCGGGGGACGACCACGACCGGCCTGGGCCTGACCACCGGCGCGGGCGCGACCACCGGCTGCACGACCGGGGGAGGAGGCGGCGGGGTCGGCGTGGGGGTCGGCTTCGGCGGCGGGACCACCACCGGCCGCGGCGCCGCAGCCACCGGGCGCGGCTTCGGCGGCGCCGGCTTGTGCTCGCTGCCGGTCAGCGACAGCGCATAGACCACCCCGGCCACCGCCACCACCGTCACCGCCGCCGCGATACCCGCCTTGGCGGGCACCCCGAGTCCTTCCGCGGCCGCCGCGCCACCGGCGGTACCGCCCGCGGTGCCGCCGGAACCGGCCGCCGTCGCCCCCGCCACCGCGCCCACGGCAGCCGTGCCTCCGGCCGCCCCGGCGACGAGCGCCGCGAAGTAGCCCGAGCCGCCGACCCACACCAGCGCGCCCACCGGCAGCAGCTCGCGCAGGCTGTGGTTGAGGTCGACCAGTTCCAGGTATGCCGCCGAGCAGCGGTCGCAGTCCCCCAGGTGTTCCCGGACGTCATGGGTGGCGCGCTTGCCAAGGGAGCCGCGGGCGAACGCGCCGAGCCGCTTCGCCGAGGCCGCGCAGTCCCTCGCCTGCGACTCGGAGACATGCGCCTGGAGGAACTCGGTCGCCAGCCGGTCGCGGGCCCGACTCGCCTGCACCGCAGTGGCGTTGGCGGTCTTGCCGATCAGCAGCGCCACCTCGCGCGGGGGTTCCTGCTCGACCTCGGTGTGCCACAGCAGCATCCGGTCGTCGGCGTCCAGGCGGCTGAAGGCCCGCACCACCAGCGAGTGGTCCACCTCGGCCATGGCCCAGGCGTCCGCACCGGGGTCGGTGGCGTTGACATTGGCGACCGCCGGTGAGGACGCCGCGAACGCGGTGAAGTCGTCCACCAGTTGCTCGCGCCGGTCGCTGCGGGTCCAGGTCGCGGCGATATTGCGGACCGCCGTCAGCAGGTAGGCGCGGACCGCGATGTCGGGGCCCTTGCCCGCGCGCAGCGCCTGCAGGGTACGGGCGAAGACCTCGCCGGCCAGGTCCTCGGCGGTGAAGGCGTCCCGGCAGCAGGTCCGGGCGTAGCGGCGCACGGCGGCGCTGTGGCGGCGGTAGAGCTCCTCGTAGGCGGAGTCGTCCCCGGCCCGGACGGCGGCGGCCAGCAGGGCGTCCGACGGCGGCAGTTCCGCGTCGTCCACCGGGCCGGCCGGTGCCGGGACCTCCGAGGGCGGGGGGATGCCGGGGCCGGTGGCACGGTGCCGCGAACCCTGCAGGCTCTGGGAGCCGTGCGAACCGCGGCGCGGAAGCTGTCGCGGGATCCGGGCGGTCGCCTCGGTGGCACCCGGGCCCGTGTCCGCCTCGCCGCCCGGTTCGTCCTGGCCGTCCTGGCCGTCATCGCGCATGGCAGCCCCCGTGTCGATCCACGGCCAAAGAATCCCACGGCGGACGGGCCGGTCCGGGGGGATCGGTCGTCTACCACTCGTCCGGGGAACACGGGGGCATACACATGCGCGAAGGTCGAACGAAGGGCTATGCGCCCGCGCGCAGTCCGTCCAGCAGGATGCGCAGCAGCCGTGTCGACGTGCTGCCCGCAGCCCCGGTGCCGGCGACCCCGTCACCGTTGCCGTCGCCGTCGACGCCGACGAGCTCGTCGGCACCGTGCGCACTGTTCGCACCGGCCGTGCTGTTCGGCTGCGCGGGCACGGACGCGGTGAGGACGAGCACCACGTCGGCGACGTTCACCCCGCCCCTGAGCTCGCCCGCCGCCCGCGCCTGCTCCACGAGCTGGGCCAGCAGCCCCAGCAGGTCCAGCAGACTGGCCGGATCGACGTCCGCCCCGGAGGTCGGGGTGCTCTCGACGGCGGCGCTCCGATGGGGGTTGCGGTCCATCAGCTCCGCCTGCCGGAAGGCCTCGGGCGGCAGCAGTCGACCAGCGCCCGTGGTGACCGCGCGGGAGAGGTAGCCGGCCAGGGCGTCCCACGGCTGCGGGTCACCGGTCAGGGCCTCCCGCGCCTGAGTGGTCAGCCACTGGACCTCCTCCGAGGCGATCCGGTGGACCAGCACCTCCTTGCTAGGAAAGCGCCGGTACACGGTGCCGACACCCACCCCCGCCCGCCGGGCGACCTCTTCCATGGGGGCGCCGTAACCGAGTTCCCCGAACACCTCGCGGGCAGCCCGCAGCACGCTCTCCAGATTGCGCCGGGCGTCCACGCGCAACTGCGTTCCCCGCCTCGCAGGCCCAATACCATTGCGCTGTTCCGGAATTGCACCTTCCGTCACATGCGGAAGTATCTGCTCCTGTTGAACCATGACGATCGTCCTCCCCCTGTCCCCCTGCGGGCATCCCGTCCGACGTGATGCCCCCAACACCCACACTATGTAGCGAACCATGCGGCGATTGCTAAGCCCATTGATTCACAGACTTCCTGACCATAGTTGTGAGCAGAGCGGACGGAACAGGCCCTGCCCGAAGGTTTTGAGCACCCCCGCCTCCGAATCGCGCACATCATGGTCCCGCCGCAGCGTATGACATCTGCGCTGATCAGTGGAGTCGAGTCCAGTCATTCGGTTGAACCGGAGACTCATCGGCCGTCACATCCGTATCAACGGATCCAGCACGGAGTATGTACAAGAAGCCGCCGAGGGTGCGGAATGGAGCAGTGACACCGGTGACCCCACCCACCCGTATCCTGATCATCGGCGGCGGACACGTCGGCCTCTACACCGCACTTCGGCTGCAGCAACGGCTGCGACCGGAGGAGGCGGAGCTCACCCTGGTCGACCCCAAGTCGTACATGACCTACCAGCCGTTGCTCGCAGAGGCCGCAGCCGGAGCAGTGGACCCGAGGCATGTGGTCGTCCCCCTGCGATCCGTCCTCTCCCGCACCCGAGTCGTGTACGGACGGCTGAGCGACCTCGACCACGCCGGGCACTCCGCCGTCGTCACCGTGCCCTCGCCGATCGCCGGACAGCCGCCCAGGGACCTTCATGTCCCCTACGACGTACTGGTCCTGGCGCCGGGTGCGATCGCCCGGATCCTCCCGGTGCCGGGGCTGGCCGAGCACGGCATCGGCTTCCGCAGCGTCGAAGAGGCCGTGTCACTGCGGAACCACGTCCTCACCCAACTCGACCTGGCCGCCTCCACCCGCGATCCGGCGCTGCGCGAGGCTGCGTTGACGTTCGTCTTCGTCGGCGGCGGCTACGCCGGCACTGGTGCACTCGCCGAACTGGAGGACATGGCCCGCTACGCGGTCCGCCGCTATCAGGGCCTCAAACCGGAGGACATGCACTGGGTGCTGGTCGAGGCGGGGAGCCGCATCCTGCCCGAGACCGAACCGGACGTGGGCCTGCGCACCACCGAGGAACTGCGCGGACGCAATATCGAAGTCCGCCTGGGCACCCGCCTGCTCTCCGTCGCCGACGGGGTGGTCACCCTCTCCGACGGCAGCCGCTTCGCGGCACGGACGCTCGTCTGGACGGCGGGAGTCAAAGCCAACCCGGTGCTGCGCAGGACTCGTCTGCCCTGCGACGCGCAGGGGCGCCTGCGCTGCGACACCTCCCTGCGCGTCCTCGGTACGGAAGGTGTATGGGCGGCGGGGGACGCCGCGGCCGTACCCGACGTCACCCGTCCGGGGGAGTGCTGCGCGCCCAACGCGCAGCATGCGGTCCGTCAGGCGCGGTTACTGGCGGACAACCTGCTGGCCTCGCTGCGCGGTGAACCGGTGACCGAGTACCGGCACGCGCTCAAGGGCTCGCTCACCTCCCTGGGACTGCACCAGGGGGTCGCCCAGCTCCGGGGGCGCGCACTGCACGGCCGCACGGCATGGCTGCTGCATCGCGCCGTCCACCTGCGCCGGGTGCCGACGTTCGACCGCAAGGCGCGCGTGCTCGCGGACTGGGTCCTGGCCGGGCTGCTGAAGCGGGAGATCGTCTCGATGGGGGCGCTTGAGCAGCCGCGCGCGGGGTTCGAGACAGTCGTCGAGCGCGGCCCGCACGGCAGCGGCAGCGGTGGATAGGGATCATCCCCGATGACCCATATGTCCGAATCCGCCTGGACCCTGGGCATGATGTCGCAATGCCTCGACTTCGGTCACACTGTTCCGAACGTCCGTCACCGCGCCCCCGGACCCCCGGCGGCGTCGCCCTGACCAATACGTGCTGATCGACCTGCCAGGAAGGCCCTGTGAATCTCACACGTTGGAGCGCTCGGCTCCCAGGTGGACAGCGACGCGCCTCGACCCCGCCCCGGGCACCGGAGGCGTCCACCCCCAGGGACCTCCCCGAGCAGCACTCCGACGCCGACGCAGAAGCCCCGGCAGGCCAGACAGTCCCGGCGGGCCCCGCAGCCACGGCGGGCCCCGCAGGTCGGCGGACCGCACCGACCCCGTCGGCCTCGGCCCTGGCCTCGGCGGCGGCCGCGATCGCGGCCCCGGGCCCGGGGCCCGCCCTGCACGACCACCCCACGGTCCAGGACGTGCTCGCGCACCTGCCCGCGCTGGTCGCCGTCAGCTACGGGCCCGGCCACCGCATCGGCTACCTCAACCGCGCCTACACCGACCTGTTCGGCCCCCGGCCCACCGGCGTGCCCGCCCACCAGGTCATGCCTGAGCTGGAGGAGCTCGGCCTGCTGCCGCTGATGGACCAGGCCTTCCGCACCGGCCGCCCCCGCACCGTCAAGGCACGCAAGGTCGTCCACTCCTCGCTCACCAGTGCCGAGCGGCCGCGCTTCTACACCTTCGTCTGCGCACCCGTACGCGACACCGAGTTCCTGGGCTCGCAACTCGACGCACTCGCGACCGCCCACAACCCGCGCGGGCCACTCGGCACGCTCGGCTCATTGGGCTCCCTCGGCCCGCTCGCCTCGCTGCGCCGCAGCAACCACGCCGCCGACGTCTGCGGCGTCCTGGTCTTCGGCGCCGAGGTCACCGACCAGGTCTCCGCCACCGAGCGCCTGCGCGAAAGCGAACGCCGCCACCGCGAGGCAGCCGTCACCCTGCAGCGCAGCCTGCTGCCCCAGAAGCTCGAACAGCCCGACGACCTCCGCGTCGCCGCCACCTACCAGCCCGGCGGCCCCGACGCGGCGGTCGGCGGCGACTGGTACGACGTCATCACCCTCGGCGGCGGACGCACCGCCCTGGTCATCGGGGACGTCATGGGCCGCGGCATGCGCGCCGCCGCCGTCATGGGCCAGCTGCGCACAGCGGTCCGGGCCTACGCCCGGCTGGACCTGCCCCCGCACGAAGTACTGCAACTGCTCGACGTACTCGCGTCCGAAATCGACCCGACGCTCATCGCGACCTGCGTCTACGCCGTCTACGACCCCAGCGAGCAGCTGCTCACCTACTCCTCGGCCGGCCACCTCCCCATGATGATCCGCGAACCGGACGGCTCCGTCACCCGTCCGGAGGAACCTTGCGGACCACCTCTCGGCACCGGCGGCTACCTGCACACCTCGGCCTCGGTCGGCCTGGTCACCGGTGCGACGGGTGTCCTCTATACCGACGGGCTGGTGGAACGCCGAGGCCAGGACATCGACGAGGGCCTCGACGCCCTCGCCAAGACCTTCGCCGGCGCGACCGGTCACCCCGATGTCATCTGCGCCCGGCTGCTGCGCGCCATGGGGGTGAACCCGGACCACGACGACGACGTCGCCGCCCTGGTCTTCCAGCTGCCGCAGCGCGACACGGAGACCGCCGCCCTGTTCCGCAGCGCCTCCCTGGAGCTCCTCGGCGGCGCCGAGGCGGTCTCCAGCGCGCGGGCATTCACCAGCGGCGTCCTCTCCAGCTGGCGGCTGGGCGAGGAACTGCTCGACCTGGGAGTTCTGGCGGTGAGCGAACTGGTCTCCAATTCCTTCACCCACGGACACCCGCCCATGCGGCTCCGGCTGCGCCGCACCGACCGCCGGCTCACGGTGGAGGTCACCGACGCCAACGACCACCTCCCACGCCGCCGCCACGCCGAGCCGATCGACGAGTCAGGGCGGGGCATCGCCATCATCGCGACCATCGCCTCCAGCTGGGGGACACGGCGTACACCGGACGGCGGCAAGGCCGTTTGGTGCGACTTCCAGCTGCCCGCAACACGTCAGACGCCCCGTCAGTGACTGGTTTGACATCGCTTCATGAGCCGCCTAATGTACGTCGAGCTGCCTGACCAGGAGCCCCGAACGCGCTGAGCGCGGCCGGTCCTGGGGTAGCCATCCCCTGCGAAACCAGAGCATGCGAACCATTGGTTCCTCATGCCCTTTTCCAGAGAATGCGGCGGAATTCGCGCTGATCGCCGAAATCCGCTAGAGTTTCACTCGTCGGAACGGGCCGGAAACGGAACGGGAAGACGGAGCGCAGGACAGTGAAACGGACCGGTGAAACGGTCTGGTAAGCTGGAAAGCGAAGAAAACGAAGTACGAACGAGCGAAGAGCCCGGAGAGACCGGTGAAATGGTCTTGAAGGAAGCGTCCGTTCCTTGAGAACTCAACAGCGTGCCAAAAGTCAACGCCAAATGTTGATACCCCGTCCGCCCGCATCCGGTGGGCGGTCGAGGTT
>Ga0302314_10007898_pt1 | contig 19054 bp, 11 predicted proteins | sample III_Palsa_N2_3_FD_200533 | JGI IMG/M metagenome (GOLD analysis project Ga0302314, IMG submission 200533) | Peat permafrost microbial communities from Stordalen Mire near Abisko, Sweden - III_Palsa_N2_3 | ecosystem: Environmental > Terrestrial > Soil > Palsa > Peat permafrost | place: Sweden...
CGGAGCAGACTGTGTTCGACCTCGCGGCGAGCTGCGAGGACGAGCCGGTCCTGGTCCGCGTCGCGCTCGCGCAACTGGACTTCGAAGGCGCCTACGACCCCATGGCGCTGCTGGCACTGTGCCGGCGAGGCGTCCCGGGCAGCGAGCGTCTGCGCGCGGCGATCGTCGCGTTCGACCCGCGATTCGCCTGCACCCGGAGCCGGTCCGAGCGCGACTGGATCGTCTACTGCGAACGGACCGGGACCCCCAAGCCCGATGCCATGAACATCCTCGTCCATGGGATCAGATCCGACAACGTCTATTTCGCCGCCAGGCTGATCGTCGAGCTCGACGGCGTCGACAACCACCATTCACCCGCGCAGATTCGTCGCGACCGCCGCAACGACCGCCTGCTGCGAGGGCACCGCTGGCTCGTGCACCGGTACTCCTGGGCGGACGTCGAGTCAGACCCGCTCGGCGTGCACGCCGACGTCGTCTCCTGCCTCGCGGCCCGGACCCCGACTGCCTGAGCGGGAACTCTGGCAATCTGCTGCGGAGGGGTCGCAGCACCTTGCCGACGTTCGCGCGGAGGCGCACCGAACGCGTCAGCCCGTATTGCGCAGGCCGCTGGCGATCCCGTTGATCGTCAGCTGGCTGACGCGATGCAACTGCTCAGAGCCGTCCTCCGAGGCGGCGCGCAGCCTCCGGGTCAGCTCCACCTGGACGAACGAGAGCGGGTCGACGGCGGGGTTGCGCCGCGCGATCGACGCCTGGAGCACCGGCTCGGCGTCGAGCAGCCGGTCGCCCCCGCCGATCGTGACGAGCTCTGCGATCGTCAGCTCCAGCTCCGCCTCCAGCGCCCGCCAGATCCGTTCCCGCGGCTCGACGTCGTTCCACAGCGCCACGTAGCGCCGGGCGATCTGCAGGTCGGCCTTGGCGCACCCCATCTCCGCGTTGGACAACAGGCTCTCGAAGAACGGCCACTCATCGCGCATCTGGCGCAGCAGCTCGAGCCCGTGCCGTTCGCGCGCGCCGCGGAGCGCCGTCCCGAGCCCGAGCCAGCCGGGCAGCAGGATCCGCGACTGCGTCCACGAGAACACCCACGGGATCGCTCGCAGATCATCGATCCCCGCGGCCCGTGAGCGCTTCGCCGGTCGTGACCCGAGGCGCAGCAGCGAGATCTCGCCGACCGGCGTGACCGCTTCGAAGAAGCGCACGAAGTCCGGATCCTCGGCCACGATCGAGCGGTATTTCGCCGCCGACTCGGCGGCCATCTCGTCCATCAGCGCGTCGAACCGGGCGCTCTCGGAGTGGGGGTTGGCGCGTCCGGTCGCGAGCGTCGCCGAGGTCGCCAGCTCCAGCTCGCGATGGGCGATCTGCGCGACCGCGTACTTGGCCGTCAGCACCTCTCCCTGCTCGGTCATCTTCAGCCGCGCGCCGACGGTGCCGGGCGGCAGCGCCCGGATCGCGCGGTTGGTCGGGCCGCCGCCGCGGCCGACCGCGCCGCCGCGTCCGTGGAAGAACAGCCAGCCGGCGCCGCGCTGACGTAGCACCTCGGCGATCCGCACCTGCGCCGTGTACGCGGCCCAGCCCGAGGCGAGATAGCCGATGTCCTTGTTGGAGTCCGAGTAGCCGATCATCACCTCCTGCTCGTCGCCGACCGACCGCAGCGCCTCGCGGTAGACCGGCATGTCCAGCAGCGCGGCGATCGTCCGCGGTCCGGCCTCGAGCGTCGCCCCGGCCTCCAGCAGCGGCACGATCCGCAGCTGCGCCTGCTCGCCGCCGGCCGCGCAGAGGCTGCACTCCTTCATCAGCAGCAGCACCTCGAGCACGTCCGCCGGACCCTCGGTGCCGGAGATGATGTAGGTCTGGATCGCGCCGGGATTTGACTCGGCGAGCGTCTCACGCAGCATTCGGAAGGTCTCGATCGTCTCCCGCGTGGAGGGCGAGAAGCGCTCGATGTCGGCCGGCACCAGCGGTCGCCGGTCGGCGATCTGGCGCTGCAGCAGCTCCAGCCGCGCGTCCTCGCTCAGGCCTTCGTAGTCATCGCAGACCCCGAGCCGGCCGTAGATCTCGTGCAGTGTGCGGCGATGGATCTGCGCGTGCTCACGGATGTCCAGCCGCGCGTAATGGAATCCGAACACCTGCACCTGGCGGATGAAGTCGCCGAGCTCGGCGTTCGCGGTCAGCGCGCCGGAGCCGTCGCACAGCGAGCGCTCGACGGCCTGAAGGTCCTCCAGCAGCTCGGCGGGCGTCTCGTAGCCGCCGCTGCCACGGCCCTGCGTGGCCCGCACCCGCTCGCGCATGAAGGTCACCGCCCGGCGGTAGGGCTCCTCGGGGTTCAGGCCGGCGAGCGTCGCCGCCAGCGCTGGGAACGCAAGCTCGCCCCGAGCCAGGATCGGCGTCAGACCGGTCGGCCGGCCGGTGAGTCGCTCCGACAGCGACAGGCGGCCGGCGAGCTGCTCCAGTCCTGACTCCAGCAGGCGCAGGCACTGCTCACGCATCAGCTCAAGCGCGTTGAGCGTCATCTGCGGAGTCACGAACGGGTTGCCGTCGCGGTCGCCCCCGATCCAGGAGCCGAATCCGAGCAGCGGCGGGATCGAGACGGGCTCGCCGTCCCGGTCCGGGTAGCTCTCGGCGATCGCCCGCTCGAGGTCGCGGTAGATCCGCGGGACGGCGTCGGCCAGGGTCGAGGCGAAGTGCACGAGCCCGCCGCGGACCTCGTCGAGCACGGTCAGCTCGGCGGCGCGGATGTCGTCGGAGCCCCACAGCTCCTGGACCGTCGCCAGCAGCCGCCGCCGGGCGTCCTCGCGGTCGGGCGCGTTGCGCTCGTCGAGCTCGTGGAGCACCGCGAACACCCGCGCCAGCTTGTCGATCGTCGTCCGGCGCCGGGCCTCGGTCGGATGCGCGGTCATCACCAGCCGCAGTTCGGCCTGGCTCAGCAGCCGCACCAGCTGAGCCCGGGTCACGCCGGAGCTCGCCAGCCGGCCGATCGCCTCGCGCAACGACCCGCTGCGAGGCGTCTGCGGATCGGCCGCGTCGCGGCCCCGCAGCCGCCGCACGCGCTCGTTGTCCTCGGCCAGGTTGATCAGCTGAAACCAACGAGTGAGCGCGCGGACCAGCACCTCCATCCGGTCCAGATCCAGGCCCGCAACCAACTGCGCGAGCGCGTCGGCGTCAGCCTCGGAGCCCCGGCGCGCCCGCTGACCGAGCTCGACCGCCTCGTCGAGCAGCGCCAGCGCGGCCTGCCCCTCGCCGAGCGCGATCACCTCACGCAACACCCCGGTCAACAACGCCTGGTCGGCCTCGAAGGCGCTATCGGTGGATGGGGCCACTGTCACGTGCACACATGTTGGCAAGCCGCGCAAGGGCAGCCGTAGCCGTTTCGCCATGATCCGAGCCAGCGGACTTGACCTGACCGCAATCGCTGCCATCCTCAGGCTCGTGCCGGTTGAACACGCGCCGACAGGGACCGATCCGAGATGACCACGCTGGAGCACTCCGACACCGGCCCCGAGATGAGCCAGAGCGCGAAGAACCGAGCGCTGCTGCTGCTGGCGATGACCCAGTTCGTGATCGTGATCGACGCGTCGATCGTCAACGTCGCGCTGCCGTCGATCGGCTCGCACCTGCACTTCTCACGCGACGACCTCACCTGGGTCGTCAATGCGTACACGCTGACGTTCGGCGGCTTTCTGCTGCTCGGCGGCCGGATGGCCGATCTGCTCGGCCGGCGGCGGATGTTCATGCTCGGGTTGGTCGTGTTCTCGCTGGCGTCCTTGGCGGGCGGGCTGGCGCAGTCCGAGACATGGCTGATCGCCGCCCGGGTCGTTCAGGGTCTCGGCGCCGCGATCGTCTCCCCGGCGGCGCTGTCGATCATCACCAACACGTTCGCCGACGGGCCGGAACGCAACCGCGCGCTCGGGATCTGGGGCGCGGTCGCGGGCGCCGGCGGCGCCGCGGGCGTGCTGCTGGGCGGGATCCTGACCAGCGGGCTGAGCTGGCGCTGGGTGCTGTTCGTCAACGTCCCGATCGGGATCACCGCGGCGGCGATGGCGCCGCGCACGCTGCGTGAGAGCCGTCGCGAGGAGGCAGCCGACTCCTTCGACATCCCCGGCGCGCTGGCGGTCACCGGCGGGCTGGCGCTGCTCGTGTACGCCGTCGTCGACGCGGTCAACGTCGGCTGGGGCGCGACCCGGACGATCGTCTGCCTGGCCGTCGCGGTGCTGTTGCTGCTCGGGTTCGTCGCGATCGAGCTGCGTCAGCGCGACCCGCTGATGCCGTTCTCGATCCTGCGGCTGCGCACCCTGCGCGGCGCCAACATCGTCGGGCTGCTGATCGGGATGTCGCTGTTCTCGATGTTCTTCTTCATCTCGCTGTACCTGCAGGACGTGCTGGGCTACTCGGCGATCCAGACCGGGATCGCGTACCTGCCGCTCGCGGTCGGGATCATCGTCAGCGCCGGCGTCGCCTCAGCGCTCGTGACCAAGCTCGGCTTCAAGACGCCGTTGATCGCCGGGATGGTGTTCATCGCCGCCGGCCTGATCTGGTTCTCACGCGTCCCGGCCCACGGCGGGCACTTCTACTCCGACGTGCTCGGGCCCTCGCTGCTGGCCGCGGTCGGCCTCGGACTCGCGTTCGTGCCGGTGACGATCGCGGCGGTGACCGGCATCGAGCCGTCCGAGGCCGGCCTCGCATCCGGGCTGATCAACACGTCCCAGCAGGTCGGCGGCGCGCTCGGGCTGGCGATCCTGGCGACGATCGCCAACTCCCGCACCCAGGACCTCCTGCACGCCGGCGGCATCGACCCGACGGCCGCACTGGCCAAGGGCTTCGACCGCGCGTTCCTGGTCGGCGCCGGGTTCGCGGTCGCCGGCGCGATCCTGACCGCGACGCTGATCTCCTCGGCCGACAGCCGCGCGCACGTGCAGGCGGCCACCCAGGACGAACCGGTCGCCGTCGGCGTCGACTGAACCGCCGACGAAAGTCAGCGCTCGTCGGACAGCGCGGCGGTCGTCGCGTCTCGCAGCCGCAGCGGCCGGATCCGGCGGTACAGCCACAGGAACACGGGGAACTCGACGAACTGAAGCGCCGCCCAGGTCCACGCCTTGCGGTTCGGGAGCCCGCGTGCCTGCGCGTCACGAAGCACCCAACCGGCCGAGAACGACGCGGCCATCACCAGCGCCAGCATGATCGCGATCCCCGGTCCGTTCACAGCCTCGTCTCCTGATGACGACCCCACCGGAAGTACGCCAGCGGGCCGACCGTGTTGGTCAGGCACGCCAGCCGCCACAGCCACTTGCGCCCGCGAATCCGGTCGGCGGGCGTGCGTTGGATGCTCAGCTGCGCCGACGCCGAAAGCCACAGGTTCCAGGCGGTGATCGCGGCGATCGCCGCCTGCTTGACGGGCGACAGCGCCCGGAAGTCACGGGCGATCTGGGAAATCGTCGCCTTCATGCGCGCTGAGGTCGCCGCGTCGCCTGGACCGCGGGCGAATCGGCCTCGAATCGGCCGACGCCGGTCAGATCCGCCAACTCGGCGACGATGTCCTGCAGCACCGACGTCCGCAGCCCGTAGATGATGTTGCCGCCGCTGCGTCTGGAGTCGACCAGCCCCGCCTGCTCGAGCACGCGCAGATGCCGGGACACGGACGGCCACGAGATGTCGAAGTGCGACGCCAGTTCACCGGCCGGCAGATCGCCCTCTCGCAGCAGGCGCAGGATCTCGCGGCGGGACGGGTCGGCAAGCGCGCGGTAACCGTTCGCTATCGTCATGTCGAGTAATTTAGCATGTGAGCTAAATTGCGCATCAGGCGGCTGGCGGCGCGCGGCGCGCTGGGGCGGCGGTGCCGCTCGCCGGGGGCCGCTCGGGGGCGGGCCGGGCCTTGGGGGATCGCTTTCACCTGCCGCAAGCGATCTCCCACGCGCCGAGACCGGCCCGGCCCAGACGGGAAATCCGCCAGTCGGCAGACGGTTCCTAGAGTCACACCCCATGGAGTCGCCGCACGATCGGGCCGGGTTGGCCGCCGCGGAGGTCGTGGAGCTCGGGCCGGCGGAGCTGCTGACGCGGGCGTCCGCCCGCCGCGACGCCGCGTTCGGCACGCGAGTGACGTTCTCGCCCAAGGTGTTCATCCCGCTCACGCAGCTGTGTCGCGACGGCTGCCAGTACTGCACGTTCGCACAACCGCCGAAACGACTGCAGGCGCCGTTTTTGTCGCCTGAGCAGGTGCTTGAGATCGCGGTCGCGGGCGCGACCGCCGGCTGCCACGAGGCACTGTTCACGCTCGGCGAGGCGCCCGAGACCAAGTGGGAGGTCGCGCGGGAGTGGCTGGCGGCGCGCGGCCACGAGACGACGGTCGACTACCTGGTCGAGATGTGCGAGCTGGTGATCGAAGAGACCGGGCTGCTCCCCCACGCCAACGCCGGCGCGATCTCCGAGGCCGACCTGGCGCGGCTGCGGACGGTCTCGGCCTCGCAGGGGATGATGGTCGAGTCGCTGCGGGCAGACCTGGCCTGCCACCGCGGCGCGCCCGACAAGCAGCCCGAGCGCCGCCTGCAGACGCTGGAGGCCGCCGGCCGCCTGCAGATCCCGTACACGACCGGGATCCTGATCGGGATCGGCGAGGACCGAGCCGACCGGATCGAGGCGCTCGAGGCGATCGCCGAAAGCCACCTCCATCACGGTCACGTGCAGGAGGTGATCGTCCAGAACTTCCTGCCCAAGCCCGGGACGGGGATGCGAGATCACCCGCCGTGCCCCCCCGCCGAGCACCTGGACGCGATCGCGCTGGCGCGGATGATTCTGCCCAGCGACATCTCCGTGCAGGCGCCGCCCAACCTGGCCGACGAGCTCGGGCCGCTGATCGCCGCCGGGATCGACGACTGGGGCGGGGTCTCGCCGGTGACCGCCGACCACGTCAACCCCGAGCGGCCGTGGCCGTCGCTGCGGCGCCTGCGCGAGGCGACCGAGCGGGCCGGGCACGTGATCGCGCCGCGGCTGACGGTCCGCCCGTCGCATGGCCTTGACCCCGAGCGCTGGCTGGACGAGCGCGTCCGCTTCGCAGTGCTCGACCGCTCAGACGCCGAGGGGCTGGCCCGAGACGACCCCGGCACGATGCTGCCGCAGCGGTTCACCGACGTCGCCAACGCCGGCGACGGCGCCGAGGTCAAGCTGACCGGACGCCGGTCGACCGCGTGGGCCTCCGGCGGGGACACGCTGCCGCCGCGGCTCGTGCCGCAGCCCGATGCGGTCGCTCCACGAGGACCGGTCGCCGAAGTGATCGAGGGCGTGCGGCTCGGTCAGGAGACCGGCGAAGCGGAGCTCGTGACGCTGTTCGGCGCCCGGGGACCCGAGGTCGCGGCGGTGGCGGCGCTGGCCGATGAACTGCGCGCAGAGCTCGCCGGCGACACGGTCACCTACGTGCGCACGCGCAACATCAACTACACGAACCTGTGCACGTTCAAGTGCCGCTTCTGCGCGTTCGCGAAAGGCCCGCTGAGCCTCAACCTGCGCGGCAAGCCGTACCTGCTGACCGAGGACGAGATCGTGCAGCGCGCCCGTGAGGCCGTCGACGCCGGCGCGACCGAGGTCTGCCTGCAGGGTGGCATCCACCCGAGCTTTACCGGCGACACGTACGAGCGGATCGCCCGGGCGGTCTCAGAGAACGTGCCGGAGGTGCATATCCACGGGTTCACCGCGCTGGAGGTCACCGAGGGCGCGCGCCGGCTCGGCGAGCCACTGCGCGACTACCTGACGCGGCTGCGCGACGCGGGCCTGAAGTCGCTGCCGGGCACCGCCGCCGAGATCCTCGATGATCCGGTCCGCGCGATCCTCTGTCCCGACAAGGTCGACACCGAGGAGTGGCTGGAGGCCCACCGGACCGCCCACTCGATCGGCCTGCGCTCCAACGTCACGATCATGTTCGGCGCGGTCGAGCAGCCCGTGTCGTGGGCGCGCCACCTGCTGCGCACCCGCGCGCTGCAGCGTGAGACCGGCGGCTTCACCGAGTTCGTGCCGCTGCCGTTCGTGCACATGGCCTCGCCGATCTATCTGAAGCGCGCGGCGCGGCGCGGCCCGACGTTCCGCGAGGTCGTGCTGATGCACGCGGTCGGGCGGATCGCCTACCGCGGCGAGATCGACAACATACAGGCCTCGTGGGTCAAGCTCGGGATGGGCGGGCTGGCGCAGCTGCTGCAAGCGGGCGTCAACGACGCCGGCGGCACCCTGATGGACGAGAACATCTCCCGCGCGGCCGGCGCCTCGCACGGCCAGTCGCTCGACGTGGACGAGGTGGAGCGGCTCGTGTCCTCGCTCGGGCGGACGCTGCGCCAGCGCACGACGCTGTACGGCGAGCCGGCGCCCGAGGCCGTCGGGGCGTCGCGGTAGACATGCGGTACGGATACAAGGCGTCGGCCGAGCAGTTCGGGCCGAGTCAGCTGCTGGAGTACTCGCGGCTGGCCGCCGAGCTCGGACTGCAGACGGTCGCGATCTCTGACCACTTCCAGCCGTGGCGCCACCACGGCGGCCATACCCCCGCCGTGCTGCCGTGGCTGGGGGCAGCCGGCGCGACGATCCCCGATGCGCTGCTGGGGACGAGCGTGCTGACGCCGACGATGCGCTACCACCCGTCGATCGTCGCCCAGAACTTCGCCACGCTCGGCTGCCTGTTCCCCGGCCGGATCTTCCTCGGCGTCGGGACCGGGGAGGCGCTGAACGAGACCCCGGCGACCGCCGCGGAGTGGCCCGGCGCCAAGCAGCGCCGGATGATGCTGCGGGAGGCGATCACCCTGATCCGGCAGCTGTGGACCGACGAGCGGGTGACGTTTGAGGGCGAGTACTACCGGACCGACCGCGCGACGATCTACGACAAGCCGCAGCAGCCGATCCCGATCTACATCGCGGCCTCGGGGCCGCTGGCCGCCAAGCTCGCCGGACGCGCCGGCGACGGCTTCATCGCCACTTCGGGCAAGGCGCCCGAGCTCTACGAGGAGCTGCTGGCCAAACTCGCCGAGGGCGCGCAGGCGGCTGGCCGGGACGCCGACGCGATCGACAAGTTCATCGAGATCAAGGTCAGCTATGACCCGGATCTGGAGTACGCCCGCAACGCGTGCGCGTTCTGGGCACCGCTGGCGCTGACGCCCGACGAGAAGTCCGGGATCGACGATCCGATCGAGATGGAACAGGCGGCCGACAAGATCCTCGATCGAGCGCCGTCACGGTTCATCTGCTCAGACGACCCCGACGAGGTCGTCGCGAAGATCGCCCCGTACGTCGAGCTCGGGTTCGGCCATCTGGTCTTCCACGCGCCCGGCGACGACCAGGAACGGTTCCTGCGGCGATTCTGCGCCGACGTGCTGCCGCGCCTGCGCGAGCGCTTCGACGGCTCACCGCCATAAAGCCACGAGCCCCGGCTCGAGCTCACCGCCGGGTCTCCTCACCGACGGCGAACTCGAGCTCGAGGTACTCATGGATATCCAACTGCGCGGGCGCCGGATCCGGCGCCAGGGGCCGGGGCGGCACCGGTGCCGGCCGGCGCCGCCAGCGCCAGCGCGGACGCCCCCGTGGACGCGGCGCGTCGGGCGGGCGCGGCAGCCTTCCGTAGGCAACGAACACCAGTTGTTCGTCGCGATCGTGATACATGGTTCGTCCTTTTCGTCCAAAGCGGATAGCAGTGTCACTTCTGTCATTGGGTAACCGGGGGCGTCACCCGGTAATGGGCGTCATCCTGCGGCTATCGGTACGGCGATTGGTGTCAGCCCGCTGGGCCGTCTAGTCGATTGAGCTCTGCGTCATCGGTGACCTCCTGGATTTGATTTCTGGAAAAGGGCACAAAAAAGGGCGACCCTTGCGGATCGCCCGTGCCTGGATTCGGTATGCGCGTACGCGTCTCAGCGCGCGCGCCTCCATGCAGGGGCGATCGATCCACCGGTGGTGCCATCCGTGCCGGCAGTCGGGTGCTTCGCCATCGAAGCGCCGGCAAACGCCACGCACCCGCGGCTGCCAAACAGCTGCGCGGCAACGCGGTGGGTCGTGGGGATGTGGAGAAGGAATGTCATTTCGTGGGTACTCCCAGTAAGGCTGGCAGAAAAGGTATCCGACCGGCTGCCGAAATGCAAGGCAAATGCACAACTGCCACGCGCGCGGGACCCGATGAGCCGTGTTCGGCCCCAGATAGGCTGAGTTCGTGCTGCACGTCCACCGCGCTGCCCGTGCCGATCGGCTCGCCTCGGCACTCGCCGAAATGCTCTCGCAACCGCCGTCGGACCCGTTCGCCGCCGACGTGGTGGCGGTCCCGACGCGGGGCATGGAGCGGTGGCTGACCCAGCACATGTCGTCGGTGCTCGGCGCAACGCCTGAGCGCACGGACGGGATCTGCGCCAACGTTCTGTTCCCCACCCCCCATCGGCTGACCACCGATGCGGCGGCGGCCGCGTGCGCGATCGACCCGGCGCGGGATCCGTGGCTGCCCGAGCGCGCCGTCTGGCCGCTGCTGGCGATCGTCGACGCGTCGTTGAACGAGCCCTGGCTGATCGCGCTGGCCACCTACCTCGGCGCCGGCTCCGGCGAGCCGTTCAAGCGATCGCGACGACTCAGCGTCGTCGGCCACCTGGCCACGCTGTTCGACCGTTACGCGATGCACCGACCGGCGATGCTGGAGGCGTGGCGCAGCGGCAACGATCACGACGCCTCCGGTGCGCCGTTGCGTCCCGAGGCCGCGTGGCAGGCCGAGCTGTGGCGCCGGCTGCGCGCGCGGATCGCGGTCCCGAGCCCGGCCGAGCGCCGCCGCCAGGCGCGTGATCGGCTGATCGCCGACCCGTCCGTGGCCGATCTGCCCGAGCGGATCTCATTGTTCGGGCTGACGCGCCTGCCGACGGGTCAGCTGCAGATCCTGCGGGCGCTGGCCACGCACCGTGACGTCCACCTGTTCCTGCTGCACCCGTCGCCGGCGCTGTGGAGCGCGCTCGCCCGATCCGACGCGCTGGCGCCGACGAGCCCGAGCCGCGCCGCGGATCTGACCGCGGAGCTGCCGGCCAACCGGCTGCTGGCCTCGTGGGGACGCGACGCGCGTGAGATGCAACTCGTGCTCGCCGCCGACCGAGGCGACGCCGGCAGCCCGGAGGACGCCGCGCCGGTCTCAGACCACGACGAGGGCGCCGACCCGTTCGCCGACACGCTGCTGGGACGGTTGCAGTCAGACATCCGCGACGACCGCCCGACACCCGGCGCGCCGATCGGCGACGGACCCGACGAGCGGATGGTGCCCGCGGCGGGCGATCGCAGCATCGAGATCCACGCCTGCCACGGCCGGTTGCGGCAGGTCGAGGTTTTGCGTGACGCGATCCTGCACGCGCTCGCGGCCGACGACACGCTCGAGCCACGTGACGTGATCGTGATGTGCCCGGACATCGAGACGTTTGCGCCGCTGATCGGCGCGACCTTCGGGGCCGGCGAGCGCCCGCCCGACGATGGCGAGGCGACCGGCCCGACGGAGCCCGACGAACGGGTTGGCCGCGTCGGTCACGACACTGCGGAGCTGCGCGTGCGGCTTGCCGACCGGGCGCTGCGCCAGACCAATCCGGTGCTCGGCACCGTCGCGGCGCTGTTGGAGCTCGTCGGCGGGCGGCTCGCCGCCTCGCAGGTGCTCGATCTCGCTGACCGTGGCCCGGTCAGGCGGCGGTTCGGATTCGACGACGACGATCTGGCGCTGATCCAGGACTGGGTCCGGGACTCCGGTATCCGCTGGGGTCTGGACGCCCCCCATCGTGGCCCCTACAGCCTGCAGGGCGTCGCCGATGGCACCTGGGAGCAGGGCCTGGACCGCGTGCTCGTGGGCGTGACGATGGCCTCCGACGTGCGGCTGTTCGGGCGCGTGCTGCCGCTCGACGACGTCGACAGCCGCGCGATCGAGTTGGCGGGACGGCTGGCGGAGCTGGTGGAGCGGCTGACCGTGGCGCTCGACGCGCTCGGGACCACGCAGCCGCTGGGCGAGTGGGCGGCGGCGCTGGCCGACGCCGCCGACGCGTTGACGGCGACCGGCGACCGCGACCGCTGGCAGCGCACCGAACTGCAGCGCATGCTCGACGAGCTCGTCGCCGAGGCCGACGGCGTGCCCGGCGCCGAGTCGATGGCGTTGACCCCCACCGAGATCGCCGCGCAGCTGCGTGAGCGGCTTGCCGGGCGGCCCACCCGCGCCAACTTCCGGACCGGACATCTGACCGTCTGCACGCTGGAGCCGATGCGCTCGGTGCCGCACCGGATCGTCTGCCTGCTCGGGCTCGACGACGACGCCTTCCCGCGCAAGGCCCCGCGCGACGGCGACGACCTGCTGCTCGACGATCCCTGGATCGGCGAGCGCGATCCCCGCTCCGAGGACCGCCAGCTGCTGCTCGACGCGCTGATGGCTGCCGGTGACCGGCTCCTGATCACCTACACCGGCCGGGACGAGCGGACGAACACGCGGCGCCCGCCCGCGGTCCCGGTCGGCGAGCTGCTGGACACGATCGAGCAAACCGCGCGCTTCGCGGACGGGCTCAGAGCCGGCGAACGGCTCGTCATCACCCATCCGCTGCAGCCGTTCGACGCCCGCAACTTCACCCCAGGCGCGCTCGGGCGCCAGCCGCCATGGAGCTTCGACCCCGCGGCGCTTGGGGGCGCCCGGGCGCTGGAACAGCCGGCCGCCGCACCCGCGCCGTTTCTGGCCGGCCCGCTGCCGGCCCGCGGCGGCGACGTCGTCGAGCTCGACGACCTGATCGCGTTCGTCGAGCACCCGGTCCGGGCGTTCCTGCGACGCCGGCTCGGGATCCGCGTGCGCTCCTACGACGACGAAGTCGACGATGCGCTGTCGATCGAGCTCGACAACCTCGAGCGCTGGGGCGTCGGCCAGCGGCTGCTGGACGCCCGCATGCGCGGCGCCGACCGGCGTGAGGTCTGTCTGGCCGAGATCGCGCGCGGGCTGCTGCCGCCTGACAAGCTCGGCAAGCCGATCGTCGACACCGTCGAGCCGATCGCCAACGCGATCGCGGTCACCGCCGCGGACTACTGCACCCCCGGCGACGGCGGCGATCCGGTCGACGTCCGCGTCACGCTCCGGGACGGGCGGCTGCTGACCGGGACGATCCCGGCGGCGCGCGGCGACGTGCTGCTGGCGACGACGTTCTCACGGCTGGGCTACAAGCAGCGACTGTCGGCCTGGGTGCGGCTGGTGGCGGCGACCGCGTCGCACGCCGACCGTGAGCTGCGCGCGGTCACGATCGGGCGCGCCACCGGCGACGACGACGTGCGCACCGCCGAGGTGGCGATCGTCGGCGACAGCGCGCAGGAGCGCCACGCGGCGGCGATCGCCGAGCTCGAGCTGCTGGTGGCGCTGCTGGACCTGGGCATGCGTGAGCCGTTGCCGCTGTACTGCAAGACGTCGGCCGCGTACGCGGAGGCGGCTCGTGGCGGACGTGATCCGATCGAACCGGCGGCCAGGCAGTGGGAGTCGGGCTACGGCAAGCGCAGCGGCTGGATCAGCCGTGAGAACGCCGAGCCCGAGCATCTGGCGGTGCTCGGCGGCGCGGTCGCGTTCGAGCGGCTGCTGGAGGTCGCGCCGGGCCCGCAGGAGTCAGGCGTTGGCTGGGCGACCGACGAGCGCTCGCGACTGGGACGGCTGGCCAGGCGCCTCTGGGACGGTCTGCTGGACCGTGAGCAGGTGAGCTCGCGATGACCACCGTTCAGGAGCTGACGCCGGCCGAGTTCGACGTCTGCGGCCCGCCCCCGGTCGGCGTGACGGTGCTCGAGGCCAGCGCCGGCACCGGCAAGACGTACACGATCGCGTCGCTGGCCGCGCGGTACGTGGCCGAGGGCATATCGCTTGACCGGCTGCTGCTGGTCACGTTCACGCGGATCGCGACCGGCGAGTTGCGTGAACGGGTCCGCGAGCGGCTCGTCGAGGTCGAGCGGGGGCTGGCCGCGGCGCTCGCGGTCGGGGCGGGCAGCGACGACCCCCTGGTGACGCTGCTGGCCGCGCACGAGCCGCAGCGGCGACGCCGCCGGCTGGCGCGTGCGATCTCGGACTTCGACGCGGCCACGATCGCCACCACCCACAGCTTCTGTCAGGAGATGCTCTCGGGGCTCGGGATCGCCGGCGACCTCGAGCCCGCCCTGACCTTCACCGAGGACGCCTCCGAGCTCGTCTCAGACGTCGTTGGCGACTTCTACGTGCGCAAGTTCCATGACGACCTGCGCCCCGCGTTCGACCTCGGCCAGGCGAGCGCGGTCGCCGGAGCCGCGATCGGCAACCCGTCGGCCGAGCTCGTCGCCGGCGACGGCGAGCGGCCGCGGCTCCGGCTGTCGCTGGCCAAGGCGGTCCGCAAGGAGGTCGACCGCCGCAAGCGCACCGGCGGGCTGATGACCTACGACGACCTCGTCGCCCGGCTCAATGCGGCGCTGAGCGGCCCCAACGAACGGCTGGCGATCGAGCTGCTGCGCCGCCGCTTCACGGTCGTGATGGTCGACGAGTTCCAGGACACCGACCCCGACCAGTGGCGGATCCTGCGGACCGCGTTCGGCGACGGCGACACGACGCTGGTCCTGATCGCCGATCCCAAGCAAGCGATCTACGGCTTCCGCGGCGCCGACGTGTACGCGTACCTGGAGGCCGCCGCGACCGCCGCCTCGCGGGCGACGTTGCCGATCAACTGGCGCTCGGATCAGGGACTGGTCGACGCGATCGGAGCGTTGCTGTCCGGCGTCAAGCTCGGCCACGAGGGGATCCCGTACCGTGACGTGCGCGCCGCCCCGGCCCACCAGGGGTCACGGCTGGCGGGAACGTTGCACCCGGAGCCGTTGCGCGTCCGCGCGGTCGCACGTGACGACCCGAACGTCAGCCTCAACAACAACGGCACGATCCAGGTCGACAGCGCCCGCGCGCGGGTCGTCGCCGACCTCGCCGACCAGGTGGTCGAGCTGCTGTCCGGCGACGCGACGATCGACGGCGCGCCGCTGGCGCCCGGCGACCTGGCCGTACTCGTGCGCAACCACCGGCAGGCCGCCGCCGTCCGCGCGGCGCTCGCCGCGGCCCGGGTGCCGGTGGTTGACTACGGCGCCGGCAGCGTGTTCACGACCGAGGTGGCGCGGGAATGGCTCGTGCTGTTGGAGTCGCTGGAGCGCCCCGCGGAGCTCGGCCGCGCGCGCTCGGCCGCGCTGACCTGTTTCGTCGGCTGGGGCGCCGAGCGGCTGGCGCGGGCCGGCGACGACCCCGACGGCCGCGAGTGGGAGAACGTCCACCGCCGGCTACACGACTGGGCACGGGTGCTGCGGATGCGCGGGGTGGCGGCGCTGCTGGAAACGATCATGGTCTCCCAGGACCTCGCCGCACGGGTGCTCGCCGGTCCTGACGGCGAACGCCGGATGACCGACCTGCGCCACGTCGGCCAGCTGCTGCACGCCGCCGCTTCGGGCGAGCAGCTCGGGACGACCGCGCTGACCGCCTGGCTACGCACGCGGATCGCCCAGGCGGTCTCCGAGACCGGCGACGAGGAGCGCAGCCGCCGCCTGGAGTCCGACGCCGAGGCCGTGCAGGTGCTGACGATCCACCGCAGCAAGGGCCTCGAGTTCCCGATCGTGTTCCTGCCGTTTTTGTGGGACATGGGCTGGATCCCCGACGACGTCAAGCCGGTGTTCTTCCACGACGACGCCGGCGCCGGTCAGACCGATGTCAGCTTGGAGGGCCCCCAGTACCGCGAGCACAAGGAGCGTTACCAGCGCGAGCAGCGCGGCGAGGACCTGCGGCTCGCCTACGTCGCGCTGACCCGCGCGCGCCACCAGGCGATCGCCTGGTGGGCGCCGAGCGGGAGCTGCCGCGTCTCGCCTCTGTCACGGCTGCTGTTCGCCCGTGACGAGCACGGCAACATCGCCTCCGATCCGCGCCAGACGCCCGAGGACACGGTCGTCGACAAGCGGCTGGCCGAACTGCAGGCACGGGCGCCGCACGCGATCGCGATCGAGCGGCTGACGCCACCCGCAGGCATGCCGGCCGCGTGGTCGCCGCCGCTGCCCGCGCCCACCGAGCTGTCGGTCAGTCGCTTCGATCGCGATCTCGACCAGCGCTGGCGCCGGACCTCGTTCACCGACATCACCGCCGCGGCCTACGACGCCCGCGTCGGCTCAGAGCCCGAGCAGCCGCTGGTCGACGACGAGCCTGGCTCCGGCCAACCGCCGCCGGCGGCGCCCGCGGTCGCCGCGCCGTTGTCGGCGCCGTCGCTGCTGTCGGGGATGGGCTTCGGCGTCGACGTCGGCACGTTCGTGCACCGGGTGCTGGAGGCGACCGACTTCGCCACCGCCGATCTGGAGGCCGAGCTGCGGGAGCGGATCGGCGAGGTGCACGCCCGCCGCGCGGCCGAGATCGGCGAACCGGCGGACGTCGTCGCCGGGCTGGCGGCCGCGCTGCGGACGCCGCTCGGACCGGTACTCGACGGGCTGGCGTTGTCCGACATCGCGCGGGTCGACCGGCTCGACGAGCTCGGCTTCGAGTTGCCGCTGGCCGGCGGCGACCGGCCGACCGGGGAACTGACGCTGGACCGGATCGCCGCGACCCTGCGCGAGTGGCTCACGGCCGACGATCCGCTCGGCGGCTACGCCGACCGACTCGGCGACGCCGGGCTGCGCCGCAACGTGCGGGGGTATCTGACCGGAAGCCTCGACCTCGTCGTACGGATCCCCGCCGCGGCGGTTCCCGGCGGCCACCGTTATGCGGTGCTCGACTACAAGACCAACTGGCTGGGCGAGCCCGATGAGCCGCTGACCGCTTTTCACTACCGGCCGGAGGCGCTGCGAGCCGAGATGGAGCGCCACCACTACGCGCTGCAGGGGCTGCTCTACGCGGTCGCGCTGCACCGCTACCTGCGCTGGCGACTGCCGGCGTATCACCCCGACGCCCACCTCGCCGGCGTCGTCTACCTGTTCGTGCGCGGGATGACCGGGGCGGGGTGGGGCGGCATCGAGGGCGCGGGCGGCTCGGGCGTGTTCGGCTGGCAGCCCCCGGCCGGGTTCGTCGCGGCGCTGTCGGACGTGTTGGACGGGGACGGATCGTGAGCGCGGTCGAGCCGGCGCTGGATCCGTTCGAGGCCCGGATCGCCGCCGGCGCGTCGGGGCTGCTGCGCGAGTTCAATCGCGCCGGGGTGCTGTCGGCGGCTGACGTGCACGTCGCCCGGCGGCTGGGACGGCTGGGCGCAGAGCGCGACGAAGCGGTGCTGCTGGCGGCCGCGCTGGCCGTGCGTGCGCCCCGGCTCGGTCACGTCCATGTCGACCTGGAAATGATCCGCGGGACCGCCGCCGTCGAGTCCGAGACGCCGGTGGACCTGGAGGCGCTGCCGTGGCCCGCGGTCGGCGGCTGGCTTGAGTCCGTCGCCGCGAGCCCGCTGGTCGCCGACGCGACATCCGGCGACCGGACGCGGCCGCTGCGCCTGGAGGGGGCGTGGCTGTACCTGGACCGCTACTGGTCCGAGGAGGTCGCGGTCGCGGACGCGCTGCGCGCGATGCGCGCGGCCCCACCGGCGGACGTCGATCAGCGGGCGCTGGCCGACGGGGTCACGCGGCTGTTCGGATCCGAGGCCGACGGTGATCAGGCCCGCGCCGCCGCCGAGGCGGTGCGGCGCCGCTTCGCGGTCGTCGCCGGCGGTCCGGGGACGGGCAAGACGACGACGGTCGCCAGGATCGTGGCCCTGCTGTGCGAGCAGTCCCCGCAGCACCCGCCGCTGATCGCGCTGGCCGCGCCGACCGGCAAGGCGTCGGCCCGGCTGCAGGAGGCAGTCCACGAGGAGGCCGGCCGGCTCGACGTCTTAGATGATGTGCGCGCGCAGTTGCGAGCGCTGTCGGCGACCACGATCCATCGGTTGCTCGGCTACCGGCCCGGCAGCCGCAGTCGCTTCCGCCACGACGCCGAGCAGCGACTCCCCCACGACGTGGTGATCGTCGACGAGACCTCGATGGTGTCGCTGTCGCTGATGGCGCGGCTGATCGAGGCGCTGCGCTCCGATGCGCGGCTGGTGCTGGTCGGCGACCCCGGTCAGCTGGCGTCGATCGAGGCGGGGGCGGTGCTCGGCGACATCGTCGCGGGGCCGGGGTCGGGGTCGGGGTCGGCCGACGGCGAGGGGTCGGCCGACGGCGATTCGGGGTCCGGCGTGGCGGTGCCTGGCGTGGCGATGCTGGTTCGCGGCCGCCGCTACGGCGATGAGATCGCCCGGGTCGCCGCCGCGATCCGCGCCGGCGACGGCGACCGGGTGATCGCGCTGCTACGCGAGTCGCCGCAGGCGGTCACGTGGGTCGACGAGGACCCGGGCGGGCCGCGGTCGGTGCAGGCGATCCGCGCGGGCGTGGTGGAGGCCGGCCGCGCCGGGATCGAGGCCGCCCGCGCCGACCGGCCGGCCGAGGCGCTGGCGGCACTCGGCCGCTTCCGCGTGCTGTGCGCCCATCGCCGCGGACCGCTGGGCGTCGCCACCTGGACGTCACGGATCGAGGCGTGGCTCGAGGCCGAGCTGCCCGGGTTCTCGGCGCGCGAACGCTGGTACGTCGGCCGCCCCCTGCTGGTGACCGAGAACGATCGCGAGCTGCGGCTCTACAACGGCGACACCGGCGTCGTGATCCAGACCGCCGACGACCGCGTGCTGGCCGCCTTCGAGCGCGGCGGCGAGCCGGTGCTCTACAGCCCGTCGCGGCTCGGCGCGATCGACACCGTGTACGCGATGACGATCCACAAGAGCCAGGGGTCGCAGTTTCAGACCGCGGCGGTGCTGCTGCCCGAGCCCGGCTCGCGAATCCTCACCCGGGAGCTGCTCTACACCGCCGCCACGCGCGCTCAGGACCGGCTGATCCTTGTCGGCGTCGAGGCCACTGTCCGCGCCGCGGTCGACCGGCCGATCGCGCGCGCGTCGGGCCTGGCCCGGCGGTTGTGGACGCAGTAAGGCCGCCGCGATAGCCGCCGCGATGGCGTCGTCCACGTCCGTCGATGGCAAAAACCTAAAGAGGGGGTTGGGCAACTTGCCATCGAACGCGCGGGCAGTTGGCCGCCGGGGCCTCGCGGCCGCCCCGCTCAGCT
>Ga0302314_10007899_pt1 | contig 19049 bp, 17 predicted proteins | sample III_Palsa_N2_3_FD_200533 | JGI IMG/M metagenome (GOLD analysis project Ga0302314, IMG submission 200533) | Peat permafrost microbial communities from Stordalen Mire near Abisko, Sweden - III_Palsa_N2_3 | ecosystem: Environmental > Terrestrial > Soil > Palsa > Peat permafrost | place: Sweden...
AATTGCCCGATGCCAAGCGAGTGTGCCATCGGCGCGGCGAGACCGACCGCGCAGGGACAGGCCACCACCAGCACCGACAGCGCGGTGAGCAGCGCCTGATCGAGCGGCTGGCGCTGTGCCCAATAGACCAACGTCATACCCGCCATGGCAAGTACGATCGGCACGAAGGCACCGACCAGCCGGTCGGCGATACGCTGCGTGCGGCTCGATTGTCGTAATGCTTCACGGACCGAGCGGCAGATTTGCGCCCAGCGGCTCGCGTCGCCGGAAACGCTGCTGCGAATCAGCAGCGGACCGTCGAGATTCATGCTGCCGGCGAGCACTGTGGCGCCGACCGCCTTCGCGATCTGTCGGCTCTCGCCGGTAATCACCGAGTCATCGCAATGCGAACGACCCTCCACGATCAATCCGTCGATCGGTATGCGCTCGCCCGGCCGCACCCGGATCAGCATTCCGGCACGCACCTCGCGCACCGGGCGACGTCGCTCCTGCCCGCCTTCGAGCACGGTCGCCAGCTCACTTTCCGCAGCCAACAATGGCGCCAGATCGCGCGACGCCCGGGCGCGCCCGGCGGCCTCGAGATACCGGCCGAGCGTGAACAGCATCAGCACCATCGAGGCGGTATCGAAGTACAGGTGGCCACCCCCTTGGAACACAGCCAGCGTGGAGTAGGCATAGGCGGCAGAACTGCCGAGAACGATGAGCGCCGCGGAGGTCAAACGCCCACGCCGAGCCTGCGACCAGGTTTCGTGCAGGAAAGGTTGGCCGAGGATCAGCACCGCAGGCGTCGCGAGCCCCCAGAGCAGCAGATGAATCGTGGGTAGCACGCGCCGGTCGGCACCGATGAACGCCCCCGAGTACATCAGCAGGCTGAACAGCATGATGTTCATGGACAGAAAGCTACCCGCGCCCAGACGCACCAGGAACCATGCGGCTTCCGACGCATCGCCACTGCCGCTTTTCACTTGATGGGCGATGCAGCAGCCATAGCAGCAGAACTCGCAGCCCTCGCCGTTGACGGTGCGCATGAAACCCCGGCGGCCCACCCGCAGTAGGCAGTGGCGACACAGGGCGTCGGGGGACGGTGTCATGCGACATGCCACAAATGGTGCAGGCCATGGCCGGCCATCATGGGCATCACGCCGCGGCTGAGGGTGACCAGTCCCAGTGCCAGGATGAAGCTGCCGGCCAGACGGACACCGCGCTGCCGCCAGCTGGGCGCAAGCAGGCGGCCGACGCCGCCCATGACGAGCATGGCCGGGAACGTTCCCAGGCCGAAGGCAGCCATGGAGAGACAGCCGGACAGTACGTCAAAGGTACTCGCGGCTTGAGCGATCATGGCATAGACCAGCGGGCATGGCAGAAAGCCGTTGAGAACACCGAGGGCGAGCGGCGCCGCAAAGCCATGCCGGCCGAGCAGGCTGCGCAGCGAGACCACCAGCGTCGAGCCGCCGAATCCGCTTGGGCGATGCGCGCCCCGCAGACCGAAGAAGCTCAGCGCCATGAAGATCATCAGCAGGCCGGCGAGCACGGCGAGTGCACGCTGCCCGACGTCGAGCGATGCGCTGAAAGCCGGAGCAGCACGCTGCGACCCGGGTGCCACGGAACTGCAGATCACCTGACCCAGCGCGCCGGACAGACCCCCGAGGAAACAGTAGGTCGACAATCTGCCCGTGTTGTAGAGCACGTGACGCAGCGAGGTGGCGCCGGCGCCGCGCCGATCAGGCCCTAAGGCGCAGGCGAAACCGCCGCACATGCCGATGCAATGAAAGCTCCCCGCGAAGCCGGCGACGAAGAGCAGCGCGTAATAGGTCATGGCCGATCATCTATTTTTTTCTGCGCGCCAGCAAAGCGAGCCAGATGAAGAACCCGATCGTAAAGATCGCGAAGCCGACGAACGCAACCTCCTGCTGCACGCTCGCCCGAGCAAACGAGAATCCAGTTTGCGCCCACATGGTTTGCTCCTGTTCAGCCGAAAGCGGTGCGGATCACGTTCATGGCGACTTCAAAACCCAGGAACATCAAATTGATGACAGCGACCGCGAATATTATCTTTACGCCCAGCACTTTGTTGATCTCCGCTTGTAGGGACCCCAATCACCCAATCCGGCCCGGTCCGACTCCGCCCCAGTAAGTCACAATGTAGTAGCAGGCCCAGCCGAACAGGCCGAAATAGACGAACAACAACCAAACCGGAAGCACACCCTCGTGCGCCAGGATATAGCCACCGGCATACTCATGCAGGTCGTGGGTCTCTGGCCCTTTGTCCGGAGGACTACGGCCGGTCAGCGTGGTCGGTGTATCGGTCATGTGCCGTCTCCGCATGATAGAAGTTGAGGGCTGCCTGGTCGGTCTCGCTGAGCGCGCCGCCCATGACTCCCCAGATGAAAATACAAGTGGAACCCAGGCCCATCAGAACTGCGAGGGCGTAGGGGCCCAGTACTTCGTAGTTCGCCATGACCTACCCTCCTCGAAACGGATGATGTGCGAGCCGCCCCGAATGGGCGGGCTTAAGGTTGCAGAAGTCCATACGCTTGCTCCGGACCCGGCGTTTCCAAATTTGTATTGTCCAATGCCTGACGCTCCGCAGCAGTGATCTGCAACGGCTTCCCGGTAAGCGGGTCCGTGAAGGCGGACAATGACAAAATATAGTAAGCCAACGCCCAGCGATCCGCATCGGGGAATGCGTCGTGGAAGGATGGCATCGGTGTTCCGCTCAACCCCGTGGAGATGGTCCTGTAGATGTCGGTCACCGACGGGCCGGATTTGAACTGGCCGCTCGTCAGGTTCGCCGGGTGAATCGGGAAGCCCGAATCATCCCGGAGCCCGGGGGCGTCCTCCCCGTCGCCTTTACCCGTTTCCCCGTGGCATTCCCAGCACTTGGCCTGGACCCAGATTTCCTTGCCGTGTCCGATCAACGCCGGCGTAGGCGGCGGCGGCGCAGGAATATACAACGGCTGGCCCGGCGGCGCATTGACGAAGTAGAGTGAGGGCTTCTTGGGATCGGAGCGGTCTACCGCCAGCACGTACTTGATGTACTGGATCACGGCGAGTCGATCATTCAGCGGCAAGTCGTACCAGGGGGGCATTGCGGTGCCGCGCACCCCGCGCGTGATGGTGCGCAGCATGTCGCCATCGCTCGGCACGGGATCCTCGGTCAGCCTGAACTTGAAGACGCCCTGAGTGAAGTTGCGCGGACGCTGGTTGTACAGGAAGGTCGCTGCCGGCCCATTTCCGTCGCCTTTCACCCCGTGGCAACCGACGCAGCGACGCTCATAAACCTCTTTGCCGTGCTCGATCCACTGCGCGGAGCGCGGCATGGTGATCCCCGCCGCCTCCATTTGCTGCGGCTCGAACAGATCCCGCCACTTGCCGCGGTTCATCCCCAGCTTCTGCACGTAGGCGATCAGCGCCTGGACCTCCTCGGTCTCAATGACCAGCTTGACGCTGCCTCCTGTGTACTCGTTGTTGGGCGTCCAGACCACCGGGTATTTGCCCTGCGCGACTGTTGGCACGAACAGCAGGCCATCGGCATTGGGCGTGATCAATACCCGTTCCTTACTGGCAAAGTCGAACAGCCTTTGGGTCACTGTATTGCGTTCGAGCGTGTTGCCCGACGTGTCTTTGACGATCTTCACCGCGGTGGACGGCGCGTCGAACAAGCCCGCATAGGGGTCCATGATGGAATCGGGCGTCAACATCCGAGGATTCCAGAAATGCGCCACATGCCACTCGTTGCTGTATTTGAGTCCCTCCCGAGTCAGGTCCGGACCGATGCGACGAGTGCCGAACAGGTGCGGCACGTCATAGGCATATTCACCGGCCTCGCTGACCGGTCCCCAGCGACGCGTCTCGCCGGTCACTGGCCGCACGTACTGGGAATGGCAGTACCAGCAGCCCTCTCGCAGGTAGATACGCCGGCCTGCGTTCTCGAGCGGCGTGTAGTCAGTGGCCGAGGTCTCCATCCACTTGAGTTGACCGATGTCGTTTCGGATCACCGCCGTGACGTGATGGGTGGTTGCCGAGGGCTCGAAAAAGGGCAGCACACCTTGGGTGATTAGCGCCAGAAAGAAAAAACCTACTCCGGCCACCAATGCAACGAAACGCGCGCTCATCGTGCAGGTGCCTCGGACGGCAGCGCAGCCAGGCCGTCAGGAGGAGAATTTTCAAACCTAAAACCAACCGCCGTAGGCGACCTTTTGATCGCGGTCATCATCAGATTGATAATGAGCAGTGACATCCCGATATCCATCGAAGTCCCCGCCAAGGTGCGTACCAGCCAATACGCGCGCATCTGAACCACCGTATCGACCCACTCGACGCCATTCATCCACTGGAAACCCTGCTGTAGACCCGCGGCGCTCAGTACCAGACCCATGGTGGAAATGCCGCACGTGATCAGCCAAAACGACCAGTTACCGAGCGTGAACGACCACAGTTCGCGTCCGCACATGCGCGGCCAGAGATACAGCAATCCGCCCATCGCCCAAACGACGAAGGTGCCGAAGATCGTGAGGTGCGAATGTGATATCACGAAGTCCGTGAAATGGGTCGGCTGCTGGATCGAACGTAACGCCTCGATCGACCCCTGAAAGCAGCCGAACAGATACATTAACGAGCCCATGATCAGGAATTTCGCCGGCAGATTCGGCCCGAACTCGCGCCAGCGTCCCTTCACCGTGCCGAAGAAATTGACCAGCACGGTCCACACGGGAATGATCAGAAACATGGAGGTGATGATCGCCAGCGTCTCGGCCCAATCGGCAATCGGGCTGTAGAGATAGTGGTGAATACCGACGAACGGGTAGAAAAGCGCCAACGACCAAAAACCGACCAGCGACAGCTTGTGAGCGTAGAGCGGATTGCGCACGCTCAGCGGCAGAAAATAATAGATCAGCACGTAACCCGCGGGCGTGATCCAAAGACCGACGATGTAGTGAATATACAGTCCATGGAACGCGGCGCTGTTGATCCCTGCAATCGCGTACGGCAGGATAAAACTGCCCAGCACCAGATTGAGCGACGTCCACACGAACGCACCGATCAGATACCACAGTGATACGTAGAGCGATGGATCGAGCCGCCGGCCGATGGTCGTCAGAAACTGCAACGTGGCGATGACGGTGCAGAAAAAGAGCGGGATCTCGGCGAGCAGGGGCAACTCACCCGCCTCGAGACCATGATTGTAGCCGGCCGGTAGCGACAGCAGTCCCGCGGCCAGAAACACGTTCCACACCCACGCGACGAGCACTCCGTAGCGGTTGAACGCAACCCGCACGCCGCACAGTCGCGGCACCAGGTAATAACATTCTCCTATGAACAGTCCCGAGAACGCGCCCATGATGACGCCATTGACGTGCACCGGGCGCAGGCGCCCAAATGTCAGCGCCAGATGCCCCCCCAAATAATCCGGGAAATTGAACAACCCGGAGATGTACGCGCCAACCGTGGGCGCGAACATCAGCCAGAACATGCCCCAGTAGAGCCACGCCCGCACCACCGGCCAGTCGACCAGCGCATCTAGGTCGAGTCCCGCGTAGGGACCGTGCAATGCGTCTGATGTTGCTGCTGTCGTTGCTTCAGCCATTAGCGCTAACTCCGTGCTTCGATCTATCTGCTCTTAAGCGAACCAGCCGGGCCCCTATATCCCGGACAATTCGCAGCGATTGAGCCGTGTTCGTGCTCGGCTTCTGTTTCACAGTGGGCCTTCGCCGAAGGGTGTCGGCGAGCGGCCACGCCGCGCTGTCTTTTTTACTTGGGCGTGAGCTGGAAGTCGGCAGTCACGGCCTTGCCTGCAGTCACCGTGACCGACGATGACTTCTCTCCCGCGGCTTCCTGCCATGCCACAAGAGTGTAGGTGCCAGGCGGTACGTCCTTGATGGTGAATTTGCCGTCTTCTCCGGTGGTCGCAAAGTAGGGATGATCGAACTCCCAGATCCATGCGTGCATCCATTCATGCGCATCGCATTTGACTTTGATGAGTTCCGGGGTTGCTGGCAACGGTTTGGTTACCGAGAACCCCTTGTACGGCAGCGCAATATTGTAAATGGTGGCGTTGGTTTCGCTGTTTTGCGGATGCGTGTTATGCAGAACCGGATCGTCGGAGGAAATCGTGATTTTCTGGCCGACGGTTGCAGCCTGCACGCGTGGGCTGAACATGCAGTGGGTGTTCAGCAGAGAAATGGTCGTGGGATCGGTCGGAAGTGCCTTGCCCTTGGTGATGTCTTTGAGGTACACGACGACGTTTTGCAGTCCCCCATCCTTGCCGATGACATACACAGGGTTCACTATTGTCTCACCACAATAGTCCTGGTTCTTGGTGACCGTGATCGGAGCGATGCTGGGCGCCGCGCCGGCGAGCTTTACCACCCCCTGAATAGTGCCTCCATTGGAGACCGCAACGACCGTATAGTCGTCCGCCATGGCCAGTTGTGCCAGCAACAACGTGCTGCTTGCGACCAACACGGTGCGCGACAGAAGGCGCGGCTTGGGGCAGGCCTTCAACCAGGACAATCCAATGGTAACTTCAGTCACTATCCCCCCTAATGCGATTTCTAATTGCCTGCATCGCTAGTCATGTGAATCAATCGCCTGCCGTGGCACAGTGCATCGGAGTCGACGTCGTCGCAATAGGTAGAAGTACCCATGACTTCGTTTTGAGATTGTTCACCGCGCGCCCTCATCTGTCGGCTTGGTTGACCCGCCAGCCACGTTCTTCGGGTAGGCCGGGCTTAGGCTCTGTATGAAATGCACCAGATCCCAAGCCTCTTCGGGGCTGATGGAGTCGGCGAAGGAAGGCATTGGCGTGCCGTTCAAGCCGGCAATGAACACGCGGTAAATGTCCGGTCCGCTGCCACCGCATTTGGGGTGGCCCTCGGTGAGGTCATACGGCACGGTGGGGTTGCCCCAATCATCCGCGAGATCGTCCGCCGACGGACCATCGCCTTCGCCGCCATCACCATGGCATTGCGCACAGTTGAACTTTTGATATACCTCCGCGCCGCGTTCTGCCGATTTGGCCGTGTACGGAGGCTCGGGTGGAATGCTGATCGGCGGCTCAGGCTTCTCGGTCGCAAAGCGCGGCGAAAAAGTCTTGATATAGGCAATGACATCGAGCCTCTCTTGATGGCTCAACGTAGTCCGCAGGCTTGACATGGACGTGCCATACAGACCCGTAATTAGGACTTTTTCAAGATCAGCGTCGGTCGGCAACGAGCCCGACGGCGTGGTGCGCCATTTGAATGTGCCCTGCCGGAAATCGCGCGGCACCGGCGTGGTCGATTCGGAAAAGTGACCCTTGCCGTCCCCGTGTTCCCCATGGCAGAGAACGCAATACTTGTCATAGACGGGTTTGCCCTGGTGCGCGTCTCCGACTTCCTGTGCGCACGTCATACCCGCCAATAACAACAGCGTTATCAGTGCCGGAGGAACCGCCGCGGTGCGGGTGACCATTAGTATTTACAACTCCGAAGCCGCCATTCGAAACCGAGCCTACAAGGTGGCAACATAGTCAACTACAGCGGCGAGCTCATCGTCGGTCATTTTTTCGGTCACGTGCTGCATGACTTTGTTTTCTCGCAGCCCGCCGCGGTACTGCGACATCTGTATCGCAACGTAGTCTCTATGCTGACCGGCGAGCCGTGGCTGGGTGTTGACGCCCTCGCCGCTATGGCCGTGGCACACAGTGCAAGCCTCAATGTCACGGTCCGGTGCCCCGTTTTCGTAGAGGAGCTTGCCCTTATCAGCCAGTGCGGGGTTGCTCGATCCGCCGCCTTTCACCGCAGGTTGGGTGGAGAAGTACTGTGCGACCCCTTTGATTTGCTCATCCGTAAGACCCCGAGCTATCCCCCACATAAAAGCACGCGCGCGCGGATCGCTACGCCCACGCAGCCTGAATAACTTCAGCTCAGCCTCGATGTAGCCGGGTAGCTGCCCAGCCAGAATCGGAAAGAGGGGCGAGGCGCTGACTCCATATTGACCATGGCACTTGGAGCACGCGTTATTGACTAGGGCTTGGGTGCCCATAGTGGATGGATCCGGCGGCACGATGAGAGTCGCCGAGTGTGCATCACGAACGGCCAATGCCGCGAGCGCGATCGTCCCCAGCGCGATCGTAGCCATGCCAAGCGAGGTTATTGCCAACTTTCTCATTAGAAGTCCATCCATAGTCCCAGCACCCAGGTGTTATTGTCCGAGGCTTTGACATTGGTAAAGCCGGGGGAATTGGGAAAGTTGGCGTTGCTCAGATTAAAGGGACTTTGGTTGTTCGCCACGACCTGATAGGCGTCGTACTGCAGGATGAACCTGACGTTCAGCCAGGGGACGTAATCCAGCTCAAACGTCTCGTATTGATTGGCCGGTGAGCCATTGCCGCCATTCGCGAGCGGATCCGACGTGCCGGTCGTCCGCGTGAAGCTCACGAGTCCGCCATAGTGACGATTATGGAAGTACTCGCCCGTGACTAAAAACTGCGTCAGCGTGTCCGTTGGATTGGTGTAGATCGGCGTCGATGCACCGGTGAAGGTCGCCGCTACCAGTTGATCGCTGTTCTGTTGCCGCTCGTGGGTGACATGACCCAGAAAGCTAAAGATATTGTATGGACCGTTGTACTGGTACTGCCAATCGACGCTGACATCGGTATACCGATTGATGGGTCCCGGGTTGAAGGTCTGCCCGGGCGTGTAGGTATTACCTGCTAAAGCGGCGGCCGCCTGTTGCTGCGCCGAGATGTAACCGACCGATGGAACCCAGTTGACGTACAGCGCGCTGCCGCCGATCTCCGCGGAGTGGTAGCCCCAGTCGCGCTCGTAGGCAATGCGCGCGTAAGGCGCGAACCGATCAACGGCACCGCCATTGGCGGCAAGGCTGACGCTATCAATGGTGGGTGAATTGCCGCCGGCAACCGCAGAGTGATATGCCGACAATTCGAAGTACAGCGAGTCGTTATAAAAAACGTAGGCGCCGATACCGGCCACACTCCCAGGTCCCAAAGCATTGAGGATCGGCCCACTCGTCCCGGTGCCGGCGACGCCGCCGCTCGACAAGGTCACAGTATTGAAGTTCGGAACGGTATAGCTTCCGATTCCGTTCCAGACGTCTTGAAAGGTTAAATAGTTGTTGGCCGTGACGCCCCACACCCACTTGTTGTCCAAGGTATGATCGCTGTATCGGATATCGATATTGTCGATCCCCACGCTACCGGCTTGCCCGTTGTAGGTCAGTTGCAACCAAGCGCCCACCTTATCCGAGACGGCTCCCGCGTACACCAGGCTGAACTGATCTGGAAACTGAAAGGTATCGCTTTGCGCGTGGGCGGGATAAGGCTGACCGGTATCCGGGGGCGCCCGGTTGTAATGATCGTAGCCCATTTGCGCGAGGACGGCGATTCCCGGCAAATCGGTGAGGAACAGCGTGTCCTTCTTGTGGTCATCGATGTCATCGACCAGCGGCGGCCTCGTGGTGAGCGTGTATCCGCTGAGCTTGAACCGGCGGCCGAATGCCGTGAGTTCGGGCGGCATCGTGTGGCAGGCCTCGCAGGCCAAACCCGTCTGCCGGGCGAAAGGTGGAATGGCGCGTGCCGGCTGAGCGACAAGCATCATCGCTGAGCCGCCGAGGACAAATGCGGCCGCGGCGCCGAGTGTGAATAACCTCACCGCAGCCAACCCGGACCCGAGCTCTTGTCTGTCATTTTATTGGTTCCCCTTCGCCCGCATCAGTCTTGATTCTTCAATGACTAGATTTCTCAATGCGTATCGCACACTGCATCGCGATTCGTTTTGTAGCAATGGGGAGTTGTACCCATGGTCGTCGGGGTCATGGGGACTTGTATGCACACATCCGACGGGTGCCAAGTTTAATGCTCGGCTGAGAACTCGCAGTTCGAGCCTAGCAACGGATTTTTGTGAGCCCTAGTTGCTTTGCGAGCACGACGTATGGTCCGCAACTCGGTGGTGGCGCTGGCCTGAACGTCGGAGCGCGTGCCTAAATCGATTTCCACATCCTCGCTGGGAGTAGAGCGCACCGATTATTCAACTCGCGGTATCAAGCGTCTCTGACCTATCTAGCTGGATTTTGACTGACACTTTGCCGAGAGACCGGGCGATTGGCGGACTCGCCTTTGACACCGTCACTGTGACGTTGGCAATTCTATCGAAGCCTTTAATGAGCCCGCGCGCAATCGTCTCGCCGAGAGCTTCCAACGTGCGGAATTTGAAGCCATCGGATATAAGCGCTATTTCCTCGATTAACTTGTCGTATCGGACCGACGCATCAAAGCTGTCTGCCGAGTGAGTTGCCGCCGGCACCAAAACGGCGCTGACATCAAACAGAAATTTCTGACCTAGCCGCTGCTCCTCATCAAAGTATCCATGGAAGCCGTAAAGCTCTAAGTTCGAGACCAAAATTGTTGTGTGCACTCAAACTCCAGGTAAAAATTGCCAGCTGAGAAACACTGCCTGAAACCGGGCACCCGCCGTCGGCCCAACAGTATCCGTTACGTACCAACGGTCTCGACCACGACAGCAGTGCCGTAGCAAAGCACTTCCGCGGCACCCACCATGGGTCCTGTGTCGTATCTAATGCCGATCACACCATTCGCACCCATTTTTCTTGCATGGGCCAGCATCAGTTGAAATGACTCCTCACGCGCAGACTCGCAAAGATCGGAAAAAATTCCGGCGCGACCGCCGAACAACGTTCTTATGCCGCCAACAATGCTGAGCGGTAATGCCCTGGTCCGAACCGTTATGCCTCTCACGACACCTAGGGTTTTAACAGTCTTGAATCCTGGAAGCTCAAATGCGGTGGTTGTTTGCATATATAGATAGCCCACTCTCTTCAATCTGCCGGTTGCGAATTCTCACTTGGTTCGCTGCTGCGTGCCGGGCAGTATCCCAAACGCACTGCCCACCACGGCCAGAAGCAGCGAACCTACCAAAAAAAGAGAGCCATACTTCCGACCGAATTCCTGGCCCGCGGAGTGCCCTGCCTCGTAACCTGTATTGTACCCGCCCGATAATGTGGTCGGCGGATTAGCAGAGGCCGTCACGGATTGGTGACCGGCCATCCCGCCGACGACAGCGCCTCCGATCATCAGACCGCCAAATAGGAAAACGAAGAACCAAACTATGCCGAACAGTACGCGTCGCATGATCGCCTCTCTTGGTTAAATCACCTTACTTGCCAATTCCTCGGGTTTGATACCGCACCGTCACCCGCCCATTCGCCGGCACGGTGAACTCGAACAGCGGCCGGCCATTTTTCTTGCGCACAGGATGGTCCGCTCGGAAGATCTCTGCCCTGTCATACAGCTGCAACCGAAGCTCGAATGGAATGGGCCGAGGCAGTGCATTGCTGATCTCGACCCGACGCACCTCTTCCACCGGCGCGGACCTCACGGCCAAAACGCCTGGAATGAGCGGCAGAACTTTCGCTCGAGCCGAATCGATGTCGCGCGACTCCGTCGTCGCCTGCAATTGAACGTCGGGACGAGTACCCATGTCGATCTCCACGTCCTCGCCGACGGCTAGGTCGCGTACGTCCGCCTCGTTCTCCAGCAGAGGAGTAGAGCCATTCGCCGCAAAGACGGCCGCGCGCCCGGACGGTAGCGGCAAGCCGAGGCCATGCGCCTTATCATTCTTGGTTCTGAGCAGCATGCGCGCCTGCTGCCATTCATCGGAATCATCTTCCCCGAGATCGCTGCCATAGATGGTCTGCACGGGGATTGCCGACCGATCCAGCAAGCGCACTTGTTTCGATTGCCGGCTCGCAACGGTGGTGCGATCGGGCACTCGATAGAGCTTCAGATCGCCGAGTTGCTCCAGCATGACTTTACGCATCGCGGTAACGACGACTTCTTGTGTGTCATCGGCCGACGCAGCCATGGCCGGCGCCATGACGGCGGCCAACTGGCGAAACAGACGTATCGGCGCCGGCTGATCGCTGGTCGTCCCCTGCGGCCAGCAACTCGCCACAATGGGACCACCCATATCGATTGGCTCTATTGTCCCCGCCTCGCGGTTCAATTTTCCAGCCACGACCTGCGTGCGCGCCGACGGGAACCCGATACCGTTACCATTGGCCAGTGTAACCCAGGCTCCAAGCGTCATAGTCTTTCCGTCGGAAGCGAGGGTCGCGGAATAATCGGCCGCCCAATCGAAACCCCGCGCCAAATACGACAAGGTCACCGAGGCATTGACGGCCCGGTCGCTGCGGACCGTGACCGATAACGTCGGCGTAGACGACAATCCAGCGGTCGTATCGAAGTCGAAGGTCTCCGACAGGCCCGAACAGCGCAGCGCCTCCACGCCCTGTGCGCTTTGAAACACCACGCCATTCGCATTGGACTCAATGGTCCCTGGGATCTGTTCGGTGACTCCGCTTTTCGCATGGGTCCGCACCATGACCACGCGCTTACCCACGGCCGCGTCGATGAGGGCCGAGGGACTCAGCAACTGTCCATCAAGATTCTTTTCGAGGACCACGGATGGCATGCCCGCGACGATGACGCTGGCGGTTTCTATACCGTCGGCCACTCCCTCGAAGCGCAGCCGGCTTTCGCCCGCCGGAAGGCGCACCGCACGCGTCTCGCTGATCAGTGCGAATCCTTCGAGGTAATCGAGGTCGATGGAACCGCCCGCCCGGTTTGGGGCGCGGTACACCGTGACGGACAAATCGGTTGGCGGTCCCGCCGACACGTCGGCCGCAAGCGCCGCCATCGGACAGAGTGTTCCGATCGCGAGCATCCACCCCAGTGAACGCGGCGTACGCATGGACGCCTAGTAGCGGCTATCGAAGGTCGCCGTGAGATCCGCCTTCCCGTGGGCCGGCACGCTGACGGACCATTCCGCCATCTCGGCGCTACGCCGCAGGCTCTTGAGGTTCTCGGCGGTAATGGTCGCATCGCCCCACAGTCCATCTTGGACCACCTTCACCACCACCGGCTTCGGAAGTGCATTGGTCACTTCGTAATGCATATCGGTAATCCATTCGTATGGCCCGCGGCTCGTGCGTTTCTCGACGGTACTTCGGACCTTCACGTCAAACGCATCACCCGTGGACAATGACAGGGTGGATCCCATGGGGGTGTGGTCGATGGCACTTTCGCCGATGAATTGCGGGTCGCCGTGCTTGTCGCGCATGTAAAAGCGCAGCGTGCCCGCCGGCAATTGATCACCGAGACCGGCATGCGCGCTGGTGGAAAAGCTATAAATGGTTTTGGCGCTTTGTGGTGTTTCGGTGGTCTCGAGCCAGTTGTTGCGGAACTCGTAGCCATGTTCCGCCGGCACCCCGTGCACGTCCAGAAAGCTCACCTGCTTGGTTTGCTGATTCGCAATGGTGGTGCGTTCCGCCAGCGGGTATAGGTAGTAATCTCCAAGGCGCTCTCGGCTGCCGCTTTCCGTACCGGCCTGTTGCAATGTGGGTCGCGGCTGCCGAAACGTGTATCCCCTGTTGGTCGGCTGGTTCTCGGTGCCAGGCGATCCCGCCACCAACAGGGTTTGCGCGTTGTCATAGGTGGTGCCGCTGGAGTTGGTCAACGTCACCCAACCCTGGACGTCGATCCTGCCGCCCGCCTCATCGTAGAGCGCCACGTAATCCGCTTTCCAGCCGAGACCCGGCGTGAGGTAGCTCAAGGTCGCGGGACGCTTGCCGCCATGCGCCGCGTCGACCGTCACCGACAACGTCGGGCGCGCACGCAGATTGTCCGGCACCTTGTCGAAAATCACGCGCACCGGCAGGCCATCGTCGCGCAACACCTCGATGCGCTCGCCGATTTTCAATACAACGCCGCCATTGGTGGCGAGCACCTCGGCCTGCTCACGGGTTTCCGCGCCGGTGGCGGGATTGACTCGGACGATGGTCACAACCTTCCCCACGGCCTTCTCCATGAGCTTGGCGGGGGTTAGGAGGTCGAAGTCGAAGTTTTGTTCGACGATGCCGATGTCGGCGGCACTCAAGGAAACCGTCTCCGGACGGATTTGCGCCGACACGTCCTGGAATTCGATGCGTTGGCGGCCGCCGCTGACGTCGATGTCGCGGCGGTCCTGGATCAGCGCCAGATCGTTAGCATAAATGGTGACCGAGAGGGAACGGTCGGCCGCTGACGCTGCCCAACTCGCAAGCGCGCAAAACGCCACGACCGCGAATGCCGGTATGTGCATGCGTATCTCCCTGTCGTTATGACCCGGACGATCCCGGCAACTAAGTTAAGCGGGCCAGCCTCTCAAACGGGGTTAAACGACGGCGACTATTGGCCCGAAGCCGCCCGCCACCGCCTCGCTACCGATTAATGGCGTCGATTGCCTTCTTGTCCACCGCCAACGCCGCCTCGTGAATGGCCTCCGACAGCGTCGGGTGCGCATGAATCGTGCGTTGAATGTCCTCGGTGCTGGCCGAGTACTCCATGGCGAGGACGGCCTCGCCGATGAGTTCGCCGGCCATGGGTCCGATCACGTGGATGCCGAGCACTTCGTCATCATCCTTGGCGGACACGACTTTCGCCATGCCGGCGGCGGCTTCCATGGCCCGCGCTCGGCCGCTGGCGGCAAACGGGAAGGTGCCCACTTTGTAGGGACGGCCGCTGGCCTTCACCTGTTCTTCCGTCTGACCCACCCACGCGATTTCCGGCGCGGTGTATATCACCGACGGGATGACCTTGTAATTCACTTCGCCGTAGTGACCCGCGATCAAATCGGCCACCATCACGCCTTCTTCCTTGCCCTTGTGCGCCAGCATGGGGCCGCGAACCACATCGCCTACCGCCCACACATTGGGTACGTTGGTGCGGCAATGCTCGTCCACTTGAACAAAACCGCGTGCATCCACTTGTACGCCGGTACCTTCCGCCAGCAAGCCATCCGTGAACGGCCGGCGGCCGACGGCCACCACCAATTTATCCACCGGCAGCGTGTGCTCGCCGGCGGCATCGGTGTACACCACATCGACGGCGTCACCCTTCACCGCCGCGCTCTGTACCTTGGCGCCGAGCTTGATATCCAAGCCCTGTTTCTTGAAGTGACGCTGAGCCTCCTTCGCGATGGTCTGATCGGCCATGGGCAGGAATTGATCCATCGCCTCCAGCACCGTGACTTCGCTGCCCAGGCGGCGCCAGACGCTGCCCAGCTCCAATCCGATCACGCCGGCGCCAATGACGCCCAGACGCTTGGGGACGGCATCGAACTCCAAGGCATTCCACGAATCGACGATAAACTTGCCATCATGCGGCACGGTCTTCAACCGAATGGGGGTCGAACCCGAGGCCAGCACCACGTGCTTGGCTTCCAAGGTTTTCTCGGACCCATCGATGCCGCTCACCAGCACCTTGTTGCCGGGAAGCAGTTTTCCGTGCCCCTGAATACCCACTACGCCGTTGGCCTTGAACAGCGCCAGGATGCCATTGGTCATGGTCTTGACGATGGAGGCACGGCGCTTTTGCATGGCCGCCAAATCGAGAGAAATCTCGCCCAACTTGATGCCGTGAATACCGAACTCATCTTTGGCGCGCTGAAACAGTTCCGAGGACTCCAGGAGCGCCTTGGAGGGAATGCAGCCGGCATTGAGACAGGTACCGCCGAAAGCGTAGGTACCGTCGAAATTCTTCCATTCGTCGATACAGGCCACTTTCAACTTGTTCTGCCCGGCGCGGATGGCAGCCGGATATCCGGCAGGACCGCCGCCGATGACAATGACGTCGTAGGCGTCGCTCATACGTGCAGCACCATGCGCGCAGGATCTTCCAGACACTGCTTCACGGTCACCAGGAATTGCACCGCCTCACGGCCGTCGATAATGCGATGGTCGTAGGTCAGCGCGATGTACATCATGGGCCGGATCACGATCTGGCCGTCGACCACCACCGGACGATCCTGAATTTTGTGCATGCCCAGAATCGCGCTTTGCGGCGCGTTGACAATGGGCGTGGACAGGAGCGAACCGAAAGTGCCGCCATTGGTGATGGTGAAGGTACCGCCGGTGAGCTCTTCCATGGTGATGCTGCCGGCACGCGCGCGGGCAGCGAAGTTCGCAATGGATTTCTCGATGTCGGCAAAGGTCGACTGATCCGCATCACGCAGGATGGGCACGATCAGACCACGATCCGTAGACACGGCCACGCCGATGTCGAAGTACTCGTGATACACGATATCCGAGCCTTCGACCGAGGCATTCACCGAGGGGAATTTCTTCAGCGCTTCGACGCAGGCCTTGGTGAAGAAGGACATGAAGCCCAGCTTTGCGCCATGCTGCTTCTCGAAGGAGTCCTTGTACTTGGCGCGCAGTTCATTGACGGCCTTCAGGTCCACTTCGTTGAACGACGTCAACAATGCCTGGGTGGACTGCGCCTGCACCATGCGCTCTGCAATGCGAGCACGCAGCCGGGTCATGGGGACTCGTTGATCCGACCGGCCGCCGCGCGCCACGGGTGCCGGGGCTTTCGCGGCCGGAGCAGGAGCCGACGCCGGTGCAGCCGGCGGCGCATCCTTGGTCGACAAATGATTCATCACATCCGACTTCGACACCCGGCCATCGCGGCCGGAGCCGGCCACAGCCTTGGGATCGACATGATTTTCTTCCGCCACCCGCTTGGCCGCGGGGCTCAACTTGCCGCCAGTGGCCGCCGCAGCGGGGGCGTCCCCGGTGGCCGCCGCCGCCGTGCTCGTGGCGCCGTTGGAGGCTGCCATGATGGCCGGCGCGCTGGCGCCCGGCACCGCGGTCGCGCCCTCCTCGATCACCGCCAGTATCTGGCCGCTGGTCACCGTGGTGCCATCGCCCAGCCTGATTTCCTTGAGTATGCCCGACACGGGAGCAGGCACTTCGAGCACCACCTTGTCGGTTTCGAGGTCGATCAGATTTTCATCACGCGCCACGGCATCGCCGGGCTTCTTATGCCAAGAGACGAGCGTAGCGTCAGCCACCGACTCGGGCAGCTGCGGCACGCGCACTTCAATAGTCATTATCCTGTCCTGCTAGTTTGAGCCGCCGGTAGGCGCATCGTTTGTCGGGAAGCTTCTTCCGGTGGCGTGCCCTGCAGGGCTGCGGTGACCAGATTTTTCTGTTGTTGTTCGTGGAGCGCAGCGATGCCCGTGGCCGGAGCGGCTGCGCCGGCGCGGCCGGCGTACAGCAGTTCGTCTTTCGGCCCAAGCGGTAATTGGAGTCGGTGCCGGATCTGGTACCAGCTGCCCTGATTCTGGGGCTCCTCCTGGCACCACACGATCTCGCGCGCATTCGAATACTTGCGAATGACCGCCTCGTATTCATCCGAGGGGAAGGGATACAGCTGCTCGATGCGAACAATGGCCACCTTGTCGATCTTGGACTCACGCCGCGCCTTCAAGAGATCGAAATACACCTTGCCGCTGCACAGGACGACACGCGTCACCGCCGAGGGCTTGATGTCGTCGACTTCGTCGATGACGTTGCGGAAATTGCCGGACGCCAGATCTTCGAGCCGGGATACCGACAACGGATGACGCAGCAAACTCTTGGGCGTCATGATGATGAGAGGTTTGCGTAGCGCGCGCACCATTTGCCGCCGCAGCATGTGGAACATCTGCGCGGGGGTCGACGGTACGCACACCTGAATATTGTATTCGGCGCAGAGCTGCAGGAAGCGCTCGAGGCGAGCGGAGGAATGCTCCGGTCCTTGGCCCTCATAGCCGTGCGGTAGGAATAGCGTCAAGCCCGACAAGCGGCCCCACTTGGCTTCACCGGAACTGATGAACTGATCGATGATCACCTGGGCGCCATTGCAGAAGTCGCCGAATTGACCCTCCCAGATGGTCAGGCAGTGCGGCTCGGTGGTCGAGAAACCATACTCGAAGCCCATCACCGCCTCTTCCGACAACACGGAATCGGTCACCGTGAAAGTCGGTTGACTGGTCGCCATATGCTGCAGCGGTATGTAGCTGCGGCCGGTGGGCTGATCGTGCAGCACCGCGTGCCGATGAAAGAAGGTGCCACGGCCGCTATCCTGGCCGGTGAGGCGCACCGGGTAGCCTTCCTGCACGAGGCTGGCATAGGCCAGGAGTTCGGCGCAGCCCCAATCCAGGGCCAGGTCTCCGGCCACCATGCGCTCCCGCGCCTGCATGATCGCCAGCACCCGAGGGTGCAAGGTCCAATCCGTGGGATAGGTGGTAATAGCCTTACCCAGCGCCTTGAGACGCCCCATGTCCACCGCCGTCTTGACCGGCTCGGACCAATCGGCGCCGAGATACTTGCTCCAGTCCACGGTGTACTTGTTGCCGATGAGGCCGAGCGCGGCCCGCGCCTGCGGCTTGCCCTCGTCGAGACCTTTGCGGTACTGATCCACCATGGCGGCAGCGTCGGTCGAGGTCAGCACGCCCTCCGCCACCAGCTTGTCCGCGTAAATCTGCCGCGCCGTCGGCTTCTTGCGAATGACTTGATACATCAAAGGCTGCGTCGCAGCCGCCTCGTCGGCCTCGTTGTGACCATGCCGGCGGTAGCACACCAAATCGATCACGATGTCCTTGTTGAACTTCATGCGATATTCGAGCGCGAAGCGCGTGACGAAGCACACCGCCTCGGGGTCGTCCGCATTCACATGCAGAATCGGCGCCTCGATCATTTTCGCCACGTCGGAACAATACAGCGTGGATCGCGCATCGTGCGGATCGCTGGTGGTGAATCCCACCTGGTTGTTGATAATCACGTGCACGGTGCCCCCCGTGCGGAAACCGCGCGCCTGGGAGAGTTGCAAGGTCTCTTGGATGACCCCCTGGCCGGCAAACGCGGCATCGCCGTGAATTTGCACCGGCAATACCTTGTCGCCTTTGGCATCGCCACGCCGCTCCTGACGCGCACGGGCCGAGCCCTCGATCACGGCGTTCACGATCTCCAGATGGGAAGGATTGAACGCGAGAGCGACGTGCACGTTGCCCAACGGCGTCTTCAGATCGGACGAGAAACCTTTGTGGTATTTGACGTCACCCGAACCGCGCAACTTGGCGAGGTCGTAATGGCCTTCGAACTCGTTGAACAAATCCTTCGGCGACTTACCGAGAAGATTGACCAGCACATTGAGACGGCCGCGATGC
>Ga0302314_10007900_pt1 | contig 19047 bp, 15 predicted proteins | sample III_Palsa_N2_3_FD_200533 | JGI IMG/M metagenome (GOLD analysis project Ga0302314, IMG submission 200533) | Peat permafrost microbial communities from Stordalen Mire near Abisko, Sweden - III_Palsa_N2_3 | ecosystem: Environmental > Terrestrial > Soil > Palsa > Peat permafrost | place: Sweden...
CCCCTCCAGAAGGCCCAGGTCGGTAAACACGACCAGGGCGCGCAAGGGAGACGCGGCGGCGGGGAGTGAGCGGGCCAGGCAAATCCCGTGAAAACTCCTCAATTGGGCGGCGTGTAAATCCACGTCACCCAACTGCAAAGCGAACGCAGCCTGAGAGTTAAGAGGTCAGACCCGTAACGCGGGGCCAACGATCGGCCAAAAGCCGATGCAGTCCCCGCGGTAACGGTGCCGACGCGAAAGATCCGCTACTTGTAGGCGTGTCTGCACCACGTCCGGCGAGTCGCCCCTGGCAGGGGGTGACCGAACTGGGCGAAAGGACCTCACTCGATAAACTTCCACCGGCAACGGGGGGAGCGATCCCGCCATGAGATCGAAATCTTCGCATGCCGCGAAGAGTGGCGTCGGGGAGCATACGGCCCGCGAAAGCGAGAGCGCCCAACGTGTGCGACGGGAAAGAGTGCGTGGCGAGCACCCACCCCCAAATTTGGCCCCGGAACCGCAAGGTTCCGGGGCCGTATTCTTTTCCGGGGTCGGGGGTTGCAGGCGGAAACCGCCCCTCCCCCGGTTCCCCCTTGCGTTCGGGTGCGCCGAGTGGAATGATGGGGCTCTTTTTCACCATCAGATCCCTGACCGCGCAATGAACCAGAACATCCGGAATATCGCCATCATCGCCCACGTTGACCATGGGAAGACCACCCTCGTCGACAAGCTGCTGAAGGAGGGCGGCGTCTACCGCGCCAACCAGCAGGTCGAGGAGCGCGCCATGGACTCCATGGACCTCGAGAAGGAGAAGGGCATCACGATCAAGGCGAAGAACACCTCCGTCCACTGGAAGGACAAGACGATCAACATTGTCGACACCCCCGGCCACGCGGACTTCGGCGGCGAGGTCGAGCGGGCGCTGCGGATGGTGGACGGCGTGCTGCTGCTGGTGGACGCCTACGACGGCCCCCAGGCCCAGACCCGCTTCGTCCTGCGCAAGGCCCTGGCCCACGGGCTCAAGGTCATCATCGTCATCAACAAGATCGACCGCGACAACGCCGATCCCAAGAAGATGTATGACAAGGTGTTGGAACTCCTGCTGGAGCTCAACGCCACCGAGGAGCAGTTCGACGCCCCCGTCGTCTACGGCTCCGGCCGCGACGGCTACATGATGCACCACCTAGGCGAGGAGAAGAAGGACATGTCCCCCCTCTTCCAGACCATCCTCGACCACATCCCGCCGCCGTTCGCCAAGCCGGATGACGCGTTCCACATGCTGGTCTCCAACATCGACTGGAGTGACTACGTCGGCCGGATCGCGGTCGGCAAGATCCTCGGCGGCACCGCCCGGATCGGCGACCCGGTCTACGTGATCCGCAACTCCGACGGGGTCAAGGTCAGGGCCAAGATCACCAAGGTCAGCGAGTTCACGGGCCTCGGCACGGTCGAGACCCAGGAAGGGCGGGCCGGCAACATCGTCGGCCTCTCCGGCTTCGAGGACATCGACATCGGCGACACCATCGCCGCCAGCGAGGAGCAGCACGCCCTGCCCTTCACCCAGATCGACCCCCCCACCCTCGAGATGCAGTTCTGCGTCAACGACGGGCCGCTCGTCGGCCGCGAGGGCAAGCTCGTCACCTCCCGCCAGCTGAAGGACCGGCTCTACCGCGAGCTCAAGACCAACGTCTCGATCAAAGTCGAGGACACGGACCAGGCGGGCGTCTTCAACGTCAAGGCCCGCGGCGCGATGCAGATCGCCGTCCTGGTCGAGACCATGCGCCGCGAGGGCTTCGAGCTCCTCGTGTCGCGCCCGACGGTGATCGAGAAGGTGCTCAACGGCGTCCGGATGGAGCCCTATGAGACGGTCTGGATCGAGGTGCCGGACGAGTGCGTCGGCGCCATCGTGCAGAACCTGGCCAACCGCAAGGGCGTCATGACCAACATGGAGAAGCTCGCCCACTCGACCATGATCGAGGCGACCATCACCACCCGGGGCCTGATCGGCTTCGAGATCGACGTCGTGAACGCCACCAGCGGCCGCGGCGTCCTCAGCCACCTCTTCAAGGAGTACAGCCCGTACGCGGGCGAGGTCCTGACCCGGCTCACCGGCACCATCATCGCGACCGAGGCCGGCACCACTACCGCCTACGCGCTCGAGTCCGTCCAGGAGCGCGGCAAGCTCTTCGTCGGTCCCGGCGAGGAGGTCTACGAGGGCATGATCGTCGGCGAGAACCCCCGCAACGAGGACATCTCCTGCAACGCCGTCCGCGCCAAAGCGCTCACGAACTTCCGCTCCCAGGGCTCGGGCGTGGCCACCGGCCTCACCCCGGCGACCAAGCTCTCCCTCGAGCGCTCGATCGAGTACATCGCGGCCGACGAGTTCGCCGAGGTGACCCCGAAGAACATCCGGCTGCGCAAGCGCATCCTGAAGTCGACCGAGCGCCGCAAGGCCGATCGCAAGGGCTGAGGCGCCCCGCGCGCCCTCAGGCCGTGAGCTTCGCGTAGGCGGCGGCGTCGAGGAGCGCGGCCGCCTCCCCCGGGTCCGCCGGCTGCAGCTTCAGGATCCAGGCCCCGCCGTAGGGATCCTTGTTCAGGGCTTCGGGGGCGTGATCGAGGGCGGAGTTGACCGCCGCGACCGTGCCGCCGATGGGCGCGTACACGTCCGACGCGGCCTTGACCGACTCCACGACCCCGAACATCCCGCCGGCCTTCAGGACGGCCCCGACCTTCGGCAGCTGCACATAGGTGATGTCGCCGAGCGCCGCCTGGGCGTAGTCGGTGATGCCGACGGTGGCGGTGCCGTCGGCCTCGAGTTTGACCCACTCGTGGGACTTGGCGTAGCGGAGGTCGGGCGGGACGGTGCTCATGGGGATTTCTTAAGCTCGATGAAGGGAGGTTTGACCAGCTGCAAATCGATGAGGCTGCCCCGGACGTCGGCCCGGAGCGGGCCGGCCGCGGCCGCGCTCTCGACCAGGGCCGTGCCGATCGCCTCGGAGAGGACCGGCGAGAGCGTGCCGGAGAGGACCCGGCCCACGATCGCGCCGTCGGCGCCCGTCACCGTCGTGTCGGGGCGCACAATCCGGCGGTCGCCGGTCCGGAAGAAGACGACCTTGCGCGCCGAGCCGTCCTTTTTCTCGGCGGCGAGCACGCTCCGGCCGGAAAAATCGCCCTCCTTGTCGAACTTCACCGTCCAGCCGAGGCCGGCCGTCAGCGGCGTGATCTCCCGGGTGAGCTCGTGGCCGTGGAGCGGGAACCCCGCCTCGAGGCGCAGGCTGTCGCGGGCCCCGAGCCCGGCCAGCTCGAGGCCCGCGGGGGCGCCGGCGGCCAGGAGGGCCTCGGCCAGGCGGACGGCGTCGGCCGCCGGGTGGTAGAGCTCGAAGCCGTCCTCGCCGGTGTAGCCGGTGCGGCTGATCAGGCACGGGACGCCCGCCACCGTCCCCTCGGTGAAGTGGTAGTACTTGATGAGGGAGAGGTTCGCCTCGGTGAGGCCCTGGACAATGCCGGCCGCCTTCGGGCCCTGGACGGCGAGCAGGGCGTAGTCGGCCGACCGGTCGGTCACGGTCACGTCCCGGCCCGCCGCCCGCGCCCGGATCCACTCGAGGTCCGCGCCGATGTTGCCGGCGTTGATGCAGAGGAGGAAGTCCTCCGGGCCGCGCATATAGATCAGCAGGTCGTCGATCACCCCGCCGTCGGGATGGCACATCGGGGTGTAGAGCACCCGGCCCGGGTAGAGCTTGGCGACGTTGTTCGTCACCAGGGCGTTCAGGAAGGCCAGGGCACCCGGGCCCTGGATATCGACCTCGCCCATGTGGCTCACGTCGAAGAGGCCGGCGGCCTTCCGCACCGCCTTGTGCTCCTCGAGGATGCTGCGGTACTGCACCGGCATCTCCCAGCCAGCGAAGTCGACCAGCTTGGCGCCGTGCGCCGCGTGGAAATCCCGGAGCGGGGTGCGCTGGAGGTCGGCCATGGGCCACTAGGTAGCCGCCGAAAGCCGGCCCGGCGCAAGGCTCTTTTGTGGTCGGAAACCGCCCGGTGGGCCCTAAGGTGGCGGCAATGCCCTGGTTCGTGCTGCCCTTCGTGATCGTCGTGACCGTGACGATCTCGTTCCTCTGCTCGCTCTTCGAGTCGATCATCCTCTCCACCACCACGGCCGAGATCGAGGCGCTGAAGAAGAGCCGCCCGCGCCGGGGGGCGCTCCTGGAGACGCTCAAGCGCGAGATCGACGCCACGATCTCGGCCATCCTGACCATGAACACGGTGGCCAACAGCCTGGGCTCGGTCGTGGTCGGCGCCCTGGCGGTGAATTACTACACCGGGCCCCAGCTGGTCGCGATCTCGGTCGGCTTCGGCGCCATCCTGCTCATCTTTTCCGAGGTCCTGCCGAAGAACATCGGCGTCGCCCACCGCCGGGATCTCCAGCCCTACGTGGTCTACCCGATCGGCTGGATGCGGCGGATCCTGCTGCCGGTCACCTGGCTCTGCGCCCTGGTGGTGCGGCCCTTCGTCGGGCGCCCGGCGCGCATCCACGGCTCGGAGGAGGAGATCATCCTCCTCGCCGAGCGCGGCGCCAAGGACGGCACCCTCTCGAAGAGCGAGTCGAGCATCATCGCCAACGCCCTGTCCCTGGACAACGTGCGGGTGAGCGAGATCATGACCCCGCGCACGGTGGTGACCGCGCTCCTGCGCTCGTCCTCGGTCGCCGAGGTAGTGGCCGAGCACCCGCGGCTGCCCGGGCGCATGCCGGTCTTCGGCAAGAACCTCGACGACATCCTCGGCGTCGTGCGCGCGCGCGACCTCCTGCGCGCCAAGGCCCAGGACCAGGACTCGGCCCTGGTCGAGCACTTCATGCAGGAGGCCCAGTTCATCCCCGAGACGGCGACGGTGGCGAACGCCCTGCAGCTCTCGCTCAAGACCCACAACAAGCTGCTGGTCGTGGTGGACGAATTCGGGGCCACCTCCGGGCTCGTCACGATGGAGGACGTGATCGAGCACCTCCTGGGCCGCGAGATCTTCGACAAGGACGACGTGGCGGTCGACATGCGCGAGCTCGCGCGCACCCGCCTCCAGAAGCAGGCGCGGGGGCGGCGGCCGTGACCCCTCCCCTGGCCTACTGGGTCGACACCCTCGACCCGTTCCTCGTCCACTTCCACGGCAAGATCGGGCTCCGCTACTACGGCCTCGGCTTCGCCTTCGGCTTCCTCGTGGCGGCGTGGCTTCTCGGCCGCTTCGCCACCGCCGGGCGCTCCCTCCTGCCCCGGAGCCAGGTCGGCGACTACATGACCGCCGCCGTGCTCGGCGTGGTGGTCGGGGGCCGGCTCGGCTCCTACCTCCTGTACGACGGCTGGAGGACTTTCGGCACCGACCCCCTGGGGATCTTCAAGGTCTGGGACGGCGGCATGTCGTTCCACGGCGGGCTCCTCGGCGTGATCCTCGCCGTGGGCTGGTACGCCCGCCGGCACAAGATCCCCGTCCTGCACCTCTGGGACCTGACGGCGGCGGCCGCGCCGCCGGGGATCTTCCTCGTCCGGATCGCCAACTTCATCAACGGCGAGCTCTGGGGCAAGGTGAGCTATGTCTCATGGGCCGTCATTTTCCCGCGCAGCGCAGAGGCGGGCACCCCGGTGGACGCCATCGCCCCCCGCCATCCCTCCCAGCTCTACGAGGCCGGGATGGAGGGCCTGCTGCTCGGCCTCTTCATGCAGGTGCGGATGTGGCGGACCCCGGCAGTGCGGGACCACCCCGGACGCCTCGCCGGCGAATTCCTGATCTTCTACGCCTGCGTGCGGATGATCGGGGAGCTCTTCCGGGAGCCGGATGCGGGCATCAGCCTGCTCTTCGGGCTCAGCCGGGGCACCTTCTATTCCCTGTTCATGGTCGCGTTCGGCCTGTACCTGCGCCAGCGGCCGGCGATTCCGCTGGACCTGCCCCGCGCCGGACCCGCGGCCTGATAAGGGGGCGTCAGGGCGCGGGCCTCCACTCGCCCACGCTGCGGCCAGGTGCCCCCACCCGGAAGGCGCAGCCCGGCTGCAGCTTCGCATTCGAGAATTCCAGGGTGACCCAGTCGGGGTAGACCGGCAGGCGGCCGATGAAGGTTCCCGCGCTGCCCACCACGGCCAGCGGAATGGGCACCGGATCGGCCCCGGAACGGAACTCGATCCGTCCCCGCGGGGAGAGCCGCAGCCCCGCCGGCCCGGCGGTGCCCGCGGCGAAATCGACCCGGGCGCCGGCCGCCGGGAGCGCCGCCCCCGCCGGGCGGTCGGAGGGGAGCAGCACCCGGTAGGCGAAGGTGGGGGCCCCGGCGGGATCGGTCGCGCCGCGGTCGAGCGCCCGGCGCCAGAGCTTCAGCCACTGCTCCTGCGGCAACGCCAGGCCCCACGCGTGCTCCCGCAGCCCGTCGCTCTCGATCAGCATACCGTAGGACGGGAAGCAGCGCGCGCTCCGCACCTGGGCGCGCCATTCCAGGTCGACGTGCCGCCGCGACCAGACGGGCACCGCGTTGGCCACGGCGGCGCCGGCCGCGAGCGCCGCGGCCAGCCTGAGCCCGCGCGGCCCCGGGCGGGCGACCTGCTGGAGGAGGAGCCAGGTCGTGGTCACGAAGGGCAGGAAAAAATAGCGCGGACCGGCGGCCGCCGGGTGGAGCACCGCGGGATCGACGCGCAGGACCGAGGCCGCGATGCTCCCGGCCCAGAGGTAGGTCAGGATCCAGGACGCGGGGCGCCGGCCCCCGGCCGGCAGCTGGGCCGCGAGGAGCGCCAGGATTCCCAGCCCCAGGGCCCAGAGCAGGCGTGGATCCGGTGAGAAATTTCCGGCCACGTACCAGCCGCAGAACTTGGGCACGACGAAGCGGCCCAGGGCCGCCCCGGTCGGCGCCACCGCGCCGGTGCCCCGCAGCAGGAAGCCCGCCTGGACCACGGCGGCCGCGGCCCCCACCCCCGCGAGAGCCCAGCCGACGGGGGCCCGCGGGCGCGCCAGCGCCCGGATCGCCAGGGCCGGTACCACCACCACGATGAAGGGCGAGGACAAGCCGCCGAGGACGAGGAAGAGGAGGCGGAGACCCAGGCGGGGATCGTCCTCGTCCCAGAGCGCGACCAGCAGGAGGAGGACCGGCGCCCACCAGAGGGCGTAGAGCGGGAGGTCGAAAACCTCGGGGTTGCTGGGGACCAGGAAGAGCCCGAGGGCGCACAGGGTGCGGAGGCGCAGGTTGGTCGGCGCCGTGGACACGGCGACGCCGACCAGGGCCGAAAAGGCGGTCGCGAGGACGGTGCTGAGCAGCGGGTACCACGGCAGCGAGAGGGCGAGGACCGCGCCCGTCAGGAGCTTGGGCGCCAGGATCAGGTAGCCGTTGACCGGCACGAGGAATTCGCGCCAGCCGAGCCGGGCGAAGCCGGCCATCACCTCCCCGTCCTCGCACCACACCTGCGGGCAGGTGAACTCCTGCCAGCGCCGCGAGGCCGCGAGGAGGAAGAATCCAACGAAGAGCAGCGTGGTGCGGGTGCGGGGAAGCCGCATGGGCCGGCGCCTTCGGCCGGCGTGGCCGGCCAGGAGGGCGGCAGACGGGTGGAGCGCCAGCCTCCACGACCGCTGGCGGAGGGTAATCCGCCATTGCGGCGCGCCCGCGGACGGGATCGTCATCCGCAGCGCCGTCCGGACTGCCGAGGGGCCCACATGGCCTGCGAGCTGCTTTTCCCGGCGCATGCCCTCCCTCCGGCCCCTTTCCGCCCTGCTCCTCGCGATCGCCGCCGTGCTGACCGCCCCGGCGCAGGCCGACCTCATTCGGCCGAAGGTCATGATCCTCGCAACGTTCGAGGAGGGCGCCGACACCGGCGATGCCCCGGGCGAACTCCAGTACTGGGTCGAGCGGGAAAAATTGACGGGCTCGATCGCCATCCCCGGCCTGGGCCACCCCCTCCGCTACAACGACGCGGGCGTGTACGCCCTGGTGACGGGCACCTGCAACCGGAGCGGGCTCGGGATGATGCTCCTCGGCCTCGACCCGCGGTTCGACCTCACCCGGACCTATTTCATGATGGCGGGCATCGCCGGCGTGGACGCCAACCGCGCCAGTGTCGGCAGCGCCGCCTGGGCCCAGTGGATCGTGGACGGCGACAACGTGAACGAGGTCGACGCCCACGACGCGCCCAAGGATTGGCCCTATGGGATCCTCCCCTACGGCGCGACGCACCCGGACGAGCCGCCCGGCACGGGGGACTGGAGCATGAAACCGATGGTCTTCCAGCTCGATCCGGGGCTCGTCGCCTGGGCTTTCCGGCTCTCGAAGGACGTCCGCCTGGACGACACGCCCGCGCTCGCAAAGTACCGCGCGAGCTACGCGGGCCACCCCAACGCCCAAAGGCCCCCCTTTGTCCTCATCGGCGACACCCTCGGCACGGCCCGGTACTGGCACGGCGAGGCCCTGACCCGGTGGGCGGAGCGCTGGTGCTCGATCTACACCGGCGGCCGGGCGCAGTTCACAATGACCGAGTGCGAAGACCAGAGCATCGCCTACGCGCTGCACCTGCTCGGCCGGGCGGGTCGCGTCGACCCGAAGCGCTACTTGGTCCTCCGGACGGCCAGCAACTACTCCGAGCCTCCGCCGGGGACCACGGTCGTGGAGAGCCTGCTGACCGGCGAGTCCGGCGGCACGGTGCTCGCCGCGGAGTCCGCCTACCGCGTGGGGTCGCCCATCGTGCACTCGCTGCTCGCCCACTGGGACGCCTACGAAGCCCGCCTGCCCGCGGCGGACTCCCCCTGAAGCCGGCCCGTCAGACGTGCGTGCCCGCGGCGATCGTCGCCCCCTTGGGGACGCACAGCACCCCGTCGCGGATGATCACGGCCCCGTCGGCATAGGTGCCGTCGGCCTTGCCCGCCGCGACCAGGTTGCAGCCGTCGCCGATCCGGGTGTTCTTGTCGATGATGGCCCCCCGGATGAAGCAACCCCGCCCGACGCCGAGGTGCGGCTTGCCCCGCTCGATGTTGGCGGCCAGCTGTTCCGGCGTCTCGTAGTAGTCCGCGCCCATCATGACCACGTCCTCCATGTCGGCGCCCTCCGCCACGTAGGAGCGGATGCCGAAGAGGCTGTGCTTGAGCTTGGAGTCGGTGAGGATGCAGCCGTCGGCCACGACCACGTTGTCGATCGCGCACTTGTTGAGCTTCGAGGCCGGCAGGTACTCGTAGTGCGAGTAGACTGGCGTGGTGGCGTCGAAGAAATTGAAGGGCGGCAGCGGCTGGGCGAGCGCGAGGTTGGCCTCGAAGAAGGCCTTCACGGTCCCGATGTCCTCCCAGTACCCCTCAAAGATGTGGGCGAACATCCGCTTCTTGCCGAGGAGGCTCGGGATCACCTCGCGGCCGAAGTCGGTCATGGTGTTCTCCAGCGCCTCGGCGAGGGCCGCGCGGTTGAAGACGTAGATGCCCATGGAGGCGAGGCAGCGCGGCTCCCGGGCCGGCTCCTTCAGCGTCGCCTCGATGGTCGCGCTGACGCTCAGGGACTTGATGACCGCCGGGTCCTTCGGCTTCTCCGCAAACTCCTGGATCGAGAGGTCGTCGTTGACCCGCATGAGGCCAAGGCCCTCGACCTGCGAGATCGGGAAGGGCTTGGCGCAGAGGGTGATCTCGGCGCCGCTGGCCACGTGGCGCTCGATGATCTCCTTCAGGTCCATCCGGTAGAGCTGGTCGCCGGAGAGGATGAGGATCAGGTCGTGCGGGTACTTCCGGAAGTGGATGATGTTGCGGCGGACCGCGTCGGCCGTCCCCTGGTACCAGTCCAGGCTCTTCTCGGTCTGCTCGGCCGAGAGGATGTCGATGAAGCCCCCGCCGAAGGGGTCGAACTGGTAGGCGCCCTGGACATGGCGGTGGAGGGAGGCGGTGTTGAACTGCGAGAGCAGGAAGATCCGGTTGATCTCCGAGTTGATGCAATTGCTGATCGGGATGTCGACCAGGCGGTACTTGCCGGCCAGGGGTACGGCCGGCTTGCAGCGCTCGAGGGTCAGGGGTGCCAGGCGGGTGCCGCGGCCGCCGCCCATAATGACCGCGAGCACGCGTTTTTGGGTGGTCATAAGAATTCCGTTTTCTACTGTGAACAGTCACTCCGCGGGACCAAATGTTCGCAAGCCCCTTTAACTAGCCAACCTAACCCATGTGCGGCATCGTCGGATATGTGGGGACCCGCCGGGCGGCGACCATCCTGCTCGAGGGCCTGAAGCGCCTGGAATACCGCGGCTATGACTCGGCGGGGCTCGCGCTCGTCCAGGACGGCGCGCTCACCGTGGTGAAGAAGACGGGCCGGGTCGAGCACCTGGCCAGGGAGGCCCAGCGCCACGGCCTGCACGGCTCGGTGGGGATCGGCCACACCCGCTGGGCGACCCACGGCGGCGTCACCGAGGCGAACGCCCACCCCCACCTGAGCAGCGACGGGCGCTTTGCCCTGATCCACAACGGCGTGATCGAGAATTACGTGCAGATGAAGGCGTTCCTCGCCGGCGAGGGCTACACCTTCAAGTCGGAGACCGACACCGAGGTCCTCTGCAACCTGATCGCCTACCACTACGCCAAGGAGCCCAAGGCCGCCGGCGACGAGAGCCCGTTCCTCGAGGCCGTGCGCAAGGCGCTCCACCACGTCGAGGGCACCTACGGGATCGCCGTCCTCTGCGTCGACTTCCCGACCGAGCTGGTCGCGGCCCGCAAGGCCTCCCCGCTGATCCTCGGCGTGGGCGAGAACGAGTACCTGCTGGCCAGCGACGCCTCCGCCCTCGTCAGCCGCACCCAGAACGTCGTGTACCTGAAGGACGGGGAGCTGGTGCACGTCACGCCCGGCGACTTCGCGATCTCGACCCTCGACCAGGCCGACGTCTCCCCGGTGGTCGACCGGATCGACTGGACGGTGGAGGAAGCCACCCTCGGGGAGCACGCCCACTTCATGGAGAAGGAGATCTTCGAGCAGCCCCAGGCGCTCGAGAACACCATGCGCGGGCGCTTTTCCGCCGACGGCAGCACCGCCCTCTTCGGCGGCCTGAACCTCACGCCCGCCGAGCTCCGCCAGGTCAACCGCTTCATGTTCTGCGCGTGCGGCACGGCCTGGCACGCCTGCCTGGTCGCCGAGCACCTGATCGAGCGCTTCGCCCGCGTCCCGGTGGAGGTCGACTACGCCTCGGAGTTCCGGTACCGCAACGCGCCGCTGGACCCGCCGACCCTCTTCTTCGTCATCAGCCAGTCGGGCGAGACCATCGACACGCTGGCGGCGCTGCGCGAGGCCAAGCGCAAGGGCTACCGGGTCCTGGCGATCAACAACGTCGTCGGCTCGACCATCGCCCGGGAGGCCGACGGCGGCATCTTCCAGCACGTCGGGCCGGAGGTCGGCGTCGCCTCGACCAAGACCTTCACCTCCCAGCTGCTCCTCGGCGCCATGGTCGCCCTCTACGTCGCGCGGATGCGCGACATGAGCTTCAGCGACGGCGTCGACTACGTGAACGCGCTGAAGGGCGTCCCGGAGCTGGTCCGCCGGGTCCTGGCCCAGGCGCCCCACATCCGGGCCATCGCCAAGCGCTACGCCCGCTACTCCGACTTCCTCTTCCTCGGGCGCCTCTCGCTCTTCCCGATCGCGCTCGAGGGCGCGCTGAAGCTGAAGGAGATCTCCTACATCCACTCGGAGGGCTACCCCGCCGCCGAGATGAAGCACGGCCCGATCGCGCTCATCAGCGAGGCCTGCCCCAGCGTCTTCTTCGCGCCGGCGGGCGAGCTCTTCAACAAGGTCGTGTCCAGCATGCAGGAGATCAAGGCGCGCCAGGGGCCGGTGCTCGCGATCACGACGGAGGGGACCGAATTCCCGGCCGGGCTGGCCGACGAGGTGATCCGGATTCCGGCCTGCCACGAGGCGGTCCTCCCGATCGTGGCCACCGTGCCGATCCAGCTCCTCAGCTACTACATCGCGGTGGAGCGGGGCTGCGACGTCGACAAGCCGCGGAACCTGGCGAAGTCGGTGACGGTGGAGTGAGCATGGACATCCACCCGGCGAGGGAAGAGTTCGTGGCGCTGGCCCGGACGGGCAACCTGATCCCCGTCTATGCCGACCTCATGGCGGACTTCGAGACCCCCGTCTCGGCCTACGCCAAGCTGCGCTCGCACGGGCCCGCCTACCTCCTCGAGTCCGTCGAGGGCGGCGAGCGGCTGTCCCGCTACAGCTTCATCGGCTGCCGCCCGCGCAAGATCTTCGCCTGCGGCCCGGCGACGACCGAGATCCGCGAGTCCGGCCAGCCCGCCCGCACCGTCCCGACGCCGGCCGATCCCCTAACGCTCATCGAGGCCGAGCTGCGCCAGTTCCGGCCGGTGAAACTGCCCGGCCTGCCCCGGTTCACGGGGGGGGCCGTCGGCTTCCTGAGCTACGAGTATGTGACCCGGATCGAGCCCACCGTGCCGCTGGCGCCCCGGGACGAGCTCGGCACGCCCCTCATCTACTTCATGCTCTCGGACAGCCTGCTCATCTTTGACCGGGCCAAGCAGACCCTGCGGCTGTGCGTGAACGCCCACGTGGCCGGCGGCTCCCCGGAGGATGCCGCGGCCGCCCATGCGGCGGCGGCGTCCGAACTCCGGGAGCTCTTCGAGATCCTGAAGAAGCCGAGCTCGCTGGCCCCGGCGGCGTTCTTCGGTTCGCCCCAGGTCGAGGTGCCGCCGGGCAATTTCACCCGGCCCCAATACGAGCAGCTGGTGGAGGACCTGAAGGAATACATCCGCGCCGGCGACATCATCCAGGTCGTCCCCTCCCAGCGGTTCAGCCGGCCCTTCGCCAAGACCCCGCTCGACCTCTACCGGGCGCTGCGGACCGTGAACCCGTCCCCCTACACCTTCATCCTGGATTCGGGTGACTTCGCGCTCGTGGGGGCGTCCCCCGAGGTCCACGTGCGCCTGACCGACGGGCTGGTCGAGATCCGGCCGATCGCCGGCACCCGCCGGCGGGGTGGCACCCCGGAGGAGGATGCGGCCCTCGAGCAGGAGCTGCTGGCCGACGAGAAGGAGCGGGCCGAGCACCTCATGCTGGTCGACCTGGCCCGCAACGACATCGGCCGGGTCTGCCAGTACGGGTCGATCCACGTCCCCGACTTCATGTTCGTCGAGAAGTACTCCCATGTGATGCACATCGTCTCCCAGGTGGAGGGCCGGATCGCCGGGGACAAGACGGCCTTTGACCTCATGCGGGCGACCTTCCCGGCTGGCACCGTCAGCGGGGCCCCCAAGGTGCGCGCGATGCAGATCATTGCGGAGAGCGAACCGGTTCACCGGAGCTTCTACGCCGGTGCCCTCGGGTATTTTGGCTACGACGGCAACCTCGACTCCTGCATCACCCTGCGGACGGCCCTCCTGCGGGATGGCATGATGTACGTCCAGGCCGGAGGCGGCGTGGTCGCCGACTCCAACCCCTCCGACGAGTACCAGGAAACGGTCAATAAGGCCGGCGCGCTCCTCAAGGCCGCCGAGATCGCGTCGCGCTTTTAGGGACCGGTTTGCGCCATAACGCGCGCTCATGGGGCCTAGGGTGTGCCATTATTACTCAGGTTATTCGTCGCATTTTCGAACCTCCAGAGGGGCCGGTGCGTATACTCTCTCGGTATAGTTTACGCTCAGATGGGGAACATTAAGTCGGTTCACTCCTCAAACATAGATCGCATGCACTCCAAATATCGGGCCGACGGCCCAACGGCAGAGGTAGATGCAGAAGAGGGCAGCCGGATCGTCCCGGCCCCCGAGCAACCCGCGAGATTCGACAGCCCGCCCTCCTTCCTCGAGAAGCCGGAGCCGGCCGAGGCTCCCTCCGCCCCTTCTGACCGCAGCAACCTTCAGATCTACCTGCAGGAGATTGGCAAGACCGCGCTCCTGACCATCGAGGAGGAGATCCAGCTCGCCAAGCGCATCCGGCGCGGCGACAAGGCGGCCCGCGACCATATGATCAAGGCCAACCTGCGCCTGGTCGTGAAGATCGCCATGGACTATAAGGACTTCGGCCTGCCCCTCCTCGACCTGATCAGCGAGGGCAACATCGGCCTGGTGAAGGCCGTGGAGCGCTTCGACCCCCGGAAGGGCGGCAAGCTCTCGACCTACGCCGCCTGGTGGATCAAGCAGTCGATCAAGCGGGCCCTGGCCAACCAGTCCAAGACAATCCGCCTGCCGGTGCACCTGGTGGACAAGATCTCCAAGATGCGGAAGACCGCGATGGTGATCACCGAGCGGCTCGGCCGCGAGCCGACGGATGAGGAGCTGGCCATGGAGCTCCAGATCCCGACCTCCCGGGTGGCCCACCTCAAGTCGGTCAGCGTCCGCCCGGCGTCCCTCGACGCCCCGGTCGGCGAGGACGGCGACTCGGCCACCTTCGGCGAGATCGTCGGCGACGACAGCGCCATCAATCCCTTCGACAACCTCCGGGAGAAGAACATGAACCTCGACCTGCACTCGATGGTCGACTCCCTCGACAAGCGCGAGGCCGAGATCATCCGCCTGCGGTTCGGCCTCGATGGCCGCTCCGAGCTGACGCTCGAGGAGGTCGGCCGCAAGTTCAACGTCACCCGCGAGCGCATCCGCCAGCTCGAGTACATCGCGCTCGGCAAGATGCGCCGGGCGATGGCCAAGAACGAGGCGGTCCGGACCGCCGAGGACGTCGAGCAGGAGGACCGCCAGCGCCAGCGCATGACGGTGATCCGCGAATTTATCGAGTCGAAGTCCAAGAAGCCCGCCCCCGGCCGGGTTGCCGGCTCGAACTGACCCCTCCGCCGACCGGCCCCGCGTGGGTCCGTCGGCCGGCAGGCCGCCAGCATCACTGCTGGCGGCCTATTTTTTGGCTCACTTGGCGGTGGAGAGGACGAACCGGTTGCCCTCGCTGTCGAAAAAGGCCGCGAAGGTTCCCCAGGGCTCCTTCTGCGGGGGCGCCTCGAACTGCACGCCGCGACCCTTCAGTTCCCCATAGGTGGCCATGACATCCTTGGTCCCGAAGGACACGCCGGTGAAGGTCCCCACCCGCTGCTCCAGGCCCGACGGGGTGTAGAGGGCCACATGGGTGGGAAACTTGGGGATCCGCAGCTCGATCCAGCGCTGGCCCGGTCCCATCGGCCGGTCGGTGATGACGGTGAAGCCGAGCTTCTCCGTGTAGAAACGCAGGGCGCGGTCCTGGTCCTGCACCGGGACGGTGATGAGGTTGATCTTGGTAATCACGATGCCCGAAACCGTAGACCGGGCCACCCCGGCGTCGAGGCGCGGGCCGCGCGTCCCGGCCGAAAGTCTTGTCCTTTTATCGGTATAGTGGATGGTGGCCCCATGCCCCGGACTCCGCCGACGATCGCGGTCGAACCGTACGTCCTCGACGTCCTCATGCGCGACTGCGTGGGCCATGACCGGCAGCCGGCCGCGTTCCTCGTCTATCTCTTCCTCTATGGCCGCGCCGAGCGGGCCGGGTGGGAGCCGGAGCCCTGGAGCCTGCGGGCGCTGGCGGCCGAGACCGGCCTGTCCAAGAGCGCCGTCCAGTCCGCCCTGGCGGCGCTGCACCGTCGGGGTCTGGTCGAATCCCGCCGGCCGGGGCCGACCGCGACGCCCCTCCGCCGGGTGCTGCGAACCTGGCGGCGTCCGGAACCGGCTTGATCGCGGGGGTCCGAAAAGATAACTCCCCGGGCATGCCAAAAGCCGAAAACGCCGACGCCTACATTGCCGCCGCGCCCGAGTTCGCGCGGCCCCTCCTCACCCACTTCCGGGGGCTCGTGCACCGAGCCTGTCCCGACGTCAAAGAGAGCATGAAGTGGAGCCACGTCTTTTTCGAGTCGGGCGGCATGCTCTGCGCCATGTCGGCCTTCAAGGAGCACTGCTCCTTCGGCTTCTGGCACCAGGGGATGCGGGCCGTGCTCGACGATAACGGCCTTCCCCGCAAAGAGGGCGCCGGCGATTTTGGCGCCGTCCGGAGCCGGGCCGACCTGCCGAGCGATGCCGTCCTCATCCGGCTGGTCCGCGCGGCCGCCGCCCTCAATTCCGCCGGTGTCCCGGCGCGGGCAGCTCCCCGCCCGAAGAAGCCCCTCGCGGTGCCCGCGGACCTCACCAAGGCCCTGAAGACCCACGCGGCCGCCGCCCGGACCTTCGAGGAATTCACTGTGAGCCAGCGGCGCGAATACGTGGACTGGATCACCGAGGCGAAGCGCGAGGAGACGCGGTCCCAGCGGCTGGCCACGACCCTCGAGTGGCTGGCCGAGGGCAAGAAGCGGAACTGGAAATACGCCAACTGCTGACGCCCCGCGGGGATATGCCGGGACGCCGTCGGGCGCTCCGGGGTTGAAATGCCGGCGGCCGGAAGCTATGTCCCTGCGCGTGTCCGGCCTGCCCCACCCCGTACCCCGCCGGGCCTGCGCCTGGCTGCTTTCCGCCCTGCTGGTCCCCGCCGCCCTGGCCCCCCGGTCCGCCGCCGAGGCGCCCCGCCCGCACTGGGAGGCGGAGTGGATCTCCCATCCGACCGCCCCGCTGCGCGAGCCGGGCGTGTTCCATTTCCGCCGGGTGCTGCAGCTCCCCGGCGTGCCGGGCCACTGGGTCGTGCATGTCAGCGCGGACAACCGCTTCGTCCTCTATGTGAACGGCCAGCGCGTCGGGGAGGGCCCGGCGCGGGCCGACCTGGGCCACTGGCGGTACGAGACCTTTGACCTGGCACCCGCCCTCCGCCCGGGCGAGAACGTGATCGCCGCCGTGGTCTGGAACTGGGGGCTGATCGGGCCGCTGGCCCAGCAGACGGACCGCACGGCCTTCCTGATGGAGGGCGACACGCCGGCCGAGGCGCTGGTCAACACCGGTTCCCAGTGGGAAGTGGAACCGGACGCCGGCTCCTCCTTTGTCCGGCGGGAAGCCCACGGTTTCTGGTTCTACTGGGCGGCCGACCCGCCGGAACGCCTCGACGGATCCCGCCACGATTGGGGCTGGATGCAGGCGGGCGCCGCGCCCGGCTCGGCCTGGGTGGCTGCGAGCGACGCCGTCCGGGAGGTCATTTATCCAATGGCCGGCCGGCCGGAGAGCCGCGCCTATGGGTTTGGCTTCACCCACTGGGGCCTGGAGCCCGACCCCCTGCCGCCCATGGAGCATGCCCGGGTCGACGCCGGGGAGGTGGTCCGCACGGACCTGGATGGCGCCCACGCCTTTCCGAAGGAGGCGGTGACGGTGCCGCCCCACCGTTCGGCTCGCCTCCTGCTCGACCGCCGGACCATGGTGAGCGGCTATCCCGAGCTCACCGTCAGCGGCGGCCGGGGCGCGACGGTCCGGCTGGGCTATGCCGAGGCGCTCTACGATGCCCAGCAGCGCCGCGGGGACCGCGGCGAGGTCGGCAACCGGTCCGTGCTCGGGCAGTGGGACGAATTCCGGCCCGACGGCGGGGAGCGCCGGACCTTCGGTCCCCTCTGGTTTCGGACCTGGCGGTTCCTGGAGATCCGGGTCGACGCCGGGGACGCTCCCGTCCGCCTGGAGGGGCTGCGGACCTACTTCAGCGCCTATCCCTTCGCGGAGCGGGCGCGCTTCCATTCCGACGACCCGGTCCTCGGCCAGCTGTGGGAGATCTGCTGGCGAGGGGCCCGCCTCGGGGCCCACGACACCTACATGGACACCCCGTACTGGGAACAGCTCCAGTACATCTTCGACACCCGCATCCAGGCGCTCATCTCGTACACGGTCGCCGGGGACGACCGCCTGGCGCAGCAGGCCCTGCGGGCCTTCGGAAACTCCCGGCTGCCGGAGGGCGTGACCCAGAGCCGCTACCCAAGCGCCCTCGTCCAAGTGATCCCAAGCTTCGCGGTCGAGTACGTGGCCATGCTCCACGACTACTGGATGTACCGCCCGGATCCGGGGGTCGTGAGGGAGCTCCTGCCGGGTTCGCGCGACGTGCTGGCCTGGTTCACGCGCCAGCTGGCGCCCGACGGCTTCCTCCGGACGCTGCGCTTCGGAAACGGGATCGACACTCCCCTTGCGGGGGCGGCGGAGCCTTTCCCGCCCGCCGACCCCGCGGGTCGGTCGGCCCCCGTGACCCTGCGGTTCGTGCGGGCGCTGCGGGATGCGGCGGACCTCGAGGCCGCGCTGGGCGACCCGGCGGTGGCGGCCGCCTACCGCACGCAGGCGGCCGCGAGCGCCGCCGCGGTCTACCGCCGCTGCTGGGACCCGGCCCGGGGACTCCTGGCGGACACGCCGGAGCGGGCCAGCTTCTCGCAGCACACCAACCTCGAGGGCGTGCTGACGGACGCGATCCCGCCGGCCGACCAGGCCGCCGTCATGCAAAGGCTGATCGACACCCAGGTGCGGCCGGCCGCGGACAGGCCGCCGCCGGTCGCCCTGGTCAGCTATCCCTACCAGTTCCTGCTCGCCCGCGCCGTGGACAAGGCCGGCCTCGGGGACCAGTACCTGGACCTCCTGGGGGCGTGGCGGCGCATGGTCGCCCTGGGCTTCACCACCGTCCCGGAAAGCCCCGACCCGGGCCGGTCCGACACCCACGCCTGGACGGCCCACCCGCTCTATGACTTGCTGACGATCGTCGCGGGCATCCATTCCGGCGCGCCCGGATTCGCACGGATCCGGATCGAGCCCCGGCTCGGGGCCCTGCGGGAGGCCAGCGCGGACTTCCCCCACCCGGCCGGAATGGTGCGGGTGAACTACCGCCGCGAGGCCCACGCCGTCGCCGCGGAGGTCGACCTGCCGCCGGGCCTTCCCGGGACCCTGGTCTGGCGCGGCCGGGAGTATCGGCTGCAGGCCGGGTCCCAGACGTTCCAGCTCCCGGCGGGCCCCTGAAAGGCAAAGGCCGCCGGCGCGGGAGCGCCGGGCGGCCTTTGAAAGAAAACGGGCGGCGGGCGCCCGGCAAGAGGGACTACTCGCCCTTCTTCGAGGCCTCGTCGAGGATGTCGCCGAGGTTCATCATGTCGTTGCTCGCGCTGCGGTTCAGGGCCTCGTAGGTGGCGGTCTCGGCCGCCAGCTGGTCCGGGCTGTAGTTCGCCGCCTTGATCGAGAGCCCGAGCCGGCGCTCGTCGCGGTCGATCTTGATGACGCGGGCCGTGACCTTCTGGTCGGGCTTGAGGACATCCTTCA